>OCZT010000095.1_pt1 | contig 80307 bp, 84 predicted proteins | sample 1539031 | NCBI WGS metagenome assembly OCZT01 (sample SAMEA3539308, study PRJEB22396) | soil metagenome | biome: tundra; feature: field; material: soil | place: USA | collected 2010-05 | depth 0.15 m
GCCGTTGGCGTGCCCGGGGTGAAGTCGACCTTGGGTACTTCGCGGTCCCCAGCTTCGGCCTCGAAGAAGGCGAAGGGCTTGAAACCCATCGGCCCGGCCATGAGCGACGCTGGAACCCGCTGCAGTGCGATGTTGTAGTCACGCGCGTTGCCGTTGTAGAAGCGGCGCGAGAATTCGACCTTGTCCTCGGTCGCTGTGAGCTGTTCCTGCAGGTTGGTGAAAGCTGCGATCGCCTTCAGGTCGGGGTAGTTCTCCGCGACCGCGAAGAGCGAGCGCAGGCTCTGTGTCAATGCGCCTTCAGCAGCGGCCATCTTCGTAGGATCGCCGGAGGCCCCAGCTGTGACGGCGCCAGCCCTGGCGTTGGTGACATCCTCAAGGGTCTGGCGCTCGTGGCCCATGTATCCCTTGACCGTCTCCATCAGGTTGGGGATCAGGTCATGTCGCCGCTTGAGTTCGACATCGATCTCGGACCACGCTTCCTGAGTGCGGTTGCGGGCGGTGACTAGGCGGTTGTACATCAGCGCCGCCCACAGGACGAGGATCACCAGGACGATCACGACTATTAGCCAGGGACTCATCGACGCCTCCTCATCTCATCGGTCAACTAACAGCCTATAGCAGAAGTGGGGTCCGATCGATAGCGAACACCCCGTACGCGATGAGGCGATCAAACGAAAGGTCGCTTGAAAGTGTCCGTCCCTGTCAGCCTGCTGGCAGGGGCACTGGCCTGTGAGGGCGACCTAAGGAACCCAGCCGCACACCCCCGTCCAGCTCGTGCCGGGGACGACCGTCACCCCGGTGCAGGACTTCTCGTGAAACTGGGAGCGCGCCCTGGCGGCGCAATCCTGGCCGTTCTGCACCATCACCTCCCCGGCAGCGCGATGGCCGACATCCAGGTCGCGGGCGAATACATCGTCTACTCGATCCGCACCATGCACCAGCTCGCGGGCCGCCGCATCAGCATCGTGGGGCACTCTCAGGGCGGCATGGTGTCCCGCTGGGCGCTCCGCTTCTGGCCCGACACAAGGCCTCTGGTTGATGACCTCGTAGGTCTGGCGCCGAGCAACCACGGCACCCTCGATGCTGGTCCGATGTGCGATCTTGGTTGCGCGCCGGCAATCTGGCAGCAGCGCAACAACGCCAGGTTCATCGCCGCGCTCAACTCCGGCCAGGAGACGCTCCCTGGGATCTCGTACACGGTCGTGTACACGCGGACCGGCAGCGTGGTGACTCCGAACTTCGACACCACCGGCTCGTCGTCGCCGCACGGTGGCGGGGCGGCGATCACCAGCGGGGCCATCCAGGACGTCTGCCCCCTCGACCTTGCCGAGCACGTCAGCGTGGGCACTTATGACAACACCGCCGATCCAAAACGTGTACCCAGATCGGGTTGCGTGAAACCGCTTCAACCCGGCGCCAACCCGGCGCCATTCACGACCGACTTCGCAGCCGCCGCTGCGTATCTCACCTTGACACTGGCGACATATCCTCACGTTGCCCCCGAGCCGCCGCTGGCGTGCTACGTCACGATGAGTTGCTCGCCCTAGAAGCGAGCGAAAGGGGCATGCCGCCCCTCCAAGATTCCTCCAAAGATCCGCCAAGGATCCCCGGGCATGATGGCCTCCACATCAATCCAACAGGAGGACGACATGAAGTACCTGGCCCTGCTTTACGCCGACGAGTCGAAGACCCCGGATCCCGACAGCCCCGAGATGAACCAACGCCTGGAGGCGTACGGACAGTTCTTCCAGGAGATCACCTCCGCCGGCGTGATGACCGGTGGAGACCCGGTCCAGATCAGCTCCACCTCGACCACGGTTCGTGCCCACAACGGGTCGGTCGAGCGCACCGCTGGCCCGTTCTCTCCCGGCGGAGAGCAGGTCATCGGCTTCTACCTCTTCGAGTGTGCGTCTGACGACGAGGCGATCGGCTGGGCAGCCAAGATCCCGGCGGCGAAGTACGGCGCCGTCGAAGTGCGACCCATCCTCGCTTTGGAATAAGGCCTTTGGGGTCGGGGCCGCTGTTCCGCCTCCGATCCCCAACTCCGAAGGTCGTTTAGAGGAAGATCTCGGCCGCGGTCCGGATCGTGGTGGCGTCGCCACTGACGATCAGGGTGGTGGCCAGCGATCTGGTCCAGCGATCCTTCTCCTCGCGGATCTTGGCCACCGGCCCGACCATCGCCATCGCCTCGACTAGCTCCGTGGGCACCGAGGCCGTGGCCTCGGCCTTCTCGCCGGCCAGGTAGAGATCCTGGATCTTATGCGCTTCGGCCTCGAAGCCCATCCGGGCCACTACGTCGAAGTGGAAGTTCTGCCCGCGCGCCCCCATGCCACCGACGTACAGCGCGATGAAGGGACGGATGCGGTTGGCGGCGGCCTCGATGTCGTCGTCGATGGCGATCGCCACTGGCGCGGCCACCTCGAAGCTGTCCTGGTTGCGGCGCGCGCCAGGGCGGGCGAAGCCCTCGGCCAGCGCCTCGCGGTAGTACTCCTCGTGCTCGGGGGCATACAGAAAGGGGAACCAGCCATCGGCGATCTCCGCCGCCAGGGCCACGTTCTTGGGCCCCTCGGCGCCCATGAATATGGGGATATCGGCGCGCAGCGGGTGGACGATCGGTTTCAGGGCCTTGCCCAGCGCCTCCCCTTCGGGATTGGTCGCTGGCGCGGGGAGCCCGGAGCCACCAACGTAAGGGATCGGGTAGTGCTCGCCCTCGAAGACCACCGGTCCCTGGCGCGCGAAGACCTGTCGCATGATCGCCAGGTATTCGCGGGTGCGAGCCAGCGGCTTGGCGAAGGACTGGCCGTACCAGCCTTCAACGACCTGGGGACCAGACACTCCCAGCCCCAGGATGAAGCGACCCCCCGAGAGGTGATCCATGGTGATCGCCGCCATCGCCGTAGCCACCGGGGTCCGTGCCGACATCTGGATGATCGATGTCCCCAGCCTCACCTTCGAAGTGCGTGAGCCGTACCAGGCGAGCGGCGTCAGGGCGTCGGAGCCGTAGGCCTCCGCGGTCCAGATCGAGTCGTACCCCAGCCGCTCGGCTTCGAGAACCAGCTCCTGGGAGTCCGGGTTGGGCCCCGCGCCCCAGTAGCCCATGCCGAACCCAAGCTTCATTCGTCGGCGACCTTGATGATGAGCTTGCCGAGGTTCTCGCCCTTGAAGAGCTTGAGGAGGGTGTCGGGGAACGTCTCGAGGCCATCAACGATGTCCTCTCTTGTCTTCAGGGTGCCGGCCGCCATCCACCCCGCCATCTCCATCGCGGCTTCAATGTAGCGGTCGGCGTAGTCGAAGACGAGGAAGCCCTGCATCCTCGCCCGGTCGACCAGCAGCGCCATGTAATTGGCGGGGCCCTTGACCGCGCCTTCGTTGTTGTACTGCGACACCGCGCCGCAGATCACGATCCGCGCGCCCTGAGCCAGGCGGGTCAGGACGCTGTCGAGGATGTCGCCGCCCACGTTGTCGAAGTAGACGTTGATGCGGTCGGGGCACTTCTCCTTGAGCGCCGCCCGGACGTCCTCGGACTTGTAGTCGATGGCGGCGTCGAAGCCGAGGTCGTTGACAATGTAGTCGCATTTCTCCTGGCCGCCGGCGATGCCCACCACCCGGCAGCCCTTGATCTTTGCGATCTGCCCGACCACTGAGCCGACGGCGCCGGCCGCACCAGACACGACCACGGTGTCGCCCTCGACGGGCTGGCCGACGTCGAGAAGGCCGAAGTAGGCCGTCATCCCCGGCATCCCCAGCGTGCTCAGGTAGACCGGCAGCGGGGCCAGGGCGGGGTTGGCGCTTGTGACGCCTCGGCCGTCGGAGATGGCATACTCCTGCACCCCGAAGAGCCCGGAGACGCAGTCGCCGACAGCGAATTTCGGGTTCTTCGACTCGACCACGCGTGCGATGCCGATCGCCCGCATCACCTCACCCAGGCCGACGGGCGGGACGTAGGAGCGGCCTTCGTTCATCCAGCCGCGCATGGCTGGGTCGAGAGAGATGTAGAGCAGCTTGACCAGCATCTCGCCGTCGGCGGGATCGGGCAGCGTCTCCTCGGTGTGGTCGAAATCGCTGCGCTTGACCATTCCCACGGGGCGCGAGGCAAGGCGAAAAGCGTGGCTGCTAGTGCTCATACATGACTCCTTTCGGCCGATTAGTTAGTTAGGTAAGGGTAGTTCTTAGAAGGGTGCGGGCACCCGATCCGTGAGCTCTAGGGCCGCCCAGCTCCAGCGGGTTCGCGGGGGTTGCGACCTGACCGGGCGGTGCATTGATTCCATACCCAGCGGTCCCGATCCCATTCATTGAGGATCGAGCGTTCGGCAGCGCTGGAGACTCGCACTCGATAGCTGTAGCGAACGTCCATAGTCGTGGCCATATCAGACAGCGCGAAGCGATACGCCTGGTGGGTTTTCACGCGGTCCGGCGTAGCCGTGTCGCGTTGCGGCTGTGCTCACCCAAGCGGAGTGCATGCGCCATACACGCACCGTACAGGTGTTCGGGTCCGACGAGGGATCTTTGCGTTGTTACAACGGCGCGCGTCCTCCGTCTTCTTCTTCTTCTCTCCCCGAGCTTCCCCTCTTCGCTTGGCCAGCTTTCAGGCCGGCTAACCGCACCTCGGCGCTCATGCGCATCACTACCGTCAGGCCGACGGCGACGAGCGGGGCTCTGCCTCCCCCGCGGCTAAAGCCGGGGGCTTCCCGCCCCACACCCCATTTCGATTAGCGTATGTATGTTCGCGTATGCTCGCTGGTGTGAGCCTAGCGCAATGCCTTCTCGGCCCGCTTACGCGCCGAGCGCCGCCCGTACAGGCGGGCGCAGAAACTGTGTTGGTGGCCCTGGGCGGGCATCTGGGCCGCCTTGGCCGGCGGCGATCACCAATACCACCGTCCATGCCACCCGTTGGCGTGCCCAAGACACTGCACACGGAACCCGAGACCCGCAACGCCCCAGGGCAGCCGCAACAGCGGCACAAGACCCAAGCGGCCGACCGGCAACCCCCGGGAACCCAGGTGGCCCAACACCGTTCGGCGCCACCGCTCGGGCAGGACTCACTCCTGCTTGCTTCGTAGGAACGGTTAGTCGCAGTCGAAGCTGTAGCCGCGCCGGGGATGGCTGACCAGCCGGCACGGTAGCCCCAGGTCAGCCAGGCGCGCGCGAAGGCGGGCCACGTAGATTCGAACCTGGTCGTTGCTGAGCTGTGAATCGCTCCACGCCCGCTGCGCCAACACCGACGCGGTGAAGGTCTGGTTGGGGTAGGCGAGGAAGAACGACAGCAACTGGAATTCCCGCCGGGTGAGGTGGGCCTTGTGCTCCCTGTGGGTCGCCACCAGGCTGGTTCCGTCGATCGCCAGGCCCCGCAGCTCCCAGTGCCGGTCGTACCAGAACTCCAACCGGCGTCGGTACTGCTCAAGCTGGGACTTCAGCCCTGCCGCGTCAAGGCTCACCGGTGCTCCGGCGTTCTCCGAGGCGGGGTTGTCAGCGTGGCCGTTTCGCGCCAGGAGACCTTCCTGGAAGGCGATCAGCTCCCGGTAGATGTTCATCCAGTGCGCCGCGTCGACGGCGTGGTCGGTTTGCGGGTTCTCGCCTCGGAACAGCAGCTCGTCGCCGACCGGAATACGGATATCCGGCCCGCTGTCCGGCGACCGCTCAGATTCCTGTGCCATGCGCCTCCAGTTGCCTGTCGGCAAGAGAGACGTTGTGTCTGGTTGTCGGCGGGTCACCTGCGGGGCAGAACCTGCCTCGCTCCTCCATCATAGGCGTCATAATTGGCCCTCCCCTCCGATCCGGATCCGTGTCGGTCAGTGGGGAATATGACGCACCAGTCGTAAAGGGCGTAGTAAACGAACCCGATCATTACGTCGAACGGCGGTCGTAAAGCAGGCGTAAAAGGCCGAATGGCGGCGCTCGGGGTCGGCAGAGCTTCAGTCGGTTTCGGCGTCGCCCCCTTTGGCGATGAGGTAGCCGCGGGCGCGCTCGGCCAGCGGATATCGAGCGACGAGCCCCCAGAATCGCGGCCCGTGACTGCGATAGCGAAGGTGAGCCAGCTCGTGCACCAGCACGTAGTCGACCACCCAGGCCGGGAACTCCCGCATCCGGGAGCTCAGTCGGATGGCACCGGTATCGATGGTGCAGCTGCCCCAGCGGCTGGTCTGCTGGTCCGACCAGCGCACGGACGCGGGCTGGAGCTCGCCACCGAAGTGGCGCCTGGATAGGGCATCGGCGCGGCCCATCAGGTCGTCATCGCCGGGCGTGGGGCGACGTCGCAGACGCTTGGTCATGCGCCCGATCCATTTCGCCTCTTCCTGGGCCGACATGCCGGCGGGAAGCCGGATCTCGATGCCCTCACCACGGCGGCGGGCGCTGATGGTCCGGCGGCGCCGAGGGGATCGGATGATCACGACCCCTTCGGCGACCAGGTCGACGTCAGGGTTCAGCAGCGCAGGCACCATTCGGCGCCGAGTATAGGTTGTCTGCGGCGCCTAAGGGGGGATCAGGATGACGGCGGGTCGATGCGGCCGTCGGCGCCGAAAAAGCCCTCGAAGTAGCGGCGCGGATGCTGGTCTGGGTCCATCAGTAGCGCGGCCCCGAAACTGACCCGCACCACCTCCGCGGTCACCCGCACGAGCTTGCCGTCAATGACGCAGAACTTCATTTCCGCGAACGCATCGAAGGGCACGCCGCTGTTGTTGACGCCCGAAAACTCGGTTGAAACGTCGGCGCAACTGCCGTCGTCGCGGCAGCGCCGAGCCACCAGCGTCAGCGACGGCAAGGCCTCATAGAGGTTGCCGAGGTAGGAGTGGAGCTCGTCGGCGCCGTGCACTCGAACCGACCGCCAGATGTGCTCGTTGGGCGACGAGGGGACACCGGCGCGGGCGCTTACCAACAGCTCGATATCCGGGTCGGCGAGGGCGTCGAGCTGGTCCCAGCTACGGTGCGAGACCGCTTCCAGGACTTCGGCCACGATCTCCGGAGCCGGATCGTTGGGGCGTTGGGCTTTTTCGTTTTCCATATTTCTGTGCGACTGTGAACTTGAATCTGCCTGCCGCCCTACGGGATTATAACGCAGCGCGTTATAGAATCCAATGCGTCGAAGTTAAATCTCAGGGGCGCCTCAGGTTCCTCGATCGGCTCATCTCGCCCCATCGCGTCCTTAAACCGACAACCGGCCGGACAAAGCCGGCCGGTTCGGGTCCCTTTATCTCAACTGAGGGCCTTGCTGACCCGCTTGCTGACCGCCTTGACCTCCTTCTTGACGGCGCGGCGAGCCCGGGTCACGTTGCTGCCGAGGGCTTTCTCGATTTTCTTCCAGCCCCTCTCCAGCTCTTTGACCTGCTCCCGCAGCCGCTCATTCTCCTTGACCAGCGCCTGGACCCTCTTGGTCAAGGCCTCGGCAGGATTCGACGCCGAGGGATGGCGAGTCTTGGATCCGACCGGGCGCCCGCGCTTGGCTCCGCTTGTGCCAGCCGCGGCCGCAGTACGACGCGTCTTCGATCCCACCGGACGCCCCCGCTTCGCCCCGGTGGTGGCGGCCGCGCGGCGACGCGTTGCCGGCGCGCTAGCGGTCGTCTTGCGGGCTGTGGATCTGCGTGTGGTGCGCTCGCGCGCGGTCCGTTTTGGCGCCGGCGCGCTAGCTGTTTCCGCCATCCTATAAATCCTCCCCAGGCCGGTGTCGGTTAACAGCGCAAAGGATAAACCTGGGTCCTGGAAATTGCTTGAAACGACGCGTGATTGGCCACATGTCTTTACGCGAACATGCGCCCGTGACATTCCTGCGATATAGGCGGGCGCAGAATCACGAGATGGTTGTTGCGGGCTGCGTCGGGGCTGTGCCAAGCTGTGGTCACCAGCGCAGTCCTCCACGCGCCCTCGTCGCGCCAGGAATCGCCGGCCGGTGGGCCGCGAGACGCACAGATCGGGGGGGACGGGCTTGGAGGGGAGACGAGCTCCGCAGGGATTGGCCGCCGAAGATCGGCTGGCACTCGGGCTCACGCCTCGCACCTCAGCTTCCTGGTAGTTGGTTCCCTGGCCGGGTACGCAATCCTGGCCAGCGGTCTGCCGGGGCCTCTGAAATACCCGGCTGGGCTACTCCTCATCGGCGTAGGCGCACTGCTCGCGTGGGGGGGGCGCCCGCTCGACACCTGGGCCTGGCTGGCGGCGAGGTATTACTTGCGCCCGCGGCGATCTCCTGTACCCGCGGCGGACGGCGGCGCTCTCGTACTAGCCGCCGGCTAGGACGATCCGCCGGAGCATAGTGCCGCCCCCGCGGCGCCTGCCTTGATGGTGCCGCTGTTCTGGGGCGTTATGCTCCGCGCTTTCGGCTAGCCGTCGCGGTATCCGCTCCAGCCAGGCGCGCTCTCGAGGAGCTAGCCCGCCTCGCGAAGGTTGGACACCAGCTGGCGCAAGCCGGTTGTCCTCTCTGCCTCGGCGCCATGTAGATAGATCCGCCCGAATTCCTTGTCCGGCATCACCGGCTCGCCCGGCCCTCGAACCAGGAGCAGGGCCTCGTCGCCCACGGCGCTGAGGTCCGTGAGCCAGGCGCCAGGGCGCAGGTACTCGGGGCCGTCCTCCCCGATGCGATAGACGCCGGACGCGAGCGACGAATGCCCGGCGGGCTCCTTCTTGAGGCGATGCACGATTACCTGGGACGTCGGCGGCAGCGCCGGCGGGACCTTCGGGGCGTGCCCCGAGTCATCAGCCGCGTCCAGACCGACCAGCAGGTGCTGCAGGAGCAGGGGAGCGAGACCCGCTGACAGCTCGACCTGCGTCGCCAGCGGCAGCGACGCCACCATGCGGGGGTTGGCCTCGATCACCACCGGGCCGCCGGCGCCAAGCACGAAGTCGACCCCGAAGACCCCCCGGAACCCAGCTTCGCTCATCGCCTCACCCAGGGCCTCGACGGCGGCGCCGACGCCCGCCAGGTGAGGTTTGAGCGCCGGCTCGCCCCAGGCGTTGCCGCAGGATCCCAGCTGGAACGGGGTCAGCCAGGAGACCCCGGTGACCTGCCGTGACGGCAGCGACCAGTCGAGCAACCCGCTTGGGCCGGCAACCGCGTTGACGGTGAAGGGCAGGCCGCCGACATGCTCGGAGACGCGGACCGCCGGGGCGGCCTCACGGCGACGGGCATGGTCGAGGTCGATCTGGCCCGCGACCATCCAGGTGCGCTGGCCAGCGTTTCCCCGCGGCCCCTGGATCACCAGGGGCGACCCGAGCCGGCTCGCTAGGGCGGCGTAGTCGGACCAGTCCTCGGCGCCGACAACCTCCCAGCGCGGGGTGCGAAGCCCCGCCCGCGCGGCGATGTCGACGAAGTTGAGCTTGTTCTCGAAGCTCCTGGCGGCGGTCATCTGGGCTCGATCGCCGCCGACCGTTATGCCGGAGACGTTGCGCACCGCCGCCTCTAGGCGCTCAGACGGCTTGAAGGTCATCACCGCCAGCGGTCCCACGCGGGTGCAGAACTCGATCGCGGCGGGATGCTCCATGAGGTCGGCGGACGACCTGCCCTCGACCTCCGCCGGGGGCACGTGCTCGGCGAGGCAGAAGACCTCGATGCCGCGATCGCGCAGCACGTCGACCGCCGCACCGCGCTGGACGCACATCAACACCGTCTCGGGGAGGACCGTCTCCAGGCCCGAGGCCAGCCAGATGTCGTGCGCGACGACAGCGGGGCGGCGAGGCCCACCGGCGCTGCCGGCGAGCGCCTCGCGCGCACGGGCGACGGCGTCGGCCAGGTTCACCGAAGGTCCTCCACCGAAGCCAGCGCTTCCTCCCAGGTCACCGCGGGTTGGGCCAGGCTGCCGGGACCTGACTCCTCGTCGCCGGCAGCTGCCGAAACCGCCCGACCGGTCAGCAGCAGGCAGGCGCTGGTGACGCCCGCCTCGGACGCCGCCACTCGCAGTCCCGCGAGCGCCGCCCAGCACTCGGACGCCACCTCATATCCCTGCTCGCGCAGGGCATCGCCGGCAGGGGCGATCTGATCGTCGCCGACCCACCACGCCTGGCCACCGCTGTCGCGCACCATCGCCGCCACCACCGCGGCTCGATCCGAGACTTTGACACCAAGGTCGCCGACCAGGCTGCGGCGACCGTCGCCAGGCCGGCCGAACTCCTTGCTGATGCCGTTGACCAGGCCTGCCTGCACCGGGTGCAGCGGCAGCTGGGCCCCATGCTCGCCGAATGCCTCGGCCAGCGCCTGGAAGGTGGCGCCGCTGCTGGCGTAGCCGAACACCGCGGTCGCCTGCGGGAGTTCGACGGCGAGCTCTTCGCCCAGGCTCCGGAAGCCGGCGACCGCCTCGGCGGATTGCGAGGGGCGCAGGTCCGGCCAGCCGCGGACGCGCGAGATGCGGATGCCGTAATTGATCGGCTTCTCGGTGACCACCACTCGGGCCCCCGCCTGGCGCAGCGCCACCACGCGTCCAGGCTCGGTGCGCGGTGACAGCAGTGCGACCACGCTGACCCCGCCGAGCCGTCCATAGGTCGCCGCGGCCAGCGCCGCGTTGCCGGATGAAGAGATCACCGCCACCTGCTGGCCGCGCTCCATGCAGGCCGCGATTTGGACCACCGCGCCACGGTCCTTGTGCGACCCGGTGGGGTTCACGTCTTCGCGCTTGAGCCACAGCCGCCTGACCCCGGCCCAAGCCGCCAGCGCGGTGTTCTCCTGCAGCGGCGTATGGCCCTCCCCCAAGGTCAGCCCGGTGAGGTCCATCTATGCGCACTCCAAAGATGTATGCGGCGACGAATATACTTGATAGATGGCCACCTGCCCTTCCTGCAATAAACCCATCGACAAGACCGAGCTGGCGCTCGGCGAAATCGTCCCGTGCCCCGGCTGCGGCAGCGACCTCGAGGTCATCAGCCAGGACCCGCTCACTTTTGAGGTCTACGAGCAGGAGGAGAAGTAGCCTCCTCCGGCTGATCGCCTGGGCCGGCGTCACCGAGGGTGGCCTGCCGGACCAACTTCCGGAAGCCGGTGTCCTCGTCGGCGCCGACGTAGTAGCGCGTGAAGAAGCCGGGACACGCCGGCGAAAGGAGCACCGACTCCCCCGGCTGCGCCACCTTCAGAGCCCGAGCGACCGCCGCGGGCAGATCCTCGATCGATTCGACCTGGACGCCGTGGCGCAGGAGGGCGGCGACCAGCCTGTCGCTCCCGGGTCCCGGCAGGGCGAGGGCGACGCGGACCGCGGAGGTTGCGGCTTCGGCGAGGCCCTCGGAGTCGAGGGCCTTGTCGTCGCCTCCGAGGATCCAGATCACGCCGGCCCCCAGCGTCCGCAACGCCGCCTCCGTAGCGGTGGGCGTGGTGCTGCTGAGGTCGTCGTAGAACTTGACCCCACCAGCGTCCCAGATGAACTGAATCCGGTGCTTGAGCCCGCGGAACTTTGCCAGCGCCCCGGTCACGGCCTCGGGCTCCACCTTCAGCGCCAGCGCCGCGGTGGCGGCGGCGGCGGCGTTGATGACGTTGTGCCTGCCCGCCAGGGGCAGCGCGCCGGCGTCCATGTCGAGAGCCTCAAGCCCCTGGCTGACCAGGTGTTGATCACGAAACGCGACGCCGCGCTGCGCACCGTCGAGATGCTCGCCAAACCACAGGACATCGGCGAGCGTCACCTCCGCCATCCCGCGCGTGACCTCGAGGTCGGCGTTGAGCACGGCGATGTCCTCGGCGCGCTGGTACTGCACCATCGCCGACTTGGCCGCAACGTAGCCGGCCCAGCCGCCGTGCTCGTCGAGGTGGTTGGGGTAGACGTTGGTCACCACCGCGACGTTGGGGCTGCGACCCAGTGTCTTGAGGTGCCGGTTGCTGATCTCGAGGAGGAGGATGGAGTCGGGACCGGCGGCGATGAGGTCGCCAAGGGCCTGGCGACTGTGCCGGTCATTGCCGGCGAAGATCACCTCGCGGCCTCCTGCCGCCAGCATCTCCTTCAGCAATCCCGTGGTGGTCGACTTGCCCTGGCTGCCGGTGACGCCGACCACAGTCCCGGGAGCCAGCGCCAGGTAGAGCTGCATCAGGCTGAAGAAGCGCTCGTGCAGGTCGGGCGAATCGGCCAGGCGCTGGTTGCTGGGGTACAGGTACCAGCCCTGGGTGACAGCGATGGCATCGGCCGCTTCGATGCCTTCCAGGTAGCGATCGCGGAAGCGCAGCTCAACGCCTTCGCGCAACCTCCGCAGCATCGCCTCGCGTTCGTCCTTGGTCCAGCCGACATGGACGCGCTTGAAGGAGCGGTCGAACTCCGGCGCCTTGGAGAAATCGTGACCAACCAGGTTGGTGAAGCCATGGTCGAGGAAGAACAGGAGGAGGTGGGCCCCCTCGACGCTGCCGGCGCCGACGACGTGCACGGCCTGGCCGCGCAGGGCGAGGAGGTCGTCCAAACCCTCGATGCGCTGGCCGAGGTCGCTCACGGAAGCGGTCAGGGGACCAGCTGGACGGGGCGGCGGTAGCCCTGGTGCTGGTAGCGCAGGGCGTTGGCCTCCAGCGGCTCCTCGATCACCTTGTTTTCGGTCCGGCAGGCGTGGAGGACGGACTCGCGGGAGGTCAGCAGCGCCACGTGGCCGACACGCTGGGACCGCGGGGTGGCGAAGAGCAGGTCACCGGCGTCAGCCGCCGCAGCGGTGACCCGGACGCCGGCGTGGCGCTGGTCGCCGGTGTGCTTGGGCAGGAGCACGCCGGTGGCATCGGCGAAGACTCGCTGCACCAGGCCGGAACAGTCGAACCCGCGCGGCGTGGTGCCGCCCCATCGGTAGGGCACGCCGAGCTGCGCTCGCGCCGCCGCCAGCAGAGAGTCCAACACCGAATCGCCGCCTGTGTCTGCGGACGACGCCAGACCAGGTGGCACCACAATTTCTTCCTGGCTGCGCCGGCGCCCCGCCCAATCGAGCCGCGCCGCCTCGCCATCGGTCGCCGCCAGCCCGCCGGCGACGACCCACCCCAGCGACAGGTCGGGGCCCTGCACCAGACGCGTCGCGCCAGTTTGCCCGAGCAGGCGGAGCGGTCCATCGGACGGGAGGTACTCCGTCTGGCGCGCGTGATCACGGCCCATCTCGGTGGGCTCGCGCCAGACTTCGAGCACGCCATCGGCGGTGATCTCCAGCCATCCCTCTTCCAGGCCCTGCTCCGGGTCTGCGAGGACGGCGACATCGATGGCGGCGCCGCGAGCCTCAGCCATGCGCCGCACCTGTCGCGCCTGGCCGAAGGTGAGCACCTTTCCCTTCACAACCAGCCCTGCAGAGCTTCGGTCGACGTCGAGTTGAACCACTGGTAGCGGCGCCGTCGCCCATGCCCGCACCATTTCCGCGATCTCCTCCTCTAGGCGAGCCGGCGACCCTGCGACCATCGGCGCCGTCAATCCGCCGGGGTCATGCGGCCGCTTCGCTGTCCTCGGTGGCCCGGAGCATCTCCACCAGCTCGTCGAGCGACCGCACCGTGAGGCAGTCGGGATGAGGCACCGCGCGCTCGCGATCCACCAGCACCGGGGTCATGCCCACGGCACGGGAGCCAAGGACGTCAGCCCAATAGTTGTCGCCCACGTGCCAGGCGTCCGCGGCGTCCACTCCAAGCCGGCGCAGCGCGAGCCGGAAGATGCGCGGGTCCGGCTTCATGGCGCCCGCCTCGACCGAGGCGATGATGTCCTCGAAGAAGCCGGCCACCTGGTGCAGCTCGCAGACCGCGCGCAGGGTGTCAACAAAGTTGGAGATCACCACCATCCTGATGCCCTCGGCCCGCAGCGCCTGCAGCGCCGCCATCACCTCGGGAAAGATCTCCCAGTTCTCCGGCTGCCAGGCGGTGGTGTAGATCTTCTCGCCGACCTCCTGGTGGCGCTCGTCGGGCACCCCCAGTCCGCTCAGAATGATCCCGTTGTACTCGGCCCAGAAGCGCGTTGCCTCCTCCATCGAGGCCTCGAAGTCACGGCCCTCGCGGGTGCTGCGGATATAGTGCTCGCGCGCCGGCGCCAGGGCACCCTCGAGCGCGTCAAGACTCACGTCGATCTCGCATTCGGCCAGCACCCGGCGGTACAGGTCGGGCCCGGTGGGGCGATGCATGAGCAGGGTGTAGCCCATGTCGAAGCAGATCGCTTTGGGCCGTCGCATCACGGCAGAGCCTATCAGCGGGGCGGGTTCAGCTGGTATCGAATCGGCCGCGTCGGTCGCGTGGCCGTCGCTTCAGCCGAGCAGCTCGTGCGCGACGCGCCGGTAGTTGGACTCGGTCGCGGTGTACGCCTCCAGCAACAGATCCGCCGACGTCTCCCAGGAGTACGCCTCTGCCAGCTGCCTCGCCGCCGAGCCCATCACCCTGCGCGCCTGCGGGTCGTCGATCACATGGCGGAGCGCCTCGGCCCAGGCCACCGGCTCGTGGCTCGGGACCGTGACGCCGGTGATGCCGTCGAGCACGAGCTGGCGCAGGCCACCGATGCGAGATGCCACCACCGGGGTACCGCAGGCCTGCGCCTCGATCGCCACCAGCCCGAAGGACTCGCTGTAGGAAGGCACCGCGCAGACGTCGGCCAGGCTGTAGTAGGCGGGTAGATCCTCGTGCGGGACGGTGCCCAGGAAATCGACCCTGTCGTCGACGCCGATTTCCACCGCCAGCGCCTCCAGGCGAGCGCGCTCGCCGCCGTGCACGCCGGCCTCGCGGATGCCGTTGCTGCTGTCGGCGCCGAGCACCAGCAGGCGCACATCACGCTGGGTGCGGCCGTCGAGGATGGCGGCCAGGGCATGGACCAGGATCTCGACTCCCTTGAGGCGCTCCAGACGGCCGGTGAAGAGGATCACCTTCTCATCAGCGCCGATGCCGAGCCAGCGCCGCAGATCGGCACCGTCGGTCGGGGCGAATATCCCCGTGTTGACTCCCGGAGCAACCACCGAGATGCAGCTTCGGTCGGCGCCATACAGGAAGACAAGGTCCTCCACCTCCTGCGCCGTGGGAACGATCATGCGGTTGGTGCTGCGCACGATCTCGAGCTCGACGGCCACCCGCTGGTCGGCCTCGGGGGCGGCGCCGGCGGGCCGATCGCGGTCTTTGACACGCGCCAGCGTGTGGGCCATGTGGGCCCAAGGGACCCCCCAAAGCTGCGAGAGCCTGCGACCCGCCCAGCCGCTGAGCCAGTAATGGCTGTGGACCAGCCGGAATTCGATCTCCTCGTCGCGCGCCCACTGGGCCACGCCCCGGTAGAACTCGGGCAGATGGTAGAAGAAGCCGTCCTTGCTCATGGGAACCTGGGGACCGGCGGGGATATGTACCAGGCGGGTGCCGTCTTCGAAGTCCACCAACGGCGGCGCCTCAGGATCCTCCTTGCGGGTGAAGAACACGGTCGGGACATCGCGCCGCGCCAGCGCCTCGGCCATCTCGCGAACGTACACGCTCATACCGCCGTTCTCGGCGCTGCCGATCTCCGAATAGGGACAGGCGTGGGCGGTGATCACCGCCAGCGTCTTGCCGCTCAAGCCAGCTCCACGGTCAGGTGCACCAGCTGCCTGTCCTTGGCCCCGAGGTCATACTTGTACTTCTCGTCGCCACGCAGGAAGTCGACCTCTGACATGCCTTCCTGGATCGCCAACCTCACCTCTTCACTCATCATCACGAACCCGGGGCTGAGCGCGTTCTCGGCAGGGTCATACCCGGAGTTGTAGAGGAGAAGTTTGACCCGGTAGACAAATCCCAAAACCGACGCCACCGATCGGCCCTGGAAATGAAGGCTGCGGAGCGACAGCCAGCCGGCTTCCTGGAGGTGCAGACAGATGTGGCGGAAGAATCGTTTGACGTCATCGGTGAGGAAATCCTGCTTGGCCCGAGAGCTCTTGGCGTGGAGCTCGAAGAAGCTCTCGAGATCGGTGGCCAGGGTCTCCGGCTGCGACTCCACGATCGTCCATCCGCCCGCTTCCTCAAGCCGGCGTCGCTTGCGGCGCAACTCGTGGCGGTCTTTCTTGCTAAGGCCGGCAACATATGTCTCCCAATCACCATTGAGCTCGATCCGGGGGCTGACTTCTTCATCTTCCAGGTGGTAGCGGCGGTCCATGTCGCGGGCGGCGGCGGTCAACAGCCGCACAGTCACGCCGTCCGACCTCAGGAAATGAAAATCCATCACCAGCCCGGGAGATTCCAGGCAGTGCTCAAGGAAAGCGCGCCCCACCGCGGACTCATACCCCGGCTCGACCAGGATCCCAAGGTAGTCGCTGACCTCGAGACCGCCGCCGAACCGCACCGCCGGGAAGCCGCCCACCTTCTCCCGGTACGTCGGCGCCAGCCCGACAAGTCGGCCCTGGTCGCGAAAGGTCACAAGGTCGAGTTGGCCTTCGCCGAGGTCATGCCACCAGGAGTGCTGCCACAGGTAGGTCAGGAAGATGTTGTCCTCGGCGGCGCGCTGCTCCAGCTCCTCCCATTCCGGGCGCAGAGAAACGAAAGCGGAGTCGTCGCCGAAGGCCTCGACGTCGAGCCCGTGGCCCGGGCGCGCGCGGTCGGCCGTAGCTGTCATGCCCAAGTATCGTATGACGGACACTGATGGCGCCCAGGATCATCTTCTTGTTCAGCGACACCGGCGGCGGCCACAGGGCCTCCGCCAATGCTGTCGCCAGCGCCATGGAGGCGGAGTACCCCGGGCGCTTCGAGGTCGACATGATCGACCCGTTCGTCGCAGGCAGCCGGCCCTTCCTGCGCTGGCTGGTCTATCGCTACAACTGGGTCATCAAGCACATGCCCCGGACGTACGGGCTGCTCTTCCACACCACCGACAACCGGGTGATGATCAAGGCGGCGGTGCGCACTCTCGGACGACAGCTGAGCCCGGGGATCAAGCGCGGCGTGGGTGACCAGCCGCCGGCGGGGATCGTCTCCTTTCACCCGCTCACCAACCACGTCACGGTGGAGACGCTCGACCAGCTCAACTTCGATATTCCGTTCGTGACCGTGATCACCGACCTGACCGAGGTTCACCGCTTCTGGATGACGCGCAAGGCAGACGTGGTGGTGGTGCCGTCAGCAGAAGCACGCCAGCTGTGCATCACCAAAGGTCTCGACCCGCGCCGGGTGCATGTCGCCGGGCTGCCGGTCAGCCCGCGCTTCACCGGCCCCCTGCACGGCGTCGAGAAGAAGCAGCTGCGCGAGCGCCTCGGCTTGGCCGACGCGACTACCTTGCTGCTGGTGTCAGGCGGCGAGGGCTCCGGACGGCTGGCGGCCCAGGCCAGGGCGCTGGACCGGGCCGGCCTGGGGCTTCAGTTGCTGATTGTCTGCGGCCGCAACGAGAAGCTTCGCAAGAAGCTCGAGGCAGAGTCGTGGAGGGACAATGTGCACGTCTACGGGTTTGTCGAGAACATGCCCGAGCTGATGCAGGCATCGGACGCCATCGTCACCAAGGCGGGGCCCGGAACGATCTCAGAGGCGCTGATCTCGGGGCTGCCGATCTTCCTCACCGGCTACGTCCCCGGCCAGGAGGTGGGCAACGTCAAATTCGTGACCGGCCAGGGCGTCGGCTACTACGCGTCTCGCGTTCGCAAGCTGGTCAAGTTGGTGCGCAAATGCCTGGTCGAAGACCACGAGGAATTCGAACGCATGCAGGGTCGAGCTGAGGCCGTCGGCCGCGGCGACGCTGCGGCCGAGATCGCCCAGCTGATCGCGGCCGCCGTCGACCCGCTACCGATCCTGCCCTACTGACCGAGCTCTCCTGGCGCGACCACGAGCTAGAGCGCGGCGTCGCAGACCAGGCGAAAGTCGCAGTGGCGACATTTCCAGGGCGTCGGCTGAGGTGAGAACTCGCCGGCGATGATCCCCGCCGCCAGCTCCTCGGCGACCTCCTGGTCGGCGGCCAGCTGCGAGGTTGTCTTGAGGACCTCGACCTCATTGGCGTCCTCGAGGTAGCAGACCGTCAGCGTCACCGGCTTGAGCCCGAAGACCTGCTCGGCGGCGATCGCGTACAGCCCCAGCTGGAGGTCCTTCTCCAGCTCCCACTCCTGTTTGACGTCACCGGTTTTGTAGTCGATGACTTTGTAGCCACCGCGCTCACCCCGGTCGATGCGGTCGATGCGGCCACGCACCTTGAAGCCGGGCAAGCTTAGGCTGAATGACTGCTCGGGGTCGGAATGCAGCGAGCGGCCGTTGAGGCGACCCTTGCGGTGGAGGTCGCGGATGAACTGCCGCCCTCGCTCCACCCAGAGGTCGGCGTTGACGGGGTCGCAGAAGCGCTCCTGGGGGAAACATCGGTCGAAGATCGCAATCGCCTCCTCCAGCTGCGGCTGCCCCTCGCGGTTCTGCTCCAGGATTTGGCTCAGCGCCGCGTGGACGGCGATGCCAAAGTCCTGCTCCGGGCTGGGGCGGGTGGGCAGGTGATAGATGTGGCGGTACTGGTACTCACGGGGGCAGTTGCGATAGCTGTCCAGCTGGCTGTAGCTGAGCAAGAGCTCGGGCACCTCGGGATGGCTCATCGGCAGCGCCGATTGCGCCGCCGGCGCCGACGTGGGCGGCTCGACCAGCGGCTTGGGCTCGGGGGCTGGGGCCTCCACCACTGTCCCGTCGGGCGCGGGTAGGAAGCCCATGTCGGCGAGGAAGCGTGACGGTTTCCAGCGCTTGCCGCCCTCGTAGCGCTCGGCGGCGGAGACGAACAGATAACGCCGCGCGCGGGTCAACGCCACGTACGCCAGGCGCCGCTCCTCGGACAACCGGGGATCGCGACCGGGGATCTCTTCGACGATCAGCTCGGGTGGCAGGGGCAGGGCTTCACCCATGTTCCGCGACGGGAATCGGTCCTCGACCAGCCCCGGCACGAAGACCGCGGTGAACTCCAACCCCTTGCTCTTGTGCACCGTCATCAGGTTGACGGCATTGGCGCCGGTGTCGATGGCCGCGATCGCCTCCTCCCCCTGGGAGGCCTCGACCGCCTCGAGGTATTCGACAAAACCGCTGAGCCGGGGGTCGCCGCTGCGGTCGTTGTCGCAGTAGACCGCCACCAGTTCCGCAAACTTCTCGATGTTGGCGCCTGCCTGGCGTCGCTGGATCTCCGAGGGAAAATTGAGCAGATCGACATAGCGGGTGCGCTCGAGGACCGAGAAGGTGACCTCATCGGCCCTGTCGCGCAGACTGTCGGCGCGCAGCCCGCCGACCAGGTCGAGCAGGCGCGCCAGCGCGGCCCCCTCGCCAGCATCCATGGACTCGCGGACGGCGGCTTCCTCGACCGGGATCTCGTCGCGCCGCGCCGCGGCGCAGATTCGCAGGATCAGGTCGGCCGGCAGTGCCAACCCCGGCATCGCCAGCACCCGGGCGGCGGCCTGGCTGTCAGTTGGGTCGACAACCAGTTGGAGCAGGGCGCGGATGTCTTTGATCTCGGGCTGGTCGAGGAAGCCACGCCCGCCCGAGAGCTGGTAGGGGATCCCCGCACGCTGCAGCGATCGCGTGAAAGGACGCAGCTGGGCGTTGGTCCGTACCAGCACCGCGATCTCCCGTGCCGGCACCAACTCCTCGCCGCCGCCGGTGCCGACGAGCTCGGCGATCCGCTCCACCGTCCAGGCGACCTCGTGGTCACGGTGGGGGGCGAGGTATATGCGAGCGGAGGGGCCCTCGCGGTCGGAGGTGACCTGCTTCTTTATGCGCTCGGCGTTATGCCCGATCAGGCGGGTGGCCGGCGCCAGCACCTCCGCGGTGCTGCGGTAGTTTGTCTCCAAGCGCACGATCTGGGTACCGGGGTAGATCTTGCGGAAGCGCCGCAGGTTGGCCACGGACGCCCCGCGGAATTTGTAAATCGACTGGTCGTCGTCACCGACCACGGCGACGTTGCCCTGCTCGCCCGCCAGAAGTTCCACCAGCCGCAGCTGCGAGAAGTTGGTGTCCTGGAACTCGTCGACCATCAGGTGGCTGATCCGCTCCCGCCAGCCGTGAAGCACCTCCTCGTCGCTCTCGAGCAGGCGCACGGTCCAGTAGATGGTGTCGTCGAAGTCGAGCAGCCCGGCCTTCATGAGCTCTTCCTGGTAGGCGGCGTACACGGCCGCGACCTGGACATGGACGTCGCTCCCGAGGCGATGCTCGCCGACCATGTCACCCGCGATGCGGTAGTAATCCTCGGGCCCGGCCATCTCCTGCTTGGCCCGCTCCAGCAGCTTGAGCAGGTCGGGGACGATATCCCGAGGCCGGGGCAGGCGATAGAGCTCCTCAGGCCGCATCGCCTCGAGAACGCGCACCATGGTCTGCCATTTCTCGACCTGCGGAGCGATCCGGAACGGCCTCGGGATGGGCAGCCGGTGGCCCTCCTCCTGGAGGAAGCGCAGCGCGAAGGCGTGGAAGGTGCTGACCAGCAGCTCCTTGTAGCCGGTCTGGCAAAGGCTGGAGATCCGCTCCTCCATCTCTCTCGCGGCCTTCTCGGTGAAGGTGAGGACGAGGATGTTCTCGGTGTCGACCCCTTCGAGGCCGACCAGATTGAGGTACCGGTAGGTGATCACCCGCGTCTTCCCGGTGCCTGGCCCGGCGAGCACCATAAGCTGCCCGCTGAGGTTCTGGCAGGCCTCGGCCTGGGCGGGGTTCAGGTCGGGTGCCGCCTTGACGCTCATCGGCGCCGGCGGCTCCCGTCGCTGAGGTCCTTGTCGCCGGCGAGCCGGAAACGTATGTCGGCGACAGCGGGGTCGCCGAGCTTTTCGTTGAGGCCGTCGAGGATGGTCTGGCGCTGGAGGTGAAGCTGGTGACCCATGGCCGGGCTGTCGGTTTCGACGGTGAGCCGCCCACGCGCGAATGCGGTCGGCGTGGTGTGAGCCGCGACCATCTCGCCCACGACTGCCGGCCAGGCGGAAAGGATCTGCACGTAGCGGGCGCGGGTCTTCAGCCCCAGCCGCGCCAGCGTCGGCACCAGCAGGTCAGAAAGGGCTACCGGGCCCGTGTCCTCGGCGCGGCTCGGCGAACGGCGCAGCGGCTTGAAGTCGAGCACTGGGCGGTCGTTCTTGTCGTCCCGCTTGGGGCTCACTTGCCGACCCCAACGAGGCGACCGGCGACCACCCTGCGGGTGTGCACGCGCTCGACAAAACCGGGCGGGAAATAGCCCTCCTCGGCCGAGGTGATGAGCGCCTGGGGCGAGGTCTCGACCAGCTCCACGAGGTGCTGTCGGCGGGGCGCGTCGAGCTCCGACATCACGTCGTCGAGGAGCAGCACCGGGGGATGCGCGCCCGCCGAAAGGACTTCGACCTCGGCCAGCTTGAAAGCCAGGATGGCGGTGCGCTGCTGGCCCTGGGACGCGTGGGCGGCCGCGGGCAAGCCGCCGAGGGCGAACTCGAGGTCGTCGCGATGGGGCCCGGCGACGGTCAGCCCGCGGGCGATCTCCTCGCGCTGCCGGCGCTCCAACTCCACCGCGATGGCCGCCTCGGGGTCGCCATCGTCCGTCACGTTGGGAGCGTAGCGCAGCTCCAATTCCTCGCCCTGGCTAACCTCGCGATACTTGGCCGAAACCAACGGTCCCAGCCGCCCCACCGCCTCCCCACGCGCACTGACGAGCTCCCCACCGAGCCGGGCAATCTCCGCCGTCCACCAGGCCAGCGAGTCGACCGGCTCAACCTCCTGGGCGATCCGCTTCAGCAGTTGGTTGCGCTGTTCAAGGACGCGCGTGTAGCGGCTGAGGGTGGCGGCGTAGCCGGCCTCCGACTGCGTCATCAGGCCGTTGAGAAGCCGCCGCCGGCCCTCGCCCGAACCTCGGATGAGGGTCATCTCCTCGGGGTGGAAGAGCACCGTCCGGAGCCGGCCCGCGAGGGCCTGGGCGCTGATCGGCCTGCCGTCGACGACCAGCGTGCGCTTGGTGCGACCCGACTCGGCGCGCTCCAGCCGGACCTCGAGGCTACGCTCGACATCGTCCTCGGTGAAGTCCAGCTTGACGCGCGCCCCCTCCTGCTCCCACATCACCATCTCGGCCAGGACTGCTGACCGCGGCGAGCGCCCAGTGGCGCCAAGGTAGACCGCCTCCAGCAGGTTGGTCTTGCCCTGCGCGTTGGCGCCCAGCAGGAGGTTGACGCCGGGGCGCAGTGGCACCGACTCCTTGAGGTAGTTGCGAAAAGCGAAGAGGCTGACGGCGGTGATCATGGGCCCGACCCGCGCCGCGCGGGCGTCGCTACATCGCCACGCGAACGGGCATGATCACGTAAGTGTAGTCATCCTTGCCCGCCGGCTTCACCACACCGGGACTCAGCGGCCCGTTGAAGCCCATCGCCACCTTGTCCGAGCCGACCAGGGCGAGGACGTCGAGCAGGTAGCGCGAGTTGAAGGCGATCTGGATGTCGGCGCCCTCAATTTCAGCGCTCACCGAGGCCTCGCTGGAGCCGACCTCGCTGGTGTTGGCGGAGATGGTGATCTCGCCGGCCTCGGTCTTGATCCGCACCACGTTGGCGCTGTCGCGGGCGAAGATCGAGACCCCCCTGGTGCGCTCGTGGAGGTCCTTGGTGGACACCGTGATGGTGGTGTTGGACTGCTCCGGGATGACCTGCGAGTAGTTGGGATAGGTCCCCTCGATCAGGCGAGACATCACCTCGATGCCAGGGACGGTGAAGAACACGTGGTTGCGCGAGCGCCCCAGCCACATCTCGACGGTGCCGTCGCCCTTAAGGACACGGCTGAGCTCGGTCAGGGCTCGCGCCGGGATGATCACGGAGTTGGCGCCCTCCTCGCCGACCTCGCCTTCGGAGGTCGCCTTGATGACCTTGACGGCGAGGCGGTGACCGTCGGTGGCCGCCAGCGTGAGGTTCTCGCCGTCCAGCTGGGTGAGCACGCCGGTCAGCACCGGGCGGCCGTCGTCACTGCTGGCCGCGACCACGGTCTGCTCGATCGCGGGCAGCAGGTCGGCCTGGTCGATGACCAGCTTGAGGCCGTCCTCGCGCGCCGGCAGCGGCGGAAACTCGTTGGCGCCTATGCCTTTGATCTTGACGTCGTGGTACGGCCCGCACTTCACCGTCAGGGTCTGGGTGGCGATGTCGAGCTCCATGTCCAGCTTGTCGTCGTGGAGCTGGGCGACAAACTCAGTCAGGATTTTTGCCGGCAGAGTCACTGATCCCTCGGCGGTGATCTCGGCGTCGACGTGGTTGACGATGCCGATTTCGAGGTTGGTGGCGGTCAGCTTCAACCCCTCTGGCGACGTCTCCAGGAGGACGTTGTTGAGGATCGGCAGCGTAGTCCTGGGGCTGACGGCACGCGAAACCACCTGCAAGGCATGGCTGAGAGCTTCGGGAGAACAGGTCAATTTCATGTTTGTGCACCACCCCTTAACTGAAACGCTATCTGTGTCTTAAACGAGTAGTAGGAATAGCGCGGTGGAAAGCCCTGATAACCCGTGCCGCTGAGTTCCAACCGCGGCAAATTATAGGGTTCGAGCCTGTGGACTGAAGCGCTGGTTGTGAGCTGTTGTGCGCCGGCTGAGCCAAACGTCCACCGCGCCAACAGGTTGTGCCCGGTTGTCAACAGGAGGGGTGTGTGAGGAAGGCCACAACGGCGCACTCCATTTGTTGTAGAGAGGCTCACGATCCTAGTTGTAGAGAAGCTCGCGGATCTTGGTGATGTCCGCAACCACCCGCGGATCGTCCTGGCAATCCGTCAGGATTTTCTCGTAGGAGTGCAGCACGGTGGTGTGGTCGCGGCCGCCGAAGGCCTGCCCGATGGCCGGCAGGCTGGAAGCGGTCTCCTCGCGGATGATGTACATCGCCACCTGGCGCGGGAAGACGATGTGGCGGTCGCGCCGCTTGCCGCACATCTCCTCGACGCTGATGTTGTAGAAGTTGGCCACCACCTTCTTGATGCCGTCCACCGAGAGTGAGCGCGTCTCGCTCGACGGAATGATGTCCTCCAGCACCCGCGCCGCGGTTTCCGTGGTCATCGGCTGGTGCGTCACGGAGGCGTAGGCGAGGACACGGATCAGGGCGCCCTCTAGTTCGCGGATGTTCCGCTGGATCTTGTGGGCGATGAAAGACAGGACGTCTTCCGGGACCAGCCGGTTGTTGGGCCCGACCTTGGACTTGAGGATGGCCACCCGGGTCTCGAAGTCAGGTGGCTCGATGTCAGCGATGAGTCCGCCCTCGAACCGCGAGCGCAGCCGCTCCTCCAGCGTGGGAATGTCCTTGGGCGGCCGGTCGGAGCTGATCACGATATGGCGGTTGAGGTCGTGCAGCGCATTAAAGGTGTGGAAGAACTCCTCCTGGGTCCGGTCCTTGCCAGCCAGGAACTGGATGTCGTCGATGAGCAAGACATCACAGTTGCGATAGCGCTTGCGGAACTCGTTCATCTGGTTGCGCCGGATCGACTCGATCATCTCGTTCATGAATCGCTCGCTGGTCACGTAGGCGACCTTGCGCTTGCGGCTCTTCTTCATGACGGCGTGGCCGATTGCGTGCATCAGGTGGGTCTTGCCCAGGCCGACTCCGCCGTACAGGAAGAGGGGGTTGTAGGCCTCGCCCGGGGCGTCAGCGACGGCGCGAGCGGCGGCGTGGGCAAAGCGCGAATTGTGCCCCGGGACGAAGGAGTCGAATGTGAACTTCGGGTTGAGCTGGCTGGAGCCGGGGTCGTAGTCGGGCTCGTCCAACACCGGCGCATCCTCGACCTGCTCGTCGTAGACCTCGTCGTGGTGCGGCTGCTCGGTTACCTCGAAGGTCAGCTCGACGTCGTCGGACATAATCGCCGACAGCGTCTCCTTGATGATCGCGGAGTACCTGTCCTCGAGCCAGTCCTTGGCCAGCTTGGTGGGTACCCCGATGTGGAAGGTGTGGCCGTCCAGCGAGAGTAGGTCGGCGTTCTTCAGCCAGGCCTCATAGCTGGGCTTGGCGATCTGGAAACGCCACTCTTCCTGGGCCGCCTGCCAGATGTTTTCCGCTGTCGATTCTTGCAAGTTTGGCTCCCCCCGCGGCACGGGACTTATTCACAGGCAGTCCACAGATGTGGAAAACCTAGAGTGGCATTTTAACTGGACTGTGGACAATTTGTTCATCCCGAAGACCTCTCCCAGCCCTGAGAGCCGGAGGATCATAGCAACGTGCCCGGAGCCTCACAAGGGGGGAAAATCTGTTCGGCTCGGAGGCGTTCTGCGAGGACCCAAAGGATTAGGATTGACTCTTCGTCCGCCCCCGAACCAAGGAAGCTCAACATGAAGAAAATCCTCTTTGGCGCCATTGTCGCCGCCGCCGCCTTCTACTACTTCCATCCTGAGGCCGGAGCTGAGCGGCGCAATCGACTGAGCAGCCTGTGGGGGGCCCGTAAAGGCACCGTTCTGGAGGCGGCCCGGAACACCTCAAGCGTCGTCGCCGGGGTTTCGCAGGGCGTCGGCGACCTTGTTGGCACCAAGATTGCCGGGCTCCGCACTGAAAGCGACACTTCCAATGGCAACGCGCTCACTGGAGCGGCGTCCACGAGATCTACCGACAGCTGAACCCGGGGCGACCTCGGCGAACGGTGGCCATCGGTATACTCTTGCGGCCCACCAGCTTTCCTCGCCACGCGCGAGTTTGAGGATCAGTGAAGAGGACTTTTCAGCCCAAGAAGCGCTATCGTCGGCGCGTGCACGGTTTCCTTAATCGGATGAGCTCGCCCGGGGGTGTTCGCGTGATCAAGGCACGACGCCTCAAGGGCAGGAAGCAGCTGGCTCCCACCGGACGCAAGCTGATCCCGTAAGGCGCGGGCGCCTCGCGCCCGCCAAGACGGCCATTGGCGCCGCTCAAGCCGTTCCAATGCAAGACCGGTATCGACTCAGAAAAGGCTCGGACTTCCGCCGCGTCTACTCCGCTCGCCGCCGTCACGACGGCGCCCTGCTGACGCTTTACGTCCGACCCAACCGGCTGGCCCACGCCCGGGTCGGGTTCGCTGTCTCCACCAAGGTGGGCGGCGCCGTCGTCCGCAATGCCGTCAAGCGCCGCCTCCGCGAGGCCTGCCGGGCCTGGGTTGTGGCGCTGCCGGGCGATGGCGTCGACCTCGTGGTGGTGGCCCGGCCTGAGGCGGCGCGGGCCGGATTTGGGGCGCTCACCGAGGACCTCGTGAAGCTGCTTTCCGCGGTCGGAGCGGGCCCTTTGGAAGACGCCGAGCGGGTACCCGGTTGAATCCAAATGTGAACTCAGCTCGAGAACGGTCAGGTGATAGTCTTGTCGGGCCGATGGCCCGGGTATCGCTGCTCCTGATACGGGTGTATCAACACACGCTCAGCCCGGTCTTTGGTGCGGGCGGCGGTTGCCGGTACACCCCTACCTGCTCTCAATACGGTTATGAGGCGATCCAGAAATATGGCTTTTTCAAGGGCTGGAGGCTGGCCCTGGCGCGTATCGCTCGCTGTCATCCCTTCCACGCGGGCGGATACGACCCTGTCCCCTGATCTTCGATTTCTTGATCGCGGGCTGATCTAGTGCACCTTCTCCTCGTGGGCGGCGCCCTCGACTTCCTGAAGCCGGTCGGTGACGCCTTCACCGCCCTGCGGATCCCATTCGAGATCCTCCTTGGGTTCTTCGTCGGAGTGCTCAAGGGCTTCTATCCGGCCAATTTAATCGGCGCTTACGGCCTCTCAATCATCCTGATCACGATCCTGGTGAAGACGCTGCTCTTCCCCCTCTTCCAGACCCAGCTACGGCTGACCAAGAAGACCCAGGCCGAGCAGCGCAAGGTGGCGCCGCAGCTGGCCGAGCTTCGCAAGAAGCACAAGAAAGACCCCCAGAAGCTCAACTCCGAGATGATGAAGCTGTACAAGGAGCACGGCGTCAACCCGCTCAGCCCCATGATCGGTTGCCTGCCCACGCTGGCCCAGTTCCCCATCCTCATCGGCCTCTACCGCGCCATCTACGATAATCAGTTCTTCAACACCCTCCACGTCAGCCCCCACTTCCTGGGCTTGGTCCTCAATCAGCACGCCACCATGGCGAGCCCGGTGACGTGGATCCTGCCGGTCCTTGCCGGCGCCACCACCTTCGTGCAGTCGAAGATGATGACTCCGCCACAGGCGGCCGAAGGCGACTCACAGGCCGCCCAGATGGCGCAGGTGAGTTCGACCATGAGCCTGCTGATGCCGCTGTTCATCGTCTATCTGTCGTTCCAGTCATTCGCCCTCCAGGGCCTGGTGCTCTACTGGATCGTCAGCAACCTCTACTCGATCTTCCAGCAGTACACCGTCAACGGCTGGGGCCAACTGCCCATCCTCGGCAGTGGTGGCGGTGGCGCTGCCGGCGGCGGTAACGGCAAGGACTCGGGCAACGGCTCGAACAAGGGCAAGTCCCGGTCGGGTTCGACCAAGGTACTGGTCGGTCAGACCGAGTTGTCCGGCAGGCGAAACCGCAGGCGCTGACCGGGAAAGCCGCGCCTGCCGGAGGCGATCTGTCGAAATATCGCGAGCGCGGGCTTGCGCCACACGGAGAAGTAAATGCCCTCAATCGAAAGCACTGGTAAGACAATCGAAGAGGCCCTCGAGTCGGCGCTTGGTCAGCTGGCCGTGCCCCCTGAGCGCGTCGAGGTTGAAGTCCTCGAGGAGCCCGGTCGGGCCGTCCTCGGGCTGGTTCCGACGGCCGCCAAGATCCGGGTCACGGTCCTGCGCGAGAACGCTCTCGAGGCCGAGGGGCTGCTGATCGAGCTGCTCCAGAAGATGAACATCGAGGCCACTGTCGAGCACCGCCTTGACGCCAACGAGGAAGGTCCCGCGATCATCGACATCCGCGGCGACGACCTGGGGCTGCTGATCGGCTGGCGGGGTGAAACCCTGCGTGCCCTGCAGCTGCTGGTCAACACCATGGTGCGCCAGTCCCTGCCCGACGCTGGCGCCATCGTCATAGACGTCGAGCGCTACCGCGCTCGGCGCGAGGACTCCGTCCGCGAACTGGCGCTGCGCGTCGCCGACCGGGCCAAGCGCAACCAGGAGCGGATCGGGCTGGAGCCGATGCAACCCTACGAGCGCCGGGTGGTCCACACCGCGCTGGCCGAGGACCCCGACCTGAGCACCGAGAGCGAGGGCGAGGAGCCGGATCGCCGGGTGGTCATCACCCCAAAGGAAGTGCGCAGCAACGCCATCGTCGATTACGGGCGCGGTCGGGGTCCGGCCGAGCGCGGCGGCGATCGCTTCGGTCGCGGTGGCGCTCGTGGTGATGGCGGAGGACGCGGCCGGCGCTGATGCCCTCGGGTCCGCACCGGACGCCTCCACCGAGGACGGCACGGTCGCGGGCTGTGTCTTCTGTCACCTCGACCAGACGCCGGGGGAGCTGACCGCAACCGCGAACCTGCGGCTGGTGCCCGACCTCTACCCGGTCGCCCCCGGGCACCTGCTGGTGATCACCAAGCGGCACCTGCCCTGCTACGGCGCCGCCGAGCCCGCGGTCTTCGACGAGGTGGAGCAGTTGGCGCGGCGAGCCCGGCGGTTCGTCCGGGACGGCTACGGGATCAACCCTGTGATTTGGGAAAACGGCGTCAGCGGTCAGACCGTTTTCCACGCTCACCTGCACCTGATCCCGGTTCACCTCGAAGGCTTGATCGAATCCCTGGCCGGGGACCAGGCGTCGGTGGAGATCCACGGTTGGGACGCCGTCGCCGAGCGCTACCGCAGCCACGGCGGTTATCACTACGCGGCGCTCGGCGAGAGGCGGTGGCTGCTGGAGCGCGACGGCGCCATGAACTGGGAGGTGCGCCGGCTGATCGCGGTTTCCGCGGGGTTGCGCTACGTCGACGGTAGATGGGTGCGCCCCACCTCAGAGGACGACGTAAAGGCTGTGCGCGAGCGCTGGCGGGAGTGGAGCCGGGGCTAGACCCTAGTCCGGCGTCAGGCTGGCTTCGAGGCGGGCCCTGGCGGCGAGCACCTCAAAGATCACGGCATCGGCGGGCATGCCGTCATCGATGAGATCGCACGCCTCCTGGAGGTGGCGGACGGCCGCATTGAGCTGGGGATGGCCGGGGGTCTCCATCGCCGCCGCGTGGGCGTCGGCGTGCACCTTTAGCAGCGACCCCGCCAGCTCTTCGAGGTCGGCGCCGGCCTCCTCGTCCCCGAGTTGAGCGGCGACCAGGTCAGCCTCGTGGATCAGCCCCATGACGGTCTCAGCGAGCTCTTGCGGGAGCGGAAAGTCGGTGGTGCCCACGCCGGTATAGTAGGGGCGATGCCCTCCAGGACGAATATCGCCTCGGCGTACACCCTGGAGGCGCTCGATCACGGCGTCCGCCTGATCACTGCGCCGCTGGGTCAGCGCAACTCAGCTAGCGTGGCTCTGATGTTCAAGATCGGCTCGCGCTACGAGCCCGAACCCATCGCCGGTGTCAGCCACTTTGTCGAGCACATGGTCTTCAAGGGCTCGCGCCGGTACCCCACCGCGAAGGCGGTGGCCGAGGCCATCGAAGGAGTCGGGGGTGAGCTCAACGCCGCCACCGATAAGGAGACGACGGTGTATTGGGCCCGCGTCCCAGGCGACAAGTTGGCCAACGCCATCGAGGTGCTCACCGACATCGTCCAGAACCCCATCCTCGACCCGAAGGAGGTGGAGAAGGAGCGTGACGTGATCCTGGAGGAGCTCCGGATGTACCTCGACTCCCCCGGCGACCACGTCCACACGGTGTTCGAGGAGGAGCTCTGGCCGCACCACCACCCTCTCGGCATCGACATCGCCGGCACCGAAGAGAGCGTGCGTGCGATCGGCGTCGACGACATCCGGCGGCACCTCCAGGAGAACTACCTGGGCAGCGACCTGGTGGTGGCGGTCGCGGGCAACGTCGATCATGCCGCCGCCATTGAGATGCTGGAGCCGACGCTTGCGGCGTGGCCCGAAGGCCGGCTGGCGGACTTCGTCCCGGCGGAGCCGCTGGCCGAAGGGTCGACGGTGCGCCTGCTGACCAAGCCAACGGAGCAGGCCCACGTGGTCTTCGGCACCCGCTGCGTCGACTACCACCACCCCGATCGATTCGCCCTCGATCTCATGAACTGCGTGCTCGGTGAGGGGATGAGCTGCAGGCTGTTCCTCGAGATCCGGGAGAACCTGGGCCTCTGCTACGACATCCACTCCTGGACCGGTCAGCTTGCCGACACCGGTTCCGCCGGCGTCTACCTGGGCACCGAGCCGCGGCGCGCCCAGGACGCCGTCGAAGCCACCATGGCCCAGCTCCATCGCATCTGCGAGGAGCCGGTGCAGATTGCCGAGTTGACCAAGGCCCGCGAGTACCTCAAGGGTCGCCTGCTGCTGCGCCTCGAGGGCACCGGGTCGCTTGCGACCTGGCTGGGCGGCCAGGAACTGCTCACAGGGCGGATCCTCGAACCTGACGAGATCATCGACAAGCTCGACGCCATCACGCCGGACGACATCATGCGCGTGGCCTCGGACACCTACGCGCGCCAGCCGCTGCGGATGGCTGCGATCGCGCCGATCGAGGATTCCGTCGGCTTGCAGCGCGCCATCAGTTGGTCCTGAGCCCCGGCTCGGCTCAGTCGACCCCGAGCACCTCGCGGTACACCGCCACCGTCATCTCCGCGGTGTGGCTCCAGCTGTAGGCGCTCGCTACCGCGGGTCCGGCGGCGGCCAGGCGGGCGCGCTCCTCTTGGTTGTGCAGGAGCCCACCGATCGCCTCCGCCAGGGCGGTGGCATCTCCCGGCGTGACCAGGACCGCGGCGCTTCCGGCCAGGTCCGCCAGGTTCCCGGCTGTTGTCGCGACCACAGGCGCCCCGCAGGCCAGCGCCTCCAGCACAGGCAGTCCGAATCCCTCATGTAGCGAAGGCACAGCCACCGCCCCCGCGCCACGGTAGAGGGCGGCCAGCTCCGCGTCGGTGACGAAGCCGGGCAGGACCAGGCGCAGCCCGAGCTCGTTGGCGGCCTGGGCAAGGCGACGGCTCTCGTCGCCCGGCGCCCCGGCCATGACCAGCGTCGCGTCGCCGACCTGGGTCATGGCGTCGATCAGCACATCGAGCGCCTTGCGGGGATCGGGGTGCAGGAGAGTGCCGACCCACAGCACGTAGCCGCTTTCCGGCACCCCGAGGCGCCTGCGGGTGATCGTGTCATCTCCGCCTGGCACGGCGCCGAAGACGGCCTCGACACCCTCGGGAATGACGTGCACTCGTGATGCCTCGAGGCCTAGCTGCTCGATGGCTTCAGCGGCAGCCGACTTGCTGACGGCGATGATCGTCGCGCATCGGCGAAGGCGGGAGGCCTGGTAGTCGATGTAACGCTTGGTGGGGATGGTGCGGATGTCCCTTGTCCAGGGGATGACGTCGTGGAGCGTCACCACCTGCCGCCCCGGAGGCCAGGCCAGGCTGGCCTCGGACGCCATACCGTGGAGGAGGGCGCTGGGGTGGCGCGCTCGCACAAGAGCCAGGCCTGGCTGGGCGTTGAGCCAGCGCACCACCAACGTGTCGCGCCGCGGCCGCAGCCACGGGGTCACCGTGTGCAGGTCGAGGTCATCGCGCTTTGAAAGCGCGACCAGCATCGAGGCGACGTACCTGCCGATGCCCGCGTTGCGGCGGCTGTCGCGCAGCGGACTGGCGTCGACGACGACGTTCAGCCGATTTCCCGTTACCGACGTCAGTGACTGCGACACCGACGCGAGTTTAGCCGCCCGACTGCGGGCAGCTTGGTGGCCGGGACCAGGTGCTAAGGTTCCCCGGTGCAAATTCGGCGAGGCCGCAGCGCCCCGCGGAAATGGTTAGAGGAACTGAGCCTTGAGTGAGAGAACCCTGGTCCTGGTGAAGCCCGACGGCGTCCAGCGCGGGCTGATCGGCGAGATCCTGATGCGCTTCGAGCGCAAGGGCATGCGGGTCCTTGGCCTCAAGCTTCTGCGAATGGACATGGCAATGGCTCGCCAGCACTATGCCGAGCACGTCGAGAAGCCCTTCTTTGCAGACCTGGCGGGGTTCGTCACCTCGGGGCCGCTGGTGGCGATGGTCCTTGAGGCACCCGGCGCGGTGGCCACCGTGCGACAGATGATGGGTGCGACCGCCCCCGCAGAGTCGCCTCCAGGGACGATCCGCGGCGACCTCGGGCTGACCATCGGCATGAACCTGATCCATGGCTCCGACTCGGTGGGACGGGCGGAGCAGGAGATCGCCCTTTTCTTCAAGCCCGACGAGATCCAGGATTACAGTCGCGACGTCGAGCGCTGGATCCTTGAGAGCTGAGTCGGAGGGCTAAAATTGTCGGTCATGAGCACCCCAGAGGTTGGCGACGAGGCTCCCGACTTCACTCTTCACGACGACAAGAACGAGAAGTGGACGCTTTCCGAGCACCGCGGCAAGAACATCCTGCTCGTCTTCTACCCGCTGTCCTTCAGCGGCGTCTGCACCCACGAGCTGCACGAGATCACCAACCGCGCCGACAAGTTCGCCGCCACCAACGCTGAGGTCGTGGGCATCTCCGTGGACAGCAAGTACGTGCAGAGCGCGTTCCGAAAGGCCGAGGGGCTGAGCGCTACGCTGCTGGCCGACTTCAACCCTCGCGGCGAGGTGGCCCGCCAATACGGCGTCTTCATGGACGAATGGGGCTATGCCAACCGCGGCAGCTTTGTCATCGACAAGGACGGCCGAATCGCCCATAAGGTTGTAACCAGCCCCAGCGACGCTCGCGATCCCGACGAGTATCTCGCGGCCCTGGCCGCCTGCCCGGCTTAGTCCGAGCCGCCGCTCCTGGCCACCTCGCGTCTTTGGCCCTCTGGCCTAATCGGCCGGGTCTCCTAACTGGCGAAGTTCGACTGCGGCTGGAAGATCCGGAACTCGCTCAGCGGCCAGATCCGCACCCAGGCCTTGCCGAGGAACTGGTCCTTCTTCTGATAGCCGAGAAAGCGCGAGTCGGTCGAGTGGTTGCGGTTGTCGCCCATGACGAAATACGAGTTGGCCGGGACGACGTCCTCGTTGCCCTGGTTCCAGGTGTCGGTCCAGGTCCACGGCTCCGGGAGGTAATCCTCCTTGAGGCGCCGGCCGTTGATGAACACCTGGGCATGGACTATGCGGAGGTGGTCGCCGGGAACGGCGATTATGCGCTTGATGTAGTCGTTGCTGGCGTCGTTGCTGGGCTTGAAAACGATGATGTCACCGCGTTGCGGATCGTGGAGGTGGTAGCTGATCTTCGACGCCACCAGGAAGTCGTTGTTCTGGAGCGTGTTCTCCATGCTGGGGCCCATGACATGGATGGTCTGGACCGCGAAGTTGATGATGATGTACAGCGCCAGGGCCAGGACGACGACCTCGAGGAGGTCGCGGACGAACGACTTCTGCTTGTGTTCGGCGGGGTACTCAGAGGCGGGCGCAAAGACCGTCATCGACGGGTTGGCGAGCGGTTGGGGCGCACGGCAACCCGGGCGAAGCGCATCGACGTCATTATAGGAAGGGTATTCGCCCCAACTCGAATTGAATTCGCGCAGAGAGGCTATCGGGACGCGGGAAAGGGCCCGATGCCGTAGTCGCTGCACATCTTCTTAAAGCGCTCCGCTGCGTAAGAGTCGAGTTCATCCAGCCGGCCGGCGATCAGTGGGGCCAGGCTGTCGCGCAGGTAGCGGCCGCGGGCCATCCACTGGTAGTAGTGGCGCCCGCCATGGTGATACGGACCATACAGCCGTCCGCCCGGGAACCGTGATTCGAGCCAGCGAAACAGCCGTTCGTGCCGCGTATGCATCCGCAGCGTCACCTCGGGCTGGCGGCCATCCCCGCCGAAGTGGCCCTCGCCGGCCAGGATGCCGATCAGGAAACCGAGATCGAATTCGCTGGGACCTGGGTCGCCACCTCCTCGCGAATCTGCCACAAGCGCTGTTTCACCGTCGGGCACGGGCCAATTGTGGCAGATCGCCGCGGAGTCAAACGCGAATAACAGTCAACCCCGGAACCGCATCATAGTCGTCATCTTGAGCGACCACCGCAAAGCGGTTCGCAAGAGCGGTCGCGGCTATCCACGAATCATTCACCGGCATGCGCTTGCCCGCGTCGCGCAGGGCGACCCGCAGTTCTGCCCAGGCAGTCGCCACAGCATCATCTATAGGCAGTGGCTCCAACGTCTCAGCATGGTGTAGGGTTGCCAGCCTTCGCGACCTCGTGGCGGTGTCAACAGCGGCGAGGACTCCTGCACGAAGCTCAGCGATAGTGACGATGGACACCGCCACCTCTTCTGGAGGCTCACCGCGTAACAGGCGTCCAGCCTCCGAGGTGATAAAGACCGAGGTGTCAGCCAGGCCGACCGCGTTCACCATCAGTAGCGGAGTGGGATTTCATCGGTTGTGTCCGGGGCTAGTTCCCGGAGATCGTGGGCGAGCCCGGGATCGGCTTTGCGCAGACGTCGGATGAACTCGGACCACGGAAGCGCCAAGGGCTTCCCCAAGGGCACCAGCTCCGCGACCGGGCGCCCGTGCACGGTTACCCGCAGGCGCTCGCCACGCTCCACCCTGCGAAGAACCCCGCTGACGTTGTTACGCAGATCCCGCACTGACACGTTGGCCATGCCCGTACTGTAGCAAATGTGCTACGGCTGTGGCAGAGCATCGTGTTAGGCGCTCCCTGGAATGCCCCAGACCCTCGCGGAGGTTATGGCAGAAGCTCGAGACTCTCAATGTGGAGCGGCCGCAGTACAGAGAAGTGTCGATGATCGAGAGTTGCTAGCTTGCGTTCGGCGAAGCGCTCGACGACGGCCAAGACGGCAGCGTCTACGAAGCCGAGCGGCAGGTCAGCGTAGCGGTTCAGTAGCTGCTTGATGCGCCGGTAGTCGGTCCGCTCGAGCTCTGCAATTTCGACGGCGCCGCCCTCGATGTCAGTCAGGAACGTGAGGAAGGCTCTCGGCTCGAGTCGACTGCTCGCCAGCCATTCCAGCTCGACGACAACCGGCGCGGGAACGACAATCGGTTCGGCGGACTCAGCCAGCAGCCGGGCGCAGGCGGCGTGATCGGTGTCTGTCCGATCCAGCGCCCCGTAGAGTGGCCCGGTATCGCAGATCAGCGCCAAGATCGCGGCTCATAGGTGAACTCCGACGATCTACGAGCGATGTCGCGCGGTTCGTCGGATGAGGCCCCTGCTCCGATGAAAGACGGAGCTGGCCTTGGCTCGCGAACCAGGGATCCCTTGAGCTTCTCCACCGCTTCTTCGGTCGCACCGCGGTTCACGAATCTGTAATAGGCACGCCGCCCGCCTCGCGTGGTCTCGCCGGACTTCTCGAGGATGCCGTAGGTCAGCAGCAGTCGTAGATTCGGGATCCACTGTCTGCGGCCCGCACGCGATTCCAACTCCTTCAGGACCCAGCTTCCCGCAAACTCGCCGCCGTATGGCTCCGATCTGCTGGCAACGGCCAAGGCAGCCTCCAGCACCGGAACCCACTCCGGGTGCTCGGAAGCCAATCGCCTAACGGCACGCCAATCCTGTGCGGCGGACATGAATTACATCATAGAGCATCATGTTGCTCCCCAATGGACCAGAAAGTCGCTGCACCCCTCTTCGAACCTCCTCTGCCTTTGTTGCGGGGTAGAGAGCCAGGGGCGCCCGCGTTTCACTGTCAGGATTCACGTGGCGACGCCGAGATCCAGCCGAGATCAGTCCGAGCGCGGCTCCACGATCCGGCGATACAGGCTGTCGAGCTCATCGTCCGAATAGAAATCCACCACCAGGCGGCCTCCTTTCCGTCTCCGTTGCAGAGTGACGCGGGCCTGGAGAGCGTCACGGAAACGTGCCTCGAGCTCGCGGGTCTGGGGGTCCAACTCCCGCCGCGCCCGTGGTCGACGGGGCCCGCCTGCGCCGCGCGCCAGGGTTTGGGCCAGCAACTCCGTTTGGCGCACGTTTAGCTCGTCGCGAAGGACCCGGCGGAGGGCGTCTTCCTGAACCTCGGGCGGGAGCCCCGCGAGCGCTCTGGCGTGGCCGGCTGAAATAGCCTGGCTGAGGAGGGCGGCTTGGACCGGGGCCGCCAGCCCGAGCAGCCGGACGGTGTTGGAGATATGAGCCCGAGTTCGGCCCACCTGGCGGGCCATCTCTTCCTGGGTCATCTGGAACTCTTCGATCAGCCGGCGGTAGGCCTCCGCCTCCTCGAGGGCGTTCAGGTCGTGCCGTTGGATGTTCTCGATCAAGGACAGCGCCAGGGAGTGCCGCGGGCCGGGCTCCTCGTGCAGCGTGACCGGCACCTCGGTGAGACCGGCAAGCCGGGCCGCACGAAGCCGGCGCTCGCCGGCGATCAGCCGGTAGCCGCTCTCTTCGGGCACCACCAGCAGCGGCTGGAGGACGCCGTGCTGGCGGATCGACTCCGCCAGCGCCTCCAATCCGGCTTCATCGAAACGGCGGCGTGGCTGTTCCGGGTTGGCATGGATGGAATCGATGGGGGCGCGCCCGGTCGACATCGGGCGCGCCGGGATTGCCTGGCCCCCCGGCATGAGGGCCCCAAGGCCGCGGCCGAGCCCGAATTTCCTGGGCGGTTGTCCGCTTTCAGCCATCGATTATTCCCTCCGGCGCCTCGGCGCCCAATTGCGATTCAAGTTCACTCGACGCCGCATCGGCGGGATCATTGGCGTCCGTGCCCGCCGCCGCCGACGAGATCGGGACCGCTTCGGCCGCCGCTTCGGCGGCTGCCCTCGCCAGGAGCTCGCGAGTGAGGTCGGCGTAGGCAACGCCGCCTCGTGAGCGCGGGTTATACTGCCCGATCGTCATCCCGTAGCTGGGCGCCTCGCTGAGGCGCACGTTGCGCGGGATCAGGGTCCGAAAAACGACCTCAGGATACATGCGCCGGACCTCCTCGACGACCTGGGCGCTCAGCGTGGTCCGCTGGTCGTAGAGCGTCATCACGATACCGGCCAGCTCCAAACGAGGGTTCGACTGCTGCCGGACCATGTCCAACGTATAGGCCAGGTGCCCCAGGCCCTCGAGGGCGTAGAACTCGCACTGGATCGGAACCAGGAGATGACGCGCGGCGACCAGGGCGTTGAGTGTCAATAGGCCGAGCGATGGCGGGCAGTCGATGAGGATGTATTCGTAGGCGTCGCCAAGACCGTCTAGGGCGTAGAGCAGGCGGCTCTCGCGGCGCGGCAGGCTGATCAGCTCGATCTCAGCCCCGGCCAGGGCGATGTCAGACGGCAGCAGGTCCACGCCGGGGGCGGCAGTCGGAATGATCGCCGTTTCCGCAGGCCGGCCCTCGACGAGGACCGAATACACATTGGGCCTGGAAGGCTCCCGCAGCACGCCCAGTCCGCTGGTCGCATTCCCCTGCGGGTCGAGGTCAACCAGCAAGGTGCGGTGACCCCACTGTCCCAGGTACCCGGCGATGTTGACGGCGGTGGTGCTCTTGCCGACGCCGCCTTTCTGGTTGGCGATCGCGTACAGCCTGGCCATCACTTCACAAACAGCGTGATCAAGAGCAGGATCATGTCGTAGCCACTGTGAGCAATGATCGCCGCGGTGGTGCCGGCGCGGCGTCGCAAGAGCCCCAGGAAGATGCCGAGGATAAAGATCTCCAGAGTGGCCAGGCTGATGGCGTATTGGGCGTGGAGGACGGCGAAGAGCAGGGCCGCGGCCACAATCCCAAGCCGCGGCTGCAGCGCCCCGCGAAAGAGGATCTCCTCGCCGATCCCGGCGGCCAGCGCGATGGCGATCGCCGGCAGCAGGCTGTTGACGTTCTTGAGCAGCTGATCCGAGGCCTGCTGGATGTTCTTGCTCTGTTCGGGGGTGAGATGAGCCATCAGGTTGTCGAAGACGGTGCCGAAAATCACGAGCGCGACAGCGACCCCGAGGGAGCCTGCAACCCAGCGCCAGCCCGGCCAGTAGAGGCCGAGGCGGAGGAGAGTCTGGCGCAGGCCGCGGCGCGTGAAGAGCCCGACCCCAACCAGCGCCACGATCAGGAAAGGCAGCTGGTTGGTGCCGATGATGAATATCACTGACGGCGACGGGCCGGGCTGGCTGAGTTGCTTGAGCTGGTCGGAAGAGACCTGGATCGAGACGTAGAACAGCAACACCAGGAGATACAGCGACAGGCCGATGGCGTTGATGGCGGAGTCTGGACGAAAACCGGGGACCAGCCGCCCGACGGTTCGGCGGATCGCCGGCAGGAGCGCCGACCCGGCGGCGAAGGCAGCGGTGAACTCCAGGAACGCACCACCCTCGAGGCGGGCCACGGTCACCCCGGCGTTCTTGGCCGCGCTGGCAGCGCCGTTGGGATCGAGGACGATGATGCCGAGATTGAGCAGGGCCAGGATGGCCACGATACTGGCCGCTCCAATCATCAGCAGATAAGCGGCAGTGCGCCAGGTTTCGTTGGTTTCGCCGAGGTTGGCGGCGACCATGATCGCGATGACTCCGAGCAGGACGATGCCCAGGTAGATCACCTGCTGCTGGTTGTCGGACAGGGCGCGGATTACGGCGAGCAGTGGGTTGCCTCCGAATGCGAGGCCTAATTGTGCCGTGTCGCCGCCGCCACGCGCCAAATCCACGTGAATCCTGACGGTGAAACACCTGAGCAGCGGGTGTCACGCTGGTCTGGAGGCTGGCGCCCGCGAACCGGGCCCCAGGGCAATCTAGAATCAGGGGTGCCCCATTTCGCCCCCTGCCCCCGTGACGGCTGAGCCAGATCGCGATCGGCTGCTCGAGCGCGCCCTGCGAGAGCAGGCGAAGGCCAACCCGCCTATGGCTCCCCAGCTGGAGCGGGAGCTACTCGCCCGCCTGCCCGAGGGGGAGGCCGGGCGGGACCTGGTGGAGCACAACCTCGACCTCGTCATCGCTCAAGCGGACGGTCACGAGGGGCGCGGCCTGAGCTTTGCCGACCTCTACCAGGAGGGGACGGTGGGCCTGCTCGACGCCGTCGGGGCCTACGCCGGCGAGGGCGATTTCCGCGACTTCGCCAGCCTGCACATCGGCCTCCAGATGGATTCGTTGCTGGAGGCCGAGGGCCGGGCTCGCACCGAGGAAGAGCGCAACGTCGCCGATTGCCGCAGCCTTGACCTGGCCCAGGTGATGTTCAAGCAGCGCAATCACCGCGACGCCACCGAGGCTGAGCTGGCCGCGCTGCTCCAGTGGCAACCCCCCCAGGTCGCCAAGATCCTCGGGCTGCTTGAGATCGCGCGCCAGCGCAACGACCTCCTGACCCTGGAGTTCCTGGACGATGCCGGTGATGAACTCGGCGGCAGCGATATTCCCGAGCCCGACACGGATCCCTACCGTCAGCTTCCCGGCCACGGGCCCGACGAATGAGCCAAACGGGGGAGGCCGAATGACTGAGTCGAAGAGGGCACGGGTTTGACCCACGCCGCGACCGGGGCGGCGTTGCGGACTTCGCTGTACGACGACCACGTGCGCCTGGGCGGGCAGATGGTCGAGTTCGGCGGCTGGATGATGCCGTTGCAGTACAGCTCGATGCGGGAGGAGCACATCGCGGTTCGAGAACGCGTGGGCCTCTTCGACGTCTCGCACATGGGCGAGTTCCGTCTCCACGGGCCGGGCGCGGTGGAGGCGCTGGAAGGCGTGGTCACCAACCGGGTCGAGGACCTTGCCATCGGCCAGGCGCGGTACAACGTCGTGTGCGAGTCGAGCGGCGGCATCATAGACGACACGCTGGTCTATCGGCATAGCCAAGACCACTTCACCGTGGTCGTCAACGCGGGACCGCGGCTAAGGGACCTGGAGCATTTCCGGATCCTCATCGGGGACGCCTGCGAAGTCGAGGACGTCACGCTGGCCACTGGATTGATCGCCGTGCAGGGCCCGCGCGCCCTCGACCTGCTGCGCCCACTCGCCGACGTCGACCTCGACGGCGTCGGCTACTACCACTTCCAGGACGGGCACATCGAGGGGGTGCCGGCCGCCTTCAGCCGCACCGGCTATACCGGCGAGGACGGCTTCGAATTGTTCGTGGCCTGGGACGACGCCCCCGCGGTTTGGGGTCGGCTGCTCGAGACCGGCGCCGCCCTCGGCGTGCTCCCGTGCGGGCTCGGGGCGAGGGATACCTTGCGGCTCGAAGCATCAATGAGGCTCTCCGGCCAGGACATCGACGAGACCACCAACCCGCTGGAGGCTGGGCTGGGTTGGGCGGTGAAGCTCGACAAGGGCGACTTTGTCGGCCGCGAGGCGCTCCTGACGGTGAAAGAAGAGGGACCGCGGCGCAGCTTCGTGGGCCTGGAATTGGAAGGCAGGGCGATCGCCCGCCACGGGTACATCATCAGCGACGGGGATCGCAGGGTTGGCGAGATCACGTCAGGTACCTTTTCCTTTACCCTCGGCAAGGCCGTCGCCATGGGGTACGTGGAGACCCCGAGCAAGGACTCCGAGCAGCTGACCGTCGAGGTGCGAGGCGCCCCGGTGGCGGCGCACCGCACGCCGCTTCCCTTCTACAAACGCCAGAGGAGCTGAATGGACCTTTCCAAACACCGCTTCAGCCAGACCCATGAGTGGGTGACCGAGGACGGCGACGGGGCGCGGATCGGCATCACCGATTACGCCCAGAGCCAGCTCGGCGACGTCATCTATGTCGAGATGCCAAAGCCGGGGACAGAGGTCGCCGCCGGCTCCAAGTTCGGAGTCGTGGAGTCGGTCAAAGCTGCGTCCGACCTCTACTCGCCCGTGAGCGGGAAGGTCGTCGAGGCCAACCCGGCCCTGACCGCAAAGCCCGAGCTGATCAACTCCGACCCCTACGACGAAGGCTGGATGCTGCGGCTGGAGCTGACCTCACCGGTCTCTGCCGAGCTCCTCGACGAGGCCGGCTACACCGCATTCACCGAGGGTCTCTGATGGGCCCTGAATAAGGGATAAGCGGTAGCGCACAGGCGTACGCGAGTGACACGCTAGAGGGGTGAAATTGGCCGACTGGGCCCGGCAGAACGGAGTGCATCCGGAGAGGGCTTGCGCTGGCATCGGGATGGTGTGCTGCCAGTGCCAGGGCGACGGGTGGGGCCACGGACGATCCTGGTGGAGGTCGATGGTGGCGGAACCGAGGGCGTGGCCCTGTACGCGCGGGTGTCGAGCCATGATAAGCGGGACGACCTGGAACGACAGTTGAGCCGGTTGGCAGCGTGGGCGGGGGAGCAGGGTCTCCAGGTGACCCAAACGGTGGCCGAAGTGGGCTCGGGGATGAACGGGTCCCGCCCCAAACTGCGCCGGCTGCTGGCCGACAAATCGGTGGAGTGCATCGTGGTTGAGCGCCGCGATCGGCTGGCCCGGCTAGGCACCGAGTACATCGAAGCGGCGCTGCTGGGCGCGGGGCGCCGGTTGGTGGGGGTGGACTCCGCTGACGATGCCGACGATCTAAATTAGTTAGCGATATGACCGATGTGTTGACTACGCTCTGCGCCCGTCTTTATGGGCGCCGCTCAGCCAGGACGCGAGCGGCTCGGGCGCTACGTTGCAGCGCTGAACCGGTAGGTCAGAGGTCGTGAGAACGCATCAGGCTTACCGCTTCGCACTGGACCCGACCATGGCTCAGCGGCGGATGCTGGCCTCGCACTGCGGAGCGGCCCGCTTCGCCTTCAGCTGGGGGTTGGCGCGGCTCAAGGCGCAGCTTGACGCTGGGGGCGGTGGGCGTGTGGCGTGGAACCTTTACGCGCTGCGCAGGGAGTGGAACGCGAGCAAGTCGACGGTTGCGCCGTGGTGGCCGGAGAACTCCAAGGAGGCCTACGCCTCGGGGTTGGACGGACTGTCGCGGGCGCTGCAAGCATGGTCGGCGAGCAGACGCGGCGTGCGCCATGGGGAGAGCCCGGGGTTTCCCCGCTTCCGGGCTCGGGGGCGGCGTGACTCCTGCCGCTTCACTACCGGAGCAATTCGAGTTGAGGATGAGCGCCATTTAACGCTTCCTCGGATAGGGCGGCTGCACACGCACGAGGCGACCACGACTCTCTCGGAGCTGCTTGGGCAACGCCAAGCCCGCATCCTGTCGGCGACGATCAGCAGAGAGGCCCACCGATGGTTCGTCTCGTTCACCTGCGAGGTCGACCGCAAAGTGACGATGAGCACCGAATACGAGGATGTGGTCGGCGTAGACCTCGGCGTGCTCCGGCTGGCGACCCTCTCAACCGGTGAGCTGGTGCTTGGAGCCCATTCCCTCAAAGGCTCCCAGCGTCGTCTGAAGCGGGCCCAGCGGGTGGTCAGCCGCCGGCAGAAGGGGAGCGCCCGGCGGCGTCGCGCGGTGCTGCGTCTGAGCCGGGCTCACGCGCGGGTCGCCGCCGTGCGCCGCGACCACCTACACAAACTGACGACGCGGATGGCGAAAGGCCATGGCCGGATCGTGATCGAGGACCTGGCGGTCAAAAACCTGATGCGCAACGCGCGCGGGACGATTCACGAGCCAGGGCGCAACGTGCGTGCGAAGGCGGGATTGAACCGAGCCATCGGCGGTGCCGGCTGGGCCGAGCTGCGCCGGCTGCTGACCTACAAATGCACCTGGCACGGCAGTCGGTTGGTGGTGGCGCCGCGTTTCTTTGCTTCCAGCAAACAGTGCTCCGGCTGTGGTGCCGTCAAGGACGGTCTGAGCCTCAGCGAGCGCACGTACCGCTGCGATGCTTGCGGGTTGGTAATCGACCGGGATCTCAACGCCGCCATAAACCTGGCCCAGTGGGCCACTGCCCAGGAGTACGTCGCCGGCAGTGCGCTGGAGACGCTAAACGCGCGTGGAGAGGACGTAAGACCCGGCAGCTGCCGGGCGGATCTCGATGAAGCGCGAACCGAGACCGTCTCGGAGCCCGCCGGCTTGATCGGCGGTCCTCGGTAGAGTGTCCCTTATGGACACTGCTGAGGAACGGTCTCTGACGGCCGTCGAGCATCGCTACCTCCCGCTGTCGCCGGCCGACCGCGAGGAGATGCTGAAGACGGTTGGAGCAGCGGACCAGGAAGCGCTCTTCGCCTCCGTCCCTGCCGCTCTCCGCCGCCAGCCGCAGCTCCCCGCCGGAATGTCGGAGCAGGAGCTGGTCGAATACTTCGGCGCCCTGGCGCGCCGGAACCAGGACCTCACCCAGCTCGACGGCTTCATCGGCGCCGGCGCCTACCGTCGCTTCATCCCGGCCGCTGTCACGCAGGTCATCAGCCGCCCCGAGTTCTACACCGCCTACACGCCCTACCAGGCCGAGGCCAGCCAGGGCTGGCTGCAATCGATCTTCGAGTTCCAGTCGATGATCGCCGAGCTGACCGGGATGGACGTCGCCAACGCCTCTATGTATGAGGCCGCTACCGCCACTGCCGAGGCGGCTGTGATGGCGGTGATCGAGACCGACCGCCACCGCGTGGTCGTCGCCGGCACGGTGCACCCGGAGTACCTCGCCGTGCTTCGGACCTACGGCGCTGGCCGGGGCTTTGAGGTCACGGTGGTGCCGGCGGAGGGCGGCCAGGTGGACTCGCAGCGGGTCGCCGCTGCGCTCGAGGGCGCGGCCGCCATGATCCTGCAGCAGCCCAACTACTACGGTGTGCTCGAGGATGCCGCCGGGCTGTGCGAGGCCGCCCACGCGGCGGGTGCTCTGGCGGTGGCCGCCTGCGATCCAATCGCCCTGGCGCTGATCGAAGCTCCCGGCGAGTTCGGCGCCGACATCGCCGTCGGCGAGTGCCAGCAGCTCGGCATCCCGCTCTGGTACGGCGGCCCCTACTGCGGCTACCTGGCGGCGTCGAAGCAATTGCTGAGGAAGATCCCCGGGCGGCTCGTCGGCGAGACCGTCGATGACCAAGGGCATCGCGGCTTCGTGCTCACGCTGCAAGCCCGCGAGCAGCACATCCGCCGTGAGTCGGCGACCAGCAACATCTGCACCAACCAGGCCCTGATCGCGCTGGGCGCCACCGCCTACATGGCGGTCATGGGCGCCGCCGGGCTCAGGCGAGTGGCCGAAATCAGTGTTCAGCGCGCCCACCACCTCGCCGACCAGCTGGCTGCCCTGCCCGGTTACTCCCTGGCCTTCGATGGCCCATTCCTGTGGGAGTTTGCGCTGCGCTGTCCGGGGCCGGCCCTGGATTCCCTGGCGCGGCTCCGCCAGCGCAACATCATCGGCGGGCTCGATCTTGGCGGTCAGGATCCCGCGCTGGCCGACTGCCTGCTGGTGGCGGTCACCGAGATGAACAGCGCGCGGTCGCTCAAGACTTACGTGCAGGCACTGGCTTGACCACCGACCAGACGACACGGGCCGACGGGCCCTCGACCAACGGCGCGGCCGCCGCGGTCGAGCCGGACGAGGCCGGCGCCCACGCCAGCGGCCGTGGTCCCGAGCGGCTCATCAACGAGCTGCGCCACCACCCCCACGGGGGGCCGCAGCTTCCGCCGAGCGGGGTGCCCGAGCGCAACCTCGACGACGTCATCCCCGCCGACCGCCGGCGCCGTCAGCCACTGGGCCTTCCGACCACCAGCGAGCCGGAGGTGCTGCGCCACTTTGGACGCCTCGCCCGGCGCACCTTCTCGCTCCAGGAGGGCCTCTACCCGCTGGGCAGCTGCACCATGAAGTACAACCCCGCGGTCAACGAAGCGCTGGCGCGCCTGGACGGCTTCGCCCAGATCCACCCCTATCAGCCAGAGGACACGGTGCAGGGCGCGCTGGAGCTGATGTTCGAGCTGGAGGCCTGGCTGCAGGAGATCACCGGCATGGACCGCATCAGCCTGCAGCCCGCCGCCGGCGCTCACGGTGAGTGGACCGGGCTGCGCATCATCCAAGCCTTCCATCGCGACCAGGGCCAGGGCGAGCAGCGAGACACGGTGCTGGTGCCGGACTCGGCGCATGGAACCAACCCGGCCTCGGCCACCCTGGCCGGGCTGAAGGCGGTGACGGTCAAATCCAACGCCCAGGGGCTGGTCGACCTCGACGACTACCGCGCCAAGCTGGGCCCGCACGTCGCTGCCATCATGCTCACCAACCCCAACACGCTGGGTCTCTTCGAGCGCGACATCGCCGAGATCGCCAAAGCCGCCCATGGGGTCGGCGCGCTGCTCTACTACGACGGCGCCAACCTCAACGCCCTGGTTGGCATCGCCCGCCCCGCCGACATGGGCTTCGACGTCGTCCACCTCAACCTCCACAAGACCTTCTCCACCCCCCACGGGGGCGGCGGCCCCGGGGCGGGACCGTGCGGCGTCCGCGAGCGGTTGGTCCGGTACCTCCCCGTCCCCACGGTCGAGAAGCGCGACGGCGAGTACTACCTCGACTGGGATCGGCCGGAGTCGATCGGTAAGGTGCGCAGCTTCGTGGGCAACTTCGCCGTCCTGGTCAAGGCCTATGCGTACATGCGCGCCTACGGTGGCGACGGCCTGCGCCAGGTGGCGATGGACGCCGTCCTCAATGCCAACTACCTAAAGGCCCGGCTGAAGACGACCTTCGACGTGGCTTCCGAAGAGCCCAGCCTGCACGAGTTCGTCCTCACCACCCGCAAGGCCAAGGAGCTCGGTGTCCGCAATATCGACCTGGCCAAGCGGCTTTTGGACTACGGCTTCTACGCGCCGACGGTCAGCTTTCCGCTGACCGTGCCCGAAGCGCTGATGGTGGAGCCGACCGAGACCGAGTCGCGCGAGACCCTGGACTCGTTCGTGGCGGCGGTGGAGCAGATCTGGCACGAGGTCCAGACCGACCCCGAGACGGTCCGTCACGCCCCCCACGAGACCCCGGTGGGCCGGCTCGACGAAGTTCGGGCCGCACGCCACCCCAAACTGACCTGGCGAGGCTGATCGACTCGATCAAGGCCGGCGCAGGACTCCCGGTGGGATCGACGTTTGTGTTAAGTAAAATGAAACGAGAGCGCACGCCTGCGCTACACTGACGTCAGTCTGCGGTGGCCCGGCGATTTAGTTGGGTCCGCTAGGTTCACGGTGGTAATGCCTCGGGCGTGTCCTGGCGGGTGGCGACCACCATGTCGTGGTCACGGAGCTTGTCGGCGATCTCCACGACGGCCTTGGCGGGATAGCTGCCGTCTGCGTCGATGAAGATGATGCTGTCGCCGGCGGCATTGGCCACTCCGGTCCGCATCGCGGCGCCCTTACCCAGGTTGGTCTGGTGGCGCACGACGCGGCAGGGGAAGCGGTCGGCCACTTCACACGTGCCATCGATTGACCCGTCATCGACAACCAGGATCTCGATGCCATGCGCGCTCGCCTCCGGGCAAATCTCGGCGAGCACCACCTCCAGCCCCCTCTCCTCGTTGTAGGCAGGGATGACCAGGGTGGCGGTGGGGGGCGTCACGACGGCGACGATTCTATGTCGGCACGGGCTTGGCGGAGTTCAAAAGCGGGCCGAACACCACCAGTCTGTCGGATTGTGGCAGCCTAAAAACCAAAGGCGGAAGGCACCCTGTGTCTGGTAAAATCTAGGTCACTTGGAGGCATCAATCTACTTTGTCTGAAGCCGCCGCCAAGCTCCCTCCAAACCGGGGTAAGAGCGCGTCCTACGGCGCCAAAGAAATCCAGGTCCTGGAGGGGCTTGAGGCAGTCCGGCGAAGGCCCGGGATGTACATCGGTTCCACCGATACCCGGGGCCTGCATCACCTCCTCTACGAGATAGTCGACAACTCAATCGACGAGGCCATGGGCGGCCACGCCAATGAGATCGTGGTCACTCTCCATGAGGACGGTGCTGCTTCGGTGTTCGACAACGGTCGCGGAATCCCCGTGGACATCATGCCCAAGCAGAAGAAGCCCGCCCTTGAGGTGGTCATGACCGTACTGCACGCCGGAGGCAAGTTTGGCGGCGGCGGCTACAAGGTCTCAGGTGGTCTGCACGGCGTTGGCATGTCGGTCGTCAACGCGCTTTCGGAGAAGGTCCAGGCCTGGGTCTATCGCGACGGCAAGGTCCACTACCAGGAGTACAAGCGGGGCAAGCCGATCGCTCCCGTGGCGACGCAGGGCAAGACGACGAAGACCGGTACGCTGTTCAGGTTCTACCCCGACACCGAGGTCTTCGAGGAGATGGGCTTCCACTGGGACGTGGTCGCCCACCGGCTGCGTGAGCTGGCCTTCCTCAACAAGGGCACCACCATCAAGCTCATCGACGAGTGCGGCGAAGGCCCCGCCGGACCGGCCGGCACCGAATACGCCTTCTATTTCGAGGGCGGGCTCAAGTCCTTCGTCCGCCACCTCAACCAGGGCCTGGGCCCGATCAACATCCCGCCGGTCTATGTCGAGAAGGGCATCGAGGGCAACATGGTCGAGGTGGCGCTGCAGTACAACAGCGGCTTCAGCGAGAACATCCTCGCCTTCGCCAACAACATCAACACCATGGAGGGCGGGAGCCACCTGACCGGGTTCCGGACCGCGCTGACCTCAGTGCTCAACAAGTACGCGCGGCAGGCTCAGCTGATCAAGGAATCGGACCCCAACCTGGGCGGTGACGACGTCCGCGAAGGTCTTACCGCGGTCATCTCGGTGAAGATCCAGGAGCCGCAGTTCGAGGGCCAGACCAAGACCAAACTGGGCAACTCCGAGGTCGCCGGCCAGGTCCAGACCGTCTTTGGCGAGGGGCTGATGGAGTACCTCATGGAGCACCCCTCCGAGGCCCGTCGCGTCATCGAGAAGTCGGTGGTTGCGGCCCGCGCCCGGGAGGCGGCCCGAAAGGCTCGCGACCTGGTCCAGCGCAAGTCGCTCTTGGAGTCGGCCACCCTGCCGGGCAAGCTGGCCGACTGTTCTGAGCGGGACCCCGCCCAGTGCGAGATCTTCGTCGTCGAGGGCGACTCGGCCGGCGGCTCCGCCAAGCAGGGGCGCGATCGTCGCTTCCAGGCCATCCTGCCGTTGCGCGGCAAGATCCTCAACGTCCACAAGGCCCGCGAGGACAAGGTCCTGGCCTCGGAAGAGATCCGTAACCTGATCACCGCGCTTGGGTGCGGCGTTGGCGAGAAGTACGACCCCGACAAGCTCCGCTACCACCGGGTGGTCATCGCCACCGACGCCGACGTCGACGGCTCCCACATCCGCACCCTGCTGCTGACCTTCTTCTGGCGCTACATGCGCGAGCTGGTCGACCGGGGCCACATCTTCATCGCCCAGCCGCCGCTGTACAAGATCCAGAAGGGCAAGAGTGTCGAGTACGCCTACACCGAAGACGAGAAGCTCAAGATGACGGCCAAAGAGGACGGCAAGGTCGATGTCCAGCGCTACAAAGGCCTCGGTGAGATGAACCCCGACCAGCTCTGGGAAACCACCATGAACCCCGAGAACCGCATCCTGATGCGCGTCGATTCCGATGACGGCGCTGCCGCCGAACGCCTCTTCGAGACGCTGATGGGAGTCGATGTCGACCCACGAAAACAGTTCATCAAGACGCACGCCAAGACCGTCCGTAACCTCGACATCTGAGCTTGGTCGGGACGCCCAGATGATCATTGTCGAATGATGAACGCGCCGTTGACCGATTCTCCACCAACCCCGGTCCAGGACCTGGCTGGGCTGCTTGCCCGAGCGCCCCTGTTGCATGAGGATGGCGTGGGTCGATTGGTCTCGTGGGCCCTCTCCGATCAGGCACTCAAGTTCATCGACTCCACCGTGCAGGGGGAATGGGCCACCCTGGAGACCGGCGAGGGTGTCAGCGCCCTTCTGTTCGGGCTGAAGGGCGCGAGGCACATCTGCATCGCTCCGAATAGCCTGGTCATCGAACGCATCAACGAGTTCGCCGCTGGACACAGCATCTCGATGGACCGGGTCCATTTCGAGGTAAGTCCTTCCGACGATCTTCTGCCAAGCCTCAAGCTACCGGATCTTGACCTGGTCTTGATCGGCGGCTGCCATGGCTTCCCCGTTCCCTACATCGACTGGGATTACACGGCTGGCGCGCTGAAGATCGGCGGCCTGTTGATGCTGGATGACACTCAGCTATGGACCGTTGATGTACTGCGACGCTTCCTGCTCGACGAGCCTGAGTGGGAATCGCGCGGGTTGGTCGGCCCGAGGACGGCGTTGTTTGCAAAGACCGCTGCGGTGAACCCCAAGGAGTGGGTCCATCAGCCTTACGTGGTCGAGATGACAGCGGCCCTATCAGGAGACCGACGGTCACCCATGCGGAAGGTGCTGTCCAAGGGGAAGGCCGTTGTGACTCGAGGACTCGGCCATGGCTGACCAAGAACACTTGGTGACTGGAGCGCGGGCCATGGAACGGGCCCCCCACGCGCAGGTTGTCCGCATCGCGGTGGACGCCATGGGGGGGGACAATGCGCCACACGAGATCGTTTTGGGCGCGGTCCAAGCCGCCCAGGCGGACGCCAGCCTGGAAATCCGTCTGGTGGGGAGGGCCGACGCCCTCGAGGCCGAGATGACGGCTTGCCTCACCCAAGCCGACGCCGACGTGCGCAACCGGATCAAGACAATGATTGCCGCCGAAGTCGTGGAGATGGACGACCATGCCGCCGCCTCGGTGCGGCGGAAGCACGAGGCCTCGATCCGAGTGGCGGCCAGGCTGGTGGCGGAAGGCAAGGCCGACGCCGTCGTCTCGGCCGGCAACAGCGGCGGCGTGATGGCCGCGGCGATCTTCGAGCTGAAGCGCATCCCCGGCCTCGAGCGCCCCGCCATCGGCACCCTCATCCCGGGCAAGACCGGCTACACCTTCATGCTCGACGCTGGCGCCAACACGGACGTTAAGCCGGCGTGGCTGGCGCAGTTCGCTCTTCTCGGCGATGCCTACGGGCGGCGCTTGATGGGGATCGAGAAGCCTCGCATCGGCCTGCTATCGAATGGCGAAGAGGAGACCAAGGGGAATGCCCTCACGGTTGAGGCGCACGGGCTGCTCAAGCAGCTGCCCATCAACTTTGCCGGTAACGTCGAGGGCAAGAACCTCTTCGACGGCTCGGTGGACGTGGTCGTGACCGACGGCTTCACCGGAAACGTGGCTCTCAAGACGATTGAGGGGGTTGCCGAGTTCTTGCTCACCACCATCCGCGACGAGGCCAAGAAATCTGTTCGTGGCATCGCCGGCGGTCTGCTGCTCAAGCCCACCATCGGCAGGATCCGTGCCAAGGCCGATTGGCGACAGATCGGTGGCGCGCCCCTGCTGGGGGTCAACGGCGTCTGCATCATCGCCCATGGTCGTTCTGACGCTGAGGCGACCAAGAACGCGATCATTCGCGGTGCCGAGGCCGTTCGTGGGGGCCTGGTGTCGGCGATGACAGAGGCCATCGGCGAAACCGGCATGGTGACCCGCCCTATGTTTGAGCCCACAGCTGTGGGCCCTCCAGTGGGCTAGACTGATACCGATGGCAAGAATCCACGTGAACCTTGATGACGACGTCCTGCAAAAACTCGACGAAGTGGCCGGTCCGCGAGGTCGTTCCGCCTACCTGCTCGCGGCTCTAGCGGAGAAGCTGGATCGCGAACGTCGATGGGCCGTAATTTTTGACGCCTTCGGAGCCATCCCGGAGGATGGAACCCATCCGTGGGATGGACGGGACGCCAGCGAATGGGTCCGAGAGGAGCGGAAGCGGGGATCGAAGAAGAGTTGGGATCTGTCCTCCTAGACAGCTCGGTGCTGGTCAACTACCTGCGCCGCTGGCCATCCGCGCTGGCCGGGCTGCAGGCTATTCACTCAGCCGGCGACATTCCGTGCACCTGTGCTGTTGTCGCAATGGAGGTGCGCCGAGGCCTGCGGCCTGCGGAGGAGAGCCTGCTGGAGCACCTGATGTCTGGGCTGACTGAACTTCCGATCTCGGTCGAGGCCGGCCTCAAGGCTGGCGAGTGGCAGGCGCACTACCGCGCCCGCGGCATCACGCTGGAAGACGCGGACGTCCTCATCGCGGCCACCGCCCACGTCGGCGGAGCGAGGCTGGCCACTGTCAATGCCAAGGACTTCCCCATGCCCGAGCTTCAACTTGAGGCATGGCCGGCCCTGTGAAAAACGGCAAACCTCGGGTCGTGATCACAGGGATGGGGACCGTCAACCCGATCGCCAACGATGTCGACACCTTCTACGACGCCCTTGTGGAGGGCAAGTCGGGGATCGCCACCCTCGACGGCTACCCCACCGACAACCTCACCAGCAAGATCGCCGGTCAGATCAAGAACCTCGACATCGCCGAACACCTCGACGCCAAGCAGATCCGCCGCACTGCGCGGTTCAGCCAGATCGCCATCATCGCGGCACGCCAGGCGGTGGCCCAGGCCGGTCTGTCTCTGCAGGGCTCGGTTGACGGCACCCCCGACGGGTTCGACCGCGATCGCGTCGGTATCGTCAACGGCACCTCGCTGGGCAGCTTCACCGACACCTACCAGCAGGTCGAGAGCGGCGGACCCACCCACGAGCGCATATCGCCGTTCTTCGTCTCGCGGATGCTGCCCAACATGGCGGGCGCTTCGCTGGCGATGGAGTTCGGTTTCCGCGGCCACAACGACACCTCGGTGACCGCCTGCGCCGCCAGCACGCAGTCGATCGGCAACGCGCTTCGGGTTCTCCAGTACGGTGACGCCGACGCCGTGCTCGCCGGCGGCACCGAAGCCAACCTCTCGGATTGGGGAATCTCGCTCTTCTGCGCCATGAAGGCGCTGACCACCAACAACGACGAGCCGGAGAAGGCCAGCCGGCCCTTCGATCTCAACCGCGACGGGTTCGTCGGCGCCGAGGGCGCCGGCTATCTCTTCCTCGAGACTGAGGAGCACGCGTTGGCCAGGGGTGCCAAGGTCATCGCCGAGGTGATCGGCTTCGCCTCCACCGATGACGCCTACCACCAGGTCATACCCGAGGACAGCGGCTATGGCGCCGCGCTGGCCATGGAGCGGGCGCTCCGGGACGCAAACGTCGCTCCCGACGAGGTTGGCTACATCAACGCCCACGGCACCTCGACCCAGCTCAACGACAAGGCGGAGACCACGGCGATCAAGAAGGCGCTCGGCGCCCATGCATACAAGGTGCCGATCAGTTCGACCAAGTCGATGATCGGCCACACGCTCGGCGCCGCCGGCGGGGTGGAGGCGGTGGCGACCGTGCTCGGCCTGACGCGGGGAACGCTGCACCCCACCATTAACTATGAGACGCCCGACCCCGACTGCGACCTCGATTACATCCCCAACCAGGCGCGTCCCGCCGACATCGACATCGCCATGTCGAACTCCTTTGGTTTCGGCGGCCAGAACGCCTGCCTTGTCTTCAAGCGATATGACGGATAGGGAGCGGCCCCATGGCTGACGACAACCGGACCACCACCGAGAGCGGCCAGATGATCGGCATCATCCACGGGCGCGAGATCGAGACCGAGATGTCGAGCTCCTACATGGACTACGCCATGTCGGTCATCGTCTCGCGAGCCCTGCCCGACGTGCGCGATGGGTTGAAGCCGGTGCAGCGCCGCATCCTGTACTCGATGTACGACCAGGGGATGACCCCTGGGGCGCGCTTCCAGAAGTGCGCCGCCATCGTCGGTGAGGTCCTCAAGCAGTACCATCCCCACGGCGACGCCTCTGTCTATGACACCCTCGTCCGCCTCGCCCAGCCCTGGAACATGCGTTACCCATTGGTACTCGGCCAGGGCAACTTTGGCAGCCAGGACGGTGACTCCGCGGCCGCGTATCGATACACCGAGGCACGGCTGGCGGCGCCGGCGATGGAGATCCTCAACGACCTCGAGAAGGAGACCATCGACTGGGTCGACAACTACTCGGCGACCACGCTGGAGCCCTCGGTGCTGCCGGCGCTGCTGCCCAACCTCCTCCTCAACGGCTCCACCGGCATCGCCGTTGGCATGACCACCAACGTGCCGCCGCACAACCTCCGCGAGATCTGCGACGCCACCACGGCGCTGATCGACAACTCTGAGATCACCACCGAAGAGTTGCTGCAGTACGTCCAGGGGCCGGACTTCCCGACCGGCGGGATCATCGTTGGCTCGGAGGGCATCAAGGCCGCCTACGGGACCGGCCACGGCCGCATCATCGTCCGCGCCCGCCACGTCTTCGAGGAGAGCAAGAGCGGTTACGAGCAGATCGTCATCGAGGAGATCCCCTACCAGGTCAACAAGTCATCGCTGGTGGCCAAGATCGCCGAGCTCGTCGGCGAGCGAAAGCTGGAAGGGATCCGCGACCTCAGCGACCAGTCCGACCGCAACGGCATGCGAATCGTCATCGAGCTGAAGAAGGACGCCCGGCCGATGACCGTCCTCAACAACCTCTACAAGCACACCACCCTGCAATCGACCTTTGGCGTGATCATGCTGGCGCTGGTTGACGGCCGGCCGGTGACGCTGAACCTGAAGTCGATGCTGCAGCACCACATCGACTACCGCCGCGATGTGATCACCCGGCGCACCCGCTACGAGCTGGCCCGGGCGCAGGACCGGGCCCACATCCTCGAGGGCCTCAAGATCGCCATCGACAACATCGACAAGGTGATCAGGATCATCCGCGGCTCCGACAACGAGGCCGCCGCGCAGGCCAACCTGGAGAAGGAGCTGAAGCTCTCCGAGCGCCAGTCCAAGGCCATCATCGACATGCGGCTGGGGCGGCTCAGCAAGATGGAGGCCGGCAAGGTCGCCGCCGAGTACAAGGAGGTGATCGAGCGGATCGGCTACCTCGAGGACATCCTGGCCAACCCCCGTAAGGTGCTCCAGCTGATCAAGGACGACCTCGAGGACCTCAAGAAGAAGTACGGCGACAACCGGCGCACCACGATCGCCTGGGACGCCTCCACCGACATGGACGACGAGGCCCTGATCCCAACCGAGGATGTCGTGGTCACGCTGACCGACAAGGGCTACATCAAGCGCGTCCCGGCCCGCACCTACAAGCCGCAGAAGCGGGGTGGCAAGGGCCTGATGGGAGGCAAGGTCCGCGAAGAGGACTACGTCAAGCACGTCATCGTCGCCAGCACCAAGAGCGACCTCCTCTTCTTCACCGGCAGCGGCAAGGTCTACCGGGTCCGCACCCACGAGGTGCCCGACGCGTCGCGCCAGTCCAAGGGCATCCCGGTGGTGAACATGATCGACATCAGCCAGCACGACGTCATCACCTCTTTGGTGGCGGTGCAGGAATGGTCCGACGATCACTACCTCTTCAGCGCCACCGTCGAAGGAATGATCAAGAAGACGCCGGCGATCGAGTTCCGCTCGGTCAACAAGAACGGCAAGATCGCGATGGTGCTGCGCGGTGACGACCGGCTGCAATGGGTGGCCATGACCAGCGGCGACGACGAGGTCATCTTCGCGACCACCGACGGCAAGTCAAATCGCTTCCACGAGAAGGAGGTCCGACCGACCGCTCGAGCGACCATGGGCGTACGCGGACTGAAGCTTCGGAAGGGCGCCAAGGCCGCGGGAATGGAGATCGTGAAGCCCGACGCCTACCTGCTGGTTGTCAGCGAGAAGGGCTACGGCAAACTGACCCCGCTCAGCGAGTACCCCACCCACCACCGCGGCGGCCAGGGAGTCTACACGCTGCAGGTGACCGACAAGACCGGCAAGCTGACCGGCATCCGGATCGTCGAGGACACCGGCGAGGAGTTGATGGTGGTCAGCGCCCAGGGCCAGGTCATCAGGACTGACCTGTCCGAGGTGAGGATCACCAGCCGGCAGACCCAGGGCGTGATCGTGATGCGTCTCAACGAAGACGACACCGTGGGCTCGATCGCTGGCGTGGGCGAGCGCGAGGAAGTCGAAGAAGAGTCCTAGAGCCAGTGCACCCGATCAGCGATGTCAAGCTCCGGTTGCTCGCAGAGGGCAGCGAGGGCCTTCACCAGACCGCCGATACCCCGCCGGGTCCGGGGATACTTCCGGTGAGTTGTCAGAATGAGCCCTGCATGTCCGACGCTTGCAGCGGCCATCTCGAGATGGAGCGGCAAGAAATCCTGCACGTTCTCGCTGACCAGCACGCGATCGGACGTTGTGGCCCATATCAGAACTTCACGGTCACTGAGGGAGCGGAGCTCGGACAACTCGGCGATGGCGCCCACGTCATGTCCTCGCTTTCGTAACTGCCGGGCGATCTCCGGATCGAACATCTCGTCCAGCAGAGGCCTCACACGGCAAGAGCTGCTGCGCGACGACGTGAAGCGGCCTCAGCCTCGGCGGCCATCTCCTCGTTCCGTCGAACCAGGTGGTCGATCTCCTCCTTGAAGTCCGCGTAGTATCCGATCGCCGCCTCTATCTGGGCAGTGGACAGGGCGTGGTACTTGGCGGTGGCGGCGGGTTCGCCATGGTTGTCCCGCAAGGTCTCCACGATTTGCCACACATCCAGCCGGCGACCAGCCAGAGAGGCGCGCCGCCCAGCAGGCCCATCCCGAAAAACGATGCCCGGGTGATCGGCCGCGCGCACCGCTTCTTCCAAGAGTTGAGCAGCGTAGTTGCTCTTGGGCTCGCCTCGACGGCCAGCCTGGCGTTCCAAGGCTTCGAGCGTAGCTGTAGGAATCCTAAGGTTGAAATGGCTTCGTGGTGGCATGTACCACACTGTACCACACTGACAAAATACGACGGGGGACTGATCGAGCCTCAGCCCGTGGCGCGAAGATCCTCGGTCGCGCAGGGAAGATCAGCGCGTGTAAGGATCTCCGGATCCCCTGTGGCGAGCGGTATCGCATGCGCAGCGGCGGTGGCGAGCGCGAAGCAGTCGGTGAGCGCGATCGGGAGCGCGGCTTTCAGCCGGGCGGTCTCAATCATCCGGATGACTCCCGGCAGCTCCACCTCGACGATCTTGCGCAGATCGGACAATACTTCCTCCGCCGCAGGACGCCCGTGGTCTCGCTCCACTCGGGAATAGACCTCAACCGCGTTGACCCATGACATCACCGGGCGCTCGTCGAGCAACGCTTCGACCCTCCGGCGGGCCGGCTCTTCGCCATCCAGCCAGGCCAGGACTGCCCACGAATCGAGGCAAGCAGTCACCGTGGCTCGCGCCCACGATCCGCCAGCAAGCGGGCCGCCATTCCGCTGCCCTTGAACCCCCCCGATCCGGATCCGGATTGATGAGCGGTGACAATCACTTCACCGTCCCGAGCGCTGACGTCCACCTCAGCGCCGGGTCGAAGACCGATTTGCTCGCGAATTTCCTTCGGGATAACGACCTGCCCCTTGGGGCCAATTCGATGAGTCATACCGGCTAATCCGACCTCCGTTGTGGAGGCGCTCCCCTGCTTCAAGAGAGGCGAAGGAGGTGAGGCACTTGGTCCCGGCCCTCTAGGGCACGACCATCTGCCGCCTGCTCATGGTGGAGAGGCTGCCGGGGGACTTCCGGTCGTGATCGTGTGCCGACAGACATCGTCAAGGTTGCGAGTCCGTGGTGTCGCTCTATGGACAGTCCGGGCCAGAGCTCTTTGTCGTGATCGAGCTGCCTGGCAACCTCCCCCAAAATTGACACAACCGCTGCGGTTAACGGTTGCACGGTAAGTCGTCCGCTGAGGTCCGCCAGGGTCCGCCTGAATACGGACCATCGACTCCAGAATCCGCTGAGTGCCGCAGAAGTTCGCCGAGGCTCGCCCCGGTTGCTGTACAAATTGCTGTCAGTTCCAGGCACTGCGTTGGGCCTCAGGTTTCAAGTGCCGTCACAGTCGCAGGGCCCAGGATTGGCTGGACGGATTCCTTGACGATGCATACCATCGGCGCTATCAACTTGGCGCGGAGGCCCAGCGGGCTGGTTTCCCACCGAGGCTCGGCTGTGCCTAGACTTGGGTCTGCCAGCTTGTCGAAGGAGGAATTCTTGAGCGCAACCGCTTCGTTTCTAATCTTCATCCCCGGGATGACGATCCTGTCGTTCCTGATCGGGGCGATCATCATGACCGTCGCCATGAGTGACCACGTGGAGCCGGAAGACGACGAGGTGGCTGAGGCCGAAGCGGCTCACTGATGTCCCAACCCGGCTATTACCTGCTCTTCATCCCCGGCCTGGCCGTGGTCACGGTCGCCATCGGCTTCGTCTTCTCGGCCTTCGCCTTCAACCAGGGCGAGTTCCAACCAGGCACCAAGCGCGGCCTCTTCTCTCTGGTCGTGGTCGTGCTCTTCATCAGTGTCCTGGGCGGCCTCGCCTTCCAGATGGACCACCTGAACCTTCCCCGGCCCGGCGCTTGACGGCTCTGCGTTCACCCGCGCAGGTGCGGGTCGACCCCTCGAGCCTGGCCCCGATCAAGGTCCTCAACCCTGAGCTGCTGGCGCCGCTTGCCCGGGCAATCCACAACGGCAAATGCCCTGCCTGCCAGGCTCCCGTGCACGGGGTCCTCGACGCCGCCGAGGATGGCTCGCCCCAGGTCCAGATCGCCTGTTTTGGTGATCCTGCCCACGTCTTCTTCTTCGATGCCACCACTGGTCATATCGACAACCAACCGGCGGCGATGGGTGAGGTGCAGCCGTGACCGTCGGCGGCAGCGTCCTCCTCCTCGTCCACGGTTTCCCCCTCGACGGCAGGATGTGGCGAGAGCAGGTGAGTGCGCTGAGCGACATCCGGCGGGTGATCGCCCCCGACCTCGACGGTCACGGCGGGAATCCAGCCGGCGAGCCCAAGCGCTCGATGGATGAAATCGCCCGTAGTCTGGCGGAAGGGCTCGACAGCGAGGGTGTCAGCAACGTCGACCTGGCTGGTTTCTCAATGGGCGGCTACGCGGCCCTGGCGTTCTGCCGCCTCTTCCCCGACCGCGTCAACAGCCTGGCGCTGGTCGACAGCCGCCCCGAGGCGGACAGCGACGCCGGCCGCGCGGGGCGCGACCAGATGATTGCTGACATCGAAAGCCGCGGGTCCATCGCCGCCGCCGAGGCGATGCTGCCCAAGATGTTCACCGATGCTGTCGAGCCCGAGCTCCGGGATGAGGTTGAGGGCTGGATGCGTCAGCAACCGCCAGCCGCGCTGGTGGCAGACCTCCAGGCCATGCGCGACCGTCCGGACTCGGGAGCCACCGTGGCTCGGCTCTCGGTGGCGCTCCTGGTGGTCGCGGGACTGCAGGACCCGATCATTTCAGTCGCTGAGGCCGAGGCGATCGCGCACCGCGCCGTCTACGGGCGGCTGGTGGTCGTCGATGGAGCTTCGCACTTGTCTCCTCTGGAGCAACCCCAGCTGGTCAACGACGCGCTCCGAAAGCATCTCGGGGGCTGAACGCCGGCACCCCTGCCAGCACCCTGAGGTAGCGCTTCAAACTCAAGCGCACTAAGATGCCGGAAGGATCGGCATCAGGAACTCGCCTTTGATGGCGGGTAATTAGGGTCACCATCGAACTTCCTAGACGTCAACGCTCTGTGATCGACCTCCTGACCCATCACTTCGAGGTCAACTTCGACGACGTCGCCGAAGAACTGGCCGCATCCGGCCCTGCGCAGGAGGTTGCGGACGCCGGAGCCTCGGTGCGGGCGCGCCACGAAGCGGCGGCGCATCTGCGCGATTTCATTCGGGGCCTGATCTGGTTGAGATCGCAAGACCGCGGCGTTGAAGCCGTCGATGCCCTGGTTGAGGCCCAAACCGGGCTGAGCCAATCCCAGCGGGAGCGCCTCCAGGAGCGCCAGCACGCGGTGATCGCCCGCGTCGAGGCACCGCAGCCTGACGACCGCCTCCCGGCAACCAACGGCGTCAGGGACAGGCCCATCCCGCCGAATTCTCCCAATCCAGAGGACGCCATCGCCGCCGAGGCCGGCGGTGCGGAGCCGCGCCCCGCCGACTTGGAGGTGCTCCTGGTCCGCCCGGAGAGTTCACGGAACGCGGTCACCACGGTGCTGCACGCGCTTGTCGCCAAGACCCTCGAGCGAGTCGGGGCAGACCTCTGCCAGATCTACATCGAAGAGGAGAGCGCCCTCACTCTGCGGGCCGAGGCGCCCGCCGAGGGAGGCGCGATCTCGGGGCCCGGGACGCTGAATCGGAGGACGGGGATCGCAGCACTGGTGGCCTCGCCCGGCGGGGCCGTGGAGGTGGCCGATGTCAGCCAGTTGGCGGGGATGGACAACGCGTGGGTACAGCGCGGCATCCAGCGGCTCGCGGTCGTCAGTGTGGGCAACCCAGGCGAAGACGGCGGCGGCATCCTGATCGCTGCCCGCACCGGGAACAGTGGCTTCAGCGATCAGGAGCTGCGCGAGCTTGATCGCCTCGCACTTGAGGTGGCGCAGGCGATCGGCAGCGCCGACCTGCTCTCTCGAGCCGAGGAGCTGGCGGTGCTCAAGGAGCGCATGAAGCTGGCGCGTGAGATCCACGATGGTCTGGCCAGCGACCTCTCGGCGGTGGTCGCGCTCTTCAAGTACCACGAGCATCGCAGCAAGAACGACCCGGCCGAAGGCGAACGGCTGCTGGGGCAGATGCGCGAGCTGGTAGAAGGATCGCTGCAAAGTGCGCGCGACATCCTCGCCACGCTGCGCCCCCGCCATCAACCCCCAGCCGACCTGGTCGAAGCCGTCCGCCGGCAGGTCGAGGACTTTGCCAGCACTTACGGGATCACCGCGGTCGCTCGCATCGAAGGCACCAGCGATGACGTCGATGGCGAAGAACGCGACGCCATCTACTCCATCCTCAGGGAGGCGTTGACCAATGTGCGCAAGCACAGCCACGCGAGCACGCTTGAGGTCCGGCTGGATCTTCGCCGGCGGCCCTACACGCTGGACGTCGAGGACGATGGCGTGGGGATCGACGTGACCGCGCTGGAGGAAAAATTCGGCTCCTTCGGGCTTGTCGGCATGCGCGAGCGCACGGAATTGCTGGGCGGATCGATCGAGATCGGCAATGGCACCAGGGGCGGTGCCCACGTCATGTTCCGGGGCCCCGAAGTCATACCGCGGAGAGGCTAGATGGAGCGCATTGGCGTGCTCATAGTTGACGACCGGCCGATCTTCCGCGCCGGCGCCCGCGGGATGCTGGCCGACTACGAGCACATCAATGTGGTGGGCGAGGCTACCGCTGTAGGTGCCACTTTCGGCGCGCTACTGACCGGCGCCAGACATCCCGCCGCGGCGTGATGATGATTCTTGGCGGATTCGGCATGGGGGCCGCGACGATCTTTGTCGCGCTATCCAACTCACTTCCAATCACCATGGTCTTCCTGGCCGCGGGTGGGGTGGCGAACATGATCTACCTGATCCCGATGGTGACTCTGATTCAAGAAAACACCGACACTGAGATCCGCGGCCGCGTCTTCGCGGCGAGGTACACAGTGGTTCAAGTCGGGGTCTTGATTGGGCTAGCCTACGCGGGGATTGCCACGTCTTCGACGTCCCCGGGTTCAGCCGTGGGTCCGGCATTGTTGGCCACCGGGGTTTTCGTGGTTGCTGTTGGCGCGCTTGCTTCGCTGGCACCAGCGCTTAGGAAGTTCTAGTCGCTCCCTCCTGTCACCTTCTCTAGGACCTTCTCCTCGACACCCATCCGTTTGCCGAAGTAATAGGCGACGCCCAGTAGCACCAGCACCACGATCGCCGCGGGGATGGTGAGCCCGCCGAGCGTGTGCTCGACATTGGTGTAGTTCTCGCCCAGCTTCAGTCCGGCGTAGGCCAGCGCGAAGTTCCAGGGGAACGCTCCGAGGATCGTGGCCACAACAAACGGTCCGGTCCGGATCCCCGACAGTCCCGCCGGGAACGAAATGTAGGTGCGCACAACCGGTAGGAGCCGGCCAGCGAAGACCGCGAGCAGGCCCCAGCGATCAAAGAAGCGCTGGGCGAGTCTGAGATGCCCCTGGTTCAAGCCGATTCTCTTGCCCGGCCCGAGGATGAATCGCTGACCGTACTGGCGCACAAGCAAGTACGCGACAAGCGAGCCGAGCAAGTTCCCCAGGCTGCTGGCCGCCACCACTCCGAAGAAGTTCAGGTGAGCCTCGCCGACGAGGGCGCCGCTGGCCAGTGCGCCGCCTAGCGGCACAACGATCTCGCTGGAGATGGGGATCCCGGCGCTCTCCGCCGTCATCAGCAGGAAGATTGCGATCAGGCCCCCGCTGCCGACGAGCTGGATCAGGGCGTGAGACACGGTGGCGAGGCTAGCAGACGGCATAATCCCTCGGATGACACGCGTGGCCTACATGGGCCCGGAGGGCAGCTTCAGCGAGGAAGCGGCACGACTCTCGTTCCCCGACAACGCGGAGTTGGTGGGATTCCCGGACATTCCGGCGGTGATTTCCGCGCTCGGCCACAACCTGGTCGACGCTGCCGTCGTTCCGATCGAGAACTCGATTGAAGGATCGGTCAACGCCACCCTCGACCAGCTCATCCACGACAAGGCGCCGCCACCGATCGTGGCCGAGCTCAACCTCCAGGTCCGGCACCACCTCATAGCCCGCCCCGGGACAGGCCTGTCGGACATCGAGCGGGTCGTCTCGATACCGATTGCCGTGGCCCAGTGCCGCAAGTTCATGCTCGAGCAGTTGCCGCAGGTTCAGCTCTTGCCCGCGCTCTCCACCTCCGCGGCGGTGCAGAGCCTGGTGCACTCCGTCCGCATCGCGGCCATCGGTAACGAGCGCGCAGCGCAGCTCTATGGCATGGAGGTGATCGCGCCCGACATCCAGGATGGCGATGACAACACCACCCGCTTCGTGGTCCTTGGAGGCCAACCCGCCGCCTCGACTGGGAGAGACAAGACCTCGATCTGCTGCTCGATCGCGGAGGACCGCCCGGGGAGCCTGATGGCGATCCTGAACGAGTTCGCCCAGCGCTCCATCAACCTGACCAAGATCGAGTCACGCCCCACTCGCAGCGGATTGGGCAAGTACTTCTTCCTGATCGATCTCGAAGGCCACCAAACCGATGTCGAGGTGGCGGCCGCGCTCGAAGGAGTTCGAACTAACAGCCTGATCCTGAAAGTCCTTGGCTCCTACCCCGCCGCCGGCGATTAGCCGGATCTTCCCGCCACGGGAGTCGCACCCGAAAAAAGACAGAGGCCGGGATTTCTCCCGGCCTCTGAACTCCAGGCGGCGCCCTAGCGCGCCGCGGTCAAGGTCAAGCCTTGCCGATCTTGTAGATCTTGGTACCGCAAACCGGGCAGGTCCCCGTGGTCGCCGGCTTGCCGTTCTTCATGGTGATTCCCTGGGCATTCGAGATCTCGCGCTTCTCTTTGCACTTGAGGCAGTATCCGGTAACGGCCATGAACACCATCCTTGTTTGGTTGCGACGGGCCGTTGTTCAGCTCGTCTGACTCTGCCCGCGAAGCTCATCCCCGCGAGACCCTCTCTCCAATTCGGCTCCAATTCGGAACCGGCGCTGATTCTAACCGTGCCTCTGGCGTATTGCAAGCAGTTCGGCTGAATACGGGCTGAGTTCAGCGACCGGGCCATCGCCGCGATGGGCCTGAATTCAGCCCCCGATCTGGGACATCGAGCGGGTCGGAGCCACGAAATCCGACTGGTTGATGCGGTGGCCGGCCCACTTATGGCGGACGGCCATTCGGATCGCATCCTGCAGCTCGAGATCGGACGTGCCGCGGCGCATCCGGTTCGCGCAAATCCAGCTCGTCGAGCACAAAGAGGCATGTGCGGAAGTTCCCGTCCGCGGTCAGGCGAAGCCGGTTGCAGGTTCCGCAGAACGGTTCGCTGACCGAGGGATGAATCCCACGCTGCCGGGGGCGCCGTCCGTGAACACGTACGACACCGCCGGCTCAGGCTCGGAGGTCGGCGCCAAACGCAGCTCGAAGCGCTCTTCGATGCGGGCCTTCAACTCTGCTGACGGCACCACCTGCTCCTGTGGGTCCAACAATGCCCGGCGTCGAGGGGGCATGTACTCGATGAAGCGCACCTGGAAGTCGCGCTGCCGCGCCAGCGCCGCGAAGTCCACCACCTCGTCCTCGTTCACCCCGCGCACGACCACGGCGTTGATCTTGATCGGACTCAGACCTGCATGGTCGCGGCCGCCTCCAGCCCTCGCAGCACCTCCGGGAGCCCATCGCGCCGGGTGATCTCGTGGAAGCGATCGGGCCGCATCGAATCCATCGATATGACGCGTCGCAAGATGACGCGTCGCAAGCCGGCCTTTGCCAGCGGCTCAGCTTTCTCGGCGAGCCGGAAGCCGTTGGTGGTCATCGAGAGGTCCACGCCTGGGAAGCTGTTCGCGATCATCGCCACCAATTCCTCCACATTGGCTCGCACCAGCGGCTCGCCGCCGGCGAGGCGAACGGTGTCGATGCCGCAACCGACTAGGATGCCGACCATGCGAACCATCTCCGCCAAGCTCAGGATCTCGTCGCGCGGCAGCCACTCCAGCCCCTCTTTGGGCATGCAGTAAAGGCAGCGAAAGTTGCAGCGATCGCTGACGGAGAGCCGCAGATCGGTGCCGGCGCGTCCGAAACCGTCGAGCAGGGGAAGGCTGGACCCCGTTGCGATTATCTGCCCGCCGTCGGGCAGCCCCGTGCGCTACGATCAAGCCGCTGTGAAAGTTCGAGAGCGGTTGGGGAAGGCCTAACTCCCAAAACCCCAGCCAAGCCCCGTGGGGCAATGCGCCGGGCCCCAGGGTGTAGGTCTCCCCCGATCTGGAACCAGACCTACAACAAAGGGAAGCCCGCCATGATCTTCCTGAGCGACTTCCTCCGCGCGGAGATCGTCGACAACCAGCAGCGCCGGATCGGTCGCGTTGGCGACCTAGTGGCGCACATCTCCGAGCCCTACCCCATCGTGCAGCACGTCGTCCTGCGTGGTCGCGAGGGCAGGGTGATTCCCTGGTCCGAGGTCCGCACATTTGAGGCCAAGGAGCTGGCTCTGAAGAGCTCACGCGAGGATCTCCCCATCGACACCGCGCCAGACGGAGACGTGTGGCTGGCGCGAGACGTGCTGGACAAGCAGATCGTGGACACTGACGGCCGCCGCGTGGTGCGCGTCAACGACCTGCAGCTCTCGCCGATGCGAGGCAACCTGCTCGTGGTCGGTGTCGATGTCGGCGGACGCGGACTGCTCCGCCGGCTTGGCGCCGAGGACCTCGGCAAGAGCCTGGTGCGCCTGACCCGTCGCGACTGGGCGCAGAAGGTGATCCCCTGGGACGTGGTCGATCCCATCCACTCCGACCTCGACTCGGTGAAGCTGCGGATCGCTCACCAGAAGGTCGCCAAGATGCACCCCGCCGACATCGCCGAGATCGTCGACCGCCTCAGCCCCCGCCAGCGCGACGCCATCTTCGCCTCGCTCGACGATGAGCTGGCGGCGGACGTCGTGGAGGAGATGTCCGCGGAGGACCAGGTCGACGTCATCGAGGCGTTGGATGACGAGCGCGCCGCCGACATCCTCGAAGAGATGGACCCCGACGAGGCCGCCGACCTGATCGCGGACCTGCCGGAGGAGCGCGCCGAGATCTTGCTCGACAAGATGGACGAGGATGACGCCGAGGATGTCGAGGAGTTGCTGGCCTATGAGGAGGACACGGCCGGCGGCTTGATGACCACGGAGTACGTGGCGATCACCAGCGACCTGACCGCCGGCGAGGCCATCGAGCGACTACGGGAGCTTGAGCCAGAGGCCGAGCAGGTCTACTACGTCTACGTCGTGGAGGGCCACGAGAACCTGCTCGGGGTGCTATCGCTGAGGGACCTCATCGTGGCCAGGCCCGACACCCCGATCACCGACATCATGATCACCAACGTGGTCAGCGTGCCGCTGAACGCCAGCCACGGCGAGGTCGCCGAGGTGATCCGCAAGTACAACCTGCTGGCGGTCCCGGTGGTGGATGTCGACGACCACCTGGAGGGCATCGTCACCGTCGACGACGTGATGGATTCGGTGCTCTCGCGGGCATCCAAGCGCCGCCTGCCGCGGCTCTTCGGCTAGGTGCTGGGAGATGGGTAGCGATGGCCAACCTGAGCCCGCCGAGCGCTTCCCGCAGGCGCCCTCGGCTGCCTGGAGTCCTGCGTAAGCGACGCACCCAGCTGATCCTCTTCCTGGGCATCCTTGGCCCCGGGCTGATCACATCTAACGCCGACAACGACGCCGGCGGCATCTTCACCTACGCCCAGGCCGGCGCCAAGTACGGGTACGACCTGATCTGGCTGCTTTTGCTCACCACCATTGCGCTGGCGGTGGTGCAGGAGTTCAATGCGCGGCTGGGGGTGGTCAGCGGCAAAGGCCTTGCCGACCTGATCCGCGAGCGCTTCGGGGTCCGCATCACGGTCCTGGCGATGTTCCTCCTGCTGGTCGCGAACGTGGCCACCACGGTGGCGGAGTTTGCCGGCATCGCTCTGGCCGGCGAAGCCTTCAACATCAGCCGCTACCTCACCGTGCCGCTGGCCGCGCTGCTGGTCTGGGTCGTGGTCCTGCGCGGTTCCTACGCGGTCGTGGAAAAAATCTTCCTAGGCCTGAGCCTGGTCTATTTCACATACGTGATCTCTGGGCTGCTGGTCCATCCTGACTGGGCGCAGGTGCTGCACCAATCGATCCACCCGCAGACCAACATCCTCAACACCAGCTACCTCCTCCTGGCGGTCGCCCTCGTCGGCACCACCATCACACCGTGGATGCAGTTCTATCTCCAGGCCTCCGTGGTCGACAAAGGATTGCGCACCAGCGAGCTGCAGTACGAACGCGCCGATGTCTTCATCGGCTCCCTGGTGACCGACGTCATCGCTTTCTTCATCATCGTGGCCACCGCCGCCACTCTGCACGTGAGCGGGCACACCAACATCGCCGATGCCAAGGACGCCGCCCAGGGCCTGGCGCCGCTGGCGGGAGATTTCGCCAAGGTCCTCTTCGTGGCGGGATTGGTGGGGGCGTCGCTGCTGGCGGCGTCGGTGCTGCCGCTGTCCACCGCGTACGCCATCACCGAGGCCTTCGGTTGGGAGCGAGGGGTGGGGCACTCGATCCGCGACGCGCCGGCGTTCTTCATCATCTTCACCGGCCTGATCGTGATCGGGGCTGCCGCCGTGCTTGTACCCGGACTGCCGCTGGCGACCGTGACAATCCTCAGTCAGGACGTCGACGGCCTGATCCTGCCCGCGATCCTGGTCTACATGCTCATCCTGATCAACGACAAGCGGGTTATGGGCAAGTACGCCAACGGTCGGTTCGCCAACATCTTCGGCGGCGCCACCATCGTGGGCGTGATCATCCTGACGGTGACGCTCTTGGTCTCGGCGATTCCCGGGTTCCCCTGGTTCTGACTCGCCGGAGCGTGACGGATTAGTCGGAAGCGGCGGCCCCCCGGTCGGCATGGTAGAGGTTGAGACGCTCTTCCAGGTTGGCGCGACTGGCAGCGCGGAGGGCGGAAACGCCTACACCGCTGATGGCGAACGAAGCCGCCACGATCCCCCATTCCAGGGCCTCAAGCAAGGCGTCGTCGGTCTCCGCATTGACCTCGGCGAGGCGTCCCATGAAGGCGCCGGCTAAAGCGTCCCCGGCGCCCGTGGGGTCGACCACATCGACGGCTGCCGCGGGCAGATGCTGACTGTCGTGGTGCGTCCAGAGAACGGCGCCCTCAGGCCCCAGCTTCATCACCAGGGCATCGAGCGGAAGGCTGTTGAGCACCTTCAGCGCGGCCGCCGCCGTGCCCCGGGTTTGGGCCAGCATCTCGACCTCATGCTGCGTGGCGAAGAGCACCTGGCACTGGCTCACCATCTGCTCGACCGCGGGCCGCTGGGCATCCAGGAAGATGTCCATGGTGTCTCCCCCGATGAAGGCGTCCGGCGGGCAGCCCTGGATGGCGGCGAGCTGCGCGTCAGGGTCACAACTGCCCAGGAAGACCGTCCTGGGCAGGGATTGAATCGCGCCAAGCTCCGGTCGGTATCCCTCGAAAGCCCCGGTGAAGCGCTCCAGGGTGGTCGCTTCGCCGCCCACCGTCTCGCGTCGCGCGCGCCAGGTATACGTCGGCAGGTCGACCGGGAGCAGCCGCGAGATATCTGCGAATTGGAGGAGTTCGATGAAATCGGCGGCGCGGTCGCGTCCCATGGCACCGGCGACGGCAACCGGCCCGAAGTGCCTGGCTGCAAGCGAGGCGTAGGTTGCCGACCCGCCGAGCTCGCCATTGAGCCTGGCGCCTGGGGTTTCCACGTAGTCCTGGGTGATCGTTCCGACCACCAGCAAGCCCTTCCGGTCCCGCACGGAGCGCATTGTACTTCTGACGGAAGCGTCAGAAATCAGCGTTTCCGTATTGGGACGCGGACCCTCTCGGCTAGAATTCGCGGACTATGGCCGAGGCGACGCAGTACGGAGTCGGCCTACTCGGCCTGGGGACGGTGGGGTCACAGGTTGCCGAGCGGCTGGAAAAGAGCAGCGAAATGGTCAACCGGCGCACCGGTGTGGACCTGGCGCTGCGCCGCGTCCTTGTCCGCGACCTGGCCAAGGCTCGTCGCTACACCCCTGCCGCCGCCCTGACCTCTGACGCAGCCGAAGTTCTGGACGACCCCAGCGTCGACATCATCGTCGAGGTCATTGGTGGGGTCGAACCGGCGCACGACTATCTCCGCCGCGCCATCACCGCAGGCAAGCACATCGTCACCGCCAACAAAGAGGTGATGGCCAAGTATGGCCCGGACCTGCTCGAGCTGGCCCTTGAGCACGAGGTCGACATCTATTTCGAGGCTGCGGTGGGTGGGGGCATCCCGCTGATCTCGACATTCAAGATCGACCTCCTGGCCAACGAGATCAACTCCATCGAGGCCATCATCAACGGCACCACCAACTACATCCTCGATGGCATGGCCCAGGGCAAGAGCTATACCGAAGCCCTTGATGAGGCCCGCCAGCTGGGCTTCGCCGAGGCCGACCCGAGTTCCGACGTCGACGGCCACGACTCCGTTTACAAGCTGTGCATCCTGAGTTCGATCGCCTTCAGCTCGCGCTTCCACCCCGCCGACATCTATCGCGAGGGCATCACCGAACTGGACCCCAAGGACTTCGGCTACGCCGCGGAGATGGGCTACGCCATCAAGCTGGTGGCGGAGGGGCGCAAGCGGGATGGCGCCGTCGAGTTGCGCGTTCACCCCACCCTGATCAAGCACAGCCACCTGCTGTCCCAGGTCGGCGGCAGCAACAACGCGGTGGTCGTCGATGGCGACCTGGTCGGCTCGGTCCTGCTCTACGGACAGGGGGCGGGTGGCCGACCCACCGCCAGCGCCGTGGTTGGCGACCTCATTGACCTGGTGCACTCGATGCGAAAGGGCGTCAACAACCGCATCCCGATGTGGTTCGACCGCAACTACCCGGTGCGGCCGATGGAGGAGGTGATCAGCCGCGCCTACTTCCGCATGGAGGTCGAAGATCGCCCCGGGGTGCTGGCCGGCATTACAAAGGTCTTCGGGACCCAGGGCATCTCGATCGACTCCATCAACCAGAAGAGCATCGACGCGGCGGCCACCAGCGCCGAGCTGGTCATCCTCACGCACCCCGCCGAGGAGCGGGTGTTGCAGTCGGCGCGAGCGGAGATCGAAGCCCTGGATTGCGTGCGCCATGTGCACGCCTTCCTGCGGGTGCAGTGATGGCGCGCCCAGCGCGCGAGGCGAGCGGCGCCGAGGGCGGGGCCATCCCCGCGGGCGTCATCGCTCGCTACGGCGACCGGCTACCGCTGACCGATAAGACCCCTCGCATCAGCCTCAACGAGGGCAACACGCCGTTGATCCGCTCCGTCAACATCGGTCGCGAGCTGGGCCTCCGGGAGCTCCATTTCAAGTTCGAGGGCCTCAACCCCACCGGTTCGTTCAAGGACCGCGGCATGGTGGTCGCGGTTGCCAAGGCGCTGGAGGCCGGCAGCCATACCCTGATGTGCGCCAGCACTGGCAACACCTCCGCCAGCGCCGCGGCCTATGCGGGCCGCTTCGGCCTGCGCTGTGTGGTGCTAATCCCAGAGGGCAAGATCGCGCCCTCGAAGCTGGTCCAGGCGCAGGTCTACGGCGCCAGGGTTGTGGCCATCGACGGCAACTTCGACGACGCCCTCGAGGTCGTGCGTCGGCTCAGCGAGAGCGCCGGCGTCACGCTCGTCAACTCGGTCAACCCCAACCGCATCGAAGGCCAGAAGACTGCGGCCTTCGAGGTCGTCGACGCGCTCGGAGACGCCCCCGACATGCTCTTCATTCCGGTTGGCAACGCCGGCAACATCACGGCCTACTGGAAGGGCTTCAAGGAGTACCACGCCGATGGCCTCTGCCGGCAGCTGCCGCGGATGATCGGAGCCCAGGCCGAGGGCGCGGCTCCCATCGTTCGGGGCGAGGTAGTCGCCGACCCGAAGACGGTGGCGTCTGCGATCCGCATCGGCAACCCGGCCTCATGGGAGCAGGCGACGACGGCGCGAGACCAGAGCGGCGGGGCGATCGAGGCGGTGACTGACGGTGAGATCCTCAGCGCCCAGCGCTTGCTGGCGTCCAGCGAGGGCATCTTCGCCGAGCCCGCCAGCAGCGCGTCACTGGCGCTGCTGGCCAAGATGGCGCACGCCCGGCGGGTGCCGGCGAACACGTCGGTGGTCTGTGTCCTCACCGGCAGCGGGCTCAAGGATCCGTCCGCCCTCGAGGAGCACCTGCTGCCGCCGCTGCACCTCCCGGCCGACGCCCGCGCGATCGCCAAAGCCCTCAAGCTGTGAGCTCCTCCGGTCAGCGGCCGGGGAGCCGGTCGGGCGTCCGCGTCAGCGTGCCCGCCAGCTCGGCCAACCTGGGGCCAGGATTCGACGTGCTCGGCCTCGCTCTCGACCTGCTCGACGTCTTCGACGTCTGGGAGGTCGGCAGCGAGCTGCGTATTGAGGTCGACGGCGAAGGGACCTTGTCGGTCCCCACCAACCACAGCAACCTCTTCTTCACGACCATGCAGACCTACTTCACCCTGGCCGCCTACGAGCCCTCCGGGCTGGTCATCCGCGAGCACAACCGCATTCCTCTTGCCCGGGGACTGGGCAGCAGCGCCGCCACCATCGTGGGTGCCCTGCTGGCGGCAAGGGCGATCTCAGGCCACGACATGGACGACGGTCGACTGCTCGACCTGGCCGGATCCCTGGAGGGGCACCCGGACAACGTCGGCGCGGCCTTGCTCGGCGGCTTCCAGATGGTGGCGCAGAAGGAGGGAGGTCGCTACCTGGCCCGCCGCCTCGAATTGTCCGACCGGCTCGGCGCGGCGCTGTTTGTCCCCGAGCTGCTGGTGTCAACCGAGTCGGCGCGCGAGGTCCTGCCCGAGCAGTACCCGCGGGCCGACGTGGTCCACAACCTGGGCCGGCTGGCCCTGCTGATGTCGGCAATCAAAGATGGGCGCTTGGAGGACCTGCGTGTGGCCACCGAAGATCGCCTGCACCAGCCGTACCGGGCGGAGCTGGTGCCCGGCTTTGCCGACATGCTCGCGGCGGCGACCAGCGCGGGCGCTGCCGGCGTCTTCCTCAGCGGCGCCGGGCCCACGGTTTTGGCGCTTTACGACCGCGCCGTCGGGGGGCTCGGGTTGGGCATCGCCGAAGCCATGGCCGGCGCTGCCGCGAAGTTCGGTCTTGAAGGCCGTCGCCTGGTGCTCGACATTCGCGAGCAGGGCGCCGACGTCGCTCAGTTGCCTGAGGACCCGGCGAGCGTGGGGTCGCCGGCATGAGCCCGCGACGCAGCCGCCGGTGGGTGGTGCAGAAGTACGGCGGCACCTCGGTGGGGTCACCGTCGCGAATCAAGCGGGTCGCCGAGCGCGTCGCCGGCAGCGCTGAGGACGCCGGCGTGGTGGTGGTGGTATCGGCGATGGGTGACACCACCGATCGACTCAGCCGGCTGGCGGCCCAGATCACCAAGGAGCCGCCGGAACGCGAGATGGACACCCTGCTGTCGGCCGGCGAAACCATCACCGCGCCCCTGATGGCGATGGCGCTGCAGGCCCGTGGGGTGCCCGCGATCTCGCTCTCCGGCGCCCAGGCGGGGATCAGGACCAGCCACTCGCACACCCGGGCCCGGATCCTCGACGTGGTCCCAACCCGCGTCATCAAGGAGCTGGAGCGCGGCATGACCGTGGTCGTGGCCGGCTTCCAGGGCGTCAACAAGACCCTCGATATCACCACCCTCGGCCGCGGCGGGTCCGATACCACCGCGGTGGCGCTGGCGGCCGCGCTTGAGGCCGACGAGTGCGAGATCAACACCGATGTCCCCGGGATCCTCACCGCCGACCCACGGATCGTCCCCGAAGCCAGACTGCTCAGCGCCATCAGCTATGACGAGATGCTCGAGCTCTCGTCGCTGGGGGCCAAGGTGATGCATCCCCGGGCGGTCGAGATCGGCGAGCTCTACGACCTACCCATCAGAGTTCGTGGCACGTTCGACGAACGGCCGGGTACCCTCATCACACGGAGCCCTGAAGTGGAAGAAAGAGATCGAGTGCGCGGCATCGCCGCCGAAGAGGACGTGGCCAAGGTGACGATGGTCGGCGTGCCGGACAAACCCGGCATCGCGGCGCGCATCTTCACGCCGCTGGCCGACAAGGGCATCAGCGTCGACGTCATCATCCAGAATGTCTCCCGAGAAGGCGTGACCGACCTGTCGTTCACGGTCGCCGCGGGCGAGCTGGCGCATGCGGAGAAGCTGGTCCGCAAGACCAGCAAGGAAATCGACGCCGAGGGCATCCTCACCGATTCCAAGGTGGCCAAGGTCTCGATCGTGGGCACCGGCATGCTGGGCCAACCCGGCATCGCGGCGTTGATGTTCCAGACGCTGGCCGACGCCGGGATCAACATCGACATGATCTCGACCAGCGAGATCCGCATCACCTGCATCGTGGCGCGCGACCGCGCCAAGGATGCGGTGCGGGCGCTGCACAAGGCCTACCGACTCGACCAGGGGTGAGGCGGGATGGCCAGCCCGCCGATGCCCGACCCCGAGCCGCGGATGCGGGTGCGGCTGCGCAAGCCCCACGCGTGTGGCGGCACCAGCTTTGTAGTCAGCTCAACCGGCGCCGACATCCGGCTCTTCTGCGAGAAGTGCGGCGCCAAGATCTTCATCGATCGGGCCCGATGGCGAACCCGCGCGGTGGAGGTGCTGCCCGCGACGCTGGCTGCGGACTGACCGCCTCAGCGCACTGGCGATGATTCCAACCACATGGGACTGAGCATCGGCATCGTCGGCCTGCCCAACGTGGGCAAGTCGACGCTTTTCAACGCCATGACAAGGGCCGGGGCGCTGGTGGCCAACTACCCATTTGCCACGATCGAGCCCAACACCGGCATTGTCGAGGTTCCCGATGCGCGACTGACAGTGCTCAGCGATCTCTTCAAACCGCCTAAGACAATCCCCGCCACCGTCACGTTTGTCGATATCGCCGGCCTGGTCAAGGGCGCGTCCGAAGGCGAGGGCCTGGGCAACCAGTTCCTGGCGCAGATCCGCGAATGCGATGCCATCGCCATGGTGGTGCGCTGTTTCGAGGACGCCAATGTCAGCCACGTGAGCGGCCACCTCGATCCCGCCGCCGACATCGCCACCGTCGACTACGAGCTGATGCTGGCGGACATGGAGACCGTCCGCCGGCGCAAGGAGAGAACCGTCAAGCTGGCGCGGCAGCAGAAGGAGGCGCAGGCGGAACTGGTGGTCCTCGTAAAGATCGAGGAGGCTCTGGACGAGGCCATCCCGGCGCGGCGGCTTGAGCTGACAGAAGAGGAGCGTGGCCTGGTCAGGGAGCTCAGCCTGCTGACCCTGAAGCCAGTGATCTACGTGGCCAACGTCGCCGAGGCCGACGCCTCCAGGACTTCGGGCCCCGGGCTTGACGAGGTCGCCGCCATCGCTGCGGAAGAAAAAGCCAGCTGGCTGGTGATATCCGCCCGAATCGAGGCCGAGCTCCAGGACATCGACCCGTCAGAGCGACTCGAGTTCCTGCAATCTCTCGGCCTGGACGAGTCGGGGCTGGGTCGGCTCGCCCGCGAGGCCTACTCGATCCTGGGTCTGATCACGTTTCTCACCGCCGGCGAGACGGAGTGCCGGGCGTGGACGATCAGGAGGGGCACCCGCGCGCCGCAGGCGGCGGGGACCATCCACGGCGACTTCGAGCGCGGCTTCATCAAGGCTGATGTGATCGGCTGGAAGGAGCTTGTCGACGCCGGCGGCTGGACCGAGGCGCGCGCTGTGGGCAAGGTGCGCATCGAGGGTAAGGAGTACGTTTTCCAGGATGGCGACACGACCATCTTCAGGTTCAACGTCTAAGAGCGCGGTAGCGGCGGCTGCCGGCACTCGACCCGCACGCGCCAGGGCGACCCCGGTCTGGGAGCTCCTCGTCGACCCGCCGGCCACCGGCGCCGAGAACATGGCCCGCGACCGCGAGCTGCTCGACCAGCTGGTCGGGGGCGAGCGCCCCGCAACTCTGCGTTTCTATGCCTGGAACCCAGCCTGCATCTCGCTTGGTCTCGGCCAGCGAGAGGAGATCCTTGACATCGACGCCGTGCGCGCTGCCGGGCTCGACGTGGTGCGGAGGCCGACTGGTGGCCAGGCGCTTCTCCACGACCGCGAGGTGACCTACTCGGTGGTGGCGTCGCAGCAGGACCCGGTCGTCGGCGGAACCCTGATGCAGAGCTACCACGCCATCTCCGAAGCGCTGCTGGCGGGCCTGCGCGGGCTTGGCATCAGCGGCGAAAGCGCTTCCTGCGAGCCCCGACCTGCATCCGGCCTGACGCCCATCTGCTTTGCCTCGGCTTCGGCCGAGGAAGTCCTGGTCGGCGGCCGCAAGCTCATCGCCAGCGCCCAGTGGCGCAGCCGGGGTGCCTTTCTGCAGCATGGCAGCCTGTTGCTGCAGGATCGCCAGGGCGACCTGCCCGGTTTGATGCGAGACGCCGCGGCTCGGAAGGCTACGCCGCTCTCCATCAGCCTCGACGAACTGCTCGCCGAAGAGCCTTCACCGCAGGAGCTCGTCGAGCTTCTCTCGCGCGGGTTCGAGCAGGCGTTGGGCATCCGGCTGCGCCCCGCGCGTCCCAGCTCAACAAATCCGGGGAGCGCCGAAGTCCGTCAAAACGGAAGCTGAACCGAGTCCGAGACAGACCGAGCCCGAGACCGAGTCCGAGCGCTTGACAAGACCCTACATAGTGGGGTAAAGTGCCGGGCGAGGCACAAGATATGGGTGTTCATCATCCAGGTCGGAAAGCCTTCATCGCCAGGCAACAGGTGTCCAGAGTCCTCCTCGCGGTCTTGCACTACGTCCCTTCAGCAGTCCCGCAGCTGGCGCCTGTTGCCTGATTAACGACCCTCTCTGAATTGATCTCTTCGCGCCCGACGAGCACCACCCACTCCTTGGCGCCGGCAGCCTGGGCGGCAGGTCCATGATCCTCCGGACTGTCCCCGCCTCCGACGCTACGCTCCACTAGAGTAGTGGCGTGCCGAAGCAGCAGATGCGTGTCCAGCAGCGAAAGATCAAGCCCAAGCAGCGGCAGGCCCAATTCCAGCCGCCGCCTCCGCCGAAGGGCTCCGGCCGCGCCCTCCAGGCCCGGATGCTGGAGGGCTACAGCCCCTCGGTCGTAATCCGGGTGACGCTCTACCTGGCTGCGTTCCAGGTCGCCCTGCTGATCGTCGGCGCCGTCCTTTTCGTGCTCTTCAAGGACCTACCGCTGAAGCTCGAGGACGTGACCATCTTCCTGGTCGCCATCGTGGTGCCGGGCACGCTGGTCTGGCCGGCCCTGATCCTGGCGCTGCGTGACCGCAAGGCCAACCCGGAGCTGATCCAGGGCCAGATGGTGAGCGCGGCTCCCGTCTCGACCGTCTATGGGCTGGGCATGCTCCAGGTCCGGACCCGTCAGAAAGACGCCTACCTGAATATCGAACGGCGTCTGCTCAAGCAGATTCCGCAGAGCCAGGTCCAGGTAGCCGCCCGGGTCACACCCAACCTCCACCACGTGGCCAGCCTCCAGGTGATGGGCCCCCGGTACGGCGGCAACGTACCCACCGAGATCCCGGAGCAATTTCGGTGGGCCGAGCGCTTCCCGCTGCTGGCTCTGGGCGGGACCTACGTAGGCGTCTTCGGGCTCGGCCTGATCATGCTGGTGCTGCCGCTCTACGGGTCACTCCTGTGGTTGCACCTTCTCCTGGTGCCCGCGGTGATGGCCCTGGCCGCAGTTGCCGCCCGCTTCCTCCTGCGGTTCTTCCAGCAGCGCCTCGAAGCTCACCTTCAGCCCCAAGGCTGAACCTGCCCTGACCTTAGCGCCCGGCGAGCACCAGCTTGCGCCGCGACGAAGGCGTGGCCGCGGCGACGAAGCGGACCACCTGGCACCAGGCCAGCCCCGCGGCAGCGGCCAGTAGGCCCGCGAGGCCGAACTGGAAGAGTGCCGGCGAAAGCGCCAGCGGGTTCTCCAGCAGGGGCATGATCCGTTGCATGTTCTCCACTCTGGGCTTAAGACCTAAGTCGGGTCTGAGAGCACACTGAAGGCTTCCTGAGAGCGCGGGCATCGGCTCAACCTCACTAAATCCACCGATGGGGAATCGTTCTCTCGAAGCTGCGGACACCCCTTCCGGCGCAGCTCCCGGAAATATCAACCTGACTCCTCAGTCATGTTCGATGAATGGCAAATTCGTTGCTATGATGCATATACCGCCTCGACCTTCTGCTGCTATCCGCACAAGGCGTGGACTTTCCCGGCCATCTGGAGGCGATCTTGATCCAACCCATCCCGGCAGGCGAGCAGCGGGATCTCCTCCTGGAGGAGCACGACTCATGCGCCCTCATTGCCAACGTGCGCAAGAAGGGCGGGGCGTCGCACGGCAACGTCAAACGGACGATCGAGGCGCTCATGATGATGGCCCATCGCTCCGGGATCGTGGACGGCGAGGGCGATGGCTGCGGCGTCCTCACCGATATCCCGCGGCAGCTCTGGGCCAAGCGGCTGGTGAAAGCCGGCCTCTTCGAGGCGGTGACCACCCACCCCAGGTTCTTTGTCGGCCATTTCCTAATCCCTTTAGACCTGGAGGGCGCCGGCAAGGTCAAGGAATGGGTCGAGCAGCAATTCAAGGCCGCCGGCGCCGACATTCTCTGGAGCGGCAGCGGCGAGGTTCAGCCCTACGCGCTGGGTCCGGCGGGGCGCGAAGAGGAGCCTGACTTCTGGCAGCTCGCCGGCTTCCTCAACCAGGGGCCGCCAGAGGAGGTCAACAGCCGCCTCTTCACCGTGCAGCTGGCGATTGAGCAGGAGACCCCCATCCACGTGGCCTCACTCAGCGCCGACTCCTGCGTCTACAAAATCCGCGGCAGCGCCGAGACCCTGACCCGGTATTTCCCCGAGCTGCGGCAGCCCGACTTCGTTTCCGCGATCACCATCGGCCACAACCGCTACTCGACCAACACCGCGTCGGCGTTCGCCCGGGTTCAGCCGTTCAGCATGCTCGGCCACAACGGCGAGATCAACACCATCGCCAAGCTCCGCGACGAGGCGGTGGCGATCGGCACCCAGCTGGTCCAGGGCGGCTCCGACAGCCAGGACCTCAACCGGGTCCTGGAGACCATGGTGCTGCAGTACGGCATGACGATCATGGAGGCGGTGGAGATGCTGTTCCCACCGATCCTCACCGAGATCAAGCAGCTGGCCCCAGTGCTTCAGGACACATACATGTTCTTCCGGCAGGTCTGGGGGCCGTATTCGCAGGGCCCGGCCGGGATCGTCAGCCGCTACGGCGACGAATGCGTCTTCGGCGTCGACGCCATGGGCCTACGGCCGCTCTGGTTCGGGGAGACCGAGAAGGAGTTCTTCTTCTCCTCCGAGAAAGGCGTCATCCCGATTGAGGCGATGACCGCCGACCCCGAGCCGTTGGCGCCCGGGGAGCGGATCGCGGTCCAGGTCGAGCGCGGCCATCGCGTCCGCGTCCTTCGCCATCCCGAGATCCAGAAGCGAGTCAACGAGCTGGCCCGCCACAGGTGGCCCGGCATCCGCGGCTACCGACAGCACATCGAGGGGCCGGTCCCCACCAAGGCCACCAAGCAGCGCGAGCGCTACTACCGCGAGTACCTCGCTGAGCACAGCTCGGCCGTTCCTGACCACGGTCTCCTGCTCGCCGCCTACGGCTGGGACCGCGAGGACCTCGACGCCGTCGAGCGTCTGGCCGGGACCGGCAACGAAAAAATCGGCTCGCTCGGCTACGACGGCGCCCTGGCCTGTCTCAACGACCAGCGCCAGAACATCGCCGACTACTTCAAGGAGACGGTGGCGGTGGTCACCAACCCCGCCATCGACCGTGAGCGGGAAATCGAGCACTTCTCGCTGCGCAGCATCCTTGGCAGGCGTCCGCAGATGCGCACGGGCAAGCAGGTTCGCCCCCACAAGCGGATGGAGCTGACCCATCCGATCATCCTCGGCGGCCATCTCAAGGAAGACGTGATGCCCTTCGATGAGTACCAGGCGATGGCGCAGTCGCTGGGTACCTACAGCCTCGAAGAGCTGCTGGCTGAGTTCGCCGAGGACCCCGGTACGGTCAGGATCATCACCGCCGCCTACCGCCCCGAGGAGGGCCTGCGCCGTGCCGTCCAGCGGATCGGCGAGGAGGCCGCCAACGGCGCCATCGATGGCGCCCACCTGATCCTGGTCGACGACGGTGGCGCGTTCCGGGACGGGCGACACCCGATCGATCCCCACCTGGCGCTGTCGCGCATCGACACCGCCCTTCGCCTGCAGAAGGACAGCCACGGTGAGGGCTACCGCCGGCGGGTGGCGCTGGTCCTGCGCAGCGGCGCTCTCCGCAACCTGCACGACCTGGCGATGGCGATAGCGCTGGGCGCGGACGCCATCAACCCCTACCTGATGCTCGACATCGCGATGCACGCCGACAACCCGGAGGCGCTCAAGAACCTGGTCGGCGCGCTGCGCAAAGGTTTCGAGAAGGTGATCAGCACGATGGGCATCCACGAGCTGCGCGGTTACGGCCGATTCCAGGCATCGATCGGCCTGGAGCCTGAGCTGGCAGCTTATTTCCGGATGCGCAACTTCTATGGCTCCGAGGGACGCGGGCTGTCGCTGGCCGCCTTGGAGCGTGACGCCGCCGAGCGCTACACGGTGGCCCATGGCGAAGGCGCCGGGACGCTGGGCAAGACCTTCCACTTCAACCCCTTCGTTTACAAGCTGGCTGGGCATGTCGCCAAAAGCGGTGAGGGCTACACCGACTTCGCCGCCAAGGTACGCGAGCTCGAGATCGAGCACCCGGTTTCGCTCCGCCACGCGCTCGATCTAAAGCTGCAGCCGAATGCTTCAGGGACGACGCTGTTCGGGCTCGAGGTGGACTGTTCGGTCGGTGACCACTCGCTGCCGCTCAACATCAGCTCGATGAGCTTCGGCTCGCAGGGCGAGACGGCCTACCGCGCCTACGCCGAAGCGGCCAAGCGCCTGAACATGATCTGCATCAACGGTGAGGGCGGCGAGCTGCCCGACCTCATCGGCAAGTACCCCAAATGGCGCGGCCAGCAGATCGCCAGCGGGCGGTTCGGGGTCACCAGCGAGCTCCTCAACTCGTCTTACCTGCTGGAGATCAAGATCGGCCAGGGGGCCAAGCCCGGCGAGGGCGGCCACCTGCCGGGCACCAAGGTCACCGAGCGGGTGGCGCTGGCGCGTAACGCCGCGCCGGGCATCGACCTGATAAGCCCCTCCAACAACCACGACCTCTACTCCATCGAGGACCTGGCCCAGCTGATCGAGGAGCTGAAGACGGGCAACCCCGAAGCCCGGGTGGCGGTCAAGCTGCCGGTGGTGCCCGGCATCGGCACCATCGCCGTGGGCGTGGCCAAGGCTGGGGCTGACATCGTCACGCTTTCGGGCTTTGACGGCGGCACCGGTGCGGCTCGCGCCCACGCGCTGCGGCACGTCGGCCTGCCGGTCGAGATCGGGGTCCGCGAGGCGCACCTGGCGCTGCAGGCGTCGGGTCTTCGCGACAAGGTCGAGGTCTGGTGCGACGGCGGTCTCAAGGGAGGCGCCGACGTCATCAAGATGATCCTGCTGGGGGCCAACCGCTGCGGCTTCGGCACCATGTCGATGGTGGCGATCGGCTGCACCATCTGTCGCGGCTGTCAGCTCGACACGTGCCACGTCGGCATCACCACCCAGGTCACCACGCAGGAAGAGGCGGATCACAAGGGCATGAAGCGCTGGGTGCCGCGGGAGCTCGACCTGGCAGTCACCAACCTGGTCAACTATTTCAGCGCCGTCGGCGAGGAGGTCAAGGAGCTGACGGCAGCGTTGGGGGCAATGCGGACGCAGGACCTGGTCGGCCGCTGCGACCTGCTGGTCCAGTCGCGCGGCCATGACCGCCTCGACCTCACCGAGATGATCACGGTTACGGCGCAAGACTACTCGATCGAGGACTTCTGCGCGCCCCAGGGGCCCATGCGCAGGCCGCTGAACCACCTCACCAAGGTGATCGCGGGGATGGTGGTCGAGCAGATCGAGCGGGGCCAATCTGACGTCGTCTATGAGGACGACAAGGTGACCTCGATGGACCGCGCCCTGGGGACCTACCTGTCCGGCGAGCTCACCCGGGGGCGGATGGCGGCGCGCTGGAACGGCAACATCTCGACCGACCTCGTATTCCACGAGGGCACCATTCCCGGCAACGGCCTGGCTGCATTCAACGTCAAGGGAGTTTCCGTCAAGGTCGAGGGCGGTGCCCAGGACGGCGTTGGCAAGGGCTCCCTGGGAGGCCGGGTCGCGATCCTCAAGGGGATGAACTGGCAGGGCAAGCGGCTGGACGGCTCGGTAGGCAAGTCGCTGCTGTATGGCGCCCAGGGCGGCACCTTCTACATCCAGGGCGACGCCGACTCGCGCGCCTGCATCAGGCTGTCGGGCGCCGACGTGGTGATCGGGGGCAGGCTCCGGGGACCTATCGATGACGACCAGGGCAACATGGCCGGCCGGGCCAATCTGAAGGGCTTTGCCTTCGAGTACATGACCCTGGGCCGCGCCATCGTCCTGGGTGACCCCGGCCCCTGGATGTGCTCCGGGATGACTGGGGGAGTGGTGTACATCCGCCTTCAGCCCGAGATGGGCATGGACATGGGGGCGCTCGAGCGTCGTAAGGCCACCGCTGCCCTGGTGGCCATCGTCGACAAGCTCGACACGACCGACGAAGCCAACATCGCCGAGATGCTGGGTGGATACGCGGACGCCCTCGATGAGGGCAACCAGCCCGACGAGGCCAGGGAGGTCCGCGAGCTTGCGGTGGCGCCTCACGGGCAGTTTGCCAAGGTGATCGCCCGCAACCAGCAAGTCGACCCCTCCGTCAGCACCGAGTAGAGCCTGACCTGGCTTCGCCTGGAAGCTGCCGTCGGGGGGCACGATTCCGCTAAAGTGTCCCGTGATGCGGCCGAAGAACACCCTGCGCTTCCTCTTTCCAGCCATCTTTGCCGTCCTTGCCATCGGGGGCGTGGTAGCCGCCGGCGCGATCCAATCGCACATGCTAGGGGCGGGCAGCCAGGAGGCCTTCGTGCCGGCGCCGGTTCCCTCGGTGGGCCCGCCGTCGCCCTCGCCGATCGCGATCGCAGCCAGCCCCTCGCCCGCCCCGGCCCCATCCAGCAGCCCGGTCGCCGTCGTCCCGAGCGCTTCCCCATCCGGGGCCGCGCCTAGCCCCTCGTCCAGCGCTGCGGCTCAGCCCAGCCCGGCCGCCTCCGGCGCCAGCGGGCCGACCGCGGTTGCTTCGAGCCCTGAGAGCGTGGCGCTGCTCATCTCGCCGCTTCCCGGAGCGATCGTCGCCGAACCGGTCGACAACTTCCCATTCGGGCCGCTGCTCGGCGGGATGATCATGATCTTGATCATCTTCTGCGCGATCTGGCTGCTCTACGCACTGCAGCGCTCGCGCAGCGCCACCCCGGCGGTCGCGCCGACGCCCGCAGCTCGCCCGACCCCAACGCCGCGACCGGCC
>OCZT010000096.1_pt1 | contig 80237 bp, 87 predicted proteins | sample 1539031 | NCBI WGS metagenome assembly OCZT01 (sample SAMEA3539308, study PRJEB22396) | soil metagenome | biome: tundra; feature: field; material: soil | place: USA | collected 2010-05 | depth 0.15 m
GATCTGGAGCGCGAGCTGGCCGTGATCCACGCAGCCGAGTACCTGCCCGCCGCCAGTGCTCGCGGCCGCGGCCGGCTGGCGCGACTACTCGTGCCGGCACCAGAGGGTGCGGAGGGCTGGCGGGCGCTGGCCCTGGACGGCGCCCCGGGTGTGGTGCGGCGCAGCCGCAGGGAGCTGGGCTGGCGCGCGATCCTGGCGCTCGTAGCGATCGCCATCAGGCGAGGCCGTCTTGACGTCAGCGGAGCCGCCGATCTGATCGCTGCCGAGACGGGCATGGACCTCGACACGGCGCGATTGCAGGCTGTCCATGTCGCGGCGCAGCCGGCCGCCGCCCTTACCTTCGTCGCTGGGGCAGTCGCGGCAGGGGCCGCGGTCACCCGCATCGCCCGTGACAGCAGCGACCAGGCCGCCCGTGCGGCCGTGCTGGCCGCCGGCCCGCTGCCAGGGTTTTTGATCAACCGGCTCGGATATACTCCCTGAATTCGCGGCAGAACTTGCCGCGCGCGCGCCCATCGACCCATTGGCGCAGTCCAGACGAAGGAGGTGATCCACTCTATGTCCGAGGTAAAGGTTCGCGAAGGCGAGACTTTCGAGAGTGCCCTCCGTCGTTTCAACAAGAAGATCAAGCAGAACGGGGTCCTCTCCGAGGTCCGCCGGCGCGAGCACTACGAGAAGCCCAGCGTGCGACGCAAGAAGAAGCTGGTCGCGGCTCGCAAGCGGCGGTCGCGCGCCGGCTGACCGGCGCCCGCCAGACTGCCACCGGGGTGGCGCCACGTCGCCTCGAGATCAACATTCGCAGCCGCTACCGGCCGCTGCCCACACGCGCCGTGATCCGCCGCGCCCTGCAAGCCGCCGCCAACCACGAGTCAGTACCTGCCGGCGCCAGCGTGGGCGTGTTGGTCTGCGATGACCACACCATCCGCGACTACAACCGGCGCTTTGCCAACGAAGACCACGCCACCGACGTCCTTTCTTTTCCCAATGACGCGGAGGGCGAGCTTGGCGACATCATCCTGTCCCTCGACCACCTGCGTGCACAGGCCGCCGCCGCCGGGCACAGCCTCGATCGCGAGGCCGCCACACTGACGGTGCATGGCTTTCTCCACCTGCTCGGCTACGACCACGCCAAAAAACGTGACGAGCGGGTGATGTTCGCGTGCACCGATGCGATCGTCGACAGCCTGGGGCCGTTGCCGTGAGCTTCCGGCGCAAGCCCGCGACGCCACCGGTCGACCTCATCATCATCGGCCTGGGGAACCCCGGCCGGGAGTACAGCGGCTCGCGGCACAACCTTGGCTTCATGTGCCTGACTGAGCTCGCCCGGCGCCTCGGAGTGCGCGTCACCGAGCGCAGCTCCAATGCCCTGGTGGCGACGGCCAAGGCTCCGGGGCGCGAAGGCTCGGTGTTGCTCGCCAAGCCGCAGACGTTCATGAACCTGAGTGGCCGAGCGGCAGCGGCGCTGGTGCGCAAGCACAAGCTAACCCCGGCCGACGTGTGGGTCATCCACGACGAGATGGACATCCTCTTTGGCGAGCTGCGCATCCGCAAGGGTGGCGGCGCGGGCGGCAACAATGGGGTTCGCTCGCTGCTCGCCGAGCTTGGCGACAGCGGTTTTGTCCGCTTCCGCATGGGGGTGGGCCGGCCGGAGCCTGCGGACGCGGTCGACTACCTCTTGTCGTCCTTCACTGAAGAGGAGCGTCAGCGGCTGTCCGCCTTCATAGCCCTCACCGTTGACGCCGTCCTGGATGCGCTGACCGACGGCATCGATATCAGCATGAACCGCCACAACGGGCGCTCCGCTTGACCAAAGCGGTGGCCGCGCAGACCATCAGCGGGCTTTTGGGGGCGGACCCGGGGCTGGAAAGCGTGGTCCAACGCATCGCCGAGGCGCGACCGGGCGCTGCCATCGCGGTCGGCGGCGCACCTGAGGGCTCATGGGGGTTGTTGGCCGAGCACCTGCGCGCCCGCCTGGGCACCAGCGTCCTGGTCATTGCGGCCGATCCCCAGGCCCTGGTTGATGACCTGCTCGCATTCGAGGGCGTGCAGCGGGCCCTCCATTACCCGGCGGCCGACGTCCTGCCGATGGATCGGACCCCGCCGGCGGATGAGATCGTGGCGGCCCGGCTGGCGACGCAAGCCGCCCTGCTTGGCGGTGGCACGGCGGTGGTCGCCGCCAGCGCCCTGGGCCTGGCTCGCCCGGCACCGGATCCAGAGAGCTTTGCCGGCGGGCTCCTGACCGTTCGCGTCGGACCGGGCGCCGGGCTGGACCACCTAGTCGGGTGGCTCGTCGAGTGGGGGTACAGCCGCGAGCCCGAGGTCGAAGCGCCGGGCCAGTTCGCGGTCCGGGGAGGCATCGTCGATGTCTTTCCTCAAACAGACTCGGGACCGCTTCGGTTCGAGTTCTTCGGCAACGAGGTGGAATCGATCCGCGGCTTCGAGATCATGTCGCAGGCGTCGATTACCAAGCTCACCGAGGCCGACCTGCTGCCCGCTCGGGAGTTTCCGCATCGCCAGGCTGAGGTCGAATCTGCGCTCGAGCGGCTGCGCTCGCTTGATTTCACCGACTGCCTGCCGGAGGTGGCGGGGCAGTGGCGGGAGCACGTCGCCCATCTCGCCGAGGCGGGCTACTTCCCCGGGGTCGAGACCCTCTACCCCTACCTGAGCGATAAGCCGGCGTCGCTCTTCGACTACTTCCAGGCGCCGCCGCTGGTGCTGATGATCGAGCCGGGGCGGGTGGGCGCCCAGGCGGAGCGCCACCGGCTCGAGACCGAGGAGCTGATCGGCAGCGAAGCCGACCACGGTGAGTTGCCGCGCGGGCTGCGCTCCGGCCTGATTGCCTTCCGCGACCTGGAGGCGCGATTCGGCGCCACCATCTACGTCGACCGAGTGGCTGGGCCGGGGGCGATCGACCTCGGCTGGCTGGCGCCGGCCAGCCTGGTGGGGCGACCGGAGGCGATCGGCGACGAGGTGAAGCGCGCCCTTGCCGATGGCGAGCGACTGGTGTTCACCACCCGCCACCTCGATCGATTGGCGTCGCTGGTGGACCTGGAGGGAATTGCCCTAACCCAGGTCGAAGAGCTGGATGTCGACAGCACCGAACTCCCGGCGAGCGGCGCCGTCGCCGTCGACGCCTCCCTGCGCACGGGCTTCCGCCTGCCCGCAGCCAACCTTCGCCTGTACAGCGACCTCGAGCTCTTCGGCCTGGCCCGCCCCGAACGCCGCCACCGCCGGGTCGCCGCCGGCCAGGCCACCGACGCCGCCACCGCCTTCCGCCTCGAGATCCAGCCGGGCCTGCTGGTGGTGCATCGCGACCACGGCGTGGGGCGCTTCCAGGGCCTGCGATCGATCGACGACGCCGGCGCCGAGCGCGAGTACATCCATCTCGAGTACGCCGGCGGCGACCGCGTCTTCGTCCCAGTGGAGCACATGGATCGCATCCAGCTCTACGTCGGCGGCGCCGAGGGCGAGGACCCGAAGCTGAGCCGGCTGGGAACTGGCGACTGGGACCGCACCAAGCGCAAGGTGCGACAGGCGGTGGCGGAGATGGCCGGCGAGCTGATTCAGATCTACGCCAGGCGCGAGGTCGCCCAGGGCCACGCCTTCCCACCCGACGGCCCCTGGCAGTCGGAGCTCGAGATGGCCTTCCCGTACCAGGAGACTCCCGACCAGCTCCGCGCCATCGAGGAGATCAAAGCCGACATGGAATCCACGCGCCCGATGGACCGCCTGCTGTGCGGTGACGTCGGCTTCGGCAAGACGGAGGTGGCGCTGCGGGCGGCCTTCAAAGCCGCCAGCGACGGCAAGCAGGTAGCGGTGCTGGTGCCGACCACGGTCCTCGCCAACCAGCACTACTTGACGTTCAGCGAGCGTCTCAAGCCCTACCCGGTACGGGTTGAGATGCTGTCGCGATTCCGGTCAGACGACGAGGCCGAGGGGGTCCGTGCGGGGCTGGCCGATGGCACCGTCGACATCGTCATCGCCACCCACCGTATCCTCACCGGCCGGGTGCGTTTCAAAGACCTGGGGCTGCTGATCGTCGACGAGGAGCAGCGCTTCGGGGTGGCGCAGAAGGAGCGCCTGAAGCGGATGCGGGCGTCGGTGGACGTGCTCAGCATGTCGGCGACGCCGATCCCGCGGACGCTGCACATGTCCTTAGGGGGTATCCGGGACCTCAGCGTCCTCGCCACCCCGCCTGAGGAGCGGGTGCCGATCCGCACCTTCGTCACCGCTGACGCCGACAACCTGGTCCGCGAGGTGATGATGCGAGAGCTTCACCGTGAGCGCCAGGCGTTCTTCGTCCACAACCGCGTCCGCACCATCAAGAAGGCCGCCGACCGCGTCCATCGCCTCGTCCCCGAGGCTCGGGTCGCGGTCGCCCACGGCCAGATGGAGGAGGGCGAGCTGGCCAAAGTGATGACCGCGTTCGTGAGCCGCGAGTTCGATGTCCTGGTCTGCACCAGCATCATCGAGTCGGGCCTCGACATCCCCACCGCCAACGCCATCATGGTCCAGGACGCCGACCGCTTTGGCCTCGCCGACCTCTACCAGCTTCGCGGGCGGGTGGGACGCTCGGGCGAGCGAGCCTACGCCTACTTCCTCTACGACCCGCAGCGGTCGCTGACTGAACACGCCGACAAGCGGCTCGACGTCATCGGCGAGTACCAGGAGCTGGGGTCGGGCTTCAAGCTGGCGCTCAAGGACCTCGAGATCCGCGGTGCCGGCAACCTGCTCGGCCGTGAGCAGAGTGGCGAGATCGCCGCCGTCGGCCTGGAGATGTACAACCAGATGCTCCGCGACGCGGTCGGCGCTTTGCGCGCCCAGGTCCCGGGCCGGGCGCCGGCGGTTGCGACTGACGCCGACGAGGAGGCTGTCGAGACCCCGGCCGTGACGCCTCTGGAGCTGCCCCTCGACCACTACCTCCCACACGACTACGTGCCCGACGAGCGGGTCCGGCTGCAGGTCTACCAGCAGCTGGCCGCCGCCACCAGCGATGCCGAGCTGCAGACCCAGGCGCGGCGGCTCAAGGATCGCTTTGGCCAGGTCCCCGGGCCGGTCGACAATCTTCTCTTCAGCCTGCGGGTCAAGCTGGCCGCCCAGGCGGCGGCGGTGCGTGCCGTCCATGTCGACGAGGGAGAGCTCGAGCTCCGGGTGGCACCCGGCGACGCCCGCGACCTCGCCGCGGTCGCCGGGCGCCACCGGCACGTCGAGGCAAGGCGCTCGCGCCTGCGCTTCGGCTGGCGAGCGGCGGGCGGTGGCTGGCAGGATGAGCTGCTTCGGATCATCGCCGACCTCGCCGCGCAAGCAGCCGCCGCTTGAGCCAGGTCGTCGCTCGGATCGCCCGGTAGCATCACTTCCATGGCCGACCCTGAACCGCTGAAGCACCCCAAGCTGAAGCCGACCCGCGAGGAGAACGTGCAGCGTTTGCGCGAGATGCTCGAGGTGGTTGAGGCGCTGCGCGCGCCCGATGGCTGCCCCTGGGACCGCGAGCAATCGCACCTCAGCCTGCGGCCCTACCTGCTCGAGGAGACGTACGAGCTGCTGGAGGCGATCGAGGGCGGTTCCACCGATGACGTCAGCGAGGAGCTGGGCGACATCCTGCTGCAGGTCTTCATGCACCACGCCATCGCCCAGGAAGCCAGCGAGTTCAGCATCGCCGACGTCGCCCAGCACGTCACCGCCAAGATGGTGCATCGCCACCCGCACGTCTTTGGCGATGTCGAGGTGGCCGGCACCGACCAGGTGCTGGCCAATTGGGAGGGCCTGAAGAACAAGGAGACACGCAAGCAGGGAAGGGTCTCGGCGCTGGAGGGTGCGCCGAAGACGCTGCCGGCACTGGCCTGGGCGCTATCGATCCAGAAGCGGGCGGCCCGGGTCGGTTTCGACTGGAAGAACACCGAGGGCGTGCTCGACAAGGTTGCCGAGGAGGCCCGCGAGCTGAGCCAGGAAGACGACCGGCAGCGCCAAGAGGAGGAGCTTGGCGACCTCCTGTTTGCCCTTGTCAACCTGGCCCGCCACATCCGAGTCAACCCCGAGGATGCCCTGCGCACCAGCGCGCGCCGCTTCCAGCGTCGCTTCGAGCAGGTGGAGCACGCTGCCCGGGAACAGAGCACCGATGTGCGTGACATGACGCCGGCGGAGCTGGACAAGCTCTGGGAGCAGGCCAAGCTCAAGTCCTGAGGTCGGGTATTCGGCGCCGACCCCGATCGTGGATCTCGCGCTGAATACCGTTGTGGCATTGCTCGAATACGAACCCCGGGTTATGATCGGCTCGAAGCGGCGGTTCCCGCCGCGGTCGAGTCACTCCTCTATACGTTTTGGCAAGACAACGACTGAAAAAGAACGCAAGCTCGTCGGGACCTCTAGTCACGCCCGGCCGAGTTGGAATCCTGTTACTGTTCGTGGCCGCGCTATGGGTGGGTTCTGGATTTGTCTCCAAGATCGTCGTGGCTTACCGGCTCAACGCCGAGGCCGCCCAGCTCCAGCAAGAGAACCAGCGCCTTGCGGACGCCAACCGTGCCTATCAATCTCAGCTCTCGGCCCTGGCCCAACCGGGCGGAAAAGAGGAGCAGGAGCGGCTCCACAATTACGTCCAGAAGGATGAGAAGGTTTATGTCATTGCACAGCCCTCACCTGGGCCAAGCCCGTCGCCTCGCCTGGCGCCCTCTAACACGGGAAGCAACAGCCCCGCTTCTTCGCGCGGCTTCTGGCAGGATCTCTGGGGCGCCCTTACCGCACCGTTCCATTGAGATCACCAGCATTCCGGCCGGCAAGGCCGGCTTTGCTATATTCGGTTTGCGCGGTGGAGCAGTGGCAGCTCGTCGGGCTCATAACCCGAAGGTCGTCAGTTCGAATCTGACCCGCGCAACCAAACCTCGCCTCGGTTTCGGGCTGCTTGCCGGCTTCGCCCTGTGCGTCGGCGTGGCGGCGTGCGGCGGCACTGGCAACAACAGCTCCACCAACCCGCCCTACGCCAGCCCGCAGATGTCGCCTGGCGACGCGGTCCTGGCCCGCAGCTGCGACAAGGTCAAGGCCGGTAAGGCGCCCGACGGCCTGGCCGATGTCAAGGTCTCATTGATCCGGCAGGGCACCGACCTCCAGCGCATCAGCGACGATCTCACCGGGGCCGTTCCTGGCGGTAACTTCGGTGTCGACGTCGACCTTTTGGTCCCCAACGCGCAGGACGTGCAGACCCGGATCAAGACATCCAATCTGTGCGACCCGCCCAAGTCCCAGCTCGCCGACAAGGCGGCGGCCCTCAAGGATGCCGACGTCGCCCTCAAGGCAACCGGTGGCGGCTCGGACGCGGCGGCCGCGCTGCAGGCCGCGCAGAGCGCCTACAACGCCCTCAACGACCTGCTCGGAAACCTTCCGAACAGCTAGCGCAGCGGCGCGTCTGCGCTGGAGTGTGGTGGCGGAGGGTAGATTCGAACTACCGACATACCGGGTATGAGCCGGGTGCTCTACCACTGAGCTACACCGCCACGCGGAGAGCGAGTTTAGCGCAGGCCTGATCGGCAGGCCCAATACTGAATGGATGCCCAGGAGCAACGTGGTCGAGGCGGTTCTGCGCGAGTGTCGAAGCGACTCGATCCTCGCTCGCCGACCACGGGTGGTGGTCGCGGTTTCGGGCGGGGCCGACTCCACCGCGCTCCTGCACGCGCTCACCCGCGCCGCGCCGCGACTTGGCCTTGACCTGACCGCTGCCCACCTGGATCACGGGCTCCGACGCGGGTCGGCAGGCGACGCGACGAAGGTGGCGGTGCTCTGCGACCGGCTCGGTGTTCCCCTGGTCAGCCGACGCGATACCCCCGCCGGCGGCGGCGAGGACGCCGCCCGACGCCTCAGGTACGAATTCCTTAGGGAGGTCGCCGCCGAAGCCGGTACAGAAACGATCGCCCTCGGCCACACCAGCGACGACCAGGCCGAGACGGGGCTTCTCCACCTGGTCCGGGGCGCGGGGCTGGAGGGCCTGGCCGCGATGCAGGTGCGGGAGGGCCTTCGGTTCCGACCGCTCCTGGGAGTCTGGCGAGCCGACACCCAGGCGCACTGCCTCCGACACCATCTCGATCCCGTCGAGGACGCGACCAACCGCAGCCCGCGCTATGCCCGCAATCGAGTTCGCTGGAAGCTGATTCCGCTGCTGGAGACCTTCAATCCGCAGGTCAAGGCAGCCCTGACCAGGCTCGCCGCCGGCGCTCGCGACGAGCACGACGTGGTGGTGGGCGAGGCGTCGAGGTGGCTGGCGGGTCAGCCTGTAAAGCTGGATCGCCGGGATTTCCGCGCCCTGCCGGTGGCGGTGGCTGTGGAGGCCTTCCGCCAGGTCTGGGCCCGGGCTCGGGACGGGGGACCCCAGCCGGGGAGCGCTGAGCTGCTGGAGCAGGCGGGCCGAACTCTTCGCTCAGATCGGACCGAGGGAATGCTGAACCTGGGCTCCGGGTTGACCCTCTACGTACGGGAGGACCGCTTCTGGATCGGGCCCAGGGGTCAGAAGTGATCCGATCGGTCGGCCTCCGAGTAGCTGACGTGACGAGTTCTTAACAAACGGGAAGTTGAATATGACCATGCTAGGATCCCAACATGCGACTGCAGCGTAGAGGCGTCGTATACCTCCTTCTCCTCGTGGTCTTCGTGGGCCTGATATTCACGCTCTCGAAAAGCTACGCCGGCCTTGGCAACGGCCCCGCGGAAAAGAGTTATGCGGATATGATCCGGGCCGCCCAGAACGGCGAGGTCGTCTCGTCCACGGCCAGCGGCAGTAGCAATGAGATCGACTGGTCGGACAAGAGTGGCCACCAGTACAAGACGGTGGTCAACATCGACCTCACCAAGCTCGACACCAACCTGCAGCAGCAGCTCAACATCACCTACAAGTCGCAGTCCAGCTCCAGCCTTTTCCTCTCGATCCTGCCGAACATCATCTTCCTGGTCCTGATCGGCGCCTTCATGTGGTACATGCTCCGCCAGACCCAGTCGGGCAATAACCAGGCCATGAGTTTCGGCCGCAGCCGGGCGCGGATGCTGGCGGGGGACAAGCCCCTGGTCACCTTCGACGACGTCGCCGGTGTCGAGGAGGCCAAGCAGGAGCTCAGCGAGATCGTCGAGTTCCTCAAGTTCCCGGACAAGTTCACGGCCCTGGGCGCCCGCATCCCCAAGGGTGTGCTCCTGGTCGGCCCTCCCGGGACCGGCAAGACCCTGATCTCCAAGGCGGTTGCAGGTGAAGCCGGCGTGCCGTTCTTCTCCATCTCCGGCTCCGAGTTTGTCGAGATGTTCGTCGGCGTCGGCGCCAGCCGCGTCCGCGACCTCTTCGACCAGGCCAAGAAGAACTCGCCCTGCATCGTCTTCGTCGACGAGATCGACGCCGTCGGCCGCCAGCGTGGTGCCGGCCTGGGTGGCGGTCACGACGAGCGCGAGCAGACCCTCAACCAGCTGCTGGTGGAGATGGACGGCTTTGAGACCAGCACCCACGTCATCGTCATCGCCGCTACCAACCGGCCCGACGTCCTCGACCCCGCCCTGCTGCGCCCCGGCCGCTTCGACCGCCACGTCACCTTAGACCGCCCCGACATCAAGGGCCGCCTGGCGATCCTGCAGGTCCACGCCAAGAACAAGCCCCTGGATCCCAAGGTCAACCTCGAGACCCTGGCCAAACAGACGCCGGGATTCAGCGGCGCCGACCTCTCCAACCTGATCAACGAGGCCGCCATCCTGGCGGCGCGGGCCAACCACAAGATGATCGAGATGGAGGAGATGGAGGAGTCGATCATCCGCGTGATGGCCGGCCCCGAGCGCAAGTCGCGCGTTATCTCCGACAAGGAAAAGAACATCGTCGCCTACCACGAAATCGGCCATGCCCTGGTGGCCAAGTCGCTGCCCAACGCCGACCCGGTGCACAAGGTCTCGGTGATCTCCCGCGGCCAGGCCCTGGGCTGGACGGCGTACCTCCCCGAGGAAGACCGCTACCTGGCCTCCAAGGGTGAGCTCGAGGACCGCATCGCGATGGCCCTGGGCGGTCGCGTCGCCGAGGAGGTGATGTTCGGCGAGATCACCTCAGGCGCGGGCGACGACATCCGCCGCGTCACCGATATCGCCCGCAAGATGGTCACCGAGCTGGGCATGTCGACGCGGCTGGGCCCGCGGGCCTTCGGGCAGCGGGAGGAGATGGTCTTCCTGGGCCGTGACCTCGGCGAGCAGCGCAATTTCTCCGACGCCACCGCCGGGCAGATCGACGAGGAGATCCACTCCATCGTCGACGTCGGCTACAAGAGGGCGAAGGAGATCCTGACCCGCCGCAAGGCCGACATGATCAAGCTGGCCGAATACCTCAAAGAGGTCGAGACCATCGACGGCGACGACCTCGATAAGATCCTTCGCGGCGAGACCCCCACCCCCAGCGGGCCGTCGATCACGGAGCAGGCGCGAACCCGCGAGGCGAAGACCGCCAAGGACGCCAAGGAGGCCGAGCGCAAGGCCAAGGAAGGCGCCCGGCCGTTCCGCCCCGAGCCCTCGCCCAGCTAGCCGAGACGCCGGAACAAGCTCCGCGAAGAGCGGGGCTTGTTTGTTGCTTCAGCCAGCGGCCAGGCGGGCTTCCAGGTCGGCGATGAGCCGGTCTGGGGGGAGCGCCGCCAGGGAGTCGAGCCGGTGGTCGGCCGCGCTGAAGTCGAGTGGTGCGGTCACCGGGTTTGGCACCGCGATCGCGAAGATACCCGCCGCCCTGGCGGCGGCGACGCCGTTGGGCGAGTCCTCGAAGACGACCGCTTCGCTCGCCTCAACCTCCAGGCAATCGAGCGTCGCCAGGTAGAGGTCGGCAAAGGGCTTGGTGCGCTTTACGTCCTCGCGGCAACGGATGCAGTCGAAGGCCCCAAGGATCCCGCGACGCTCGAGGTTGTCCTCGACCCACTGGCGGGAGGAGCTCGATGCCACCCCCAGCTTGATGCCGCGGCTGCTGGCGTACTCCACCAGCTGGAGCACGCCCGATAGGAGTGGCCGGGCATCGGTCATCTCCAGCTTGTGCTCGACACGCCTGGCATTCAGGCCTTCCCGCTCGACCGGCGCCCCGTGGAGCGATTCGAGGTGGTCCATGGCATCGAACCGGTGCTCCTGGGTTCCGATCACCTGGGCCCAGACCTCAGGCGTCAGCTCAACCCCGTGGTCGCGATAGACCTTTTGCCAGGCTTCCAGAGCGGGCGACTCGGTGTCGACGATGAGGCCGTCGAAATCGAAGATCAGGGCGCGGATCACCAAGCGAGGGTACATTTACGCCGCCGGTTCACCGAATCGTCGACGGGGCCGTTAACCGGCATATAATGCCAGTTGTGTAGGTTGCACAAACGCGGGCGACAGGAATGCGTCCAGCAGTGACAGGTGTGATCGCAACAGGGAGCAAAAGAATCCGCTTGGATCGAAAGACCGGGACGGGAGCAGATGGCGGGGTCTCTTCGTAGCGAGACACGGCTGACCGGAACCCCGGGCATGGCCCGGTCCGAATCAGCTGAGACCCTGACACTTGGATTCGTGGGCAGCGGTAGAGCCGCACGTTCGCTGGCGCGCAGCCTGGCCCGCCGCGGGCATCGCCTGGTGATCGCCCGGCGAGGCGACTCCGCGGAGCGGCTCTCGGCGGGCCTCGGCGCTGATCTGGTTGCCGCCGAAGAGGCGCTGGCCTCGGCTGACGTCACCATCCTAGCGGTGCCCGACGGCCAAGTTGCGCGGCTTGCGGAGAGGCTGGCCGCCGATGCCGCGGCGGGCGAGCAGCGCGTGGTCCTACATCTCGCCGGCAGTCTGGGGCTGGAAGCGCTGACGCCGCTGGCCCAGGCTGGCTACTCCACCGCAGCAATGCACCCGCTGCAGGTGCTCTCGGGCTGGCGGATCCCCCCGGGCACCACCTTCGCCGTCGAGGCCGACGCTGCTGCCCGGCCGCTGGTCACGCGGCTGGTCGCCGACCTCAACGGCGTCGAGATCGAGCTGCCCGCTGGCGCGCGGGTCGCCTACCACGCCGCCGCGGTGATCGCCGCCAACCTGGGGATGACCCTGCTGGCGGAGGCGGTCGACCTGCTGGAGCAGCGTGGCATCGACCGAGGTGAGGCGCTCCAGGGCCTCTCCAGACTGGTCCGGGGCGGGCTTGAGGCATCGCTTGATTCCGGGCTGCCCGCAGCGCTTACCGGACCGGTTACGCGTGGTGATGCCGGCACCGTGGCCGCGCACCTGGAGGCGCTGGCTGCCGACCCCGATCTTCAAGCCGCCTACCGGGCTGTGTCCCGCTTGGCCCTGCGCCAGGCCCGCAAGGACGGCCGCCCCGCCATCGGCGAGGAAGCCGTTGCCGAACTTCTAGAGGAACCTTCATGAGCGTGACAGTCAAAGACCTGCAGGCGTACAAGCGGGAGGGTCGGCGCTTCGCAATGCTCACCGCCTACGACTTCACCACCGCGCGCATCCTCGACGAGGCCGGGGTGTCGGTGATCCTGGTCGGCGATTCACTGGGCATGACAATGCTGGGCTATCCCGACACCCTCGCGGTGACGATGGAGGAGATGCTCCACCACACTCGTGCCGTCCGGCGCGGCGTTGCCAACGCGTTGGTGGTAGGTGACATGCCTTTCATGAGCTACCACGCCAGCATCGAGGACGCCATCCGCAACGCCGGCCGCTTCCTCAAAGACGGCGGCGCCAACGCCGTCAAGCTCGAGGGCGCCGGGCGCGTGGTCGAGATGACCCAGCGCCTCACCGACATGGGCATCCCAGTGATGGCCCACCTGGGCTTGACGCCGCAGTTCGTCAACCAGTTCGGCGGTTTCAAGGTGCAGGGCAAGTCGGAGGAGGCGGCGGAGAGGATCGAGCGCGACGCGCTGGCGCTGCAGGAGGCGGGTGCGTTCAGCCTGGTGCTCGAGGGCATCCCAGCCCACCTTGGCCGGCGCATCACCTCGGTCCTGCAGGTCCCCACCATCGGCATTGGGGCCGGCATCGGCTGCGACGCCCAGGTGCTGGTGATCCAGGACATGCTCGGCCTTAGCGGAGAGAAGGTGCCGAAGTTCGTGAAGCGCTTTGCCGACCTGCGCGGCGAGATCACGCGAGCCGTCGGGGAGTACATCAAGGAGGTCGAGGCCGCCACCTTCCCGGGCCCCGAGCACAGCTACGGGATGGGCGCGGCCGTGGCGACGGAGGCGGTGGGAGAGGGCGCCATCTATGGTGCCGCCCTGACGGCGCCGGCGGCGAAGCCGGTCAAGGTGGTTCGGGCCGCCCCGTGAGGATCGTCGAGCCGTGAGGATCGTCGAGTCGGTCGCCGAGCTGCAGCAGGTCTCACGCGGCTGGCACCAGCAGGGGCGCGGGGTCGGCTTCGTCCCCACCATGGGAGCGCTGCATGCCGGCCACCTGAGCCTGGTTGAGGCGGCTCGACGTCCCGGCGACCGCGTCATCGCCAGCATCTTCGTCAACCCGTTGCAGTTCGCGGCCGGCGAGGACCTGGCCAGCTATCCCCGGCCCTTCGATGTCGATCGCCGGATGCTGGAGGCCGCCGGCGTCGACGTGCTTTTCCATCCAGGCGTTGAAGAGATGTATCCGCCGGGCGCCGACACCCGGGTCAGCCCCGGGGCCGTCTCCCTGCCCCTTGAGGGTGAGTCGCGCCCGGGGCATTTTGCCGGCGTTGCCACGGTGGTGGCTCGGCTCCTCAACGCCGCCCTGCCCGACCGCGCCTACTTCGGTCAGAAGGACGCCCAGCAGTTGGCCGTGATTCGTTCGCTGGTCAGGGACGTGGCCTTCCCGGTGGAGGTGGTTGGCTGCCTTACCGTCCGCGAGCCTGACGGCCTGGCGATGAGCTCCCGCAACGGGTACCTCCGGGACGGCGAGCGCCAGGACGCGCTGGCGCTGATGCGAAGCCTGGCCCGGGCGCAGGCGCTGGTCAGCGACGGCGAGCTCCACTCGGGCCGGCTGCTGGAGGCGATGCGCGCCGAACTCGGGCTGTACCCCGACGTCGCCGTCGACTATGTCGCCGTGGTCGATCCCGCTGACTTCAGCCCCGCCTCCGATATCGACGACCGATGCCTGGCCCTGGTCGCCGCCCGCGTTGGTCGCGCCCGCCTCATCGACAACGCCAGGGTTCGCGATACCAACCTGCTGCAATACCTGCCTCCCCCGGCCGGCGCGCGCGTACTTGAGGGGGCACACGTTTGGAACGCCTGATGCTCAAGTCCAAGATTCACCGGGCCACGGTCACCGACGCCAACCTCAACTACGAGGGCAGCATCACCATCGACCGGGAGTTGATGCGGGCCGCTGACATCCTGCCTCACGAGCAGGTGCACGTCGTCAATGTCACCAATGGGGAGCGGCTTGTGACCTACGCCATCGAGGGCGGCGAAGGTGAGATCTGCCTCAATGGCGCGGCGGCGCACAAGGCGAAGCCCAAGGACATCGTGATCATCATCACCTACGCCAATGTCCCGGCGGAGGTCGCTTCCGACTTCGAGCCCACCGTGGTCAAGGTCGACGCCCAAAACCGACAGCTGGTGCCGGCGGGGGCCTGATTGGCGTTGCCGTCGGCCCGTGCCGGCCGTCCCGACTACATCGTCGTCGGGAGTGGCATCGCCGGGTCGTTCGCGGCCCTGCACGCATCCAGGGCCGGCCGTGTCCTGCTCCTGACCAAGACCGAGATGGGGGAGAGCAACTCCGTCTACGCCCAGGGCGGCATCGCCGTGGCGATCGGAGACGAGGACTCGCCTGAGACGCACATGGCCGACACCATCGATGTCGGTCGTGGTCTCTGCGACGTGGAGGCGGTGCGGGTGCTGGTCGAAGAAGGGCCCATGCGCATCAGGGAGCTGGTGGCGCTGGGGGTTCGATTCGACCGCGAGGGCGGGCGACTGGCGCTGGGGCGGGAGGCGGCCCACTCGCGGCCCCGGATCGTGCACGCCGGCGGCGATACCACCGGGGCCGAGATCCAGCGCGGCCTTCATCACGCCCTTCGGGACGCTAGTGTCGACGCCCGCGAGGGCCACCTAGTGCGCCGCCTAGTCGTCGAGAACGGCGCCTGCGTCGGGGTCGTCGCGGAGTCGGAGGGGGAGCTGGTCGAGTACCGCGCCGGCGCCGTCATTCTCGCCGCCGGCGGTGGCGGCAGTCTCTTCAGCCACACCACCAACCCACCGACGGCGGACGGCAGCGCCGCCACGCTCGCCTACGAGGCCGGCGCTGAGCTGGCCGACATGGAGTTCTTCCAGTTCCATCCCACCGCGCTGCGCAAGGACGGCGCGCCCAGCTTCCTGATCAGCGAGGCGGTCCGAGGCGAAGGCGGCGTTCTCCGCAACTCCCGGGGCGAGCGCTTCATGGTCGGGCGGCACCAACAGGCGGAGCTGGCGCCGCGGGACGTGGTCGCGCGCGAGATCTGGGCGGAGATGGATCGCGACCACAGCGACTGCGTCTACCTGGACATCCGCGACCTTCCCGCCGACGGCGTGCGCAGCCGCTTCCCTCAGATTTACGCCACCTGCCTGAGGTTCGGAGTGGACATCACCACCGACCTGGTCCCGGTGGCCCCGGCGGCTCACTACATGATTGGTGGTGTGCGCACCGACATCTCCGGCGTCACCTCCCTGCCGGGCCTGCTCGCCTGCGGTGAGGCGGCCTGCTCCGGCGTCCACGGCGCCAACCGACTGGCCAGCAACAGCCTGCTGGAGTCGGTTGTCTTCTCGAGGCGCGCCGCACGCGCCGCCGTGGCCTACGTCGCCGCCGGGGGTTCCCGGGTGCCCGCGGGGGTCGGCGGTCGCAGCGACTCCTGGAATTACGCCGCGCCGAGCGGGCGCAGGCGCCGGCAGCTGCCGGAAATCGATCGGGGCAGCGGCAGGCCGATCAGCGCCGCCCGGCTGCCGGAACTGATGTGGCAGTCGGCGGGTCTGGTGCGCGACGGCCAGCAGCTGCGCCAGGCCCTCGACCGCATCGGCGATGGCTCAGCCTCGCCCCAGCACCAAGCCGCTCGCCTGCTTTGCGAGGCTGCCCTGCTCCGCGAGGAGTCGCGCGGCGCCCACTATCGCCAGGATCATCCCCGGACGTCTGACCGTTGGCTCGGCCACATCGTCCAGCACATCGATCACGGCGCTCATTTCGAGCTTGCCTGAGAAGGCGGGCGCAGCCCCGGTGTTGCGTGACGCCGCCGTCGAGGAGCTGGTCCGGATGGCGCTGGCGGAGGATATCGGCGAGGGCGACATCACCTCCGAAGCCACCGTCGACGCCGGGCGCAAGGCACTCGTCAGGATCAAGGCCAAGGCGCCCGGCGTGCTGGCCGGGATCAAGGTCGCCGAGGCCGTCTTCCATGCCGTCGACTCCAGCCTTGATTTCGAAGCCGCCCGCGTCGATGGCAGCCACCTGGCCTCCGGCGACCACGTGGCGGTAATCGGGGGACGCGCCCGCTCCCTGCTGGCGGCGGAGCGTACCGCGCTCAACTTCCTGCAGCACCTCTCTGGCGTTGCCACCGCCACCGCGGAAGGCGTCCTGGCTCTGCAGGGCACCGGGGTGCGCCTGCTCGACACTCGCAAGACGACCCCGGGGATGCGCGCCCTGGAGAAGTACGCCGTCACCCTGGGCGGCGGCGTCAACCACCGCCAGGGCCTCTACGACCTGTTCCTTGTCAAGGAAAACCACATCGCGCTGGCGGGCGGAGTCGCTGCCGCCATCGCGGCCTGCCGAGCGCACCGACCGGGGGTCCGATTGGAGGTCGAGGTGCGCAACCTCGGGGAGCTCGAGCAGGCCCTCGCGGCAGGGGTCGACCGGGTCATGCTGGACAATTTCACCCCCGTGCAGGCAGCGGCAGCGGTCGGTCGTACGTCGGGTCGAGCCGAGGTCGAGATCTCGGGCGGGGTCACCGCGGACAACCTGCACGCCTACGCCGCGGCCCACCCGGACTTCATCTCGGTGGGCTTCATAACCCACTCCGCACCGGCCCTCGACATGTCCCTGACCCTGCTCGCCTGAGGAGTTCAGCCGCCAAACCCTTTGCTATGATTCCTCAGTTTTGAGCACGACCACTTCAGATGCCCTCGAGGGCGTCCTCACGATGCAGGATTACCTCGACCTCGAAGATCAGAGTATCCGCCAACTCAGCCACGGTGACATCGTTGACGGTGTCGTCGTGCGCGTGGATGCGGATGAGGTTTTGGTCGACATCGGGTCGAAGTCAGAGGGCGTCATCTCAAACCGCGAACTGGGGATGCGCGGCGACCCCAACGCGATCCAGCTGTCCGACGGCGACGAGATCAAGGTCTACGTCCTCCAGCCGGAGAATGAAGACGGCAACGTCGTCCTCTCGCTGCGTCGCGCCAAGGCCGAAGGCATCTGGACCGAGGCCGCCGAGCGCGAGCAGGCGGGTGAGGTCGTCGAGGCCGAGGTTCGCGAGCAGAACAAGGGCGGCCTGATCGTCAACGTCCTGGGCCTGCGCGGCTTCCTGCCCACCAGCCAGGTCAGCCGCCAGTTCGCCAACCAGCCCGAGGAGCTGCTGAACCAGAAGATCCAGGTCAAGATCCTCGAGGTCAACCGCAAGCGCAACCGTCTCATCGTCAGCCAGAAGGCGGCCATGGACGAGGATCGCGCCCGGCAGCGCGAGGAGCTCTTCGAGAAGCTAAAGGTCGGCGATGTCGTTAAGGGCCGCGTCAGTGGGCTCACCACTTACGGTGCCTTCGTCAACCTCGGCGGCGCCGACGGCCTGATCCACATCAGCGAGCTCTCCTGGGACCGCGTCAACTCGGTCAACGAGATGCTCTCGGTTGGGGATGAGGTCGAGGTCAAGGTGATCAAGCTGGACCACGAGCTGTCCCGGATCTCGCTCTCGCTGCGGCAGATGAGCGAGGACCCCTGGGAGACGATCGAGCAGCGCTTCCCGCCCGGCTCACTGGTCAAGGGCGAGGTCACCAAGACCAAGAAATACGGCGCCTTCCTGCAGCTCGATGACGGCATCGAGGGATTGCTCCACATCAGCGAGCTGACCTGGGAGCACGTCGAGAAGACGGAGGACCTGGTCAAGCCCGGCGACAAGCTCGAAGTCATGGTCCTCAACGCCGACAAGGTTCGCCGTCGCATCTCGCTGTCGCTCAAGCAGCTCCAGGAGCGCCCCGTCGGCCTTCCCGAGCAGCCGGCCCAGGACTACAGCCAGTACAACGACTACTCCGACGAGGAGTAGGCCCCAAGCGGCATTGGCCGCTTAAGGCTGCGTAAAACCCCCTCTCACTGGCGGTTAACCACCTTCCACCAGTCTTTAACAGTGCCCTGCTCGCAAGATCGCCCGGAATTGGTTAGCTTCGTGAGGGGTTGGTCATAATAGTCCCTGGGCGTCAACCAGCATCCATCACTGTCATCGCCCCAGTTTTTGCAAAGGAGATAGCCCACCTTGTACCCCTTTGAGCGGTTCACGGAAAGAGCCAAGAAAGTCCTGACCCTGGCCCAGGAGGAGGCGGAGCGCTCCCACCACAGCTACATCGGCACCGAGCACCTGCTGCTCGGCTTGCTCCGCGAGGGTGAGGGGCTGGCCGCCAAGGTCCTCAACAACCTGGGTGTGGAGATCAACAAGGTCCGGGCCACGATCGAGTCCGTACTGGGGCGCAACGAGCGGATCATCATCCAGCAGATCATCCCTACCAGCCGGGTCAAGAAGGTGATCGAGATCTCCTTCGAAGAGGCCCGCCGGATGGGCAACAACTACGTCGGCACCGAGCACCTCCTGCTGGGGCTGCTGATCGAAGGCGAAGGCATCGCCGCCCATGTCCTCGAAGACCTCGGCGCCAACCTCGAGAAGGTCCGTGGCGAGATCGACAAGCTGCTCCACGAATCGGGCCTCGAGGAGGAGACGACGCAGACGCAGAAAAAGCCCTCCAAGACCCCGCTGCTGGACCAGTTCTGCCGCGACCTCACCGAGCTCGCCGGCAAGAACAGCCTGGACCCGGTGATCGGCCGCGAGAAGGAGATCGAGCGCGTCATCCAGATCCTCTCCCGGCGGACCAAGAACAACCCTGCCCTGATCGGTGAGCCCGGCGTCGGCAAGACCGCCATCGCCGAAGGTCTGGCCCAGCAGATCATCGCCAGCAACATCCCCGAGTCGCTGATCGGCAAGCGCGTCCTCACCCTCGACATGGGGGCGTTGGTCGCGGGCACCAAGTACCGCGGCGAGTTCGAGGAACGGCTTAAGAAGATCCTCGATGAGATCCGCTCCAGCCGCGAGGTGGTGCTCTTCATCGACGAGCTCCACACCCTGGTGGGTGCGGGCGCGGCCGAGGGCGCCATCGATGCTGCCAACATCCTCAAGCCGGCGCTGGCCCGAGGTGAGATCCAGTGCATCGGCGCCACCACCCTCAACGAGTACCGCAAGTACATCGAGAAGGACGCCGCCCTAGAGCGCCGCTTCCAGTCGGTGTTCGTGGACGAGCCCAACCTGTCGGAGACGGTGGCCATCCTCCACGGTGTCCGCAACCTCTACGAGAAGCACCACCGGGTCAAGATCACCGACGAGGCACTGAAGGCGGCCGCCGAGCTGTCGGCTCGGTACGTCGCCGACCGGGCCCAGCCCGACAAGTCGATCGACCTCATCGACGAGGCTGCCGCTCGCGTCCGGATGAAGCTGACCACCCTGCCCGACGACCTCCGCGAGCAGCAGAAGGCGATCCGCGAAGTCATGATCCAGAAGGAAGAGGCGATCGCCTCACAGGACTACGAGACCGCGGCGGGCTTCCGTGATGCGGAGCGCAAGCTCAAGGAGAAGTACGTCCAGGCTGAGGCCGCCTGGCGCGACGAGCTGGGCCAGACAATGCCTGAGGTCAACGAGGAGAACATCGCCGAGATCGTCTCCGCGTGGACGGGCGTGCCGGTGTCCCGGCTGGTCGAGGAAGAGACAAGCAAGCTCCTCAAGATGGAGGAGGAGATCCACAGCCGCCTCATCGGCCAGGACGAAGCTGTCAAGGTCATCTCCCAGGCTGTTCGCCGGGCGCGTGCCGGCCTCAAGGATCCCAAGCGCCCGATCGGGTCGTTCGTCTTCCTTGGCCCCACCGGGGTCGGCAAGACCGAACTGGCTCGCCAGCTGGCCAAGTTCCTCTTCGACGACGAGGACGCCATCATCCGGCTCGACATGTCCGAATTCATGGAGCGCCACACCACCGCGCGCCTGGTGGGCTCACCGCCCGGGTACGTCGGCTACGACGAGGGCGGCCAGCTGACCGAGGCGGTGCGTCGGCGTCCCTACTCGGTGGTCCTGCTCGACGAGATCGAGAAGGCGCACCCCGAGGTCTTCAACATGCTGTTGCAGATCCTCGAGGATGGGCGGCTTTCGGATGCCAAGGGCAAGGCCGTCAACTTCGCCAACACCATCGTCATCATGACCAGCAACCTGGGCGTGTCGGGCCTGGGCGAGGCACTGTCGCTGGGCTTCCAGCCGTCGGTGCCCGACGACCACACCGCCGACCAGGAGCACAAGAAGATGCAGTCGAAGATCATCGACGAGCTCAAGCGGGTCTTCCGCCCCGAGTTCCTCAACCGCATCGACGCGGTGGTGGTCTTCAAGCGGCTGACGCCGCCGGAGATGCGCAAGATCGTGGATCTCATGGTGGCGCGCATCGGCCAGCACCTGCTCGACCAGGACATGAAGCTCGAGATCACCTCGGAGGCCAAGGACAAGATCGCCACCGAGGGCTTCGACAAGGTTTATGGGGCACGGCCGCTGCGCCGCGTGATCCAACGCCTCATCGAGGACCCCCTCTCCGAGGAGCTCCTCCGCTTCAAGTACAAGGCTGGCGACACCATCGTGGTCGGGATCGACGACAAGGGTGAGGTGAACATCACCCATCAGCCGATGACCGCCAAGAAGGAGAAGCCGGCCAAGGAGCCCAAGGAGCCCAAGGCTGAGCCCGCCGGCACCGCCGGGGCTTCGCCCAAGGCCGACCCCGAGAGCTGACCAGAGGCTGAGGGCCCAACGGCCTTCAGCCAAATCTTCTGTCATCGACTCGCGACGCGCGCGTGGGATGTGCCTGAGAGAGTCCAGGTGCATACTTGGCTCATTCATCCCGGCCTGGTTTTCAGGTCTTATCCATGACCGCACTCATTCATGAATATCGCTGGTGCCTCCGTCCATCGAGACGGGTGCCGGTGACGACGGAGGTATCCAGGTGACCGCGAAGCGGGTGCTCCGAGGCGCCGGGCTGCTTCTGGGAGTCGTCGGGGGCCTGGAATATGCGCTCTGGATTGAGAACCAGGCGCGGCTGGCGACCGGCCCGTTGGTGGAGATCCCGCTGTTGTGCATGCTCGCCGGCGCCATCTTCGGCTTCTTCGGGTTGGAGTACGTCACCATCAAGCCCTTCGATTGGGTCGAGAACAAGCTCCGTGAGACGCCCCTGCCAGACCTGGCGGCGGCCATCGTCTGCCTGGCCATCGGGCTGCTCATGGCGGCGCTTGTGGGCTACTTCCTGCGCGACCTGCCGTTCGGTCTGAACATCATCGTGTCGGCCGCGCTGGCGCTGCTGTTCGGGTACTGGGGTGTGACCCTGGGGTTGAGCCGGCGCGACGAGCTGATCGCCCTGCTCAGGGGGTGGCCGATGGACCGGGTCGGCACGGTGGTGCTGGACACCAGTGTCATTATCGACGGCCGTATCGTCGACATCGCGAAGGCCGGGTTCATCAATCGCAAGCTGGTCGCTCCGCACTTCATGCTGGCCGAACTGCAGTCGGTGGCCGACTCCGCTGAGCCGGTGCGACGGGCTCGCGGCCGGCGGGGACTGGAGATCGTAGAGGAGCTCAAGGCCATGGAGAACATGGACGTCGAGGTCACCGAGCACGACTTTCCTGACATCGTCGAGGTGGACCACAAGCTGATCCGCCTGGCCAAGGAGCTGGGCGGCTCCATCCTCACCACCGACTACAACCTGAACAAGGTGGCGCGGCTGGAGGGCGTGAGCATCCTCAATGTCAACGACCTTGCCAACGCCATCAAGCCTGCCGTGGTGCCTGGCGAGGAGATCCTGGTGACGCCGCTGAAGGAAGGCAAGGAACACAACCAGGGAGTCGGCTACCTGGCCGACGGCACCATGGTGGTGGTCGAGGGCGGTCGGCATCACATCGGTGAGTCCCTGGCGGTCACCGTCACCAGCGTCATTCAGACCGCGGCGGGGCGGATGATTTTCGCCGCCGCCAGTGCAAGCGCCCCAGCGCCCGCTCCGATGGTGGTTCACGGGGGCGAGGCCTGAGCGGCGTCGCCGCGGTCCTGGCCTGCGCCGGCTCGGGGCTGCGGATGGAAGGCCGGACCGACAAGCTGTTGCTGCGCCTCCACGATCGCCCCGTGGTGGCCTGGTCGGTGCTCGCGCTCGACGGCTGCTCGCAGGTCGACTCGATCACCGTCGTCGCTTCCGAGCGCAACCTCGAAGAGCTTGCGGCCGCGCTCAACGCCTTGCCCACGCGCCTGCCCCTGGAGCTGATCCTGGGCGGGGCGCGGCGTCAGGATTCGGTCGGCCGGGCCGTCGACCACCTGGCCGCCGGTCTGGTACCCGAGTTGGTCGTGATCCATGACGGCGCGCGGCCGTTGTTATCCGCCCAACTCCTGGAGCGTGTGATCGACGCCGCCACCGAGCACGGCGCCGCAACCGCCGGCCTGCCGCTCCAGAACGCGTGCAAGGAGGTCGATGAGGCCGGGATGGTGCGACGGTCGGTGGAGCGGGCTTCGATGATGTCGATCCAGACGCCGCAGGCCTTCAACTTCGCGGCACTTCAACGAGCGCACGAAGAGGGCCGGCGCCAGGGAGCCGTGGTCGACGACGACGCCGAGCTGGTGGAGCGACTGGGCCTGCCGGTCAAGGTCGTTGAGGGCGAGTACCGCAACATCAAGATCACCACCGCTGAGGACATCCCCATCCTCGAGGCGCACGTCCAGGCGATGGTCGCCGGGGCCGGCTGAACCCGGTGGGGCCAGGGGATCAGGGGGAGCAGGCGGAGTCGGCCCCTCGGGTCGGGCTGGGCTACGACATCCATCGCCTGGTGACGGGGCGCCCGCTGGTCCTCGCCGGTGTCACCCTGCCATGGGACCTCGGCCTCGAGGGCCACTCCGACGGCGACGCCATTTGCCACGCCGTTGCTGACGCCCTCCTTGGGGCCGCCGGGCTGGGCGACATCGGCCAGTACTTTCCCAGCGAGGACGAGAAGTGGCGCGATGCCTCGAGCATCAAGCTTCTCTCGGGCCTCGGCACGATCCTGGAGGAGGGCGGCTTCACGGTGCACAACATCGATGTCACCGTGATCCTCGAGGTGCCCCGGATCGGGCCCTACCGCACCGAGATGATCGCCAACCTGGCCAAGGCGGTGGGCCTGCCTGCCGCTCAGGTCGGCCTCAAGGCGAAGAGCAACGATGGGCTGGGGCCGGTGGGCGCCGGCGAGGCGATCGCCGCCATGGCCGTGGCCCTGGTCGAACATCGCGCCTGAGGCACGACAGCTGAAGTCGGGACGCCAGCCGGCGGCGCTGGTCTACGGCAAGAACCCGGTCCTGGAGGCGCTTCGAGCGGGGCGTGAGATCAAGCGCCTGCTGGTGCTGGCGTCAGCCAGGCCGGAGCCGAGGTTGGCTGAGATCCTCATGCTGGCGCGGGAACGCTTGATCGAAGTCGAGGAGGCCGACCGTCAGCGGCTCGACGACATCACTCATACCGACTCCCACCAGGGGGTGCTGGCCTACGTCGGCCGCCGGCGCTACTGGGAGCTGGGTGACCTGCTCGATGAGCTGGCCGGAGCTGAGGCGCCCATGCTGCTGGCGCTCGACGGCATCCAGGACCCACAGAACCTGGGCAGTATCTGCCGCAGCGCCGAGGCGGCGGGGGTTAGCGGGATGCTCCTGCCCAAGCATCGAGCGGCTGAGATCACGCCCGCGGTCGCCAAGGCGTCAGCCGGCGCGGTGGAGCACCTCCGAGTGGCGATGGTGAGCAGCCTGGCGCAGGCGCTGGAGCGCCTCAAGCAGGAGGGCTACTGGACCATCGGCCTGGCCGGCGAGGCCGACCTCGACTACGACAGCGCCCGCTACCAGGGTCGAATCGCCGTGGTGGTGGGATCGGAAGGTGGGGGCTTGCACCGGCTGGTGCGCGAGCGCTGCGACGAGCTGGTACGAATGCCTATGCTCGGTCGCGTGACTTCCCTCAACGCCGCGGTGGCGGCTTCGATCGTCCTCTATGAGGCGGTGCGCCAGCGGCGGGCGGCGCCGTGACGGAGTCGATTGCCGACCAGGTCGAGATCACCAGCTTCGCCGACCGCTACTTCGACCAGAACTGCCTCATCATCCGGCGCCGCGACACGCAGTCGGCACTGGTCATCGATCCCGGCCTCCAGGTCGAGCAGGTCTCCGACTTCATCGACAGGCAGGACCTCAAGGTCGAGCACATCCTGCTGACCCACGGCCACGTCGACCATGTCTTCGGGGTGCCCTTGATCAAGGAGCAGACCGGGGCGCCGACCTACATGCACCCGCTCGACCTGGTCCAGCTGGAACGCAACCCGTCCGTGATCCGGCAATTCGGGCTCGACCCCGAGCAGTTCGGCCGGCCGGTAATCGACCACGAGTTGCAGGAAGGCCGGGCAGTGGGCTGGGAGGATTTGCTGTTCGATGTCATTCACACCCCCGGCCACACCCAGGGCTCGGTGGTCTTCCTCCTCGGCCAGAAGTGCTTTGGTGGCGACACCCTTTTCAAGCGTGGGGTCGGTCGTACCGATCTCCCCGGCGGCGACTGGAAGGCCCTGGTCGCCTCGATCGAAGGCAAGCTCTTCCATCTCCCGCCCGAGACCGTTGTCTACCCGGGCCATGGCCCGCTCACGACAATCGGCGAGGAGATGAGCGAGAACCCGTTCGTGTCCGCGAAGGGGCTCTAGGGGCGACGATCCGCTAGCCTCTTGATCGAAGCTGGCCGGCGTAGCTCAGAGGCAGAGCAGCTGTTTTGTAAGACCGGTCGGGGCGCCTGAATTCGGGTCCGGCCCGATGGGGCCATTTGGTTGTTTGTTCGGGCTGTTTGGGCAGGTTCGTGAGTTGCCTGCGTGGGCGACCGAACCGATTTTACCGCCCCTGCAGGGGAGTGATAACCAGGCGCAAAGCACCGGCCAATTCCTCGACTGATCCGCCCGACGCCAGACCGAGGATCCAGGCCGCGCGTTCCTGCTGGGACGCATCCCCGTCGTAGCCGTTGACCCGGAGAAAGGTCAGGAGTGCCGCGAGGGCGGTCCGCTTGTTGCCTTCGATGAAGTGCTGGCCCTCAGCGACTCCATGCGCGAGAACCGCAGCCTGGGCGGCCAGGTCAGCCTCGGCGTACGCCGCGTGCGCCGCGGGTCGGCCAAGGGCCCCTTCCAGGCCGGATCGGCTGCGCAGCTGGTCAGCTGCCTCCCGCTCGGAGCAGCGAAGATCTCAGCGTAGATGGCGATGACAACGTCGGCGTCGAGGTAGACGAGCCCGATCGGCTCACCCGACTCCTGGCTCACAAACCCTTGTCGTGCTCAGCCAGGATGTCTAGGGCTTCGCGGTTCTCGCCCACGACCTCTCGTCCGGTGTCGCGGATGAGCTCGCTCAGGTGCGCGGTTGGGATGATCCGCAGCTCCCCATTCTCGGTTTCCTCAACGGCAACCTCCGTCTCGGGCCCAAAGCCGCGAGTCTCCAAGCCCCGAGGCAGGGTCACAACGTTGCTGTTGCCGACTCGCCGGATCTTTACGATCTTCATCCGATCAGTATATACAAGGATATACGCGACCGGATAGTTACAAAGCCGAGAAACCGGTTCCGAATTCAGGATAGCCTTTGCCCTACCTTTGAAAAAGCCCTCCGCTCGGAGGTTCGCTAACCTCTGACTGCCGGCCGGCGTAGCTCAGAGGCAGAGCAGCTGTTTTGTAAACAGCCGGTCGTCGGTTCGATTCCGACCGCCGGCTCAGCTCAGGCGCTTACCGCCGCGTGGAGCTCGTCCTGTCGCTCCGAAGTCCCGCCCATGGCCCGCTTGTACACCTCAAGGTAGCGATCGACCATCGCGTCGGGTGAGAACAGCAGCCTGGCTCGCACCGCGCAGCTGATGGGGTCGATTTCGTGGACGCGCCTGACCGCGTCCACCATCGCATCCACGTCCTCGACCACGTAGCCGGTGAGGCCGTCCTCGATCAGCTCCGGGATGGCGCCGAGGTCGAAAGCGATCGCGGGCGTGCCACTGACCATGGCTTCAACGATCGATAGACCAAATGGCTCGGGCCACGTGATGGGTGCGAGCAACGCGGTTGCATGGGCCAGGAGCTCCGCTTTCTCGGCGCCGGCCACGTTGAGGATGTGGACCACGCGGTCGCCGTCGATATGGGGGCCGATGAGTCGCCGGTAGTAGTCCAGGCTCTCCGCGGTGTTCTCGATCTTGCCGGCGAGGACCAGCTTCATCCCCGCCCGGCGGGCCACCTCGATGGCATGATGCTGGCCTTTTTCAGGGCAGATCCGAGCCAGCGCCACCAGGTAGGGTTCGCCCGCCTCGGCCTGCCCGAGCGTCAGTGCATCGATATCAACGGCGTTGTGGATCGTGCCGATCCAGCTCAGGTCGGGTGCACTTTCTCGCTGGCTCTGGCTGATCGCGACGAGCCCCGCGCCGTCTAGGACGCTCTCGTAGCCGGTGCGCTCGGACTCGTCCAGCGGCCCGTGGACGGTGTGGACGACGGGCGTGTGGTCTTGGTACTGTGCAGCCAAAAGGCCAACGAACCCCGAGTTTTCATGGATCACGTCCACCGGTCCGAGCGTCTCGGTCAGTGCGCGCAGCTTCCTGTAAACGCGACCCGCGTAGGCCGCCTCACGTTGGGACATCTGCGGCAAGCCCAGGTCTTGACGCCACTCTTTGGGCGCGCACACAATCGTGCCGCTTTCAGAGCCTTCGGCGCCAAAGAGGTGAACCTCGTGCCCGCGTTTGCGCAGGCCCGTGGCGAGCAGGCCCACGACGAGCTCGATGCCGCCGTACCCGTGCGGCGGCACCGGGTACCAGGGGGGCGAGACAAGGGCGATGTTCAGTTTATTCATAAGTTGGGGCCAGAGCAGCACAAAAAGAGATTCCGCGCCTCACTACAGACCATACCCATCCCCCCCCACCCCAATCAGATTCCGGCCAGACTGGTACATCAATGCGCGGCCTTTGGCACATTCGGGGCCCGGCTGAACGACAATCTACTGCCTATGCCTGACCGCCTGACCGCTATCGACGGCACCAGCTTCATCCTCTCCGACCGGTCGGGCAACATCACCGGTGGCGTGCACGGGCTCTACGTTCGCGACTGCCGATATATCTCCAAATGGGAGCTTCGGCTCGGGGGAGTCAGGCCGAAACTGCTCAGCTCCCACCACGTCGACTTCTTTTCCAACCTCATCTTCCTGGCTAACGGAGACGCCTCGGGGCTGGCGCCGAACTCGATCTCCTTGCTTCGGCGGCGGGTGGTGGGCAACGGGATGGAGGAGGAGTGGGAGGTGACCAACCACGAGCACCACACGATGACTGTGCCTTTGGAACTGACCGTGGCGGCCGACTTTCTCGACCTCTTCGACGTAAAGGCCCAGGAGTTCGCTGCCCTCGAGGACCGCGTATTCAGCGAGGAGTCGACCCGCCGGTCGGTTCGCCGTCGCAGTACGCCGGGCCCCAACCCGACTCTGGTCTTCACACGCACCGATGGCGCATTCCATGGCGGGTCCGAGGTCAGCGCTTCGCCGCCTCCAGAGGCGCTGCGGCAGGGTGTGCTGACCTGGCGAGTGCGGCTGGCGGCCCACGAGACCCGACGAGTGAGGCTGAAGGTCGCGCTCAAGGTCCAGCGGCGCAGCCTGCCCACCACCCACGAGCTCTCGGATTTCGGCCAGGGCGCCAGCCAGCTAGAGGCTCGGCTGAATCGGCGCCGGATCGTCTCACCGCGCCTGGCGACCCCGTGGAGCAAGCTGCAGAACACCTTCCAGCGCAGCGTCTCGGACGTGGGAGCCCTGCTCATCGAAGATCCCGACATCAGCCCGGGCGTATCCACCGGCCGTCTTCCGGCGGCCGGGTTGCCCTGGTTCATGACGCTATTCGGCCGCGACACCCTGATCGCCTCATACCAGTTGCTTCCCAGCGGGCTGCAGATGGCCTGGGGTGCGCTGCGAGCCCTGGCCGAGCTGCAGGCCACCGAGGAAGATCGCAGCCGGGACGCGGAGCCCGGCCGGGTCGTCCACGAGGTGCGCCGTGGGCCGATTGCCATCAACGGTGGCCACTTCCCCTACTACGGCACCATCGACGCGCCCCTGCTCTACCTGGTCTTGCTCGAGGAGGCGTACCGGTGGAGCGGCGACGATCGGTCGGTCCGCAGCCTGCGGGGCGCGGCCACCGCCATCCTCAACTGGATCGAGAAATATGGCGATAGCGATGGCGACGGCTTCATCGAATACAAGCGCCGCGCCGTCAACGGTCTCGAGAACCAGTGCTGGAAAGACTCATGGGACTCGATGCGTTTCCACGACGGCGGGATCGCGCGGGCACCGATGGCGACCTGCGAAGTGCAGGGCTATGCCTACGACGCGTATCGCCGCACTGCCAGGCTGGCCAGGGGACCGTGGAAAGATCCGGCGCTGGCGGCGCGGCTTGACGAAAAGGCGGACCAGCTCTACGAACTCTTCAATCGCAAATTCTGGACCGATGACCGGGGCGGCTTCTATCACCTTGCTCTCGACCGCGAAAAGCGCCCGGTCGACAGCAAGACCTCCAACATGGGCCACTTGCTCTGGTCGGGCATCGTCCCACGGGAGCGGGCCGCGGCGGTCGTCGTCCAACTGATGGGCCCGGGGCTCTTCAGTGGCTGGGGCATCCGGACCATGTCCACCGAGGACCGCGGCTTCAACCCGATCTCCTACCACTGCGGCACGGTCTGGCCGCACGACAACAGCATCGCCGTCGCCGGCCTCCACCGCTACGGATTCCACGACGAAGCCAACCGGGTGATGGAGGCGACCATGGACGCCGCCGCCTACTTCGAGGACTGGCGGCTGCCCGAGGCCTTTGCGGGGTACTCCCGCGACGTCGGCCCGTTCCCGGTCCAGTACCCGACTGCGGGCAGCCCCCAGGCTTGGGCCGCGGCGGCGCCGCTGCTGATGCTTCGCGCCGCTCTGGGACTCGAGCCAGACACGAAGTCCAGGATGATGGTGACGAAGCCGCACCTACCGGACGCCCTCAAGGACCTGGAATTGCGCGGCTGTCCAGCGTTCGACAAGGTCTACGATGTGGTCGTCAGCTCAGGTCGGGCCGTCGTCCGTCCGGCTCGGGCCGATCGCGTCATGACCGCCGGCGACAGGGTCTAGATCGCGGGTCCGCCCCCTATTGATGCCCAGTTGTGGAAGGGCCGTTCGTCGTTACCTGATACTGCTGCCAGATATTCGCGTCATTGCCGACCAGGAAGTCGTCGATTTTCCCGGTGCTCGGATTGGCTCCAGAGGCGGGATCGTGGCTGGCCGTTCCACCGAGACTCTGATAGTCATTCCAGTCGCCGCTGGGCACCTGGGCTTTGGTCCAAACCGCCGAGTCGCTGCCTCGGAAGAAGATCTGCTGGCGACCGTCTTGGTTATTGCTGACGGAGATGTTGCCAATGACGATTCCACCGAACGAGAGCCAGTTACTCCAATCGCCGCGGGCGGTCTGGTATTTTGTCCAGACCGCGCCGTCATCGCCGCGCATGTAAATCTCCATACGTCCATCAGCGTTTGCGCCCGCCCCGACAAGGCCATGCGGGATGAACCTGCCGAAAGTCTGCCAGGTCGCCCAGCTACCACTTGGCGACGTCTGGTACGTGGTCCACACCGCGCCATCACTGCCTCGAGCGAACAGTTCCAAGCGCCCGTCGGCATTGGCGCCCACATTCGCGTCGTCAATCAGGAACCCTCCCAGAGGCTGGAGGGTGGGGGTCGCGGCCCAGGTGTGGGGCGCGGTGGTGCTCTCAGTACTGCCGTGCCAGGTCTCGGCAACCGCGAAGAGCGTGCCTGCGGATCCGAGGGCCGGGTCGATCACCGGGGTGCCCGTGATCCCCAGGGGGTCGATGTTTCCGCAGCCTGAGCCGATACTCGCGGCGTGGTCCACGTTGGCCTTGGGCACGGCCACAAGGTTGTATGGAGCCTGGGCCAGCGCGACGCTCCACAGGGTGGCGCCGGTGGTCGCATTGAGGGCGTACACGGTGTTCCGCTGGGTGGCTACGCGGTGTTGTTCGACACCAGGGGCTCACCGTATACGGTGCCATCAAGCACCGAGGAGCTCCAGTAGGAACCCAGTCCTGCCATCGAGGGTTCGGCAGGGTCATTACCCGGTGTGAGCGAGGTCGAAGTGATAGTTCGTGATGGAAGTGGTTAGCGCCGCCGCCGGCAGTGCGGACGAGGCGCCCCAGCCTATGCACATGGCCGCCGCGAGGAGGATCGCGCCCAGGACCGCCCGCTTTTTCCGCACCGCGCAACTCTCACCTGTGAGAGACCGAAGAGCAAATCGGGCCCTGGTGATAATCTTCTGCCGATCCTTGACGGCCTGGGCGCGCGGGCAGGTAGCGAAGTGGTTAAACGCGGCTGACTGTAGATCAGCTGGCTTTGCCTTCGGGGGTTCGAATCCCTCCCTGCCCACTCCCAGCCGCCAGGTTCGGGCCCACTTAGCTCAGTGGTAGAGCACTTCCTTGGTAAGGAAGAGGTCTCGGGTTCAAGTCCCGAAGTGGGCTCCAACCCCAAGTTGAACTCAAACGGCGAGTTCGGCTCAAGTTCGGAGACCTCCGACTAGTCTCGGACCAGAATGCAACCGGGGAGAGACCGGAGAATTGCCGTAGAAAGGGGTGTCGGGGGGCAAAAGTAAATCTGAATACGGGTGACCGCCGCTCGGCTCATGCCGGGCTGGTGGTTGGGGGAGGGGAGCGCCGCGCATGAGGCCGCTGCTAGCCTCCCGCGATGATCGAACCCTTCAAGTTGGTCTTTAGACTGGTTCGCTCTATCTTTCGACGCGACCCCCAACTGATCCTCGAAAACCTCGCCCTGCGCCACCAGTTGCAGATTGCCCTGCGATCCCACCCCAGACCGCGCCTTAGCAACCGTGATCGGTTTCTTTGGGTCTGCATCCGCCGAGTCTGTCCGGGCTTATGGGAGCGGTACCTCGTGGTTGTCAGACCGGAGACCGTGATTGGCTGGCACCGCAGAGGGTGGCGCCTCTACTGGACCTGGAGGTCGAGGAGCCGAGTAGGGCGACCGTGGCTAGCTCCCGAGGTTAGAGATCTGATTGGGCAAACGGCTTCTGAGGACCCCACCTGGGGAACGCAGCGAATCCGAGGCGAGCTCATGAAACTGGGCATCGCTGCCAGTGCTCGTTCGATCCGTCGGTACCGGAGTCCAACCACCAGTCGTCCTCCGAGCCAGACCTGGCGAACCAAGCGAATGGCATCTGGGCATCGGATCTGTTGGTGGTCCACACGATCGGCTTCCGGACGCTGTGTGTCGTGTTCTTTGTCAGCCACGCCTGCATCAGCGCCACCGGCTTCACGCACGGGTGGGTATTCCTCGCGGCGCCGTCCAGGTCCGACGGACCGAGCTCGTTCGAGTCTGCGGAGTCGCTCTGGTCACCGGGCGCTGCAGTGATCGGGCCGAGCCCGTGGTTGCGCTCGGCGGTCGACGCCTTGGCAACGTAGAAAAAGCGGCTGGAGCCTCCGAAGTCGTCGTGCTCGGTCCCGGTTCGGGTCATGTGGTAGCCGAGAGTGGAAGACCCGGAGCTGCGAGGGCGCGCGCGCCGGCTCCGCCGAATCCCGCTCTGCTGGTCGCCATTCTCGGAACGCGCATCGAAGCGACCCGACTGCCGGTATCGAGCTGAGATGACTCCCGGTCCTTGCCACCGGGGGGGCCAAAAGTCCCTCCCATGAGGGGTCTTTCGCCTCTGGCCTGGCCAAAGGTGCCAGCGCAGTTTGTGAGCAAAGCCCAGCCAGGGCAAGAGCGAGGTGACACCTGATGGCATACGTGATAACCGAGTCCTGTATCGGTACCAGCCCGCGGTCATGCAGAGATGCTGAGGGTGGGGTTCCCTGCGTCGAAGTGTGTCCCGTTGATGGCATCTACGGCAGGCCCGGTGACCCGCAGCTCTACATCAATGCCGACGAGTGCATCGATTGCGCCGATTGCTACGTGGAGTGCCCGGTTGGGGCGATCTCCGTCGATTACGACGTCCCCGCCGAGGTGCGCGCATTGAACACCGACAACTACCGCCGGGTGACATCACAGCCTAGTTGAGGCGGAGGCCGGTTGAGACCATCGCCGAGAGCGAGATGTTATCTAGCGATTTGCATATAGGGAGATCTGAGATGACCTTTGAGTTTGCTTGCGACTACGACCAGTGCCTGAACTGCGGCGCGTGCATGGACCTCTGCCCACCGCAGTGCTTGGACATGACCAGGCCGCAGGCGGGGGCCGAGGGGCAGTTGGACGCCGAGGGCAGCATGCCTTGGATGATGGCCCTGCCGGTGCAGACGGCGAAGTGCACGGGCTGCGGGGTCTGCGAGATCGAGTGCCCCGTCAACGCCATCACGATCAAGGACGCGGCCGGTCCGGTGGTCTTCGACGCACCCCAGGGGCCGCTCTTCCCCGCTGCGGCGCCGAACATCGGGCACTGGGTCCCGCTGTCCGACCTGACCCACGAAACCCTCAAGCGTGTCAAGCCTGATCCGTGGGGATCGCTTTACCGATGGAAGCCGCGACTGTCGCAGCGTCCGAGCCACGCCACTGAGAGGCCAACGACATGACCCCGGACCAGCTGACCTAGCAGGGTGCTGAAAAAGCCCTTGGGGTCTGGCTCCCCCAGGGCGCGGATCATTAATACAATGGCGAGAACCTGTAGGGCGGCAAAATGCGATCCGAATATAGGCGGGCACTGATTAGGCCACCTGGCGCTGGTATTCTGCCGGATGCTCTGGCTGCTCCTGGTCCCCCTCCGTGCTCTACTCGCCCTGCGCCGATCGCACCCGTGACCTCGCCCTCGAGAACCTCGCGCTTCGCCATCAGCTTCACGTCGCCCTAAGGACAAACCCCCCGCCCGCGCCTGTGTCACTCCGACCGCATCTTCTGGGTCTGGCTCCGATGCCTGTGGCCCGGCGGATGGCGGCAACACCTCTCGGTCGTCCGCCCAGAGACCGTGATCGGCTGCACCGCAAGGGCTGGCGGCTCTAGTGGACGTGGCGGTCGCGCAGGCGTCCTGGCCGCCTCTGGCTTCGACCCGATATCCGCGGGCTGATCGCGACGATGCGCGCGACAAGCCGCTTTGAGGAACCGAGCGTATCCGGGGAGAGCTGCTCAAGCTCGGCGTGGTCGTCAGCAAGCGCTCGATCCGGCGCTACCGCTGGCGCGGCACCACGACCAGCATCGCAATCATCGCAAGGAATGCCGGGGAGGAGCGCAGTTCCACGGCCTGGGTCCGTCTTCAGACATGACTCTGGGAAGATAGGCGGCCCCTCGCGGGGCGGCAGGCCGAAGCCTGGGCGTTCCCGGCCCCCATTCCCGCACGGTTCCGGCCAGGTTCTGATCGTTACAACGGCGGGCGGGCGCGATTCTTGCGGCGCGGGGTCACTTCAGGTCGTAGTTCGACCGCCGGTTGGCGCGGTTAAGCACGATCCGAATGGCGATGACCAGGGCGACGGCGGAGAGCCCCACGAACACCCACTCCAGCGCCTGCACACCGGAGGTCACCAGGGCGCGGCTGGCACCCGACTGCGCGGTGGCGTGGACCGTGAACCGGAGTGGGTCGGAGTAGGTCTGAGGATCCAGGCCGTGGGCCAGCGCCCCGGCGTGGATCCGGGATTCCAGGAGGATGCCCATGAGGGCGACGCCGACGGCGCCGCCGATGGTGCGCGAGAACTGGTTCAGGGCGGTGACCGCGCCGCGGTCCTCCCAGCCCACCACGCTCTGGATCATGATCAGCAGGGGGGTGTTGAGAGTGCCCATCCCGGCGCCGATGACCAGGGTGCAAACGCCCACCCAGACCACGGGGTCGATCCGCGGATGGAGGAAGAGCATGGCGCTGCCGCACAGCATCATCACCGTCCCCGCCAGAGCCAGCCGCTGGTACCCGACGCGGATCATGTATCGGCCTGCGATGACCCCGACGATCGACCAGCCGAAGAGAAGGGGGGCGAGGGCCGCGCCCGCTTCGTAGGGCGTTCCGCCCAGCCCACCCTGCACGTAGAGGGGGATGTAGCTGGTGAGCCCGAAGAGCAGGGTGCCGGCGACGATCGCGACCAGGATCGCGGGCCCGATGACTGGGTCGCGCAGGAACCGCAGTGGCACCGTGGGGCTCTCGCTGCGCTGCTCCACCACGATGAACAGCGCGAGGACCACGACCGCCCCGGCGATCAGGGGCCACTGCGGCTGCTGTCCCGCACTTCCGCTGCCAAACCCGAACAGCAGCATGGCGACACTGGCCGTCAGTAGCAGTGCCCCGGGGTAGTCGACCGCGGCGCGGCGCGCGGTGGGCCGGTCGTGGAAGGACCACAGCAGCGCGGCCGAGGCCAGGCCCGCGGGGACGTTGACGTCGAAGATCCAGCGCCAGCCGATCGACGACACGAAGACGGCCCCCATGATCGGCCCGATCACCGACGCCACCGCCCACATCCCGCTGAACAGCCCCTGGATCCGGGCTCGCTGGGCCATCGGGAACATGTCGCCAACCACCGTCAGGGTCACCGGCTGGAGACACCCGGCGCCGACCCCCTGGAGGCCACGGAAGAGGACCAGCGCCAGCATGCCGTGGGCCGACCCGCACAGCACCGAGGCGCCGACGAAGATCGCCATCCCCACCATCAGCACCCGCTTGCGCCCGTACAGGTCGGCCAGCCGGCCCCAGAGTGGGACGGTGGTGGTCGCCGTCAGCAGGTAGCCGGAGAAGACCCAGGGGTAGAGCGAGAAGTTGCCGAGCTCGCCGCCGATGGTGGGCAGCGCGGTGCCGACGATCGTGCTGTCCATCGCCGCGATCAGCAGTGCCAGCATCAGGCCCGCGGTCCAGCGCACACGCTCCGGTGTCCAGGGGATGAACTCCCGGGCCGTGGCGGTCGGTTTGGAACGGGGCGCTGCGCCCGCCTGGGTCATGCATCGATTATTGGTGATCCACAGCTGGTCTCCGCGATCGGGCTCGGCACCAACAACTTCTACAACCGGCTCACGAGCGGCGCACCCGGCGGGTCCGGGATGGGGCGAGGCATCCACCTGGCCGCTGACCGCCGACGAGATGGAGGCGGTCGCTCAACTGTGAGTGCCCGTCCAGAATAGACAAAGCGCGGTGTCACCGCGCATCATGACATTGAGTAGCGTCAGGAGAAAGTGATTGAGCAACCAGGACCAGCCATGGAACGACTCGCCGGCCGACAGCGACGCGCCCCCCAGCGTCGAGGAGCCTGACCCCGCGGAGGTGGTGGAGGACGAGGACGGCGGCGAGGCGCGCGACCTCGCGGCCCGGCGCCTCCAGGATCCCTATGTGCGAGAGACCCTGGACCAGCGCCTGCGCGAAGAGGAGCCAGACCGCCCGGCTGGCCGCCAGCCGGACCCCGAGGCCGGCGAGATGGTCGCCCCGGCCGGGGGCGGGGGAGACGTCCAACTGCAGGAGCGCGATGACGACCCGGTCGAGGAGCCGGCGGCCGAGGAGGCCGCGATCCACATCCGGGACGAGAGCCAGCTCGACCATTAGGCTGAGGCGGGGGCCAGCGCCTCCACCCGGACCGGGATGGCGTTGAGCACCGCGTTACCCGAGAGCGGGTCGATCACCTGCTCGTCTGCGAGGACGTTGCTGTTGACCCGGGCGTGCTCCGCGGCGACCCTCATCCGCATGCCGGGGGCGTCGTGGCCCCAGCCGTGGGGCGGGCTCACAACGCCGGGCATCACCTCGTCGGTGACCTCGACGGTGGCCCTGAGGGCGCCCGCCCGCGACGTGACCTGGGCCTCGTCCCCGTCGTTGAGCGACAGCCGGGTGGCGTCCTATGTGATCTCAACGGAGCTCCTAGAGGTTGGTGAGCGCGCTCATTCCCAGCGGAACCATGCCCCGGCGGCGGCGATCCCCGCCGCCGCCCACACCAGCAGCACCAGCGCGTCGTGGGCGGGCATCGCGCCGCCGCGCTGGATCACGTCACGCAGGCCGGACGCCAGGGCGCCCGCCGGGAACTGACGCAGCACCGTGGCCGCGGCGGCGGGGAACTTGTCCAGCGGGACCACCACGCCGCCGCCCACCAGCAGCAGCAGGAACACCAGGTTGGCGCCCGCCAGCGTCGCCTCGGCGCGCAGTGTCCCCGCCATCAGCAGCCCCAGCCCGGAGAACGCCGCGGTCCCCAGCACCAGCAGCAGCGCGACGTCGAGGATCGACCCCCGCGGCGTCCACCCCAGGACCAGGCCGACGACCACCAGCAGAGCGACCTGCACCAGTTCCACCAGCACCACCGAGCCGGTCTTGGCGGTGATGAAGCCCCAGCGTGGCAGCGGCGTCAGGGCCACGCGCTTGAGCACGCCGTAGCGCCGCTCGAAGCCGGTGGCGATCGCCTGCCCGGTGAACGCCGTGGACATCACGGCGATCGCCAGCACCCCCGGCAGCACGGAGTTGACGCGCCTTCCGGCGCCGAGGTCGACGACGTTGACGGTGCTGAAGAGCACCAGCACCAGCGTTGGGATGACGATCGTCAGCAGGAGCTGCTCGCCGTTGAGCAGGAGCAGGCGGGTCTCCATCAGGAGCTGCGCGACCAGCATCCGCGGTAGCGGCGCCGGGCCGGGCCGCGGGCTGAAGGCGCCCTCGCTCACTGCCGCATCTCGTGGCCCGTGAGCTCGAGGAACACGTCCTCCAGGCTCCGGCCCTGGGTCCGCAGCGCGCGCGGCATGACGTTATGCTCCGCGCACCAGGCGGTCACCGCCGCCAGCAGGCGCGGGCCGGCGTGACCGCGAATGGCGTAGCTGCCGGGGGAGACCTCGGTGGCCTCGGACCCCGACGGCAGCGCGCGGCGCATCGATTCCAGGTCCAGCCGCGGCGGCGCGTCGAAGCGCACCGAACCCTCCTCGCCGGCGCGGGTCAGCTCGCCCGGGGAACCGGCGGCCACGACCCTGCCGTGGTCGATGATCGCCACCTCGTCCGCCAGCTCCTCGGCCTCGTCCATCAGGTGGGTGGTCAGTACCACGGTCACACCGTCCGCGCGAAGCTCGCGCACCAGCTCCCAGGTGGCGCGCCGCGCCTGCGGGTCAAGCCCGGACGTGGCCTCGTCGAGGAACACCAGCTCCGGTCTCCCGACCACGGCCATGGCCAGCGACAGCCGCTGTTGCTGGCCGCCGGAGAGCCGACGGTAGGTCGTCCGCCGCGCGCTCTCCAGGCCGAGCCGCTCGATCAGCATCGCGGGGTCCAGCGGGTTGAGGTACAGGCGCGCGGTGTGGCGGAGGATGTCCTCGGCGCGGACGCTGGGGTAGATGCCCCCTGCCTGCAGCATCACCCCGATGCGCGGGTAGAGCGCCGCCGCCGCCTTCGCGGGGTCGAGGCCGAGCACCGTGACCCGGCCGGAGTCAGGGTGGCGGAAGCCCTCGCAGCACTCGATGGTGGTGGTCTTGCCGGCGCCGTTGGGCCCCAGGATGGCGGTGACCTGGTTGGCCTTCACGCTCAGTGAGAGGCCATCGACCGCGGTCACGGCGCCGTAGCGCTTGACCAGGCCGTCCACTTGGACCGCTGCATCGCTCATCGGTGATCAAGGGTACGGGAGCGCGTCTGAGCGATGATCTGCGCGTGCAGACCCTCACCGAGTTCTTCCGCTACAACCACTGGGCCGACGCGCGGGTCTTCAAGGTCTGCCTGCGCGCCGAGCTTCCGCTCCTGGAGGAGGACGCCGGCGGCACCGTGGGGACCATCGACAAGAGCCTGCGCCACATGGTCAGCGTGGAGGAGGGGTTCGCGGCCCTGATCGCCGGCACCGCGGGGCCCACGCCCCCCGGCCTGTCCACCCAGGAGGCCTTCACGTTCCACGTCGGCCCGACCGGGCTCGCCGACGGGTACTTCAAACACGACCTGCCCTGGTACGAGGAGCGCGCCGCCCAGCTCGACGACCACTTCCTCCGACTGGCCACCACCGCCACCCTGGAGCTGGAGGAGCGGGAGGTCTTCGTCCCCTGGCTGGGCTTCGCGATGACCGCGCAGCAGGCCATGATGCAGGTGCTGGTGCACAACGGTCACCACCGCTCCCAGGTTTTCTCCGCGCTCGGCGACCGGGGCGTGAAGGTGCCCGACCTGGACTACGTGGTCATGCTCGCGAAGGAGCGTCAGTAGGGCGCCAGTAGAACTGCGCCGCGCAGTGGCAGGGGCCGCCGCACACGGGGCCAGGTCCACCCTCGCGGGTGCTCTCCTCGAGGTAGAACTCCTCGATCGTGGGTCCGGCGCGGAAGCCCGCCGGGACAAACAGACCCGCCGAGATGACGCCTGCCGCGATATCCAGGACAGCAGGACGACGCTGTGCGCGCCGTGGGCCGCCATCCAGCGGATCGACGCGCCCAACAGCTGCGACCCGATGCCCTGCCGCCGCGCCGCCGGGATCACTGCCAGGCCCTTGAAGGACCCCACCGGGGCGGTCGTGAAAGCCTCCTGCACCGCCGGGCCGAACGCCGCGTAGTAGTCGGCGTCCTCCGCCACCAGCAGGCGGGAGCCGGGCCCCCGACCAGCCCGTCCGGCCCGTTGACCGCGAGGACCTGGGCAGTGGGGTCGGCGATGTCCCGCAGCAGTTTGGGCACCGAGTAAAGCCCTCCCCGAGCGCGGCGTTCAGCAGCTCGGCCGTGTACGGCGTGACCGCCGGGGCCAGCTCACCCGGCGTCACCCGCGCTCCCGTCCCTTGGCGACGTCGTACGCGAGGTCGAGGTGAGCGTCGACAATTGGGGCACTGCGCCTGCGATTGTGCGTCAACGGAGGACTGATATTGCTGACGATTGAAGGAATCGACAAACTGCCCGAGCTGGTCGGGAAGGAGCTCGGAGTGAGCGACTGGCTGGAGGTCACCCAGGAGCAGGTCAACACGTTCGCGGATGCCACCGGGGACCACCAGTGGATCCACGTCGACGTGGAGAAGGCGGCCCAGGGCCCGTTCGGTGGCACCATCGCCCACGGTTACCTGACGCTGTCGCTGCTCCCGGTGCTGTTGAGCAGCATCTCCAGGGTGGACGGCATCCGAATGGGCATCAACTACGGCCTCAACCGGGTTCGGTTCCTATCGCCAGTCAGGGTCGGGTCGCGGATCCGCGCCCGGTCGGTCCTCAAGGAGGTCACTAAGATCCCCGATGGCGTCCAGGCGGCGCTCGACGTGACGGTCGAGATCGAGGGCGTCGACAAGCCGGCCTGCGTGGCCGAGCCGGTCGTCCGGTACCTGGTTTAAGGGAGCCCGGCACCGGGGACGTCGACTCTCACCTGCTTGATCTCCCCGGTGCGCTCCTTCTCGTTGCGCACCGGGTCAGAGCCCCCGGCGCAGCAGATGAACAACGTGCGCCGGTCCTCGCCACCGAGCATGCAGGCGTAGGCCCCGCGACGCCCGGTGGGTACGCGGTCGGTCACCGCGCCGCCGGGATCCACGCGCACCGCCTCGCCGGTCCTCGCCGAGCTGACCCAGATCGCGCCCTCGGCGTCGAGGCAGATCCCGTCGGGGAAGATGCCCTCGAGCTGGGCGAATACCCGCCGATTGGACAGCGAGCCGTCGTCCGCCACGTCGAACGCCGTCAGACGACGCCCATAGGTCTCGGCGACAACCAGCAGGCCTCCGTCGGGCGAGATCACGGTCCCGTTGGGGAAGAGCAGGTCGTCGGCGACGGGCAGCATCGCGCCGTCGGGATCCACCCGCACCAGCTTTGCCGGTCGAATCTCTTCGCCGTGCAGAAAGTCGAAGCCAAAGTTGCCCACATACGCACGCCCCTGCGCGTCGACGACCATGTCATTGACATGCCAGGTCGCGTGGGAGCTCAGGTCCGCGACCTCAGCGAGGGCGCCGTCGCGCCAGGCCAGCAGGCACCGGTCCTCCATCGACACCACCAGCATCGTTCCGTCTGGCCGCCAGCCCAGACCCGACGGCCGGCCCGGCACCTCGACGACCTTCTCGGTGTGGCCGTCGAGGTCGACGGTGAACACGGCGCCAAGCGCCATGTCCGAGAACCACAGGCGACCATCGTGCCAGCGCGGGTCCTCGGGGAAACCCAACCCGCCGGCCAGGGTGACGGGGCCGGGCAGGGTCACGGCGTGACCGCCGGTCTCGCTTCCTCGGCGACCTGCTTGCGCACCGCCTTGCGGTCCACCTTGCCCACAGGCGTCAGCGGCACGGAGTCGACCACGCGCACCTCGCGCGGGTACTTGTAGGCCCCCAGGCGCCCGCGGCTGAACTCCACCAGCTCGTCGCCCGTCACCGTCGCCCCGGGTCGCAGCGACACGAAGGCCACCACTTCCTCCCCGCTGACCGGGTCGGGCCGCCCCACCACCGCGGCCACCGAGACCGCGGGATGCTCCAGCAGGACGTCCTCGACATCGCGCGGGTAGACGTTGAACCCACCGCGGATGATCAGGTCCTTCTTGCGGTCGGTGATGTAGATGTAGCCGTCGGGGTCAAGGTGGCCCATGTCGCCGGTGTGCAGCCAGCCGTCCTTGACCGTCTCCGCGGTCAGCTCCGCGGCCTTCCAGTAGCCCTGCATGATGGTGCCGGATCGGGCGCAGATCTCGCCCATCTCGCCGACTGGCACCTCGACGTCGTCATCGTCGACGACCTTGACCTCACAGCCGGGGACCGGCAGCCCGACGGATCCCAGCCGGCGCTTCCCTGGCGGGTTGGTGCTGATGATCGCGGAGGACTCGGTGAGACCATAGCCCTCGCGGACTTCGACCCCGGGCAGGCGGCGCTCCAGCTCGTGGACCACCTCGGCGGCCAGGGGCGCGGCGCCGCATGCGAAGAAGCGCAGCGACGACAGGTCGTAGTCCTCGAGTGGCTGCGACAGCAGCACCTGCACCATCGACGGGACCACCGGCGCCACCTGCAGCTGGTGCTCCTGGATCAGCGCCAGGAACGCGCCGGGGTCGAACCACTTCATCAGCACCCCGAAGCCGCGCTCCGGCGAGTGCATCCCCACCACGGTGACCAGCAGGCCGAAGGAGTGGGAGAGCGGCAGCGACACCAGGGACCGGTTGATCCCCGGTACGTAGCCGGCCTGGTGCGAGCTCCCGCCCGCTCGCCAGAGGTTCTCGTGCGAGAGCATCACGCCCTTGGCGCGACCGGTGGTGCCGCCGGTGTACATCAACGCGGCGAGGTCGGAGTCCTGCCGCGTCACGATCTCCACCGGGTCCGCGCCGACCAGCTGCCCCAGCGAGACGGTGTCCGCCTCCTCGCCCTCGCAGATGATCCACTCCAGGGTCGGAACCCCGTCCGCGGCGCCGCGGACCTTGGGCAGGAAATCGGGCGTGGTGACCACCGCGCGCGCCTCGCTGTCGACCAGGATGTTGTGCAGCTCGGCGTCGGAGAGCAGGAAGATCGCTGGCGTGATCACCGCCCCCGCCCGCCACAGCGCGGTGTAGAGGGTGCCGACATCGGGGGTGTTGGACATCATCACCACCACGCGGTCGCCCGGCCTGATGCCCAGGGCCGCCAGCCCGCCCGCGAGACGGCGCCCGCGCTCGAAGAGGTCGCCCGAGCGGAACACCTTACCCTCGAAGGAGAGCACCTCGCGGTCGCCGTGGCGCCCGAACGACTGCTCCGCCAGGCGCGCCAGGTTGTGCTCGCCGACGGCTCCCATCTAGACGGCGGCCAGCTCGGGCGCCGGCCGATCCTCGTCGACCCCGTCGCCGCCAAGGCCAAACGCCCCCGCGACGCGGTCGCGGTGCTCGCCGACGCTGCCAAAGAGGCGCGCGTCCGCGGCGCCGCGCTTCATGAAGAAGTGCAGATCGTGCTCCCAAGTGAAGCCGATCCCACCGTGCTCGAGCGCGCTCTCGTGCGACACGGCCGCCGTGTCCCGACGCGCCCCCAGCCAGGCCACCATAACGTCCTCGCGAGGCCAGCTCGGGAACCACTTGAACCGGTACACGCCATGCGCCGCCCCCCGCAGAGAGCCCGCGCTGAGGTGGTGCGCCACGACCTGCCTGCTGATGCCGAGGGCACGCGCCTGACCAGCGGTGAAGTAGCCGCCCCGCCCAGTAGCCACGTCTTCGTACAGCCCGTCAAGCTTCGTCATCCGTGTCAGCCTACCGTCCAATTGGCCTGGACGAGACAATGACATCCGCTCTTGCCACCTCGCACGCACGATTTCCACTGCCGACGGCAAGTGGTTTCCGTGCTGGCCCGACAGCCACAAGTCGCGGCCCGAGTACGTGTCCGAGGAGCGTTGGCAGCAGCTTCGGTCCGAGGTGCCATAAGCAACGACGTCCCCGACTCCGGGGTTCCCCGGAGGCCGGCCCGCTGGAACCTGTCCCGGCTCTATGTGTACTTGATCGTTCGGTTCACAACTCGCTGGGCGGCCGGGGGTGTCATCACAGGCGGAGTTGGCGTGGCGGTGCTCAACGCAATGAGGCGCCTTGGCGGCCGAAAGCCTGCCGCGACCACCGTGCCTTTTACCCCTGCCACTCGGCGCCGCGATTAGCCCTGATGCCCCAGCAATTTGGGCGAACTCGGTCTTGGCCGGCATCTTGTACGGGGTTCTTCCAGCGATCGCTCTGGTCGTCAGGCGCGCCCGAACGAGCCGGGTTCCCCCGGGCGCAGCAAGCGGTTGGCTTGCCTCGCCTGACGGAAGCCCCTTGTTGCCGCTAGCAGACGATCAGCGAAGCACGCCAGCCCCCAACACGTCCGTTCGCAACTCAGCGAGGATCTCCGGGTCCAAACCAGGTCCGCCGCCCGCTTTCTGCCGGGCGGGAAGCTTCGTTTTCGGCCACGCGCGGTAGTGCGCTCGCAGGTGCTTGGCGAGCAGGTCCTTGACCTCGGGTCGGTTGTTGAGATCCTTGTTGCAGTCGAGCCTTCGATCCCCGTCTCCCGCTCCATTCCAGGGCAAGGTGGCGCTGAAGGTTCGCGGTCAGGTACGCGTTCCTCAAGACCAGCGCGTGGTGCGGGAGCTCCTCGACGCGGGTCACACCGAACGGATTGGCCCCGTCTTCCGTCCGGGTTCGCTAGGCCCGAGTTACCGCCAATCTGACAGGCAGTGACCCAGTAATTCGAGTGTCCTTGCCAGGCGCCGAGATGACTTCCAGGCTTCCACCGAGGGCGTCGATCCGATCGGTCATGTTCGTCAGGCCGGAGCCCGTCGGCGTCGTCGCCGTGTCGAAGCCGGCACCATCGTCTTGGACCTCGAAATCGAGCCGGCCGTTTGCGGCCGAGAGACGCACAGACCCTTGTGAGGCCCTAGCGTACTTGCCAACGTTCTGCAATGCCTCCAGGCAGCAGAAGTACACCGCCGCCTCCAACTCCTGAGCCGATCAAGGGGGGAGGACGCTCTCGCCGGCGACGCGGAAGCGCCGGCTGGTGTGTCTGAAGAGCTCTCAAGTTCGTCGGCCGTGAGGAATGGACCGCCGGGGACCTCGGCGCCCACATCGACCTGCCCGAGCAGAGTGAGCGCCTGCCCAAGCCCATCCAGGAGAAGACCCGGGTGCGGCTCGACGACGCGCTGCCGCACGACACCCTGCCGCAGCTGCGCGACCGAGCTCTGATCATCTTCCTGCTCTCGATGGGTTGTCGGATCTCAGAGGCGCTCACCCTTGACCGCAGCGACTGGCAGCGCGAGCAGGTCGTCGTGATCGGCAAGCGCCGAAAGGAACGCGTGGCGATCATCTCGCCCAGGGCTCTCGTCCCCGCCGCCAACCGCGGACGCTGTAGAAGTCCACCAGGCGCGCCTGTAAGAGCCCGCGCATCTCCGGGCTCAAACCGAACAGAGGCACCCGGGCCAAAGCCTTCGTAATGCTGCAGACTGACCTCAGCGCGACCGCGGCAGGAGTGCCGGAAAGCTATCCGGGCGGGGCACTCCATCTCCTCTTCTCCTCCTCGGAAAGTGGCGGCGATGTCGGCGCGGTCTCGCTGCCACTAACCTCCAGCGCTGCACCGGCCGCCCCAGCCCTGTTGCTGGCCCTGTTGGGCCGGCTTTGGCGCTGCTCCTGGCCCTGCGTTATACTTTTGCCACACCTGGGGCGCGGCCCTAGGTTCTATTTTTGTCAGGGGTTCCAATTGCCAGCTTCGATCATCACGTTGCAGTGCACCGAGTGCAAGGAACGCAACTACACCACCACCAAGAACAAGAAGAACGACCCCGATCGGATGGAGCTGACCAAGTTCTGCCGTCGGTGCCGCAAGCACACCCAGCACCGGGAGACCAAGTAGGGCAGGTGAGGCAACCCGTCGTGCTGGCCGGTCGGGTTGGCGGAGGGGCGTAGCTCAGTTGGTAGAGCAACGGTCTCCAAAACCGTGGGTCGGGAGTTCGAATCTCTCCGCCCCTGCCACCCCCGCCCCCGAGGCGACGGCAGACATCAGCAACCAGGAATAGCCCAGGAGAATCATGGCCAAAGAGGAACAGGCGAGTTACGCGGAACCGGCTAACGTCGGCTACTTCCGCGCGACCTTCGCTGAACTCGGCCGCGTGGTCTGGCCGACGCGGCCGGAGCTAATCCGCATGACCGGCGTCGTCGTCGGAACGGTGGTGGCGATCTCGATCTTCATCGCCCTGGTCGACGTGGTCCTGGGCAAGGCCACCAACTTCCTTTACGGGCAGGGGTAATGAGCGAGACAGCCGAGACTCAGTGGTACGTGGTCCATGCCTATTCCGGGCATGAGGACAAGGTTCGCAACAACCTCCTCAAGCGCGTCGAGTCGATGGACATGCACGACAAGATCTTTGACGTCCTGGTTCCGACCGAGGAAGTCATCGAGATCAAGGACGGCCAGCGCCGCCACGTCCAGAAGCGCATCTTCCCGGGCTACATCCTGGTCAACATGGAGATGACCGACGAGTCGTGGTACGTCGTCCGCAACACCCCCGGCGTGACCTCGTTCGTGGGCAGCGGCAACAAGCCGATCCCGCTCCAGCCCCACGAGATCAAGGCCATCGTCAAGCAGACCAAGGCCGAGGCGCCCAAGGTCAAGGTCGAGTATCAGGTCGGCGAGAACGTCCGGGTCGTCGACGGACCTTTCAGCGACTTCCACGGCAAGGTCGACGAGATCATGGCCGACAAGGGCAAGCTCAAGGTCCTGGTCAACATGTTCGGTCGCGAGACGCCTGTCGAGCTCGACCTGCTCCAGGTCGAGCGGTTGCACTAGGAGTAGGGAATGGGCAAGAAGAAAGTCCGCGCCATCGTCAAGATCCAGCTCCCCGCCGGCCAGGCCACCCCGGCGCCGCCGGTGGGCACCGCGTTGGGCCCCCACGGCGTCAACATCATGGACTTCGTCAAGGCCTACAACGAGAAGACCCAGTCGATGGCCGGCCAGGTCATCCCCGCGGAGATCACGATCCTCGAAGACCGTAGCTTCACGTTCATCATCAAGACTGCGCCCGCCGGCGACCTTCTCAAGAAGGCCGCGCGGGTTGAGAAGGGTTCCGGCATGCCCAACCGCGAAAAGGTCGGCTCGGTCTCCAAGGCCCAGGTCCGCCAGATCGCCCAGCTCAAGATGGCTGACCTCAACGCGACCGAGGAAGAGGCTGCCATGCGGATGATCGAGGGCACGGCCCGCTCGATGGGTATAGAAGTCAAGTAAGCGCCCGGTAAGGGCAGTTCGGTGGGAGGGACTCGCAAGGGCCCCGCATGCACCACCCGGAGGTTCCCAGATGCAGAGAGGCAAGCGCTACCGCGACGCCGCCGCCAAGATCAATCCCGACCAGGAGTACGAGCCCAAGGAGGCCGTGGGCCTGGCCAAGGAGACCGGCGTCGCCAAGTTCGACGCCACCATCGAAGCGCACATCAGGCTGGGGGTCGATCCCCGTCACGCCGAGCAGATGGTCCGCGGCACGGTTGTTCTTCCGCACGGCACCGGCAAGAAGCAGCGCATCCTGGTCTTCGCCCAGGGCGAGAAGATGCGCGAGGCCACCGAGGCAGGCGCCGACTTCGTCGGTGGTGAGGACCTCGCCAAGAAGATCAACGACGGCTGGTTCGACTTCGACGTCGCCCTGGCGACCCCCGACATGATGGGCACGGTGGGCCGGCTCGGCAAGGTGCTGGGTCCGCGCGGCCTGATGCCCAACCCCAAGTCCAACACCGTGACCTTCGACCTGGCCCGGGCCATCAAGGACGTCCAGGCCGGTCGCGTGGAGTACCGCGTCGACAAGACCGGCGTCGTCCACAGCATCATCGGCAAGGACGCGTTCAGCCAGGATCAGCTGTTCGACAACTTCGCCTCGCTGATGGAATCGGTGGTGAAGGCCAAGCCCGCAGCTGCCAAGGGCGTCTACCTGAAGAGCATCTATCTCTGCGGCACGATGGGCCCGGCGGTCCGGGTTGACGCGGCCGCCGCCGGCAAGCTCAATACCCGCTGAGGCCGCTGGTATAGTTCCCCTGTCCCGGCCCTGCCGGACGCAATTCAATAGCCGAAGACCGTAGGTGGAGCCAAGCGGCTCCTTAATTCCCTTCGCAGGCGAGTTCTAGCCTCACTGAGTGGCTGGCGGCCTTCGGCGTACCTGGAGGACGAATGCCGACCGCAAGAAAGGTCGAAGCCATTGAGGAGATCAGCGAGAAGCTGAAACGGACCACCGGCCTGGTGGTGACCGACTATCGCGGCCTGACCGTGGCGCAGATGCAGGAGCTCCGGCGCAAGCTGGACGCGGCCGGCGTCGACTACCTGGTGGTCAAGAACACGCTTGCGCGCCGTGCCGCCGCCGATAGCGACCTGGAGGTCTTGGAGACCGAGCTGGTCGGCCCTGTGGGGTTGGCGATCGGATACGCCGACGCCGCGGCGACCGCCAAGGTCGTCAACGACTACATCAAGCAGACGCGTCGGCTGGCGATCAAAGGCGGCCTGCTGGGCAGGCAGCTCCTCGACGCCGACACGGTCAAGAAATTGGCCGAGCTCCCCAGCCGTGAGGCGCTCCTGGGTCAGCTCGCAGGCACCCTCAACCACGGCGTTGCCCAGCTGGCCGCAGCCATGCAGGGCGCCATCAACAAGCTTGCCAACGGCCTCGAGGCCTACCGACAGAAGCTCGAAGCCGCCGGAGCGGCCCAGTAGAAGGAGTTAGGAAATGGCCAAGGTAACCCCAGAAGATTTTGTGGCTGCTCTCGAGGAGTGGACGGTGCTTGACGTTGTCAACGCCGTCAAGCTGATGGAGGAGAAGCTCGGCATCACCGCCGCAGCCCCGGCGGCCGTTGCCGTCGCTCCTGCTGCCGGCGCTGCCGGTGGTGGTGGAGAGGCTGGAGGTGCAGAGGAGCAGACCGAGTTCAGCGTCATCCTCAACGCCGCCGGCGACGCCAAGATCAACGTCATCAAGACCGTGCGTGAGCTGACCGGGCTCGGTCTCAAGGAGGCCAAGGACCTGGTCGACGGCGCCCCCAAGGCAGTCAAGGAAGGCGTGCCCAAGGAAGAGGCCGAGGCGATCGCCAAGAAGCTACAGGAGGCAGGCGCCTCCGCCGAGATCAAGTAGCCCAAACCAGCTCACCGGGCCGGGGGCGCACGCTCCCGGCCCAAGCTGTTGTTCGCCCGACATGGGCATTCGCTTGAAGGTGTAAGTCCTTTGGAGGAAGCGGTGGTGCTAACTCCGAGCCGGAGGCAACGGCGTCGTCGCAAGGCGGGGTCGGAAGGAAGCCCGAGGCGAAACCCTGCACCGAGGAACACAAACCTCGTAGAAGGCGTGGCGACCTGGGTGAGCCGGCAACAGACGGTGAAGCCCGACACCACCAACAAGGTGCGCTATGTAAACGAGGCGGCGGTAGGGGGAAAGGGAATGCTCTTAATCGGGGAGGTCTGTCAGGGTGTCGCCAAGGGGCGACGACCGCAGCCGCGAGGCGGTGGTTGACCTGGCAGAAGTCAGCAGAGGCCATAGTAGCGGCGGGGATACAACCAAGCCGGGAAGGGCCGAACACCAAAGCGAGCGGACCACTGCATGGCTCGTGAGGGTCGCGATGACCGCAGCCAAACCGTGCAAACGGAGCTACCGGGACTGGAAGCGGTGAATTCCGCGGAAGGCCCGGTAGGGCGCAGCGACCAACCGGCGCCAGCGGAGAGGAAGGCTCAACCCGCCCAAGATGTGAAGCTGTGGGAGACGACGTTCTCCCGCGAGAACGTGTTGCGGGCGTTGCAGAGAGTCGAGAGCAACAAGGGTGCTCCGGGAGTGGACGGGATGACGGTGACCGAACTGCGGTCCTGGCTGAAAGCCCACTGGAAGGACACCCGAGTAGCGCTCGACGAGGGCAAATACCGTCCCCAACCTGTACGTCGGGTGGTGATCCCCAAGCCCGACGGAGGGCAGCGGGAACTGGGAGTGCCCACGGCGCTGGACCGGCTGATCCAGCAGGCCATTGCGCAAGCGCTCACGCCGATCTTCGACCCGGAGTTCTCGGAGCACAGCTTCGGGTTCCGGCCCGGCCGAAACTCCCACCAGGCGGTCAGGGCCGCCCGGGGTTACGTGGAGGCGGGGTTCGAATGGGTCGTCGACGTCGATCTGGAGCGGTTCTTCGACCGTGTCCAGCACGACGCCCTGATGGCGAGGGTGGCGCGCAAGGTGACCAATAAACGCGTGCTGCGGCTCATTCGCCGGTATTTGGAAGCCGGGATCATGGTGGAAGGCGTCAAGCAGTCAAGCGAGGAGGGGACCCCACAGGGGTCACCGCTGTCGCCGCTGCTGGCCAACGTCATGCTCGACGACCTCGACCGGGAGCTGCACAAGCGTGGTCACCACTTCGTCCGCTACGCCGACGACCTGCGCGTGCATGTCAAGACGGAGAGGGCGGGTCAACGCGTGCTCGAGGGCATAACCGATTTCGTTGAGCGACGATTGAAGCTCAAGGTGAACCGGCGGAAGTCCTCGGTGAAGCACGCGGCCCGGGCCACGGTGCTTGGGTTTGGGTTCCTCCGCCGCAATGGAAGAGTCGAGATCCGGATTGACCCCAAGGCGCTCACGCGTATGCGAGAGCGCATCCGAAGGCTGACCCGGAGAAGTGGGCGAATTGCCATGCCGGTACGAATCGCGCTCCTCAACCGGTTCATCTCCGGGTGGTGCGCGTACTTTGCACTGGCCGACACCCCCTCCCTGTTTGAGGAGGCAGACCAATGGCTGCGCCGCAGACTCCGCCAGATCCGGTGGAAGGAGTGGAAGCGCTACTCAGCGCGGAAACGCAACCTGGAGGCGCTTGGTATCCCGCCGCCAAAGGCCCGCAAATGGGCTGGCAGCAGCAAGGGGTACTGGCGCACCGCGGGCTCGCCGCCTCTCCAGCGTGCCCTTCCCAACGCCTACTGGGCGGACCTCGGCCTGCGCAGCTTCATCCCCAGCTACACCCGTCTGCGGGTCACTTGGTGAACCGCCGGATGCGGACCCGCATGTCCGGTGGTGTGGGAGGGGGCGGCTAAACACCGCTCCCTACCCGATTCAAGCGGGCTTTTTGCGCCCGCAAGTATTGACGGCGGGGTCGAGGTGTGTATACTGCGCAAAGCGAACGACGGTATTGCCGCCGTCGTTTTTGCTTGGCTGTCACATGCTGTGCTACGATATCTGCTAGTGGTAGCCGTTAGTTGACCTGCAGTCCCCGATCCAGGAGAGGGGACTTTTTCTTTCCCCAGACCTCTTGCCTCATCTCCCGCCCTCTCCTTAATTCCGCCGCCCCGCGTCCCCTGGCTCCCGCGCCCTTCGCCCTGTGCTTTTTGCCCGCCCTGCCTTTGTCCGGAGGTGCCTTTGCGCATGACTCAACTGCTTGCTGGTACTAACCGCCACTCCTATGGCCGCATCCCCGAGATGCTCACCGTAGGAGAGTTGATCCAGACCCAGCTCAATTCCTTCGAGTGGTTCCGGCGCGAGGGACTCAAGGAGCTGTTCGACGAGATCAACCCGATCACCGACTACACCGGCAAGAACTATGAGCTGCGCTTTGTCGACTACGCCTTTGGTGAGCCCAAGTTCGACAAGGAGGAGTGCCGCGCCCGAGACATGACCTACTCGGCGCCGCTGCGGATCAACACCCGGCTGACGATCAAGGAGACCGGCGAGATCAAGGAGACCGAGGTCTTCATGGGTGACTTCGCGATCATGACCGAGGAAGGCACCTTCATCGTCAACGGCACCGAGCGCGTGGTCGTCTCACAGCTGGTCCGCTCTCCCGGCATCTACTACACCGACGCCGAGGACCGGGTCACCGGCCGCACCCTCTTCGCTGCCAAGCTGATCCCCAACCGCGGCGCCTGGCTCGAGATCGAGACCTCCAACAAGGACATCCTCACGGTCAAGATCGACCGTAAGCGGAAGATCCCGGTGACCAGCTTGGTCCGGGCCCTCGGCTACGAGACCAACGAGGAGATCCTCAATCTCTTCGCCGATGTCGACATCGACCCCGAGCACCACTACATCCAGTCAACCCTCGACAAGGACCCCTCGACGACCGTCAACGAGGCGCTGATCGAGCTCTACAAGAAGATTCGCCCGGGCGATCCGCCCACCGTCGACAACGCCCGCACCCTACTGCAGTCGCTGTTCTTCAACCCGCGGCGCTTCGACCTCGGCCGCGTCGGTCGGTACAAGATCAACCGCAAGCTGGGCATCGATCCCAAGAAGGACATCCGCATCCTCGAGAACGAGGACTTCGTTGCCATCATCAAGCAGCTGATCCAGCTCAACAACGGCCACGGCGAGTCGGATGACATCGACCATCTCGGCAACCGGCGCGTCCGCGCCGTCGGCGAGTTGCTCCAGAACCAGTTCCGCATGGGCCTCATCCGGATGGAGAGGATCATCAAGGAGCGCATGACAATCTGCGACGCGGCCACCGTCACGGCGGCCTCGCTGATCAACGCGCGCCCTGTCGTGGCCGCCATCAAGGAGTTCTTCGGCAGCTCCCAGCTTTCGCAGTTCATGGACCAGACCAACCCGCTGGCGGAGCTGACCCACAAGCGGCGCCTGTCGGCGCTTGGCCCCGGCGGCCTTAGCCGTGAGCGCGCCGGCTTCGACGTGCGCGACGTCCACTTCAGCCACTACGGCCGCATCTGCCCGATCGAGACCCCTGAAGGTCCCAACATCGGCCTGATCGGCTCGCTGGCCACCTTCGCCAAGGTCAATGACTACGGCTTCATCGAGACGCCGTTCCGAAAGGTCTGGCGCGACCTGCCCGCCGACAAGGATCACGCTCCACGACTGGTCCACCAGGTCCTGCGCGAAGGCGTCAAGGCCAACGGCACCACCATCAAGGCCGGCCACAAGCTGACCAAGGATGACGTCGCCGCCCTGGTCAAGTCCCGGGCTGACGTCAAGATCCAGCCCTGGGTTTCCGACGAGATCGTCTACATGTCCGCCGACGAGGAGGACAAGTACACCGTCGCCCAGGCCAACGCGCCGCTGACTCCCGACCAGCACTTCGCCGAGGAGCGCACCCCGGCGCGCCTCAAGCACGCGTTCCAGGTCGTCGATGTCAACACCATCGACCTGATGGACGTGTCGCCGAAGCAGATCGTCTCCGCAGCCACGGCCCTGATCCCGTTCCTCGAGCACGACGACGCCAACCGCGCTCTCATGGGATCGAACATGATGCGGCAGGCCGTGCCGTTGCTGGAGACCGAGTCGCCCGTGGTCGGCACCGGCATGGAGTACTTCGCCGCCAAGGATTCTGGCGAATTGGTGATCGCGCGCCGCTCTGGTGTCGTGCTCAGCACCGCCGCCCCGCCGCCCAAGGGTTACGTGCAGTCCCACAACCTTCAGCGTCCTGACGTCCACGGCGGCCTCGGCATCCTGGTCGAGATCGACGGGGGCAACGCCAAGAAGGGCCCCGAACTGGATTGGTACCCGCTGCACCGCTTCGTCCGCTCCAACCAGGGCACCTGCCTCAGCCAGCGGCCGATCGTCCGCGCCGGCGACGAGGTCGCCGAGGGCGCCGTCCTGGCCGACGGTCCCGCCACCTCCGAAGGCGAGCTGGCACTGGGGCGCAACGTCCTGGTGGCCTTCATGCCCTGGGAGGGCTACAACTTTGAGGACGCGATCCTGATCTCGGAGTCGATTGTCCGCGAGGACAAGTACACCTCGATCCACATCGAGGAGTTCGAGCTCGAGGCCCGGGACACCAAGCTGGGCCCCGAAGAGATCACCCGCGAGATCCCCAATGTCTCCGAGGAGACGCTCAAGAACCTCGACGAGCGCGGCATCATCTACGTCGGCGCCGAGGTCAGCCCGGGAGACATCCTGGTCGGCAAGATCACCCCCAAGGGTGAGTCGGAGCTGAGCGCCGAGGAGCGCCTCCTGCGCGCCATCTTCGGTGAGAAGGCCCGCGAGGTTCGCGATTCTTCACTGCGGGTTCCCCACGGTGAGCGCGGCATCGTCGTCGACGTCAAGATCTTCAGCCGCGAGAACAAAGACGAGCTGAGCCCCGGGGTCAACCAGCTGGTTCGCGTCTACGTCGCCCAGAAGCGCAAGCTCTCGGCCGGCGACAAGATGGCCGGGCGCCACGGCAACAAGGGCGTGGTCTCACGGATCCTTCCCGAGCACGACATGCCCTACCTGCCCGACGGCACCCCGGTCGAGATCGTGCTCAACCCGCTCGGCGTGCCGAGCCGGATGAACCTGGGCCAGGTCCTCGAGACCCACCTGGGCTGGGCCGCCACCGCGATGGGGATGAAGATCGCCACCCCGGTCTTCGACGGAGCTCCGGAGGAGCTGATCGAGGATGAGCTGGAGCGCGCGGGCCTGCCCCGCAGCGGCAAGATCCAGCTGCGCGACGGGCGCACTGGCGACGCCTTCGACCACGACGTCACGGTCGGGATCATCTACATGCTCAAGCTCCACCACCTGGTCGAGGACAAGATCCACGCGCGTTCCACAGGCCCATACAGCCTCGTCACCCAGCAGCCGCTGGGAGGCAAGGCGCAGTTCGGCGGCCAGCGGTTCGGCGAGATGGAGGTCTGGGCCCTGGAGGCCTACGGCGCGAGCCACATCCTCCAGGAGATCCTGACCGTCAAGTCCGACGACATCGTGGGCCGAGTCAAGGCCTACGAGGCCATCGTCAAGGGCGAGAACACCCTCGATGCCGGCATCCCGGAGTCTTTCCGTGTCCTCGTCAAGGAGCTCGAAGGGCTTGGATTGGGCGTCGAGATTCTTTCCGACGACGAGCGCCAGATCACTCTGACCGAGGACGACCTGCCCGAAGCGCCGGTCGACCTTGGCATCAACCTCGAGAGGGACGAGCTCGACGAGTCCCTGGACAACCTTTAGGAGGCCGCCTTGCTGAAGCTGGAAAACTTCGACGCCCTACGTCTCTCCCTGGCCTCCCCTGACACGGTCATGTCGTGGTCGCACGGCGAGGTCACCAAGCCGGAGACCATTAACTACCGCACCCTGAAGCCCGAGCGCGACGGCCTCTTCTGCGAGAAGATCTTCGGTCCCACCAAGGACTGGGAGTGCCATTGCGGAAAGTACAAGCGGTACCGCTACAAGGGCATCATCTGCGACAAGTGCGGCGTCGAGGTGACGCGCTCCAAGGTTCGCCGCGAGCGCATGGGCCACATCAAGCTGGCCAGCCCGGTGAGCCACGTCTGGTACTTTAAGGGCATCCCTTCGCGGATGGGCCTGCTGCTGGACATGAGCCCCCGCAACCTCGAGAAGGTCATCTACTTCGCCAACTACATCGTCACGCACATCGACGAGGAGGCCCGCGCCGAGCAGCTGGCCAAGATGGTCCCCGGCGGCGACGAGCACAGCCAGGAAGTGCGCAAGAAGCACGAAGAGGAGTTGGCCGAGGTCCAGGCCGAGTTCGACGAGGCCGTCAAGGCGGCCAAGGCCGGCACCGAGGCCGAGGTCGCCAAGCTCGAGGAGCAGATGACGGCCACCGTCAACAAGGTCATGGGCGATGTCAAAGAGCTCCAGGAGAAGATCAAGACCTCCGATGGCAAGAAGGCCACCCGCGACTTCGCCCTCGGAGCCAAGACCGAGTTCGAGACCGCTGTCGTCAAGAAGAGCGAGGTCTTCACCAAGGACATCGCCACCGGCCTCGGCAAGATCGCCGAGGAGGTGATCAGCAAGATCGAGACCGGTTTCAAGGCCAAGCAGGATGCGGCCCGCGCCGCCGCGGCTCCCGCGGTCGAGAAGCTGCGCGCCGAGTTCGACGCCAAGGTAGCCGAACTCGCCGCCAAGCTGCAGGCCGACCTCGACACCCTGTCCGCCGATCTCGACACCGCTCGCGCCGACCTCGAGGGGCTCTACGAGAAGCAGATCCTTACCGACGCCCAGTACCGCGAGTTCACCGAGCGCTTCGGCAAGGTCTTCAAGGCCGGCATCGGCGCCCAGGCGGTCCGCGAGCTGCTCAGCCGGATCAACCTCGCCGAGGAGGCCTTCCGCCTTCGCGAAGAGTCCAAGTCGGCCAGCGGCCAGCGCCGCCAGAAGGCGATCAAGCGCCTCAAGGTGGTCGAGGCCTTCCGCCGCAGCGGCACCTCACCGACATGGATGATCATCGAGGTCCTCCCGGTGGTTCCACCGGAGCTGCGCCCAATGGTCCAGCTGGACGGCGGCCGTTTCGCCACCTCCGACCTCAACGATCTCTACCGGCGCGTCATTAACCGGAACAACCGGCTGAAGCGGCTCCTGGAGCTCGGCGCGCCCGAGATCATCGTCCGCAACGAGAAGCGGATGCTCCAGGAAGCCGTCGACGCTCTCATCGATAACGGCCGCCGCGGCCGTGCCATCACCGGCACCGGCAACCGCAAGCTGAAGTCGCTGAGCGACATGCTCAAGGGCAAGCAGGGCCGCTTCCGCCAGAACCTTCTCGGCAAGCGCGTCGACTACTCCGGCCGTTCGGTCATCGTGGTCGGCCCGGAGCTGAAGCTGCACGAGTGCGGTCTGCCCAAGAAGATGGCACTCGAGCTGTTCAAGCCGTTCGTGATGCGCGACCTGGTGGAGAAGGGCTACACCCAGAACATCAAGTCCGCAAAGCGGATGGTGGAGCGCGTGCGCCCCGAGGTCTGGGACGTCCTCGACGAGGTCATCCACGAGCATCCGGTGCTGCTCAACCGCGCCCCCACCCTTCACCGTCTAGGCATCCAGGCCTTCATGCCGGTTCTGATCGAGGGTTCGGCGATCCAGATCCATCCACTGGTCTGCCACGCCTTCAACGCCGACTTCGACGGCGACCAAATGGCCGTGCACGTGCCGTTGTTCAGTGGCGCCATCGCCGAGGCCAAGAACCTCATGATGTCGTCCAGCAACATCCTGTCGGCGTCCGACGGGCACCCCGTCGTCAGCCCGACGCAGGACATCGTTCTGGGTTGCTTCTATATGACCGCGGAGCGCGCCGACCACGAGAGCAAGCCTGACAAGGAGCTCCGCACCTACGGCACCCAAGAGGAGGCCATGATGGCCTACTACGGTGGCCACATCGAGCTCCAGGAGCCGATCCGGGTCCGCCTGCGCAGCCAGAAGGACTGGGTCCGAACCACGGCCGGCCGGGTCATCTTCAACGAGGTGCTGCCGATCGGGCAGGACCCGACCCACGCCGACCTCGAGGCCATGACCTACCAGAACCGAACTCTTGACAAGAAGGCGCTGCGCCTGCTTGTGGGCGAGATCTTCAAGCTGTACGGCAACGAGACCACCGCCCGTGTCGCCAACGAGATGAAGCGAATCGGGTTCGCCTTCGCCACCAAGGCGGGCGTGACCATCTCGGCGATGGACATCAAGACCCCGAAGGAGAAGGCTGGCATCGTGGCCCAGGCAGACAAGGACGTCGACTCTGTCGACGGCCAGTTCCGGCGCGGTCTGATCACTGAGGACGAGCGCTACGAGGCGACCGTTGAGCTGTGGACAAAGGCGACGCAGGACGTCACCGACGCCACCATGAAGAGCTTCGACCGCTTCAGCCCAGTATTCATGATGAGCACCTCCGGTGCCCGAGGCGACATCCAGCAGATCCGCCAGCTGGCGGGTATGCGAGGTCTGATGGCCGACCCCACCGGTCGGATCATCGACCTTCCGATCAAGGCCAACTTCTCTGAGGGCCTTACGGTCCTCGAGTACTTCATCTCCACCCACGGTGCTCGCAAGGGATTGGCCGACACCGCGCTGCGCACAGCCGACTCGGGTTACCTGACCCGCCGGCTGGTCGATGTGTCCCAGGACGTGATCGTCCGCGAGGAGGATTGCGGTTCGACCAACGGCATCTGGGTCAGCGACATCTCCGAGCAGCGGTCGCTCACCGAGCCGCTGTTCGAGCGCATCGCCGGTCGCTTCGCGGCGGGCGACGTGGTCGTGCCGGCAACCGGCGAGGTCATCGCCAAGGACAACACCGAGATCACCGACGACCTGGCGCGCGCAATCATCGGCTCCGGCCTCGCGCAGGTGAAGGTGCGCTCAGTGCTGACCTGCATCTCCCGCGAGGGCGTCTGCCGCCGTTGCTACGGACGCAACCTGGCGACGGGGAAGCTGGTCGAGATCGGCGAGGCGGTCGGTGTCATCGCCGCCCAGTCCATCGGCGAGCCCGGCACCCAGCTGACGATGCGTACCTTCCACACCGGCGGTGTGGCGGGTACCGACATCACCCAGGGCCTGCCCCGCGTCGAGGAACTCTTCGAGGCTCGCATACCCAAGGGCAAGTCGATCATCTCCGACATCGACGGCGAGGTCGAAATCGAGAAGGCCGAGACTGGGCAGCAGAAGGTCAAGATCACCCAGCGCGACGTCTACGACACCGCCTATGAGCTTAAGAGCAAGAAGGTGCTGCCGATGGTGGCCAAGGGCGACGCCATCGCCGAGGGCGCCGAGCTGGCCAGGGGCAAGACCTCAGCCGGCGTGGAGGTGGTGGTGCAAGCGCGTCACGCCGGCACTGTCACCGATATCGGGACCGAGATCAAGATCCGAACCGTCGACGAGGATTCGCATGAGTACGCGATCCCTCATGGCGCGCGAATCAGGGTCAAGCCGGGCGACAAGGTGATGGCCGGCGACCAGCTCACTGAGGGCTCGATCAGCCCGCAAGAGCTGCTCGGCATCCTGGGTCGCGAGGCGGTGCAGCGCTACCTCGTCGAGGAAGTGCAGCGCGTCTACCGCGGCCAGGGCGTCGACATCAACGACAAGCACATCGAGGTCATCGTCCGGCAGATGATGCGCAAGGTGCGCATCGAGAGCGCCGGCGATACCGAGCTGCTGCCGGGCGACATCGTCTCCCAGTTCGAGTGGGAGGAGGCCAACCGCAAGGGTCTGGCCGAGGGCGGTGAGCCCGCGATCGCGGAAACGGTGCTGCTCGGCCTGATCAAGGCCGCGCTCAACACTGCCAGCTGGCTGTCGGCGGCGAGCTTCCAGGAGACCACCAGGGTGCTGACCGAGGCGGCGATCGCCGGCAAGGTCGACCGCCTCCGTGGCCTCAAGGAGAACGTCATCATCGGCAAGCTGATCCCGGCAGGAACCGGCCTCGACTACTACAAGAAGCTCCGCGAGGAGCAGGCGAAGTACGCGCTGGGCCAGCAAGCGCCCAGTGAGGGCGACGTCGTCGGAGAGCTCGTCGGTCAGGCTGCCGAGCACGTTCCCAGCATCGACGACCTGAGCCTCTAGGGTTCGCAGTATCGAGAGGCGCCCAACGGGGCGCCTCTTCTGTTGTTTAACCCGAGTTCGCGGAGTAGGCCACGCTCACCGGCACCGGGCCAAAGAAGTTGTAGTCGCGTATCTGGCCGTCAGGGGCACGTGGTGCGCACGGTGTAGGCGATGGTCAGGTAGTAGGGGAGAGGGTCCGGCGGGGCCGATGAAGCCATTGATCGCAGCCACAAGATCCCTCATCTCGTGGCCAGCCGACTCACCCCCCCTTTTCCCCGGACATCCTCCAATTGTACCCAACAAATGTTCGCTATGCCGACTCGCAATCGCAGAGCTGGCCGCTGCAACCCGGCACCCCGGCGTGGCGCCCCGCTAGGCGCCGACCCGACGACCGGTCAGGCGGCCGGCTTCCTCGCGATGAAGTGGAAGACGTGCCAGTGCTTGAGTGATTTGTCGGCAGTGAGCCCGTCCTGGTCCTCTTCCTCCCACTCGACGATCTCGAAGCCCTCCAACAGCGCCAACGCCTCAGTCTCCGACTGAATCGCAAGCTCGGTGCCGGCGATGTTCCAAGAATCGTTCGGTCCGAAGAACTGACCCGTGATCACCCCGCCTGGCCGAAGCGCCCCAAGAATCCGCCCCCACACATCGCCGAACCGCGCCCAGCCGATAAAGGGCAGCGCGAACTGGGCATTGACCAGGTCGTAGACACCGATACCAAACTTGAAGTCCTCGAACCGGCTGGCGACGAACCGCACGCCATCACGACCATCCAGGTATTTCGCGGCCGCAGGTTCCCCGTCGACCGCCACCACCTCAAAGCCATGATCTGCGAGATAAAGACCCTCTCGGCCAGCTCCGGAGCCCAGGTCCAGGGCCACCCCCGACACCAGGGCTGCCGCACGTGCGAGCAGTCCCCGCGGCGGCTGCCCGGCGGTCAGCTCGATGAACTTCCGGAACCGCTCGTCTCCCGGCCGAAGCGCGTTCGGGCCGAACTCCTCACTCCCACCCATCGGCCACCCATCCTAGGGCCCTCGCGCCCCCAAAATCGAATTGACGCCTAACTCCGGGTGCTGCTAGACTCTCAACTCGCGTCTCGAGATCGCTGCCGTATTCGGCTGCGCCTTGGGAGGCGGAGCCGTGACCGACTGAGCGCGCCTCACTCGAATTCGCAGAGGGCACCGTAATCCGGTGCCGCGAGAGGGGGCCTCGAACTCACTTTAGGAATAGCTTGCCCACAATCAACCAGCTGGTCCGCAAGGGCCGCAAGCCAATCGTCAAGAAGACCAAGGCCCCCGCGCTGAAGAGCTCACCTCAGCGGCGGGGCGTTTGCGTGCGCGTCTACACCGTCACGCCGAAGAAGCCGAACTCGGCTCTTCGCAAAGTCTGTCGAGTACGCCTGACCTCCCGAATCGAGGTCACCGCGTACATCCCGGGAATCGGGCACAACCTCCAGGAGCACTCGGTCGTCCTGATTCGCGGCGGTCGCGTCAAGGACCTTCCCGGTGTCCGCTACCACGTCATCCGCGGCACCCTCGACACCTCCGGCGCCAAGAACCGCTCCCAGGGCCGTTCCAAGTATGGCGCCAAGCGCGAGAAGAAGGGCTAAATGCCACGCCGGGCACGTATCCAGCGACGCGTAATCACTCCTGACCCGGTGTACACGCACGGGGGCGTGGCAAAATTCATCAACTGCCTGATGCTGCGGGGCAAGAAGAGCACCGCCGAGCGGATCGTTTACGACTCCTTCGACATCATCAAGCAGCGCACCCGGGGTGCCGACCCGCTGGAGACGTTTGAGAACGCCCTCCGCAACGCCACCCCGATCCTGGAGGTCAAGCCCAAGCGTGTCGGCGGCGCCACCTACCAGGTGCCCGTCGAGATCCGTCCGGACCGCCGCGCCGCGCTGGCCCGACGCTGGATCATCCGCTACGCCCGGACCCGCACCGGCAAGTCGATGGCCGAGAAGCTGGCCAACGAGCTGATGGACGCCGCCAACAACCTCGGCGCCGCCGTCAAGCGCAAGGAAGACACCCACAAGATGGCCGAGTCGAACAAGGCCTTCAGTCATTTCCGGTACTAGGGACCAGATCGAAACGTTTTGAGTCAGGTAATTGAGGAGTCAAGGCAAGCCCCGAAGACAGACGCCGGAGGGCAGCCGAAGAAGATGAACGTCGCAGTCAAGAAGGGCAGAGCCTTCCCGCTCGAGAAGACCCGGAACATCGGGATCATGGCGCACATCGACGCCGGGAAGACCACCACCACCGAGCGCATCCTCTTCTACACTGGCCGCATCCACCGGATGGGCGAGGTGCATGAGGGCGCGGCCACGATGGACTGGATGGTCCAGGAGCAAGAACGCGGCATCACCATCACCTCGGCCGCGACCGCCGCGGAGTGGCGCGGCCACCGGATCAACATCATCGACACGCCCGGGCACGTGGATTTCACGGTCGAGGTCGAGCGCAGCCTGCGCGTCCTCGATGGTGCGGTCGCGGTGTTCGACGCGGTCAGCGGTGTCGAGCCCCAGTCGGAGACGGTCTGGCGCCAGGCCGACCGCTACGACGTGCCCCGGATCGCGTTCATCAACAAGATGGACCGCATGGGCGCCGACTTCTTCGGCTCCCTGAAGTCGATCCAGGAGAAGCTGGGCGCCAACGCCATCGCCATCCAGATCCCCATCGGACGCGAGTCAGGCTTCAACGGCGTCGTCGATTTGATCAACGAGCAGGCCTTCATCTACACCGACGACCTGGGCACGACCCTGGAATCCCACGACGTCCCCGATGAGCTCAAGGGGCAGGTCCACGAGTACCGCCAGAAGATGCTGGAGGCCGCCGCCGACTTCGACGACGAGATCATGCACGCGTTCCTCGAGGACCAGCCGGTGCGGACCGAGCAGGTGATCGCTGCGCTCCGCAAGGGCACCCTTTTGACGGCGCTGGTGCCCGTGATCTGCGGGGCGGCGCTCCGCAACCGTGGCGTGCAGCCAATGCTCGACGCCGTCGTCGACTTCCTGCCCAGCCCCCTGGACAAGCCCGCCGTCGAGGGCATCAACCCCAAGTCCGACCACGTCGAGGTCCGCGGCATCAGCGACGAGCAGCCCTTCGCGGCGCTCGCGTTCAAGGTCGCCACCGACCCGTTCGTCGGCAAACTCACCTTCTTCCGGGTCTACTCCGGCACGCTCAAGACGGGCAGCTACATCCTCAACGCCACCAGGGGGAAGAAGGAGCGCATCGGTCGGCTGTTGCAGATGCATGCCAACCACCGCGAGGAGCTGGAGGAGGTGTTCGCGGGCGACATCGCCGCTGCCATCGGCCTCAAGGACACCACCACCGGCGACACCCTCACGGTTGAGAACCATCCCCTGATCCTGGAGAACATCATCTTCCCGGAGCCGGTGATCGCGGTCGCCATCGAGCCCAAGACCAAGGTCGACCAGGAGAAGATGGGCGTCGCCTTGCAGCGTCTTTCCGAGGAGGACCCGACATTCCGGGTCCACACCGACGAGGAGACCGGCCAGACCATCATCGAGGGCATGGGCGAGCTTCACCTCGAGGTGATCGTCGACCGCATGCTGCGCGAGTTCCAGGTCGACGCCAATGTCGGCAAGCCGCAGGTCAGCTATCGCGAAACCATCCGGCAGCCCGCCAAGGGCACCGGCCGCTTCGTGCGCCAGTCGGGCGGTCGCGGCCAGTATGGTCACGCCGAGATCGAGATCGAGCCCAACGAGCCGGGCGTGGGCTTCGAGTTCATCGACAAAATCGTGGGCGGCAAGATCCCGCGCGAGTACATCCAGCCCGTCGCCAAGGGAATCGAGGAGGCGCTCCAGAACGGCATCCTCGCCGGCTTCCCGATGGTCGACGTCAGGGCCACCCTCTACGACGGCAGCTACCACGATGTCGACTCCAGCGAGATGGCGTTCACGGTGGCCGGCTCGATGGCCGTCAAGGACGCCGTCCACAAGGCCAAGCCCGTCCTGCTGGAGCCGATCATGAAGGTCGAGGTCAGCATGCCCGAGGACTTCATGGGTGACGTCATGGGCGACCTGACGGCGCGCCGCGGACACATCCTCGGCATGGAGGGCAAGGGCAAGTCCCAGATCGTCAAGGCCAGCGTGCCTTTGGCCAGCATGTTCGGTTACGCGACCGAGCTTCGCTCGATGACCCAGGGCCGGGCGAGCTACTCGATGGAGTTCGACCACTACGAAGAAGTGCCCAAGTCTGTAGCCGAAGAAATCATCGCGAAGACAAAGAGCTAAGGAGGAGTCACACAAGCTATGGGTAAGCAGAAGTTCGACCGGTCCAAGCCGCACATGAATGTGGGCACCATCGGTCATATCGACCACGGGAAGACCACCCTGACCGCCGCCATCACCAAGGTGCTGGCGGCAGCCGGTGGCGCTGAATTCGTGCCCTTTGACAAGATCGACAATGCCCCCGAGGAGAAGGCGCGTGGGATCACAATCTCCACCGCCCACGTCGAGTACTCGACGGCCAAGCGGCACTACGCCCACGTCGACTGCCCCGGGCACGCCGACTACATCAAGAACATGATCACCGGCGCGGCCCAGATGGACGGCGCCATCCTGGTGGTGGCCGCCACCGACGGCCCCATGCCCCAGACCCGTGAGCACGTCCTCCTGGCCCGCCAGGTCAACGTGCCGTCCATGGTTGTCGCTCTCAACAAGTGCGACGCCGTCGACGACGAGGAGCTGCTGGAGCTGGTCGAGCTCGAGGTGCGTGAGCTCCTCAACCGGTACGAGTTCCCCGGCGACGATGTGCCGATCATCCGCGTCAGCGCCCTCAAGGCGCTGGAGGGTGACGCCGAGGCCGCCGAGGGCATCAAGAAGCTGATGGACGCGGTCGATGACTACATCCCCGAGCCCGTACGCGAAATCGACAAGCCCTTCCTGATGCCGATCGAGGACGTGTTCTCCATCGAAGGTCGCGGCACCGTCGTTACCGGCAGGATCGAGCGCGGCCAGGTCAAGGTCAACGAGGAGGTTGAGATCGTCGGCGTCAAGGACACCCGCAAGGTGATCGTGACCGGCGTCGAGATGTTCCACAAGCTGCTTGACTCCGGCCAGGCTGGGGACAACGTCGGCTGCCTCCTGCGCGGTATCAAGCGCGAGGAGGTCGAGCGCGGCCAGGTCCTGGCCAAGCCGGGGTCGATCAAGCCGCACACTAAGTTCGAGGCCGAGATCTACGTCCTCACCAAGGAGGAGGGCGGGCGTCACACGCCGTTCTTCAAGGGCTACCGCCCGCAGTTCTACATCCGCACCACGGACGTGACCGGTGAGGTCATTCTCCAGGAGGGTGTGGAGATGGTCATGCCTGGTGACAACACGAAGATGACAGTTGAGCTGATCACTCCGATCGCGGTCGAAGACGGCATGCGGTTCGCCATCCGTGAGGGTGGACGCACCGTGGGTGCCGGCGTCGTCACCGGTATCACCTCGTAGTCGGTTAGGAACCTCAGGGCAGCGAGATGGCACAACGAATTCGAATCCGGCTGAAGGCCTACGACCACAAGGTCCTGGACTCGGCCGCGGACAAGATCGTGGACACGGCTCGTCGCACCAGCGCGACGATCGCTGGCCCCATCCCGCTGCCCACCGAGATCAACAAGTACACCGTCATCCGGGGGCCCTTCATCGACAAGGACTCGCGCGAGCAGTTCGAGATGCGGACCCACAAGCGGATCATCGACATCCTCGACCCCAACCCCAAGGTCGTTGACGCCCTGATGCGCCTCTCGCTGCCCTCGGGCGTGAACATCGAGATCAAGCTGTGACCAAAGGCCTCGTAGCACGCAAGGTGGGCATGACCCAGGTCTTCGACGAGCGCGGCGTTACCGTGCCTGTGACCGTGCTCGAGGCCGGACCCTGCACCGTGGTTGGTCTGCGCACCGTCGAGAAGGACGGCTATGTCGCCACCCGCCTCGGCTTCGGTGCCATAAAGGAGCGCAAGGTGACCAAGCCGGTCGCAGGCGAGTTCAAGAAGGCCGGGGTCAGGGCCACGCGCCGGATCGTGGAGTTCCGCGGCGACCCCGCCGAGGGCGTGGAAGTCGGCACCGAGCTCAAGGCCGACGTCTTTGCCGAGGGCGACAAGGTCGCGGTTGTCGGCACCTCCAAGGGCAAGGGCTTCGCGGGCGTGGTCAAGCGCCACCGCTTCGGGCGCGGCCCCGTCACCCACGGCTCGCACAACATCCGGCAACCCGGCTCGGTGGGCTCGGTCGACGCCGCCCGCACCTGGCGCGGCTTCAAGATGGCCGGCCAGATGGGCAATATCCGCACCACCACCCGCGGCCTGACGGTCGTGAAGGTGGACGTCGAGCGCAACCTGCTGATGATCCGCGGCGCGGTCCCCGGGGCCAAGAACTCGATCGTCACGGTCACGGGGAACCTGTGATGGCCGTTACCGAGGTCGAGATCAAGGGCAAGGGCGGCAAGGCCGCCGGCAAGGTGGCCCTGGACCCGCACCTGTTCGGCGCCGAGGTCAACACGGGTCTGCTGCACCAGGCGCTGATCCGCCAGCTCGCCAACGGCCGCCAGGGCAGCGCCAGTACCAAGACCCGCACCGAGGTCCGCGGCGGTGGTCGCAAGCCCTACCGGCAAAAGGGCACCGGCCGCGCTCGCCAGGGCTCGATCCGTGCGCCCCAGTACGCCGGCGGCGGCATCGTCTTCGGCCCCAAGCCGCGCAGCTACGCCCAGGACATGCCCCGCAAGCAGCGCCGCCTGGCGCTGCGTTCGGCGCTCTCGTCCAAGGCCCAGGACGGCCGCCTGGTGGTGGTCGAAGCCCTCGAGTTCGAGGAGCCCAAGACGCGTGAGTTCATCGGTGTGCTGTCTGACGCCGGCATCGAGGGGACCGTGCTGGTGGCGCTCGACAACCACAACCTCAACGCGGAGAAGTCGGCGCGGAACCTGGTCGGAGTCAAGGTCATCCTCACCCGCAACCTCAACGTGCGCGACCTGCTGAACCACGAGTGGCTGCTGATGACCAAGGGCGCTGTCGACCAGGTGGGGGAGGTGCTCTCGTGAGGACGCCGTCAGAGATCATCATCAAGCCCCTGATCTCGGAGAAGAGCTATGCCGCCATGCAGTTCGGCAAGTACACCTTCAACGTGCACCCGTCGGCCAACAAGATCGAGATCGCCAAGGCCGTCGAGGAAGCCTTCGACGTCAAGGTCGTTGCGGTCAACACCATGACCGTGCAGGGCAAGGAGCGGCGTCGCCGCAATGGCCACGGCTTTGATCCCAAGCGCAAGAAGGCGGTCGTGACGCTGGCCCCGGGTCAGCAGATCACGCGCCTCTTCGAGACGAGCAGCGGCTGATGGCTGTCAAGAAGTACAAGCCGACCAGCCCCGGCCGCCGCTTCATGAGCGTGTCGTCCTTCGACGAGATCACCAAGGGCAAGAAGCCTGAAAAGGCCCTCATGGTCAAGCTGCCCAAGAACGCCGGGCGCAACAACCGCGGCTCGATCACCGTGCGTCACCAGGGCGGCGGCCACAAGAAGCAGTACCGGGTCGTCGACTTCAAGCGCAACAAGATCGCAATCCCGGGCAAGGTCGCCGCCATTGAGTACGACCCCAACCGCAGCTCGCGACTGGCCCTGATCAACTACGCCGACGGCGAGAAGCGCTACATCCTGGCGCCGCTCGGCCTCAAGGTCGGCGACAGCGTGGAGGCCGGCCCGGAGGCCGACATCAAAACCGGCAACGCCCTGCCGATCAGCAGGATCCCGGTCGGCACCACGGTGCACAACCTCGAGCTCAAGCCTGGCCGCGGCGGCCAGATGGTGCGCTCGGCCGGGGCCGCGGCGCAGCTGCTGGCCAAGGAGGGCGACTACGCCCAGGTCCGGATGCCGTCGGGAGAGGTCCGCTTGGTGCCAGTCGTCTGCACCGCCACCATCGGCCAGCTCGGCAACCTCGACCACGAGAACGAGAACGTGGGCAAGGCCGGCAAGAGCCGCTGGCGTGGCAAGCGCCCCTCCGTTCGCGGCATGACCATGAACCCGTTCGACCATCCGCACGGTGGTGGTGAGGGTCGGTCCGGCGCCGGCGGAAACCCGCAGACGCCATGGGGCAAGCCCGCGCTCGGTTACCGCACGCGGCGCAATAAGTCGACCAACAAGATGATCGTCAGGCGTCGCGGAGGCAAGCGAGGATGAGCAGGTCCACCAAGAAGGGCCCCTACTGCGAGCCCCGGCTGCTCGACAAGGTGCTGAAGCTCAACGAGACGCGCGAGAAGAAGGTCATCAAGACCTGGTCGCGTCGCTCGACCATCTTCCCCGAGTTCGTCGGCCACACCCTCGCCGTCCACGACGGGCGCAAGCACGTGCCGGTCTTCGTGACCGAGACCATGGTCGGCCACAAGCTCGGCGAGTTCGCCCCCACCCGCCGCTTCCGCGGCCACGGCCACCACACCGAGCGGAGCTCGTCACTGAGGTAATGGAAGTCGAAGCCAAGGCTCGCTACATGCGCATCCCGCCCCGCAAGGCGCGGCTGGTTGCGGCCACCGTCATCGGCATGCCCGTCAAGGACGCCCTGGTGGTGCTCGATTTCACGCCCAAGGCCGCGGCCCAGGAGATCGGCAAGGTGGTGAAGTCGGCGGCCGCCAACGCCACCAACAACTTCAGCCAGGACGAGGACGCCCTGGTGGTCAAGCGGATCATCGTCAACGAAGGCCCTACGCTGAAACGCGGCCGGGCGCGCGCCCGGGGCATGTACTTCAGCATCTTCAAGCGCACCAGCCACATCACCGCCGTGGTTGAGGCCCAGGAGCTGCAGACGCAGCGTCCGACCCGCCGCCGCGCCGCCGCTGAGGCTCCGGCCAAGCCTGCCAAGACTGAGAAGCCCAAGGCTGAGGAGGCGAAGGTCGAGGAGCCCAAGGCCGAAGAGACCGTGATCGAGGAGAGCAAGGCTGGGGCAGTGACAGAGGTCGCCGAGGAGCAGCGCGCTGTCGAAGCCGAGGCTGAGGCCGCCCCGGTCACACCTCAGGAGACTGCCGACGCTCCCGCTGACTCCGTCGAGACGCCGCCCACTGCCGAAGCCGAGGCTGAGCCCAAGGCCGAGAAGACCGAGAACGAGAAGGAGAACGCCTGATGGGCCAGAAAGTTCACCCCAACGCCTTCCGTCTCGGCATCTACAAGCCGTGGCAGGCTCACTGGTACGCCGACAAGGACTACACCGCGATGCTCCTCGAAGACATGAAGATGCGCCGGTTGATCCTCAATCGCCTGCGCAACGCCGGCATCAGCAAGGTCGAGACCGAGCGCTCCGCCAACCAGGCCACCGTGGTGATCTGGACGGCCAAGCCCGGCATCGTCATCGGCAAGGGCGGCGCCAGCGTCGACCAGCTTCGCGACGACCTCGAGAAGATGACCGGCAAGAAGGTCAGGGTCACGATCCAGGAGATCAAGCACCCCGAGCTCGACGCCATGCTGGTGGCCCAGAACGTGGCTGCCCAGCTGGAGCGCCGGATCGCCTTCCGCCGCGCCGTCAAGCAGTCGGTCCTGCGCACCATGCGCGCCGGCGCCAAGGGCGTGAAGATCATGGTTTCGGGTCGCCTCGGTGGGGCTGAGATGTCGCGACGCGAGTGGGACCGCGACGGTCGGGTGCCGTTGCACACGCTGAAGGCCAACATCGACTTCGGCCAGACCGAGGCTCGGACCACCTTCGGGCGCATCGGCGTCAGCGTCTGGGTGTACCTGGGAGACTTCGACCTGACCAGCCGCGAGGAGACCTTCGACGAGATCCCCGCCCGGCAGCTGCTCGAGGAGCCGCGCCCGCTGGCGGCGACGCCCACCAACGGCCAGGCTGCCGAGGCCGCGGCAACCCTGGCGGCTGCTGTCGCCGCCGCTGCAGCTCCCGCTGCAGAGATGCCGGCCGCGCTTGCGCCGGCCGCGCTTGCGCCCGAACCCGCACCGGAAACGGCGCCCAAGCCCAAGCGGGCCACCAAGGCCACCACCACCAAAGCTGCGAAGCCTGAGGCCGACGCCAAGGCCGCCGAGGCGAAGACCGTCGAGCCTAAGCCGGCCAAGGCGACCGCGCGCAAGACCAGTGGCAAGGCCGAAGTCGCCGAGGCCGCTGCGCCCTCCGCCGAAGTCGAGGCCAAGCCCAAGGCCGAGGCCAAGCCCAAGGCCGAGGCCAAGCCCAAGGCCGAGGCCAAGCCCAAGACGCCAGTTAAGGCCCCGGCCAAGAAGCCCAGCGCGTCCAAGGTCAAGAAGAGCGACGGCGGTGACGCCGGCAAGGACAAGGCATAGCCATGCTGCTCCCCAAGCGCGTTAAACACCGCAAGACTCACCGCGGCCGCCGCAAAGGCGTTGCCATCCGCGGCTCCGAGATCGCCTTTGGCCAGTTTGGCCTGCAGGCCGTCGAGGACTGCTACATGAGCAACCGACAGATCGAGGCGGCCCGGCGCGCGATGACCCGCCACGTCAAGCGCGGTGGCAAGATCTGGATCCGCGTGTTCCCGGACAAGCCGATCACCAAGAAGCCCGCCGAAACCCGCATGGGAAGCGGTAAGGGCAACCCTGAAGGCTGGGTGGCGGTGATCAAGCCGGGGCGCATCCTGTTCGAGATGGGAGGAGTCACCCCGGACGTTGCCAAAGAGGCGATGCGACTGGCCGCCTACAAGCTGCCCATCAAGACCCGCTTCCTGACGCTGCAGGAAACCACCGGTCACGGGGAGGTCGTCTGATGAAGACCGCCGCGCACATCTCTGAACTGCGCCAGATGGAGATTGGCGACCTCGACGCCCGCCTCAAGGAGGTGCGCACCGAACTCTTCAACCTGCGCTTCCAGGCGGCCACCGGGCAGCTCGAGAACCATCGCCAGATTCGCGCTGTTCGCCACCAGATCGCCCAGGTGCTGACGGTGATCCAGGGGCGCCAGCTGGGGCTCGAAGATCGAGTGCTGCAGGCTCCTGACGCCGCCGTCGCGCCCAGGGCCAGGGCCCGGATCGAGCACGGCCAGGACATTGGCGCTTCGACAACTGCGGTGGCGGAGCCCGAAGCCGTGCCCGAGGACGCCGTTGCCGAGGACGGTGTTACTGATGAGGCGCCAGCGGCCCCCGAGGCGGACGCCGTCACCACCAAGCCGCAGGACAAGACCGGTGAAGACGCCGAGGAGGACTCCAAGTGACCGAGGTCAGGAACCTGCGCAAGGTGCGCGTCGGCAAGGTCGTCGGTGATGCCATGGACAAGACCGTGGTGGTCAGCGTCGTCGACCTCAAGCAACACCCGGTCTATAAGAAGGTCGTCCGGCGCAACACCAAGCTCAAGGCACACGACGAGCAGAACCAGTGTGGTGTGGGCGACCGTGTCCGGATCATGGAGACCCGTCCGATCTCGAAGCAGAAGCGCTGGCGCGTGGTCGAGGTCCTGGAGAAGGCCCGATGATCCAGAAAGAGACGAGGCTGAAGGTGGCCGACAACAGTGGCGCGCGCGAGCTGCTGATCATCCGTGTGATCGGTGGCAGCCATCGCAAGTACGCCTCCGTCGGGGACGTCATCAGCGCCACCGTCAAGGTCGCCCAGCCGGGCGGCCAGGTCAAGAAAGGCGAAGTGGTTCGCGCCGTGGTCGTCCGCGTGGCCAAGGAGTACCGGCGACCCGACGGTTCGACGATTCGCTTCGACGACAACGCCGCCGTGATCCTGGGCACCCAGGGCAACCCCCGCGGGACCCGCGTCTTTGGACCGGTGGCCCGTGAACTGCGCGAGAAGAACTACCTCAAGATCGCCTCGTTGGCACCGGAGGTGCTCTGATGGCTACCGCCACCAAGAGCCACGGCAGCGCCAAGACGGCGGGGCGCTACCTCGACATCTGTGCGGGTGACACGGTGCTGGTGATCGCGGGCAAAGACCGCGGCAAGCGTGGCGTCGTTGATCGCACCATCCCGGCCACCGCGCGCATCGTGGTCAAGGGCGTTAACGTCCACAAGAAGCACTCCAAAGCCGGCGCCATGCGCACCAAGAGCGGCTCCACCGCCAGCGTCATGCAGGGGGGCATCGTCGACTTCGAGGCGCCCTTGAGCTACTCCAACGTGATGCTCGTCTGCCCCTCCTGCGATCGACCGACCCGGATCCGCCACGCCGCCCTACCCGATGGCAACCGTGGTCGGGTATGCAGCCATTGCGGCGAGATCACCGAGCAGGTGACGTCGGCATGACCGCTACCGCGACTGTGGAAATCCCCCGGCTCCGTGAGAAGTACGAGACGGAGATCGCTCCCGAGCTGCTCCAGGAGTTCGACTACAGCAATGTCATGCAGGTGCCGCGCATCGAGAAGGTGGTGGTGAACATCGGGATCGGCGAGGCGATCACAGACGGCAAGGCGATCGACCACGCCAGTAGCGATCTCCGCCTGATCACCGGTCAGCAGCCGATCGTCCTCAAGGCCAAGAAATCGGTGGCGGCCTTCCGTCTCCGCGAGGGGATGCCAGTCGGTCTCAAAGTGACCTTGCGGGGTCCGCGCATGTGGTACTTCCTCGACAAGCTCGTGAGCGTTGCACTGCCGCGGATCCGGGACTTCCGGGGCGTGCCCGAAAAGGCCTTCGACGGCCACGGCAACTACACCCTTGGCCTGCGCGAGCAGCTGATCTTCCCCGAGATCGACTACGACCAGATCGACAAGACCCGCGGCATGGAGATCACGATCGTGACCTCCGCCAAGACCGACGACGAGGCCATGAGCCTGCTCGCTCGGCTTGGGATGCCCTTCCGGAAGAAGGAGACCGATGGCTAAGAAATCGTTAGTCGCCAAGGCCGCCCGGCCGGCTCGCTTCCCGGTGCAGCAGCATCACCGATGCGGCCTCTGCGGGCGGCCGCGGGCGTACATGCGCAAGTTCGGGATCTGCAGGATCTGCTTCCGCAAACTGGCCCAGGAAGGCCAGGTGCCGGGCGTCATGAAGTCGAGCTGGTAGGAGGGAATATGGTCTCTGATCCCGTCGCCGACATGCTCACCCGGATTCGCAACGCCTCCAAGGCGGACTATCCCACTGTGGCCGTGCCCGGCGCAAAGATGCAGCTCGAGATCGCCCGCGTGCTCAGGGAAGAGGGCTATATCCAGGGCTACAAGACCGAGGCGTCCGGGCCGGGTACCCGGCTCGACATCGAGCTCAAGCCCCGGACCGATCGCGGCCGCGCTATCAACGGCCTCAAGCGGATCAGCCGCCCGGGCCTGCGCGTCTACGCCCGCAAGACCAATATCCCCCGCGTCCTGGGCGGGCTTGGCACCGTCGTCCTTTCCACTTCGCATGGCCTCATGAGCGGCCGGCAGGCCCTCAAGGAAGGCCTGGGCGGAGAGGTCGTTTGCTACATCTGGTGACCTGATGTCGCGTATTGGCAAGCTCCCAATCCCGGTGCCCGACGGGGTCGACATCGACCTCATCGGTACCCACATGACGGTCAAGGGCGGCAAGGGCCAGCTGGAGCTGGACGTGCACCCCGAGATGGTGATCAAGGTCGAGGGCGGTGTCGTCACCGTGAGCCGGCCCACGGACCAGACGCGCCATCGCGCCCTCCACGGCCTGACCCGGTCGCTGATCGCCAACATGGTCGAGGGCGTCTCCAAGGGCTTCACCAAGGAGCTCGAGCTGGTCGGCGTCGGCTACCGCGCCGCCAAGCAGGGCGATGACCTGCAGCTCAACGTCGGATACTCGCACCCGGTCAAGTACGCGACCCCCGCGGGGATCACGATCGAGGTCCCCGAGCCGGTGAAGATCAACGTCAGCGGCCACGACAAGGAGCTTGTCGGGCGTGTGGCCTCACAGATCCGCAAGGTCCGCCCGCCGGAGCCCTACAAGGGCAAGGGCATCCACTACAAGGGCGAGCGCATCAAGCGCAAGGCGGGCAAGTCCGGTAAGGCGGTGGCCTCGTGAGCAACGTCACCAAGCTCCGGCGCGAAAGCCGCCTCAAGCGTCACAAGCGGGTGCGTAAGAACGTCCGTGGCGAGTCGGCGCGGCCCCGGCTTTCGGTCTACCGGTCGCTCAACCACATCTCGGCCCAGGTCATCGACGACATCGCCGGGCGCACCCTGGTCGCGGCCAGCTCCTCCGAGTCGGACCTGCGCAAGGCGCAGAAGTCGACCACCGGCCTGTCTGCTGCCGAGGCGGTGGGCAAGGCGGTGGCGCAGCGGGCCAAGGACGCAGGCATCACGACCGTGGTCTTCGACCGCGGTGGCTACATCTACCACGGCAGGGTCAAGGCTCTCGCAGACGCCGCCCGCTCAGCCGGACTGGAGTTCTAAGAATGGCTGACGAAGAGCAGAAGGACCAGGCGGAGCAGCCCGCCACCGAGGGCGGGGCGAAGCCGATCGAGGAGAACGCGCCCCTCGAAGCTGAGGCTCCCGCCGGCGAAGCTGTCGAGGCCGAGGCGCCCGCCAAGGCCGAGGCGCCCGCCAAGGCCGAGGCGCCCGCCAAGGCTGAGGAGCCGGCTGGACCGATTGCCGCGTCGGTGGCCGAGACCATCCGCGCCCAGATCGCACCGCCGACGCGTCCCGCCGCACCGTCGCCGATTCCGCCTCGAGGCCCGCAGGGCGGTGGCGGCTATGGTGGTGGCCGCCCCGGTCAGTACGGCCGCGGCCAGTTCACATACGGCCAGCGGGGCGATGAGATCAAGCCCGAGTTCATCGAGAAGGTCGTCCACCTCAACCGCGTCGCCAAGGTCGTTAAGGGTGGCCGTCGCTTCTCCTTCAGCGCCCTGGTGGTCGTCGGCGACCAGAAGGGCCGGGTCGGAGCTGGGCTCGGCAAGGCCGGTGAGGTGCCGGACGCCATCCGCAAGGGCGTTGAGGATGCCAAGAAGAACCTGATCACGGTGCCGATGTCCGGCACCACCATCCCGCACGAGCTGCGCTTCAAGTTGGGAGCCGCCAAGGTTCTGCTGAAGCCGGCGTCGCCCGGCACCGGGGTCATCTCCGGCGGCGCGATGCGGGCGGTTGTCGAGCTCAGCGGGATCAAGGACATCCTGACCAAGTCGCTGGGGACCAACAACCCGATCAACACCACGCGGGCCACGATCGCGGCGCTGCAGACCCTGCGGACGCCGGAGCAGGTCGCGGAGCTGCGCGGCGTCAACGTCCCGGGTATGGGCCGGGTCAAGACCGCCGGTAGCGACACGGCCAAAGATGCCGACACCGAGGCACCGGCTGAGGCGCCCGCGCCCGCGGCCGCAGCCACCGAGGCGCCCGCCACCGTCGAGCCAACCGAGCCGCCGGTGGAGGCACCGCCCGCGGTAGAAGCACCGCCCGCCGCCGAGACGACGCCAGAGACGCCCGCAACCGGGGAGGCGCCCGCTGGTGAGTAAGGACGCCAAGGTGAGGGTCACCTACAGCAAGAGCGCGATCGGCTACTCCAAGGGCCAGAAGGCAACCGTCGAGGCCCTTGGTCTCAAGCGCCTTCGCCAGACCGTGGAGCACACCGACACGCCCCAGATCCGGGGCATGATTCACAAGGTCCGTCACCTGGTAACGGCGGAGCCCTCGGGCGACAAGGCATGAAGGCGCACGACCTTCAGCCAACCCCAGGCTCCCACCGCCAGCGCAAGCGGATTGGTCGCGGCATCTCGGCGGGGCAGGGCAAGACCTCCGGCCGTGGCCAGAAGGGCCAGGGCTCGCGGAGCAGCGTCAATATCCCGACCAGCTTCGAGGGCGGGCAGATGCCGCTGGCCCAGCGGCTGCCCAAGTTGCGCGGATTCACGAACATCAACCGGCGCGAGTTCGCGGTTGTCAACCTCGGCAAGCTGAATCGTTTCGAAGCGGGTACCGAAGTCAACCCCGAGCTGCTGAAGGAAGTCGGCCTGGTGCGCAAGCGCCTTGGCGGGGTCAAGATCCTGGCTGCCGGCGAACTCAAGGTGGCGCTCAAGGTCAGCGCCCACCGCATCTCAGCCGGGGCCCAGGCCCAGATCGAAAAGGTCGGCGGTTCGATTGAGCTGATCGGGCCTCAGACAGCGGACAAGACGCCGCGCCGGCACAAGAAGAAGGCGGGCAAGACCGAAATCGACGACGCGCCGACCGGCAAGGCCGAAAAGGGCGCCACCGCCGAGGCCGGCGCCGACGCGTCGGACGCGGAAGCCGCGACGCAAACCACGGAAACCAATGAAGAGGCTGAGGCGGCCGGTGAGGCCGAGCCAGAGGCGGATGGCGGCGAGCCCGAGTCCAGCCCCGAGGAGTAACAGCCGGAGTTGATCCAGGCTGTCAGAAACGCGTTCCGAGTCCCCGAGCTTCGGCGCAAGATTCTCTTCACCCTAGGGGCCATCGTCGCCTTCCGCCTCTTTGCCTTCGTGGCGGTGCCTGGCGCTGACCCCGCGGCGCTGAAGCGGCTCTTCAGCTCAAATGGCCTCCTTGGCCTGATCGACCTCTTCTCGGGCGGCGGCCTGTCGCGCTTCTCGATCACGGCAATGGGCGTCAACCCCTACATCAACGCCAGCATCATCATGCAGCTGATGACGGTCGTCAGCGAGAGGCTGTCAGAGCTCCAGAAAGAGGGGGAGTACGGCCGTAAGAAGATCACGCAGTACACCCGCCGGCTGACCGTGGTCCTTGCCCTGGTCCAGGCTTTCGGCTTCATCAGCCTCTTCTCCAACCCCCAGGTCGGTGTCCTCAAGACCCCGAGCCCCTTCACCATCGTGGTGGTCATGGCAACGCTGACCGCGGGCACCGTGCTCCTGATGTGGATCGGCGAGTTGATCACCGAGTACGGCATCGGCAACGGTATCTCGCTGGTGATCTTCGCCGGCATCGTCGGCCGCTTTGGGCCCGGCGTGCTCAGCTTCTTCAACACGGGCGGGACGAGCCAGTTCGGCGGGTTCATCATCTTCGCCATCCTGGCCCTGCTGGTGACGACGTTCATCATCTACGTGCAGCAGGCCGAGCGCCGGATCAGGATCCAGTCAGCCCAGCGGATGGTGGGCCGCAAGATCTACCAGGGAAGGACCTCCTACCTGCCCTTGAAAGTCAACCTGGCGGGCGTGATCCCGATCATCTTCGCGCTCTCGATCATGTTCTTCCCGACCATCCTGGGCAACTTCTTCGCCAACAGCACGGGGCAGCTCGGGCAGTTCAGCCAGGCGGTGACGAAGTACTGGCAGCCGACCGGGCCCAACGTCCTGTGGGACCTGGCCTACAACGGGATCTACTTCTTCCTCATCATCGGCTTCACGTACTTCTACACTGCGGTGGTGTTCAAACCAGACGAGACCGCCGACAACTTAAAGAAGCAGGCGATCTTCATCCCCGGCATCCGGCCCGGGCGAAGTACGGCCGAGTACCTCGATAAGGTGATGACGCGGATCACCCTGGTAGGGGCGCTGTTCCTTGCTTCGGTGACTGTGGTGATCCCGCTCGTCGCGGGACAGCTTGCCTTCGGACAGGGTGCCAGCCGCAACAACGGCGTCCTCTACCTTGGCGGTACCGCCGTCCTGATCGTGGTCGGCGTCGCCCTGGACACCATGAAGCAGCTCGAGACCCAGCTCCTGATGCGCCAGTACAAGGGCTTCATTAAATGAGGTTGGTTCTCTTCGGTCCGCCCGGCTCCGGCAAGGGCACCCAGGCTCCCTTCCTGACCGAGCGCTACGGGATCGCCCAGGTGAGTCCGGGGGAGACGTTGCGCGAGAACGCACGCGAGCAGACCGAGTTGGGCAAGGTCGCCCAGACCTACATGGAGAAGGGCGAGCTGGTCCCCGACGAAGTCATCATCACGCTCATCCGAGAGCGGGCCAACCGGCCCGCCGCCGCCGCCGGGTTCGTCCTTGATGGCTTTCCCCGGACGCTGCCCCAGGCGGAGGCGCTGGACCGCATGCTGATCGCCCAGGACGCCCCCCTCGATCGGGTGCTGTACCTGAAAGTCAGCCAGGAAGAGCTCGAGAAGCGCCTCGGCGGCCGCTGGACGTGCCCGCAGTGCGGCAGGGTCTGCAGCGAGGTCGTCCCGGAGAAGACCCGGGGTATCTGCGACGACGACGGCGTCGAGCTGATCCAGCGCGACGACGACCAGCCAGAGGCGGTCAAGCGGCGGATCCAGGTCTACATCGACAAGACCATGCCGGTGCTGGAGTACTACCGTCGCAAGGGCCTGGTGCTCGAGTTAAACGGCGACCAGAGCGTCGAGGAGATCCGCGACGAGATCATACGGGCGCTCGACGGAGGCGATTTGAAACCTCCTTTTGAATCTGCGCAGCTGCAGGAGGAGCCCGCGTGATCACCATAAAGTCACAGTCCGAGTTGAGCCTGATGCGCGAGGCGGGGCGCCTGCTGGGTGACACCCTCGACCAGCTCGAGGCCGCCGTCCGTCCCGGCGTCACCACTGGCGAGATCGACGAGCTGGCCGACCGCCTGATCCGCAAGCACGGAGCCGTTCCGGGATTCCTGGGTTACAACGGCTTCCCCAAGAGCCTCTGCATCTCGGTCAACGAGGAGGTCGTGCATGGCATCCCCGGCAAGCGCGAGATCAAGGACGGCGACCTGGTGTCGCTGGACTGCGGCCTGGTCCTCGATGGGCTGTGGGCCGACTCCGGCCGCACCGTGATGGTGGGAGAGGTCAGCGATGAGGCCAAGCGGCTGGTCCAGGTCACCAAGGAGTCGCTTCAGCGCGGTATTGAGAAGGCGGTGCCGGGGAATCGGATTGGCGACATCTCGGCTGCCGTGCAGCAGCATGTCGAGGCCAACGGCTTCAGCGTGGTTCGAAACTTCGTCGGCCACGGGATCGGGCGCAATATGCACGAGGAGCCCCAGGTTCCCAACTTCGGCGTCGCCGGGGCGGGGCCCCTGCTCAGAACTGGATATGCGCTTGCGATCGAGCCGATGGTGAACGCCGGAGGCCACGAGGTCCAGATGCTGCCCGATCGCTGGACGATCATCACCGCCGACGGCAGGCTTTCAGCCTATTTCGAGCACACCGTCCTGATCACGGACGATGGCCCGGTGGTGGCGACGGCGGCGTGACTTTGAGTTCGGTCCGTATTGGGGCTATAATCAACGTTCGCCTTCCTCTTGGCGATGGCTCGCGCCATGGCGCCTGAGGAGAAGGTGGTGGTTTTCGGCACCATCGTAGAGCCGCTGCCCAACGCCCTGTTTCGGGTTGTGCTCGAAAACGGGCACAAAATCCTGGCCCACGGGTCGGGGAGCGTGCGCAGTACCCATCTGCGACTCCTCGCCGGGGACCGAGTCAAAATCGAGGTTGCACCCCACGACCCCACTCGAGGGCGGATCGTGGAGCGCCTCAGGTAGCCATCAGAGTTTGAAGAGAGAGTGAAAGTCAGAGCTTCCGTAAAGAAGATGTGCAAAGACTGCAAGATCATCCGGCGCCATGGCGTGGTCCGAGTGATCTGCAGCAAGGACGCCAAGCACAAGCAGGTGCAGGGCTAACTTGGCGCGCATCGCCGGCGTCGACATCCCCCGCGACAAGCGCGTGATCGTGGCCATGACGTACATCTACGGCATCGGCCCGACCACCGCGCAGCGAGTGGTTACAACCGCCAACGTAAGCCCTGACATCAGGGTCAACAAGCTCACCGACGAGGAGGTCGCCCGCCTTCGCGAGGTGGTCGACAAGCAGCTCAAGGTCGAAGGCGAACTTCGCCGCGAAGTTGCTCTCAACATCAAGCGCCTGATGGAGATCGGCACCTACCGGGGCCTGCGCCACCGCCGGGGACTGCCCGTCCGGGGCCAGCGCACTCGTACCAACGCCCGCAGCCGTCGCGGTCCCAAGCGGACCGTCGGCGTGCGCAGGAAGAAGGGGAAATAGGAACTAGATGACGAAGAAAAAGAAGGTAGTCCGCACTCGCCGCCGCGAGCGCAAGAACATCGCCATCGGCCAGGCGCACGTCCAGTCGACGTTCAACAACACGATCATCGCGATCACTGACGTCGAGGGGAACGTGATCTCCTGGGGTTCCGCTGGCAGCCAGGGCTTCAAGGGCTCGCGCAAGAGCACACCCTTCGCCGCCCAGGTCACTGCCGAAGCCACCGCCAAGAAGGCGATGGAACACGGTATGAAGACCGTTGAGATCTTCGTCAAGGGCCCGGGCTCCGGTCGCGAGGCGGCGATCCGGTCGCTGCAGGCGGCCGGCCTCGACGTCACCGCGATCACCGATGTGACCCCGATTCCGCACAACGGCTGTCGCCCACCCAAGCGGAGGCGCGTCTAGATGGCCGGCAAGCACGGCGACCCGGTCTGCAGGCTCTGCCGCCGCGAGGGCGAGAAGCTCTTCCTTAAGGGTGAGAAGTGCTACACCAAGTGCACCCTCGAGCGACGCCCGTACCCGCCCGGCCAGCACGGCCAGGCCCGCCGCCGCAAGGTCTCTGACTTCGGCGTGCAGTTGCGCGCCAAGCAGCGGGCGCGGCGCATTTACGGGGTCCTCGAGACCCAGTTCCGCAACTACTACGACGCCGCCGCCCAGACCAAGGGCGAGACCGGCCTGGAGCTGCTCCGGCGGCTTGAGCTGCGGCTCGACAATGTCGTCTACCGCGCCGGCTTCGGCAGCTCCCGGGCTGAGGCCCGCCAGCTGGTCAGCCACAGGCACTTCACCGTCAACGGCCGCCCGGCCAACGTGCCCAGCATCAAGCTGCGCGTCGGCGACGTCGTCGGAGTCCGCGCCCGCAGCAGCAGTATCGAGCCCATCGCGCGCTCACAGAATCTGCTCAGCAACCGTCCCCGGCCACCGTGGCTGGAGAGCGAGGGGGAGCTTGCCGTCCGCATCAGCGCTCCGCCGGAGCGGGCCGAGATGGAGCTCATGATCGAAGAGCACCTGATCGTCGAGTTCTACTCTCGATGACCACGAATACAACCGAAACCGACATCGCAGTCCCTGCGGCGGCCGTCAGTGCCGCCTGGACGTTGAACCCCGAGGAGGTCCCCATGTCAATGACCATCAGTGAAACCACTATCGCTGCGCCGCCCCCGGTGAACAGCACCCCTGCGGTGAAGGTCGTGGAGACCACCGACGACTACGGCAAGTTCGAGATCGAGCCCCTGGAGCCAGGATTCGGCACAACGCTGGGAAATTCACTGCGCCGCGTTCTGCTGTCGAGCCTTGACGGCGCCGCCGTGACGTCGGTCTCGATCGACGGGGTTGCCCACGAGTTCAGCAGCATCCCCCAGGTCCGGGAGGATGTCACCGAGATCCTGATGAACCTCAAAGGCCTCAACCTGATCTCGCACAGTTCCGAGCCGGTGCGCCTGATCCTTGAGGTCAAGGGCCCCAAGCAGGTCACCGCCGCCGACATCCGCGTTCCCAGCGATGTCGAGATCGTGAATCCCGATCTCTACATCTGCTCAATCGACGACAAGTCGACCACGCTTCGGGCCGAGCTGGTGGTGGAGCGCGGCAAGGGCTATGTCCCCGCCGATCGCAACAAGAAAGAGGATCAGCCCATCGGCGTGATCCCCATCGACGCTATCTTCAGCCCCGTGGTCAAGGCCAACTTCCTGGTTGAGAAGACCCGCGTCGGCCAGGACACCGACTGGGACAAGCTGATCCTGGAGCTTTGGACCGATCGCACCATCAAGCCGGAGGACGCCGTCAGTGAGGCGGCCCGGATTTTCACCCGTCACCTCGACCTCTTCTCCAACTTCGGCGAGAGCATCCTTGCCGCCCCGGGGGAAGGGGAGACGGCGGGCGGACCGGGCGCTGGGCTGGTCGATGTGCCGGTCGAGGAGCTGGAGCTGTCGGTGCGGGCGCTGAACTGCCTCAAGGCCAACGACATCTCCAAGATCGGCCAGCTGCTGGGCAAGCGCGAGGACGAGCTCCTCAGCCTACGCAACTTCGGCAAGAAGTCTCTGGACGAGATCAAGGAGAAGCTGGTCGAGCGCGGCTTCGTCCCGGCCGAAGAGATCGACAGCACCTTCGCTTAGGACGACGAGCCGCTAAAACTATGCGTCACAACAAGTCGGGCCGCAAGTTCGGGCGCACCGCCGCGCACCGGCAGGCCATGACGCGCAACCAGATCACCTCGCTGCTGCGCAGCGGGCGGATCGAGACCACCGAGGCCAAGGCCAAGGAGCTGCGGCGTTGGGTGGAACGCGTCATCACGACGGCAAAGGACGACGACCTGGCCGCGCGCCGGGCCGTGATCAAGCAGATCACCGACCCCGACGTCACCGAGCGTCTCTTCACCAACCTGATGCCACGGCTCAAGGAGCGCCCGGGCGGCTACACCAGGATCATCAAGAAGGGCCCGCGTCCTGGGGACGGAGCGCCAATGGTCCTGATCGAGCTGGTGGACTAGTGACGAACCTACGCCTGGTTCTCGAGTACGACGGCTCTGACTTCCACGGCTGGCAGGCCCAGCCGGCCGGCAGCGGACAGCGCACGGTCCAGGCTGAGGTCGAGCGCGCCATCGCCACCGTCACCGGTGAGACGCCGAAGGTGGTTGCCGCCGGTCGGACCGACGCCGGCGCCCACTCGCTCGGCCAGACCATCAACTTCGAGCTCCGCGACGAGGTCCAGCCGGAGCTGCTGCGCCACTCGCTCAACGGCGTCCTGCCGCGCGATATCGCCGTGCTCAGCGCTGCGCCCTGCCCGGCCGGGTTTCATGCTCGCTTCTCGGCACGCCGCCGTCACTACCGGTACCTGGTCGAGAACCGCGTCGCCCGCGCTGCCGTCCTTCGGGACCGGGCCTGGCACGTCCGCTCGACGTTGGAC
>OCZT010000097.1_pt1 | contig 80027 bp, 56 predicted proteins | sample 1539031 | NCBI WGS metagenome assembly OCZT01 (sample SAMEA3539308, study PRJEB22396) | soil metagenome | biome: tundra; feature: field; material: soil | place: USA | collected 2010-05 | depth 0.15 m
TTTAATAAATGTCCTCAAAAAATACCGAAAGAATAAGTTTCGCATCCAGAAAAAATCAGCTTGATTATCCTGATTTTCTGGAAGTTCAATTGAAATCCTTCGGTGAGTTTTTTCAACTTGGAACAACTCCCGAAAACAGGAAAAAGGAAGGACTATTTAAAGTCTTTACGGAAAATTTCCCGATAACTGATACAAGGAACAATTTCGTACTCGAATTTCTGGATTATTATATTGACCCTCCACGTTATACAATAGAAGAATGTATCGAGCGCGGACTCACTTTCAGTGTTCCGCTTAAAGCAAAACTGAAACTTTACTGTACAGATCCGGAACATGAGGATTTTGATACAGTTATTCAGGATGTATATCTTGGAACAGTCCCATATATGACGGATCGTGCTACTTTCGTTATCAATGGCGCCGAAAGAGTTGTTGTTTCACAGTTGCACCGGTCACCCGGTGTCTTCTTCGGCCAGAGTGTACATGCAAACGGTACGAAACTCTATTCCGCAAGAATAATTCCTTTCAAAGGGTCATGGATAGAATTTGCTACAGATATCAATAACGTAATGTATGCATATATCGACAGGAAGAAAAAACTGCCGGTAACTACACTTCTCCGGGCAATCGGGTTCGAAAGCGATAAGGAGATACTCGAGATTTTTAACCTCGCTGAAGAACATAAAGTATCTAAAACAAATATCAAGAAACTCGTCGGACGTAAACTGGCTGCAAGGGTACTAAAGACATGGGTTGAGGATTTTGTTGACGAAGATACCGGCGAAGTTGTTTCAATTGAAAGAAATGAAGTAATCCTCGATAGAGAAACTGTCATTGAATCAGAACATGTTGATATGATAGTTGATTCGGGTGCAAAAGCTATTCTATTGCACAAAGATGATACAACTCTATCGGATTATGCAATTATATATAACACACTTCAGAAAGATCCCTGTAACTCAGAAAAAGAGGCAGTAATCTATATTTACCGTCAGCTCCGTAACGCAGAACCACCTGATGAAGCAACAGCACGCGATGTTATCGATAAACTGTTCTTCTCAGATAAGAGATACGACCTCGGTGAGGTAGGACGCTACAGGATAAATAAGAAACTGGGTCTTAACACTGAAATGAATGTTAAGATTCTTACAAGGGAAGATATTATCAAGATAATCGGTTATCTGATTGAACTTATTAATTCCAAAACCGATATTGATGATATCGATCATCTTAGTAACAGAAGGGTTCGTACTGTAGGAGAACAGTTGTTTGCACAATTTGGTGTAGGCCTTGCACGTATGGCACGTACAATACGCGAGAGAATGAATGTCAGAGATAATGAAGTGTTTACACCAGTCGACCTTATCAATTCAAAGACTCTTTCATCTGTTATAAACTCATTCTTCGGAACAAACCAGCTGTCACAGTTCATGGATCAGACAAACCCTCTTGCCGAAATGACACACAAGCGCCGTATGTCAGCCCTGGGACCAGGTGGACTTTCACGTGAAAGAGCAGGATTTGAAGTGCGTGACGTTCACTATACTCACTATGGACGTCTTTGCCCGATTGAAACACCAGAAGGACCAAACATCGGTCTTATATCGTCACTCTGTGTTTATGCCAAGATCAATACTCTCGGATTTATTGAAACTCCATACCTTAAAGTTAAGGATTCTCAGGTGGATTTCAGTGAAACTGGTATTGTATGGCTGAGCGCTGAAGAGGAAGAAGAAAAAATGATTGCCCAGGCAAATGCTCCTTTACTTAAAGACGGACACTTTGAGAACCTGAGAGCAAAATGCAGATATGAAGCTGATTATCCGTTTGAAGAAGTATCTAAGGTTGACCTGATGGATGTTGCTCCAAACCAGATTGCTTCAATTGCCGCTTCACTCATTCCTTTCCTCGAACATGATGATGCGAACAGGGCACTCATGGGATCAAACATGATGCGCCAGGCTGTTCCCCTCATTAATCCGGAAGCCCCGATAGTGGGTACCGGGCTGGAGGCACAGGTAATCAGCGACAGCCGAATTCTGTTCGCTGCGGAAGGCGACGGTGTGGTAGAATTTGTAGATTCAAATGAAATAGTTGTAAGGTATACCCGGACTGATGAAGAAAAGTTCGTCAGTTTTGATGATGACATCAAACGTTATACACTTCCAAAATACCGGAAGACAAACCAAAACACCTGTATCAACCTTATTCCTATTGTCAGAAAAGGTGAAAAAGTAACTAAAGGTCAGGTCCTCTCGGAAGGCTACGGAACCAAACATGGGGAACTGGCTCTCGGCCGGAACCTCAGGGTAGCTTTCATGCCCTGGAAAGGATATAACTTTGAGGATGCCATAGTAATCAATGAGAAAGTTGTTCAGGAAGATTACTTTACATCAGTTCATATTGATGAATACCAGCTTGAAGTTCGTGATACCAAACGTGGTCTTGAAGAACTTACATCCGATATACCTAATGTAAGCGAGGAAGCAACAAAAAACCTCGATGAGAATGGTCTTATACGAATAGGGGCACATATCAGACCGGGTGATATCCTTATTGGAAAAATCACACCTAAAGGTGAATCAGATCCTTCACCTGAAGAAAAACTGCTGCGTGCCATCTTTGGCGATAAAGCCGGTGATGTAAAAGACGCTTCACTTAAAGCAGGACCTTCACTTGATGGTGTTGTTATTGATAAAAAACTTTTTACCAGAGCTATCAAAGACAGAAAAGCCAAAGCAGTTGAAAAACCTCTGCTTGATAAGATTGAAACTGAGTTCAACAGAAGTGCTGATGAACTGAAAGCAAGACTTGTCGACAAACTTTTCATCCTTGTTAACGGCAAAACATCACAAGGGGTAAAAGATTACCTTAATGTCGATGTAATTCCTAAAGGAAGTAAGTTCACTTTGAAACAACTTCAGGAAGTCGATTTTCTTAATGCCAATCCAAATAAGTGGACTACCGATAAAAAGAAAAATGACAGCATTAAACAACTTCTCCATAACTATATAATTAAATATAAGGAGATTGATGGCATTTACAAACGCAAAAAATACAATATCACTATCGGAGATGAACTACCCGCAGGTATCGTTCGTCTCGCTAAAGTTTATATAGCCAAGAAGCGAAAGGTTAAAGTTGGAGATAAGATGGCAGGTCGTCATGGTAACAAGGGTATTGTTGCCAGGATTGTAAGGGCTGAAGATATGCCTTTCCTTGAAGATGGCACACCTGTTGATATCGTTCTGAACCCGCTTGGTGTTCCTTCGAGGATGAACCTTGGGCAGATTTACGAGACAGTTCTCGGGTGGGCAGGGCAAAAACTCGGACTTACCTTCTCTACACCTATTTTCGATGGTGCTACAATAAGTCAAATCACTGAATACACCGAAGAGGCTGGCCTTCCAAAGTACGGAAAGACATATCTCTATGATGGTGGCACAGGCGAAAGATTCGACCAGCCTGCAACAGTAGGCGTAATATACATGCTTAAACTAGGCCACATGGTTGACGATAAGATGCATGCCCGTTCAATCGGACCATATTCCCTTATCACTCAGCAGCCATTAGGTGGTAAAGCTCAGTTTGGAGGTCAGCGTTTTGGTGAAATGGAAGTTTGGGCCCTGGAAGCATTCGGTGCAGCCCATATCCTGCAGGAAATACTTACAATTAAATCTGATGATGTTGTTGGCCGTGCCAAAGCATACGAAGCAATTGTAAAAGGCGAACCAATGCCTTTACCCGGTATTCCTGAATCACTTAATGTTCTCCTGCATGAACTGAGAGGTCTCGGACTGAGCGTTATACTTGACTAAATCAGGTATTCCGCCAGGTTTTGAATTTTTAGTTTTAGAATAAAAAATATTCAGCATATGTCATTCAGAAGAGATAACAAAACAAAGACCAGTTACTCAAAAATCTCAATAGGACTGGCTTCACCTGAAGAAATACTTGATCGCTCAAGTGGTGAAGTACTCAAGCCTGAAACAATAAATTACCGTACCTATAAGCCAGAACGCGATGGATTATTCTGCGAGAGGATATTTGGTCCGGTAAAAGATTACGAGTGCCATTGCGGAAAATACAAAAGAATCCGTTATAAAGGCATCGTTTGCGACCGTTGTGGTGTTGAGGTAACAGAGAAGAAGGTACGTCGCGAAAGGATGGGACATATTTCCCTGGTAGTTCCTGTTGCACATATCTGGTATTTCCGTTCATTGCCTAATAAGATCGGATATCTTCTGGGTCTTCCGACCAAGAAGCTCGATTCAATAATTTACTACGAGAGATATGTAGTAATCAACCCCGGTATCAAAGCTGTGGATGGTGTTAAATATCTCGATTTCCTTACAGAAGAGGAATATCTTGAGATTACTGAATCACTTCCAAAAGAAAACCAGTATCTTGAAGATAATCACCCTGATAAGTTCGTTGCTGATATGGGTGCAGAAGCATTGTATAAACTTCTCAGCCGTATCGATCTCGACGAAATGTCGTATTCTCTTCGTCACAGGGCTAACACTGAAACTTCTCAGCAACGTAAAAATGAAGCTCTTAAACGTCTTCAGGTTGTTGAAGCTTTCAGGGATTCCAAACAGGTTAACAAACCTGAGTGGATGATCATTAAAGTTGTTCCAGTCATTCCACCGGAATTGAGACCTCTTGTGCCTCTCGATGGCGGACGGTTTGCAACAAGCGACCTGAACGATCTTTACAGAAGGGTCATCATCAGAAACAACCGTTTGAAAAGACTTATTGAGATCAAAGCTCCGGAAGTGATCCTGCGTAACGAAAAACGTATGCTCCAGGAAGCAGTTGATTCTTTGTTTGATAATTCAAGGAAAGCAAATGCTGTAAAAACAGATGCTAACCGTCCTCTTAAATCACTTAGTGACAGTCTGAAAGGAAAACAGGGAAGGTTCCGCCAGAACCTGCTCGGTAAGAGGGTAGACTACTCTGCACGTTCAGTTATTGTAGTTGGTCCGGAACTCGGATTACACGAATGTGGATTGCCAAAGGATATGGCAGCTGAACTATATAAGCCATTCATTATCCGTAAATTGATAGAACGTGGCATCGTTAAAACAGTTAAATCGGCTAAAAAGATTGTTGACAGGAAAGATCCTGTAGTATGGGATATTCTTGAAAACGTACTTAAAGGACACCCTGTTCTGCTGAACCGCGCTCCTACACTTCACAGGCTCGGTATCCAGGCTTTCCAGCCAAAACTTATCGAAGGAAAGGCTATCCAGCTTCACCCTCTTGTTTGTACAGCTTTCAACGCTGACTTCGACGGTGACCAGATGGCAGTTCATCTTCCTCTTGGTAATGGAGCAGTTCTTGAGGCTCAGATGCTTATGCTGGCTTCACATAATATTCTAAACCCTGCAAATGGCGCACCTATTACTGTTCCTTCGCAGGATATGGTTCTTGGTCTTTATTATATTACCAAAGGACGTAAGAGCACTGAAACTGACAAGGTAAGGGGTGAAGGTCTTATTTTCTATTCACCGCAGGAAGTTAATATAGCATACAATGAAGGCGTGATTGACCTTCACGCTCATATAAAAGTAAAAGCCAACGACAGGAAAGATGGTGAGTTGATTAACCACCTTATTGAAACAACTGTCGGAAGGGTTATATTTAATCAGTTTGTACCTGCTGAAGTCGGGTATATTAATGAGATCCTTACAAAAAAATCTTTAAGGGACATTATCGGACGGGTTCTCAAACTTGCAGGAACAGCCAAAACAGCTGATTTCCTTGATGCAATAAAGAACCTTGGATTCTATTCTGCATTTAAAGGCGGCTTGTCATTCAACCTCGACGATGTTATCATACCTGAAGAAAAAACGAAATTCGTTGCGGAAGGTTATGAGCAGGTCGAAGAAGTGCTGAATAACTACAGCATGGGATTCATTACCAATAATGAACGCTACAATCAGATAATTGATATCTGGACACATGTTAATGCAAGGCTCACGCAGACTTTAATGAAACAGCTGTCAACCGATAAGCAGGGATTCAACTCAGTTTACATGATGCTTGACTCGGGTGCAAGGGGTTCGAAAGAACAGATACGTCAGCTGTCTGGGATGAGGGGTCTTATGGCAAAACCACAGAAATCGGGAGCTACCGGTTCGGAGATTATCGAAAACCCGATCCTTTCCAATTTTAAAGAGGGATTGTCTGTTCTGGAGTATTTTATTTCCACACATGGTGCTCGTAAAGGTCTTGCCGATACGGCTCTTAAAACGGCTGATGCAGGGTATCTTACACGTCGCCTTGTAGACGTTTCACAGGATGTCATTATAAATGAAGAAGACTGCGGAACACTTCGCGGACTTATCGCTACAGCAATAAAGAAGAATGAGGAAATAGTTGAATCATTATACGAAAGAGTTCTGGGTCGTACAACTGTTCATAATGTATACCATCCTCTTACAGGTGAACTGATCGTTGAATCAGGACAGGAACTTACTGAGGACCTGGCTAAGAAGATTGAAGATTCTCCGATTGAGCAGGTTGAGATCCGTTCGGTTCTCACATGTGAATCCAAAAAGGGAGTATGTGCAAAATGTTATGGACGTAACCTGGCCAACGGGCGAATGGTTCAGAAGGGTGAAGCTGTTGGTGTTATTGCTGCCCAGAGTATTGGTGAACCCGGAACTCAGCTGACTCTCCGTACATTCCACGTTGGAGGTACAGCATCAAATATTACCACTGAATCGAGGCTTGTTGCCCGTTATGGTGGTATAGCTGAGATTGAGGAGATCAGAACAGTTCCTAAAAAAGATGTTGAAAAAGGTGATATAGATATAGTTATCGGTCGTCTTGCTGAATTAAGAATAGTTGACAAGAAAACCGGTATTGCCCTCACAACTCATACAATTCCTTATGGTTCAAAACTTTATATTAAGCCAGGACAGGAGATTGAAAAAGGAAAACTGATCTGCGAATGGGATCCTTTCAATGCCGTTATTATTTCTGAAATGGCAGGAAAGATTGGATATGACTTTCTTATAGAAGGTATTACATTCCGTGAAGAGTCTGACGAACAGACCGGTTTCAAAGAGAAAGTTATTATTGAGAGCAGAGATAAAACAAAGAACCCCGCAATAAAAATTATGAACGCTAAAGGTGAAGAGCTGAGGGTATATAACCTTCCTGTAGGATCTCACCTGGTTGTCGATACCAATAAAATTGTTGAAGCGGGTGAAGTCCTTGCTAAGATACCCCGCGCAGTCGGGAAATCGGGTGATATAACAGGGGGTCTTCCACGTGTCACTGAGCTGTTTGAAGCTCGTAACCCATCGAACCCGGCTATTGTTTCGGAAATCGACGGTGAAGTTACATTCGGAAAGATTAAAAGAGGTAACAGGGAAATCTCTATCAAATCAAAGACTGATGAGACTAAGAAATACCTCGTACCACTTTCAAAACAGATACTTGTCCAGGAAAATGACTATGTAAAAGCTGGTATTCCACTTTCCGACGGTGCTATTACACCTTCTGACATTCTTGCAATCAAAGGACCGACAAAGGTTCAGGAATATATCGTAAATGAGATTCAGGAAGTATACCGTTTACAGGGAGTTAAGATCAATGATAAGCATTTTGAAATCATTGTCCGCCAGATGATGCGTAAGGTTGAGATCGTTGATCCGGGTGATACAAAATTCCTTGAACGCCAGGTCGTAGATAAACTTGAGTTCATGGATGAGAACGACTGGATCTATGGTAAGAAAGTGATTATCGATGGAGGTGATTCTCAAACCCTGCGTCCCGGCATGATTATTTCAGCCCGCAAATTAAGGGATGACAATTCTGTTCTTAAACGTCGCGACCTGAAAGTTGTTGAGGCCAGGGATGCAATCCCCGCAACTTCAAGTCAGGTTTTGCAGGGAATTACAAGAGCTTCTCTACAGACAAAGAGCTTCTTCTCAGCCGCTTCTTTCCAGGAAACAACAAAAGTATTGAATGAAGCAGCAATATTGGGTAAGATTGACAGACTTGAAGGACTTAAGGAAAACGTAATTGTTGGTCATCTTATTCCTGCAGGAACTGGTCAGAGACAATACAATGGCATTATTGTTGGATCACTCGAGGAGTATGAAAGCCTTGTTGGCGTTGAACAGGAAACAGAAGCTGAACCAGTAAAATAGGATTAAAAATTGACAGCTATGACAGATCCCAAGAACCCTACACAGATCAGTATTGAACTGAATGAAGAAGTTGCTCAGGGAACTTATTCCAACCTTGCGGTAATAACTCACTCGGCTTCTGAATTTGTAATCGATTTCGTGCGGATAATGCCTGGCATACCCAAGGCACAAGTTAAATCGAGGATAATTCTTACACCGGAACATGCAAAAAGACTTGTTGCGGCACTTCAGGATAACATTGCCAAGTATGAATCTGTCCATGGGACTATAAAAGAAGTCAAAGGATCCGGACCTGCAATACCATTAACTTTTGGCGGTCCTACGGCCCAGGCATAATTAGCTTCTGACTAAGATACAAGCCGTCAAAAAGAATTTTTGACGGCTTGATTTTTTGTTATGATTGAAATAAAGATTTACTTTGTCCGTTAATTACTAAATAACAGAATAAGAATATCCGAAATGACAGGAAACACTCTTAGAAAATTTTTTGTTGCTTTGATTATTATTGCACCTGTATTCTCGTATTCAGGTTGCAAGAAACAGGCAAAATGCGGTTGTGGACAAGATGTTTTGCTCACACTTACCGAATCATCGGAGAATATTTATTTTAATGCTACGGGGACAATTTTGTATTTTATGACCCCGGGAGACCTTTATTCAACATATAATTTCTGCAACCCGTCTGAAATGTTTCCAAAACTTGCTAATGCTAAATCAGGAGATTTGTTACAGGTATCAGGTCATGTTTACTGGGATTGTAATTATGTTTACCAATCCAGTAATTCTTCTTATCAGAGTTTATATAGGATCTATGTTGTACAGGTTACTGACCTTTCGCAGAATCTGTATGGTAAGAATAAGCCGGCATCCGGTACTCCTTTGAATTCAGCAACACTTAAGAATTAAGGTTTTATCTTCTTTCATACTGCCGGTTTTCTGAAATTCACGCAATTTTGTATATTTCCGGAAAATTAGATAATGTATTATAATAACATTTCTTTTGCCGGGGCTGGAAGAGTTGCAGAAGCTTTGTGCAATGAGTTGTTTCATGCCGGCTTCAGAATAGATATTGTAGCTTCGGAGACTGTAATCAGCGGCGAGTCACTTGCTGATTCCTGCAATGCAGAATGGTCATCTGACCTTCTTTTTCCTGATTCCACAAAGGTTATAATTGTTGCGGTTCCCGACCATCGGTTAAAAAGTGTTCTTGAAACTCTTAAATGTACACCCGGAACTTTGGTGGCACATACTGCAGGTAGCTTTGGACTCGATATCTTTCCTGAACATATAAAACACAAAGGTATTTTCTATCCTCTTCAAACCTTCTCAAAAAACAGAAAGATAAGTTTCATTGATCTCCCTTTTTTACTTGAATCTTCGGATGATGAATCGTCTGTAATTCTTAAGGAAATGGCAGAATCCATTTGTGGGAAAGTACACTTCGTTGATACTGAGCAGAGAAGAATGCTTCATCTTGCTGCCGTATTTGTCTGTAACTTTACAAATTATATGCTTACCATGGGTAAGGAGGTAGCATTAAAAGCTGGTTTTTCATTCGATATACTGGCTCCATTGATACAGGAGACTATCTCAAAAGCTATGGATTCGGGTCCCGAAAACTCACAAACCGGACCTGCAATAAGACATGATCATAATACGATAGAAAAGCATTTGGAATTACTATCTTTCTCAACTGAGTTTCAGAGGATTTATAATGAGATGACCCTGTCAATAATTGAACACTATAAAAGTCGGAATAATGGCTAATTTCAAAGAAGACCTTGTAAGAGTAAAAGCGTTTATTTTTGATATTGACGGAGTACTGTCACTGCAGACAATAACCCTTAATTCTTTTGGTGTCCCAAACAGAACAGTTAACCTTCGGGATGGTTATGCTCTGCAGCTGGCTGTGAAGAAAGGATATCATATTGGTATAATTTCAGGAAGCAAGTCAAAAGAGTATCAAAAGAGGCTCAGGATGTTGGGAGTTACTGATATTTACCTAAAGAGCCGGAGTAAGCTTAATGATTTTAATACTTTTCTTAAAAAGCACGATCTTGATAAATCTAATGTTCTGTTCATGGGAGATGATATTCCCGATTTTGAAGTAATGAAAGAAGCTGGTGTTTCTGTTTGCCCTTCTGACGCAGACAGTGAGATCAAGCAGGTTTCTTCTTATATCTCCGATAAAAAAGGAGGTGAAGGATGTGTAAGAGATGTAATTGAACAGGTACTTAGATTACATAATAACTGGATGGATTCAGACGCATTTACATGGTGAAATATGAAAGCATTCCTTAAGCTGATCAGATGGCAGAATCTTCTTATGGTTATCCTTACAATGGTGCTGATGAGATATGCTGTTATCGCACCCGTATTGAGCAAGATAGGAGTTATACTAATAATAGGAAGCGGTGAAGAGATGCCAATGTCGCTCCAATTTCCATGGTACGACTTTGTTTTACTGGTTGCCGCCACAGTCTTAATCACCGCCGGCGGATATGTGATTAACGATTATTTTGATATTAAAACCGATCTGATTAATAAAGGTAAGGTTATTGTCGGTACAAAAATCCCACGACGCCAGGCTATTCTATGGCACTCTGTTTTTAATATTGCAGGGGTGGCAGCAGGCTTCTATATCTCATATAAAGCAGGGTATATATGGCTGGGAAGCATGTTTCTTGTAGTCTCAGGGTTATTATATTTTTATTCAGCAAGCTATAAAAGACAGTTTCTGATCGGAAATATTATTGTAGCACTTCTTACAGCAATGGTTCCTATGCTGGTGGCTTTCTATGAATGGCCTGCATTATATAAATACTACGCAGCCAATGCTATCAGGCTTCCCAATATAAACTTTATTCTTTATTGGGTTGGAGGATTCGCACTTTTTGCTTTTTTAACTAATCTTATCCGCGAAATAATCAAAGATATCGAAGACTTTGAAGGAGATATAGTTTATGGCAGAAACACTGTTCCTGTTGTAATTGGAGTACTTTCTGCAAAAGTAGTTTCGGTATGTCTTATCACAATAACTATTATTCTTCTTTACCTGACATGGCACTTTTTTATAAATGATCTGATAACATTGGTCTACATAACTTCTGCGATTGTTTTTCCACTGGGATATGTCATTTATAAACTGCTTGGCAACGGTGAAAAGAAACATCTTCATAGTGCCAGCAGAATGATGAAAATTGTGATGTTAACAGGTATACTATACTCTATAGTAGTAAAAATAATACTTACCTGGAACTTGTTCTGATGATTATCGATAAACTCAATTACTATAAGATTATACTTGCTTCGCGTTCTCCAAGGAGGCAGCAACTGCTCCGCGAACTGGGACTTAAATTTGAGGTTGTAATTAAGGAATATGAAGAGATTTATCCGGAAGGTCTTAGCGGAGAAGAGATTGCCCGGTATATTGCATATGAAAAAGCAGCTTCTTTTAAAGATGAATTATCAGATAATGAAATAGTTATTGCTGCTGACACTATTGTGTGGTGTAATAACAAAGTACTTGGCAAACCTCTCAATTACGAAGATGCAAAACGCATTTTGAGAGAAATATCAGGAAACATTCACGAAGTTATTACAGGTTTATCTCTTCGTTCCCTTTCTAAGGAAGTGACCTTTTCAGAATCAACAAAAGTTACATTCGAAGCTCTCTCAGAGGAAGAAATATGTTATTATATTGATAATTACAAGCCTTATGATAAAGCCGGAGCATACGGTATTCAGGAATGGATCGGCATTATAGCTTGCAGCCACATTGACGGTTCATATTTCAATGTGGTCGGGTTACCTGTACAAAAACTGTATAAAGAGCTTCAGAGTTTTATATTAAAATAGATCTAATTTTTATCACAAAATTTCAGGTAAAATGAAGATTGTTGCTGACGATAAAATACCTTTTCTGAAGGGAGCGCTCGAACCCTTTGCAGAGGTGGTTTACATTCCAGGGAAACAGATTAGCAGGGAAATACTGAAGGATTCTGATGCATTGCTGATCCGTACAAGAACTGTCTGTAATGAGAATCTTTTGGAGGGGACAAGCATAAGGTTTATTGGTACTGCCACTATCGGTTTTGATCATATAGACACACATTATTGCCGTAGAAACAAAATAATCTGGACAAATGCTCCGGGTTGCAATTCATCGTCGGTTCAGCAATATATTGCAGCAGCTTTACTCAGGATCTCATCTGAACACCACTTTAATCTGAAGGACAAGACATTAGGAATTATTGGTGTTGGAAATGTCGGATCAAAGGTTGAAAAGTTTGCACGAAGTATCGGGATGAATGTATTGTTAAATGATCCTCCACGGGCAAGAATGGAGGGAAAAAAGAATTTTCACAGCCTGAATATAGTTTTGTCCGGGTCTGATATACTTACTGTTCATATACCTCTGAATTTAGTTGGGGAAGATCAAACCTGGCATCTTTTTAATGAAGAGAGTTTTAAAAAGATTAAAAAGGGAGCATGGTTTATCAATTCTTCCCGCGGTGAAGTGACTGACACATATGCTCTGAAGAAAGCACTTTATTCGGGTATGCTTAGCGGTGCGGTAATTGATGTCTGGGAAAATGAACCGGATATCGATCCTGAACTTTTGCAGCAGGCTTTTATTGCAACTCCCCATATTGCCGGTTATTCATCAGACGGTAAAGCTAATGGGACCGCTATGATTGTCAACTCCTTAAACAAATATTTTATTCTTCCGTCAGAAAACTGGTACCCGTCCAATGTTCCTCCTCCTGCTTCTCCTTATATATCAATTGATTGTATCAGTAAAACTGATGAAGAAATAATCAGAGAAGCTGTAATACATACTTATAATATAGATAAAGATAATATCAGGTTTCGTCTTTCTCCCAAGGATTTTGAAAAACTGAGAGGTGATTATCCTGTCAGACGCGAGTTTCCTTCCTATTCTGTAAAACTAAAGAACGGTTCAGAAAAAACTCAAAAAACTCTCGCCAGTTTAGGCTTCGGAATAGTTGTATGATTGTCTTGCGGTCTAATAACCTTCTTATTTTTATTCCCACTTTGCGGGATTTCGTCACTTCGTTCTTCAACTTTTGTCTTTTGTCTTTAATGACTTACAGCAACCCGTTCCCTGGCCATAGCGAATTCTTTCACCTGGAATACAAATGCCTGAAGCCTGGTATCGAGTGATACTGAGTCCTGACCATCATAAGCAATATTAATAAATGGAATATTGTTATGGTCTTTCCTGAAAGTATCACTAACTGAAGCAACAACCGTTCCAGGCATACATGTAAATGGTAGAATGGCAGCTATACCAGAAACGCCGCGTTGCGTAAGAGCTACTGATGTACCTATAGCAATTGCCGGGTCGCCATCATAAAACTGATTAACGTACTTATTGCATAAACTTAGCATATCGTGCAGGGATACATCTTTCTCATGATCAATAAATTTTTCAATACCACGGAGGAGGGAGGATGCAATTACTTCCTGTCCAATTCCCTGAATTTTAGATTTAACAATCCCTTTTTTATCATTTTTCCATCTGCTGTCGCGGGTAAAACGATAAGTCGAATAAGTTAACCATTCAGAGAATGGAGCAACATACACTTCGACACCAAGATCCTCCAGTCGGTTTGAAATATTACCGTTGCAGGCAGCGTTGTCGCGCATAAATATCTCGCCTATTATTGAAACTACAGGTTTCCTTTGGCTTTTATCAATCCTGATTTTCATATAGTCTGAAACAATTCCAACGAGTGTCTTATGCAGACCACCTGTTCCGTTTTCTATACATTTTACAAGTCGCGATATTGAATCATCATATAGCCTGTCTGATTCTCCTTTGTTTAATTCGTAGGGTCGTGTTTCCCTGTGGATTTTATGGAGATAGTCGGCAACTACAAAACCTTTCCATGCATTTATTCTGAATCTTTGCCCATGCTCACCCGCAACATCGTCATATGATGTATCATTCGACGGGGTAATAAGTTCAGCTTTCTGAAATCCAAGCCTGTCAAAAAGAATCCTGTGAAATTGATTATACTGACCAAACCGGCATGGGCCATTGTGATCGGGCATAAAAAAGCTCATTTTTGAAGGATCTGCTCCAGGTTCCATGAGTTTTTTGAGAAAGCTCCCTGTTGTGCATATCATGGGAAAGCACTCTTTTGATGAGGTGTATTTTCTACCCAGCGCTAAATCCTCTCCAGTCTGTTTTGGGAGCACTTCGGAAGGGATTCCGCAACTGCGGGCAGCAGCAGAAATCATATAGGCACCATCGTTCATGTACGGAAAATACATTACCCTGTCTTTCTGTGGTGAAGAAGGACTGGGGCGTGGTCTGAAGATTTCCAATTCTTTCTTCTGATTTTTCTCAGAACCACTAAGACTATCGAGAAAAGCTTCGATCCGGGTTATCATTCCAGCATCGGCAGAGTGTTCATCAATCTCAAGATGTAAAAATGGTTTACCTTTCAGCTCTTCTGTAACATAATGCCATATAAATGAGTCGGGTCCGCAACGAAAGTTACTTATGTATACTGCATGTAACTTATCATTTTTTGCTACCAATTGGGCGGCAGCAATAAGCTTTTGCCCGTTGGGCCAGTACATATTTCTATAGTTTGCAAAAATATTGTAAGGAGACAGATCAAGCATATCCAGCGGGATTGGCATAACATTCTGGTTTATAAGCTTTTCTACTAGTCCCAGATTGAGATACTCATCAGTACTGTTATAAGGTCTTCCTAAAAGTACAACCGGACGACAGTTTTCGGGGATTGAATTAAGTACTTCTTTGCCAAAATCAGTTAGCCGTTTTTCGAATGATGTCTGTACCTCATCAGCCTTATATATTGCCTTTTTTATTTCTGTTTTACTGATTCCGAATTTCTCATTGAAATATCCGGTCATCTCTTTTAAAAGAGCTCTTTCAAAATACCTGAAATGAAGTGTAGGTACAAGGAGTTTTGACTCATCAACTTTCCCGCGCAGGGCTGCCTTTATCATGAAGGGATATGTCTGTATCCAAGGACAGTTGGAGTTGGATGTTTTATTTCCTTCCTTTTGTTTAGCATTAACAATGAAGGGAAGAAAGATATAGTCAACACCCTTATCCATAAGATCTATAACATGACCATGCATCAGTTCAACAGGAAGACAGGTTTCAGTAGTTATTGTCTCAATTGATTTTGCTACAAGCGATTTATCCGATTCTTTTGAAATGACTACTGTAAATCCAAGTTGTTCAAAAAAGGTTCTCCAGAAAGGAAATTGCTGATAAAACACCATCAGGGCTCTCGGAATTCCTATAGAAATTGAGTTCCTGTAGCTTTTTTCCACAAACCCCTCCATCAACATTTCGGTCCTCTTTGCAAAAAGATTCGGGATATTGTTATTTACCTTCTTCCTGTCATCGGTTTCGTACTTTTCACAACGCCCGCCATAGTATAGTGATTTCTTCTCACCTTCTATTTTAACCCGGCTGATTTCACAATGATTAGTACATCCCTGACAAACAAACCTGCTGACCTTATAACTTGCGTTTCGAACACCAAAACCTTTGAACCTGGTTTTTTGACCTTCTGCCATCGATCTTTTTGCAAGTATTGCAGCGCCGATAGCCCCGGTCACATCAAAATGAGGAGGTATTATAATACTTTTTCCCAGTACCTGTTCGAAGGCAGCAACCACTGCTTTATTATTTGTAACGCCACCCTGAAAGAATATTTTATTGCCTATCCGCCTGTCGCCGACTACCTTTTGAAGATAATTATATACGATCGAATAGGCGAGGCCTCCGACAAGGTTTTCGTTTCTGGCCCCCTTTTGCATAAATGAGTTTAGATCCGATTCCATGAATACAGTGCAACGATCACCCAGTTTTACCGGACAATCAGATTTCAATGCCATACAACCGAATTCCTCTACAATATTGATATTCAGTTTTTCAGCTTGCTCTTCAAGAAATGAGCCTGTACCAGCAGCACATACCTTATTCATTTCAAAATCGACAACAACACCATTTTCAATGCTTATATATTTGGAATCCTGTCCTCCAATTTCGAATATTGTGTCAACTGTGGGATCGTAGTCAATCGCAGCGGTTGCCTGGGCAGTTATTTCATTTACAATATTGTCTGCTCCTATAAAATCGCCGGTAAGATAACGTCCGGAGCCTGTAGTTCCTGATGCGAGTACAATGATATCTTCACCAACTTCGTCAAATATTTCAATCATGCCTTCCCTGATTGCTTCCAGAGGCTTACCTGCTGTTGGAAGATAACGTCTTGCAACTACCCGGTGCTCTTTATCTATAAGAACCACATTTGTACTTAGAGAACCGATATCCAGTCCCAGATAGACACCAACTTTGTCTTTGCCGTTTTTGACGAAATGAACCTCTTTTCTATATTCTGCCGCAGATTCCTTAAGAGGAGGAAGGCTAATAAACTCTGTTGCAGTCCCGGAAAGGTATTCCTCTAGTTTCGAAATACCCGAAAAATGGTTCATATTAAGTTTATTTGAATGGGCATAATAGACAGCACCTATAGCTCCCATCGCTGAATGGTGTTGCGGGATTATAAGCTCACTATCGATAAGGTTTAGGGTCTCTCTGAAAGCCCTGATCATACCTATATTTGCTGCAACTCCTCCGGAAAAAACAACTGGTTTTTTGATCTCTTTACTTCTCGCTACATTACTGCGAAAGTTTCTGGCTAAAGCAAAACACAAACCTGCTACGATATCATGCAGGGGAGTTGCTATCTGCTGGTGATGGATCATATCGCTTTTTGCAAAAACACTGCAACGGCCTGCTATCCTGGGGGGATCAACCGATTTTAATGACATTATACCAAACTCATTTTCAATTGGAACGCCTATTCTTCTTGCCTGCTGGTCAAGAAATGATCCCGTTCCGGCAGCGCATATGCTGTTCATTTCAAAATCAACCAGTCTGGAGTGTCCGTTTTCAGGATTCTTTTCAAGGATTATTAGTTTAGAATCTTCTCCCCCTATCTCAATAATTGTTCTTGCTTCCGGATACAATATTCCCGTTGAAGTTGCCTGTGCAATTATTTCATTGACAAAAGCCCCACCAATAAGTCCGGTGGCAAGTTTTCCTCCGGTACCTGTTATCGCAATGCCTTTTATTGATTTGGAAGAATACTTTTCAAGCACCGAGGATAATCTGTCTTTCAGAACATTAAAAGGCTTTCCATAAACATAATCATAATGCTCTTCCAGAATATTGTTTTTCTCATCAATAATCACTGTATTTAGAGAAACAGATCCAATATCAAATCCCAGATAAAAGTTAGAATCAGAAAATCCGGAGGGAAGTGATTCAAGAGCCATAAATAGAGGTTTTGATCAGTTTAAAAACAAATCTTCTGGAACAGAAAAGTTTAATTTCAAATATATTGATTTCCTGCTTAAGAATCATTCTATATAGATCCTTTTATGATATTTATCATTTGTTTGAATAACATAATATGCTAATTATCAAATTTTTAAAATTTAAAATATTCTAGATATATAATATATGATTTCAAAACTATTATATTTTCAATTTATCTCATTTTTCAAATTTTCAAGTTCCTTTTTACACGCAATCCTCCTGAAGTACCTCTCCATTTATTCCGACAATCATTTTCTTTACCGGAACTTTTCTGGAAGCGTTCACCAGCGCTGTTTTTACCATCTTTAAAAGACCACCGCAACAGGGGACTTCCATCATCATAACAGTTATTGTATTTACCTTGGCTATGTCTATCATGGAAGTTAGTTTCTCAACATATGAATCGGTTCCATGGTCAAGTTTTGGACAAGCAATGGCAAGAGATTTGCCTTTTAAATGGTTCTTATGAAAACCACCCATTGAGAATGCCACACAGTCGGCTGCCACTAAAAGATCCGTGTTCCTGAAATAGGGTGCATTAGGATTGATCAGATGCATCTGCACAGGCCACTGTCGGAGTTCCGATGGCTGTTCTGCCTGTAAAGCATTGTTATTCTGAGTGTATGGTATCTCAATAACCACTGCTCTTGATCCCGGGCAGCCGCCTCCTTCATGATCATGCTGCTGAGAGTGATTATTAACGTGATGTTCATTTGCTAACACTTTACCATGATTATGTACTTCGCTCATAACCTCATCGAGATTAAATTTTAACTCTTTTCTGTGGTCTTTCAGATAAGATACGCCTTCCTGAAGAAAACCTGTTTCTCCATGATCTTTCATATGATTGAGATGTGCTACAATTGAATTTTTCCCTTTATCTTTCATCTGTTCCATTACACGTGTTTCATTATATGGCTCTGCTTCCCTGGTCTCAATAGTAATAGCGCCCTCAGGACAATTACCTATACAGGCACCTAGTCCGTCGCACATAAGTTCACTTACCAGTCTTAACTTGCCATCAATTACCTGTAATGCACCTTCGTGGCAGTTTGGAACACACTTGCAGCAACCGTTGCACAATTCCTCATCAATTTTCAATATATCTCTTTTCATATAGCATGTTTTATTAGTTTTCTCCTGCAAAAATGGAGAAATGAAATGAGGTGAATTGTAACATATGTTACAAAATGGTAAATATTTTTAGAGAGTTCACTTCTACCCACAGTACCCCTTTTTAATTCCCCCAAGGGGAAAAAAACTCTCTATGTTCCACTGTATTTCAACTAATTATCAGAGGATTTCCTCCTCCATGGAGGAGATGCCCGAAGGGCTGAAGGGTCTAGTATTTCAGCGAATCATCATTTGCCATATTGGTAAGTGCAACATAAACCATCTTAGCCACGTCTTCCATTATATCAATTGTGACTGCATCGGGGTCATCGCCCGGTAGATGGTAATATACCTTTTTATACCAGTCAGTTGTCCCTATTTCCATAGTCCGGTATCCTGCCATACTGAAAACAACTCCATCGCTCCTTGGTCTGCCATAATAGGCTCCCGGAACAGGAGCTGAAGTTTGCATGGTCCTGTGAATATAATGTGTATTTGCCTGAACAAAATAGTTAAGCAGTTCATTATAAGTACTACCTGCACTCACTGATAACCCTGTCCCGTTTCCAACCATATCAAGATTGATGAAGGTGATGGTTTTGTCTTTCGCAAAAACAGGTTTTTCAGTATAAAGCTTACTCCCGATTAAACCTGATTCTTCACCTCCAAAAAAAATAAACATTACAGATCTTTTTAATCCTATCCCTGATAGTGCCAAAGCTTTGGCCGCTCCCATAATATCAATGACACCACTTCCATTATCGAGGGCCCCGTTCACAACTTTTCCTGCTCTCCCGACAGCATCAAGGTGAGCACCTATAATAATTACCTCACTTTTCAGTACCGGATCACTGCCTTCAATCATTCCGATAACGTTGCATGCTTTTCCTTCGGGATGTCTTGTAGTGTTGGCCCTGATAGTAACTTTTTTCCCTGTGTAGAACGAGACGGGCTTAAATGTTCCCTTTATTTTATCAAGGATATCCTTATTTGTTGTTTTAAGTCCGGCAAAAATATCAGCGAGAGGTTGAGGACCAATACCGCAGACTATGATCGAGGGATCATATGAGATATTAGGATTTGCCAATGCCCCATCTATATACAGCATTCCTGCTGCGCCATGTTTTACTGCATTTTCAAGTTTGTACTGATGGTAACAATATCCAACCCATTTTTTATATTCAGGGTTTCGTGGGTCGGAGTACGGTACATCCCTATTCATCAGTACAATCTTTCCCTTTACATCAATTCCTTTATAATCATCATAATTCAATTCCGGAGCTGTAACACCATATCCGACAAAGACTACTTCAGCAGTTATTTCTCCGTTACCGGAATTCATACCAGGATAATATTCATCCGGGTAGTTATAATTTTTCCTTATTAAGGAACCGTCGGTCTGGGCTAAATTCATGGTTAGACTGCCAATATCATTTACACTAGTGTAAGGGAAATCGAACCATTGAAAATAATTGGCATTATCACCGGCAGGTTTAATGCCCCATTCTTTTAACTTTCCTGCCACCCATTCTGCACTGGAAATGAATTCAGGTGTGCCGGTCAGCCTGCCATTAAATTCTGGAGAGCAAAGCTTCTCAAGCCAGCTCATCATCTCTTCGCTTTGGATCGAGTGAAACTGTTTCAGCAGTTTTGATTCAAAATCATCCTGCGACTGAGCCAAACGCGAAGCTGACAAAATCATTACTGAAAAAAGAATGATTATTTTTTTCATTAAAGTTGGTTTTAGAAGGTCTAAAAGTAGAAGAAAAACTGATTGATTCCTTATAACTCCTTCCGTTTATTACCTCACCCCAACAACTTTCTCAGGGGAGAGGGGCTAAATCGATTAAATACTGTGTATTACCCTCTTCTCTCCCGGGAGAAAGGGGCAAAGAGAATGAGGTAAAAATCACAGAAGTTGGTTGGATAATTAGCTTATCCAGTTTCTGAAGAGCTAGATGAAAGACAGGGTTATTTACTACTTTTGCGAAAAAACCATGGATTATTCTCTTCTCTCAAATGCCCCTCTGTTCAAAGGAATGTCACCTGAAGCTGTTGAAACAATTCTTGCTGCAGTACCTTTTAGAGTAAAAAAATTTCAGTCAGGGTCGATGATATCTCAAAGCGGAGAACCGGTTAATTCACTGATAGTTGTCATCAGCGGAGTTGTTAAGGGCGAAATGGTAGACTTTGCAGGCCGGGTAATTAAGATTGAAGATATTATTGCACCGGCAGCGCTTGCTCCCGCATTCATGTTTGGAAACAGGAATAGATTTCCTGTCAACGTAATTGCTGTCTCGGATGGAGAATTACTTTTAATCGAGAAACTTGATTTTCTTAAATTTTTAATGAATCATGATATTATACTGGTAAACTTCCTTGACATGGTCTCAAACCGTTCCCAGTTCCTGTCTGAGAAAATAAAATTCCTTAATTTTAAAACAATAAAGGAGAAGCTTGCCAATTACATTCTTCAGAAAGCCGGCAAGGATGGGATGTTGGTTACTCTCGATATGACGCAGAATGACCTTGCTGATTTTTTTGGTGTTGCCCGACCATCTGTAGCCAGGGCACTTGGTGACCTCCAGGAAGAAGGATTTATTGAAGCAAAAGGCAAAAACATAAAGATAATTGATAAAGAAGGGCTTGCTGATCTGACAACTGACTGATTATTTATTCCTTTTCTGCCAGAACAGATCCTTTTGCCATCGGGAGAGTAATTATAAAGCAAGTGCCTTCACCTTCCTTGCTTTCAACGGTGATACTTCCATTATTTATTTTTACTAACTCATAGCAGAGCTTTAGTCCCAACCCTGTTCCCTTCTCATTTTCAGTGCCGGGTGTACTTTCAATTTCGGTGGCTGTAAAAAAATATTTTTGCTTTGTTTCTGGAATACCGATGCCATTATCGCATATCTTCAACATTATGCATTCACTATTCTGTGTTTTGTCTTTGAGAAGGATACTGATTCTTCCTCCTCGTGGTGTATATTTTACAGCATTTGACAACAGATTTCTGATTATTATATCAAGCAGATCTTTATCAAAGAAAGCAATTGATTTTCCTACCTGGGTGAAATTAACAGATATCTCTTTTTTATCAGAAGTTTCTTTGAATATGCTTAAGTTTGTGAGTATAATATCTGCCAGATCGCGTTTTTCAGGAGAAAACTTTATTTTGTCCTCCTGATCTCTCCCCCATACAAGCATATTCTCCAGCAGACTGATAACAAGCTGTGCATACTGGATACTTGAGTTTGCAAAAGTATCGTATTTCTCTTTGTACTCTTTTTCTTTAAGAAGATTTAACATGTAGAGAATGTTTACCACAGGGCTTCTTAAATCATGCGCAATAACAGAGAAAATCCTGTTTTTCAGTTGAATGGTATCTGACAATTGCTTGTTTTGCATTGCAATCATTGTGTTCTGCTTTTCGATTTCTTCATTCCTGTTTTTAAGCTCCTGTGTTCTCTCATTCACAAGAAGTTCCAGGTTGCGATTCACAAAAGCAAGCTCGTTCTGTAGTTTTTCCTTTTCATTAAACGCTCGGATCCATTTATACATTATAAGAGCTGTCTGAATGAAAACAAAAACTACAATAATATACGTCAATAAATATCCAAAATTACTCTCTGATTTTCCCAGTGATACTCTAAGGTCGTGAAGCCCTCCTAGAAAAAGCAGGATAAATGCCAAAAAATACAAAAAATCAAGCCCACTTTTCTTAAGTGTAGCCAGGAAACTTTTGTATAGAAGATAGCATATCAGCAGAATCATAAGCGGATAGTAGACAACTGCAGAATAACTGAAAATGCTAACCGGAAGAAAAAGGGTTAAACAAGAAGCTGCCAGGAATAGTATAGTAATGAACCATGCAGCTATCCGGGCAAACTTTGATGAGTAAAGATTTACAACAAACCACGACCAACCAATAATTACAAGGTATAAATTAAGGTATTCAAACCTGACTACCCAAACCCATTTGATATCGATCAGATTGAAAATAAGAAAATGGGAGGTAAAAAGAGGTCTTAAAGCCAGACCAAAAGTTGTGATGCTGAAAGATCCCAAAAGTTTTTCGACCGGATTTAATATAAAAAATAACAGGAAGAAGATTGAGAATCCCAGGAGAAGGCTTATAACAGCCCATTCCGCTGCCCAACTGTCGGCCAATTGTTTCTGCACTTCTTTGAAGGTGCCAAGCTTTACAGGTAACCAGAATCCTCCTCGACGATGATTATAATTAGAAACGTTTATTATTATTTTCAAAGAATCCGCTTCGGGATTAATACTGAAAAAATTTGTTTTGTACTCGGGTTTCGTTTCCTCAGCTGATTTTCCGGGAGTCCCATTGCCTCCAACGTATTTTCCGTTAAGGTAGATATCATAAGAGGAATCAAATACTGGAAGATCAATACCCACCGGTTTATTAAATCCTTTAGGAAATAAGACTGTCAGACGGTATGTGGCGTAGCCGAATTTATCAGTTTTAACAGAGTCTGGCGGGTAATCTGTCCAATAAGATGGGACATTTCCATAATAATCAGGTTTATGATGCCCTGTTAAAAAATCATAGGGCCGCAACATCTTTTTCCAGTAAAACTCCCATTCACCATTAAGCTTTATAATGAAATGATCAGGATTCCTGATTTCACGAAGATCGAGGATACCTTTGACCGCTGTTGGAGAGGGCCCTTTTGCATTCAGCGTAAACGTAAATAGAGGAAGGAATATTAATAAAAAGATCGGCCTGATTCTCATTTCTGATGGGCGAAGGGTTTATTGTACAAATATAAATCTTTTAATAGAACAATATCACTGTTCAATAACTGTGAGATAGTAACCAGGATTGTGAAATTTTTAAATCTGTTTACTTACAAAGGCCTGATCATTTAGGCCATATGTTTATAAGATTAAAATACACAAAAAAAGGAAAGACACCGGGCGGTGTCTTTTCCTCGATTAACCTAAACCTGATCGTTGAAGTCGCCGAATGGCGATTGTAGAGAAATTAAAACTATTGTTAAATTATTCTTTTCATGTCCGCCAAAAGGATTCATTAATAAATGAACCTTTGAATATGTTGTTTACTTTTTTTGAAGTCTTTCAATGTATAGACGTTTGACAACAAAAATTGTTGCATTGCTTTTTGTTAATGATTTGTTAATCATATGTTAATTTTTTATATGTATCAGATATATAAACAATTGAAATTGTAAATTGTTTGCCTGAAATTAAAGATTTTCTCGCCACCGGGAATAATCAGCAATAAAAAACTATAATTGAAAGTCAATGTTGATATAAATAGTTGAAAATATGGATTAAAGTCCGTAACTATAATTATCAATGATCCCATACTTAAGCCCTGAATTCTTTTTTCTTATTATTTCTCATACTCAACAGAAATATTTAACTTGCATCCATCTTATAAATGAGATGATCGCAAAACTGAAATATCGTTTCATGATGCAGCGTCTTGGCAGAAGGCTCTATTGTTGTCTCATGTTCTACAACTTCAGACCATAGTTTATTCTGATTTTCAGAATAGAATTTCCATAAGGATCAATCAAACTTTGCAGTTCAGTCAAATTCGCTTTTCTATGAAAGGACTTATTTTCAGCGTTAAAAAATACTCAATCCACGATGGCCCCGGGATCAGGGTGACTTTTTTCCTAAAAGGATGTCCTTTGAACTGTAAGTGGTGCCATAATCCGGAAGGGATATCTCCATTTACCGAGACTGTGATGCAGACTAACAGGATTGGTGACAGAGAATTCAGTAACGACAAGGTTGTTGGGAAATATTATTCGGTTGACGAGGTTCTCGAAATTCTCGACAAAGATAAAGTTTTCATGGATCAGTCAAAAGGCGGTGTCACATTCTCGGGTGGGGAACCTATGCTTCAGTTTGAATTTCTCCTTGAAGCACTCAAGGCGTGTAAAGAAAATGGATATCATACAGCAGTTGATACTTCAGGATATTCATCATCAGAAAGTTATAAATCAATAATTCCATTCACAGACCTTTTTCTTTTCGACATAAAACATCTTGATGAGGCCAGTCATATTGAATCGACTGGCGTATCCAATTACGGAATTCTAGATAATTACAGACTGTTGCTTGAATGCGGGAAACATATAATGGTTAGAATTCCTGTTATTCCGGGTATAAATGATGATCCGGATCATCTGGAAAGACTGAAACATTTTCTTATATCAACAAAAACTGATTCGCTTAAGAAGATAAATCTTTTACCTTTCCATAAGATAGGATCTTCAAAATATAAAAAATTCAATATTCCATACAGGATGGGAAATACAGAACCACCTGACAGAGAAGAAATGCAGATTCTGAAGGAATTTTTTCTGGAGACAGGGATTAAAGTTAAAATCGGAGGATGAGATTAAAAATGAAACTAAGTTATTATAATACCTTAATGAACCTATGTGAATACCTTGGTGTCCTTTGTGGTTAATTTTTGTTTTACCACAAAGCAACACAAAGGACCTCGCGAAGTAACAAAAAGGAGTACAGTTTGTTAATGAAAATCAACAATCGTCAAAATATGATTTTATCAGAAAGAGTTAAAAAATTACGGGACCAGAGCCTGAACGCAGTCGAAAAAATCAGTGCAGAAAGAGCATTGCTAATAACTCAGTTTTACAAGAGTGATGAAGCACGTGAACTATCAGCGCCTGTGAAAAGGGCAAAGGCTTTTGAATATCTCCTGAAGAATAAGAAGATATGTATCAATGAGGGTGAACTGATAGTGGGTGAAAGAGGCCCTGCCCCTAAGGAGACCCCTACTTATCCTGAGATAAGCCTGCATTCAATGAACGATCTTGAAATTCTTAATTCTAGGGAAAAAGTTTTCTTCAGGGTTGATGATGAGGTAAAAAACATTTATGAGAAGGAAATCATTCCATTCTGGGCAGGAAAGAGCAATCGCGACAGGATAATGTTGCTGATGACTCCGGAATGGTTGAATGCTTATAATGCAGGAGTGTTTACTGAGTTCCAGGAGCAGCGTGCCCCCGGACATACTGTACTTGGATACAGGATGTTCAAAACGGGTTTTATTGCAGTAAAGAAAGAGATAAAAGATGCATTTGATGCTCTCGATTTTTTCAAGGATAATAATGCATTTGAAAAGCTTGAGGAGCTTAAGGCAATGGATATAGCCTGCGATGCAATAATTATGTATGCCAACCGTCATGCTGATGAACTTGAAAAACTATCCCGCAATGAGATGAACCCTGAAAGGAAAATCGAGTTGTTAAAAATGGCAAATGTATGCCAGAAAGTGCCTGCAAATGCTCCTGAAACAGTTCATGAAATGCTTCAGCACTACTGGTTCATACACCTGGGTGTCATAACAGAGCTAAATCCATGGGACTCTTTTAATCCGGGCAGACTGGACCAGCATTTATTACCTGTCTATGAAAAAGAAAAGGAGTCAGGTTCTCTTTCAACAGATGAATTAGATGATCTTCTTGGCTGTTTCTGGATAAAATTCAACAACCATCCTTCACCTCCTAAAATGGGTATAACAGCCAGTGAAAGTAATACGTACACCGATTTTTGTCTTATTAATCTTGGCGGTGTAAAACCTGATGGTACCGATGCCGTAAATGAGATGTCATATATTCTGCTTGATGTTATTAAAGAGATGCGTATACTTCAGCCGAGTTCTATGGTACAGATCTCAAAAAAGAGCCCCGACAGGTTTATTCATAAAGCTCTTGATATTATCAGAACCGGATTCGGACAACCCTCATGCTTCAATACAGATTCAATAATCCAGGAGCTTCTCAGGCAGGGAAAAAATCTAATTGACGCAAGGAACGGAGGGGCATCAGGATGTGTTGAAACCGGGGCTTTCGGCACTGAAGCATATTGGCTTACAGGTTATTTCAATCTGCCAAAAATGCTTGAGCTCACTCTCAATAACGGATTTGATAAAAGGACGAATAAGCTTGTCGGACTGGAAACCGGTTACGCGTATGACTATAAGAGTTTTGATGATCTTATTGAGGCATTTAAATTACAGGTTAATTACTTTGCCGATATAAAAATCAGGGGAAATAATGTAATTGAGAAAACTTTTGCAAACTGGTTGCCGGTACCCTTCTTATCTTTACTTGTTGAAGATTGTATTTTGAACGGCAGAGATTATAATAGCGGCGGAGCCAGATATAACACATCTTACATCCAGGGTGTTGGACTTGGAAGCATTACTGATATGCTGACATCAATCCGTTATAATATCTATGATAAAAAGAAGATTAGCTGGGAAACATTAACCAAAGCTCTGGAAGATGATTTCATAGGGTACGAACAGGTTCAGTGTGAAATGATCTATAATACACCTAAGTATGGCAATGATGATGATTATGCTGATCAACAAGCAGTTACTGTTTTTGAGATTTATTATGATGCAGTAAATGGAAGAGCAAATTCAAGAGGGGGAGTCCATCGTATTAACTTGCTGCCTACAACTTCTCATGTCTACTTTGGGAGTGTTACAGGTGCCACACCAGATGGACGGAATGCTCATCTGCCTCTTTCTGAAGGCATTTCGCCTTTTCAGGGTGTTGATCATAACGGACCTACATCTGTAATTAAATCAGCCTCGAAGATTGATCATCTTCGGACAGGTGGTACCCTTTTAAATCAAAAGTTTTCGCCTTCATTTTTTGAAGATGAGGATAGTTATGAAAAGCTGACTGCTTTGATCCGCAGCTACTTCAGTCTGGATGGTCATCATATTCAATTCAATGTAGTTAACGCTGAAACTCTTAAAGATGCCCAGCGACATCCTGAATGGTACAGGGACCTGATTGTTCGTGTGGCAGGTTACAGCGATTATTTCAATGATCTGGGAGAGGATCTGCAGAATGAGATAATAAAAAGAACTGAACACGAGGAGGTTTGAATTGTCATAATAGGTTGCAATTAGTGATAATAAATAGCAATAGGTAGTAATAAATTGAAATAAGTTGTAATTGTCTAAGAAAATTGATTTCGAGATAACAAAAAACCAGACATAGATTCAATCAGGTCTGGCTTTTATATTTCTATTTATCACTACCTATTTCTATTTCTTTTTATCCTTTGTCTCATTAAACACCGAAGTGGCAGTTGCAATTGCTCCTGCAATGTCGGTGAGATTTGATGGTATTATTAATGTGTTAGTAGTCTTGGCAATATTTCCAAACGCCAGAAGATATTGCTCAGCAATTCTCAGGTTAACAGCATTTAATCCGTTTTCCTCTGATATTGCTAATGATATTGCTCTCAATCCATTGGAAGTTGCTTTTGCCAGTTGCTCGATCTCAGAAGCACGTCCGGCAGCCTCGTTAATGCGCTTCTGCATTTCACCTTCTGAATTTTTAATAAGAGCTTGTTTATCTCCTTCAGCAACATTTATTTTTGCCTGTTTGGCACCTTCCGATTCGGCAATAATTGCTCTCTTTTCCCTTTCGGCCCTCATCTGTTTTTCCATGGCATCTTTTATGCTCTGGGGAGGTGAAATATTTTTGACCTCATAACGGGTTACCTTTACACCCCATGGTTCACTGGCCTTATCAACAGCCTCAACAATTGTAACATTGATTGTTTCTCGTTCTTCGAATGTTCTGTCAAGTTCCAGTTTCCCGATTACACTCCTCATGGTTGTCTGAGCAATCTGAATCGATGCAAATCTGTAATTATCAATGCCATAGGAAGCTTTTTGAGGATCCAGAACCTGAAGATAGAGGATGCCGTCTACCTCAACTGCGATATTATCACGGGTAATACATATCTGTGGTGCAACATCAATTGCCTGTTCTTTAAGGGTGTGTCTGTATCTTACTTTATCGAAAAAAGGGATGAGTAACTGGAAGCCGGCTGTAAAGGTGGCTCTATACTTTCCCAATCTTTCAACGATAATTGCTGTACGCTGCGGAATAATCTTAATCATTGATGCAATCAGAATAAACCCTAAGAAGATTACACCAATAAGAATAAAAGTCGTGCTTGATCCTTCCATTTTAATTATTTTTTAGGTTCAACTATTAATTTAAAACTATCTTTTTCTATTATGACAACTCTTTGTCCTTCTTTTATCTGTGATTCAGATTCAGCTGTCCAGGTTGTTCCCTTAAACTCGACTTTTCCTTGTTTCATACCACCAAAATCGATTGTGGCAAACGCCTCTTTTCCTGTAAACTCATCTTCAACATCGTCAGACCGGGAGTTCTTACTATTTAAGAATTTTTTCTGAATTATTCTTCTGAGTGCAAGAAGTAATAGAGTTGAGCTTGCTGCAAAAATTATTATTTGCAAGTTTATACCAGGATTCCCTACCAGGCAAACCAGAGCAGTAACCCAGGCGCCAAGACCAAAGAAAAAAATAATCAGTCCGGGGATGACTAATTCGAGAAGAAACAGTCCAAGACCTAAAATGAACCAGAATATTTCAGGTCGGGAGTAAATGATTGTGACCATGATGAATAAATTAATATTGTTAGCGAGATGATTGTTTTGTAGGAAGTAAAGATATAATAAAATCTGCAGAAAATTCAAAATTTAGTTGTGTTTACTATTCTTTGAAAACTCTGAAAATAACAATCTTAATAGAGCACATCTTATTTCTTTTCTACAGAGTCATTAAGATTTTTCAACCATATTGTAACCTTTTTGGAAAAGAAATTCAGGTTTTCGCATGTAAAATCACCTTCCATTTTTATCAGGCTGCCTTTATAACTTCCTGTGTTCTCTGAGAATTGATAGCAGATATACTCCATCGATCCTGCATCGGCTGAAATATTCTTTAATGCAGTAACTTTACTTGATGATATGTTTTTAATATAGCTGGAATATTTTTTTAGCTCTTCAGACGGAATTTTTTTCCCCGAGTTAAGGCAATGTCCAATATTATCGCGGACCTGGTTTTCGCTAAGGTTAAAATTTTTATCAGGGAAATTCCAGATTTGCGGATTTTTATATGTCAGAACATTTCCCTTATTATCGATAAAGAATCCATTATGCTGATACCCCCATGCATAATTCACATAATCAACCTGAAAAAGTATTGCCTGTTTTTCGTTAATAACAACGTTCTTTTTACAACCTATGACAAAAAAGGCTGTAAGCAGAATAAAGAAAAAATTTATCCGAAAAGTTTTCATTAATATTTTGTAAGCCATTATTCCTCAATAATCAGACCGGTCTGAACAGTTATTGAAGTATTAGCAGACAAATTTATTTAATATAAGGATAAAGAGAACTCTGATACAAATAAATTTTACTGATTCATTTATTTTTCATAAATTTTAGTGTCAATAATTCATTAGGAACTGCTCTTAGTTTCGACAAATCTCATCCGTCGCTCATACGGGATAAGTGATTAATATACAAACTTATATACACTCTGTATTCCAGCATCTTCAATAAATTGCCAATTAAGGAGAAAAGTGAGATGGAAAAGTTTTTTGATTATTTTGATGGTCGGTATAGAGAGTCAATATTTAAAAAGGCTCCTGTTGATGATGGCCCTGTAATTACAATTTCGCGTCTGACAGGTTGTGATGCCCGACAGGTAGCTTCTATTCTGGCAGATGAATTAAACCATAAATATGGTACAACTAAATGGAAATGGGTTGATAAAGATATTATCTATGCGATTGCAAAAGAATTAAATACAGATACTCAGCGTGTTGAAAATTTCTATAAAGGAATTGAATTATCCAATATTTCAGAAATGATAATGGCCTTTTCGGGTGGTTTTATAAGCGACCTGAGAGTAAAGAAAGCTATTAAAGATGTAGTGCTCTCAATATGTAGAGATGGATTCATCATACTTGTTGGAAGAGGAGGTGTATCAATAGCTCATGAAATTGCCGATGCACTTCATATCAGGCTCATTGCACCTTTCTATTGGAGAGTTGAAAATGTGATGAAAAAGAAAGACATGAACATTGAAAATGCGGAAAAGTATGTAGTTGATACCGATGAAAAGCGATTCAACCTGATACAAACCTTCCTGGATAAAAAACCGTTAAACATTGACTATCTGTTTGATGCCACAATCAACAGGAGCTCTTTCGCAATTCAGGATATAGTGGAAATGATTCTTTCAATGTATGAAAAGAAAGTTTCAAAGCAAATTGCTGACAGAAAAAAGATTAACATCATTCGTTAATAATCAATTCTCATTCTACATCATTGCAATTGCCTACTTTTTTTATATGTTCACTTATTCTTTTGTCGAGACTTTTCTTGTATACCTCCCAATCAGATATCGGGTATTTAGCCACGCCGCTATCCATGGCTGCTTTTGCAACCGCCGGAGCCACACATGATATTAATCTGGGGTCAAGCGGTTTTGGAATAATATATTCTTTTCCGAAACTTAGTTTTTCAATATTATAAGCTTTTAAAACAGAATAAGGTACGGGTTCTTTCGCAAGTGCAGCAAGAGCCTTTGAAGCAGCAAGTTTCATCTCTTCATTAATGGTTGATGCTCTTACATCCAATGCTCCGCGGAATATGAATGGAAATCCCAGCACATTATTAATCTGGTTCGGATAATCTGATCTTCCTGTTGCAAATATCATATCATCCCTGGTAGCCATAGCATCTTCGAAAGAAATTTCAGGATTAGGATTCGCCATTGCAAAGATGATTGGGTTTTTTGCCATCGATGCCAGCATTTCCTGTGTCATAATACAGGCAGTTGACAGACCAAGAAAAAGATCAGCGCCAATAAGTGCTTGTTGAAGAGTGTCCAGATCCCTGCCGGTAATGAATTCCTGTTTATATATATTCAGGTCTTTCCTTTTTTTATTTATAACACCTTTCGAGTCACACATCACAATATTCTCCTTCCTGACGCCAAGGGAAACATATAATCTGGAACATGAAATTGCAGCTGCACCTGCACCACAAACTACCATCTTCAGATTCTCTATTTTTCTGTCGGTTATTTCCAGCGAATTCAGCAAGCCTGCTGCGGAAATAATTGCTGTTCCGTGCTGATCATCATGAAACACCGGGATATCAAGTATCTTTTTTAGCGCTGTTTCCACCTCAAAACATTCAGGCGATTTAATATCTTCAAGGTTAATTCCCCCGAATGTTGGAGCAATTTGCCTGCAAAACTCAATTAATTTTACCGGATCTTTTTCATTAACCTCAATATCGAAAACATCAACATCGGCAAATACCTTAAACAGGAGTCCTTTACCCTCCATGACAGGCTTGCCTGCCATGGCTCCAATATCACCAAGCCCGAGTACTGCAGTCCCGTTTGATATTACAGCCACAAGATTCCCTTTAGCAGTATAATTGTAAGCATCTTCGGGAGTCTTTTCTATTTCAAGACAGGGATACGCAACACCCGGAGTATATGCCAGGCTGAGATCGAATTGGGTACAATAAGGTTTTGTGGGGATAACCTCTATTTTACCATGACGTCCTTTGCTGTGATAGAGAAGTGCATCTTCTTTTGTTACTTTTGGCATGATTATTTATTTTTAATTAGTCTTTTGAATTCATAGAATTAATTGAATATCATTATTATAAAAGCAAAATCAAAAATAGCCTATTCGAATTTACTGCTTTAAAATCAATTTTTGTATGAGATAAATCAGTGAATTGGGTTTCCGGAATTATTTTATCAGGACAGGTTTGGTCCGGACGTTATTACCTGCATCATCTGTTCCTGAATTATCATGATTCCTGATCCTGCCAAAAACCAGTCTATTTTGATTAAGATTTTAATATTGAGCTAATATATTTTGCATTGATGACAAAATTAGATATTTTCAACGGCAGTTTTAATAATAGTTTTAACCAGGTTTCATATTGACTTTTTCCATGAATAAAAACATTGCAATAGGTACTGATATCGGTGGAAGTCATATCAGTTGTGCTGCTATTGATCTGGTTTCGGGCAAGATCATCAGGGATAGCTTGACAGAAAGATCGGTTGATAATCAGGCGCAGGCTAGCGCTATAATTGGAATCTGGACCCAGGCATTATCGGCTGTTTTAGCTAAAATTCCTTTGGAAAATGTTAAAGGAATTGGTTTTGCAATGCCAGGCCCATTTGATTATGTGAAGGGTATTTGTTATATACAGGGTGTAGCAAAATATGAGAATCTTTATGGATTAAATATTACTGATGCGATCTCCAGCAGCCTTGGTATTCATGACGGTTTTCTCATCAGATTTATGAACGATGCATCAGCTTTCGCTGTTGGAGAAGCATGGGCAGGCAGTGCCGCTAAGTTTAACAGGTCGCTCTCAATCACATTGGGTACTGGTTTCGGATCTGCCTTTATCAGTAAACGTATTCCAATAGTTGATGGATCGGAAGTACCTAAACTAGGTTGTATTTATCATCTTCCTTATAAAGATGGAATTGCTGACGATTATTTTTCGACCCGTGGATTACTTTCCAGGTATAAGAAACTCACTGGTAAAGAGTTGAGTGGAGTAAAAGAGCTCGCTTCCCTGGCAGCAACAGATAAATTAGTAACAGATCTGTTTATAGATTTTGGAGACAATGCCGGATTGTTCCTGGCACCATGGCTCAAAAAATTCAAGGCTGAAATTTTGGTGATTGGAGGAAATATTTCTCATGCATACAACCTCTTTGGTGATGTATTTGAAGAAAGATTGAGAAAAGAGAATTGTTCATGTGAAGTAGCTATTTCAAAACTTAAAGAGGACGCTGCTCTTCTTGGAAGCGCATATCTGCTTGATGACGATTTCTGGAAATCGGTTCAGCACGCGCTGCCTTTAATGTAAATCCGCAAACCCCAAACTACAAACCACAAACCCAAATGATATGAATACACAAAAAGTAAACATTACCAAAATACTTCCTGTACTTATGGCATTTTTTGTCATGAGTTTTGTTGACCTTGTTGGTATCGGGGTTGACCGTGTAAGTAAAGATATGAACCTTAGTGCCACATTGGCGCAACTAATCCCTTCCGTGGCTTTCCTATGGTTTTTTATTCTGTCTGTTCCTGTAGGAGTTTTACAATCTCGCCTGGGCAAAAAGTTTGTGCTAAACATTGGAATGTGTGTTACAGCATTGGGACTTCTGGTACCTTTTTTCTTCTATTCTTTTGTAATGGTGCTTGCCGGCTTTGCCCTTCTTGGAATTGGTAATACTATTGTCCAGGTTTCTGCAAACCCTCTTATTGTTGATGTTGTTCCCGGAAACCAGAAATCGAGTTTTCTCAGCTTTTCACAATTTGTAAAGGCTATTGGTTCAATGATCGGGGCTCCATTGGCAGCAGTTTTTGCATCACGTTTCGGAGACTGGAAGCTCGAATTCCTTGTTTTCGGGATTGTTTCTATTCTTTCAGTTTTTTGGCTGGGGTTCACGAAAATTGAGGAGGTTAAACAGACAGAAACCAAGGCTACTTTTGCTTCATCTTTCAAATTACTGGGTACAGGATTTGTCCTGATGATGGTTATTTCTATTTTCCTGGTGGTAGGTATCGATGTAGGATTCAATTCCAATTCCGGCCAGTTTCTTATCAAACATTTTCATATCGATTCGACAGCAGCGGAATCGGGAAGAAGTGTCTATTTCTTCGGACGTATGCTCGGTACCTTTGCCGGAGCTATTATGCTAACCAGAATCTCTTCCCGGAAATTCTTCATGTGGTCGGCTGTTCTGGGAATCTTATGTCTGGTTGCTATATTACTTGTATCCTCTCCCTTTATGGCCTGGGGTCTGGTCTTCCTTATAGGCCTTGCTGTCGCTAACATATTCCCTCTGGTGTTCTCAATCACAGTTGAAAAATATCCTACACGTACCAATGAAATCTCCGGACTGATGATGATGGCGATTTCAGGAGGAGCAGTTATACCATTACTTATTGGTTGGATAAGCGATCTTAGCAATGTTGCTCTCGGAATGTCAATACTGATAGTTTGTATGATTTACCTTTTATCAGTATCCGTTTACAGCCTGAAGAGATAAACAATAAGTTACTATCTGATTATTATTTCATGTTTTATAAAAGGCAGATTTTAAACCTGCTTTTTTTTGATCCCGGATTTGGCAATACCGGTCTTATTCCCGGGAGCGGTTCTTCATTTAAAATTGGAGAAGGGTAAGATCATTATTCATCCAATCAGATCCAACGTATATACATTAAAACTAACGGTTCATACAAAACCTAATCCAATAGTGTTTTATTAAGGAAGATCACACTATTTTTAATGGTGATTTTGATGAGTCTGTTGATGTATAAAAGGGAATCCTGATTCTATATGTGGCTATGCTATTTTAATGAGTAGCAGATCTTACATTCATTATGGCAGATTACCCGTAACGCATAAAGATTCTGGTTATGCATCAAAGAAAGGTGCAGGGATAGTTGCAAATATGCTTGTAAAGATGATTAAGGAGGATGACCTGGCGCCAAAGTTAAATAAAATGATAATTGATAGTCTTGAATTAAAAATGAAAATGAAAGAATCAGACAGGTAAGTAGTTTTAGGTTTGATTTTCCACTGTTCCGGAGTCCCCTTTCCCCATTTTCCCAAATTCTCCGGAACATTTTATCCCCCTTCACTGTGAAGTATGTCAGTTGACCAACTTCTAATCAGCCCGAAGGGGGTTCTTTTATTCCGGTATGTGGTATCCGGTGTGCGGTGAGTCACTTATATAACCTCAAGCCGCACACCATATACCGGATTCTGGTTTAATAAAAATAGAACTTCTTCTACTTGTATTTTGACCTTAAATCTTGCAAATTGCAGAGTAATTCGTATTTTCTTATTTCTAATTCGTAATTCGTAATTCGTAATTTCAAATTAGATGAAACAACAATGATATGAAAGAACTTAAATTACCCAGGCGTAATTTTCTAAAAAAAACAGCTGCTGCAATTGTCGTTTTTACAATTGTACCCAGGCATGTATTTGGAGGAAAGGGCTATACTGTTCCAAGCGATCAGCTTACCAAAGGCATTGTAGGAGTAGGTGGAATGGGGAGAGGCCATTTTGAATATGAAGGTACACGTCTCATCGCAGTATGTGATGTTGATAAGACTCATCTTAACCAGGCTATTGCAGCAGCAGGCGGAAATATCTCAGGCTACCATGATTTTCGTGAAATGATTGCAAGGCAGGATATAGATATAGTTCATATTGCCACTCCGCCACACTGGCATGGTATAATATCAAAAACAGCTGCTGAAGCCGGTAAGGATATCTGGTGTGAAAAACCAATGACCCGCACAATTGGTGAAGGAATAAAAGTGGTTGAAGCGGTTCAGAAAAATGGCAGGATGTTCAGACTTAATACATGGTTCAGGTTTAAAGATCAGTTTTATGGACTTGGAACAACTGTAAAGCCACTCAAGAAACTTGTCGATAGCGGGGTTCTTGGATGGCCACTCAAAGTAACAGTTAGCGGAATAACAGGTTATGACTGGAAATTCTATTGGAGGGGACTTTATAATCTCAAGCCAATGCCTGTTCCTCCGGAGCTCGATTATGACTTCTGGCTGGGACCTGCCCCTTATAAACCGTATAATCCCGAACGGGTTCATACTAAGTTTCGTGGCTATTGGGATTATGATAGCGGCGGTTTAGGTGATATGGGTCAGCACTATCTCGACCCTGTTCAGTACCTTCTTGGTAAAGATGAAACAGGACCTGTTTCTGTCGAAATTGATGCACCTGAACAAAATTATGATGCAGTAGGCTCATGGCGCAGGATTAGCTTCACCTATGCCGACGGATGCCAGATAATTCTTGATGGTGAAAACCGCGATAAAGATGCTGCATATATTGAAGGACCTGATGGGAAAGTTTTTAAAGGATTCAGATCGGATATCCCTGATATTCAAAAACTGATTGATTCTCTTCCGGATCCGGCACCACAAATTGTAACATTCACCGAATCAGTTCTTACAAGGAAAAAGTTCGCACTAAATGAGGCAAATGGTCACAGATCATGTTCGATTGTAAACCTTGGTGTGATTGCACTAAGGCTCGGAAGAAATCTTAATTATGATCCTGTTAAACAGCAGTTTATTGATGATGAAGGAGCCAATAGGCTCATTAACCCTCCAATGCGTGGACCATGGAAAATCTGATTAATGTTAAAAATTGTTGAAGTGTTGAAAAGTTGAAAAAGTTGAAAAGATGAAAATCCAAAGAATAGTTATTATCAGTTTTACTCTTCTGCTTCTTTCCCTGTCAGCTTATACGCAGGATAAAATGACCATTGAAACAAAAGTGGCAGATCTTCTTGCCCGTCTGCCTGCTAATGACAACCAATTAACTGACAAGCTTATGGTCGAGATGTTGTCACTCGGAGAAACAGGAATGAATGAGATTTGCGATCAGGTTATTCCTGCAGGAACGGGCGATGACACACGTCCAAGGTTCGCGATTGAAAGTCTTTCACGTTTTCTCTCTGGGAAAAATAAAGAAAATGTAAGACCGATGTGGGAAAAAGTTTGTATTGGTTACGCTACAGACGAAACTGACTTTAGTGTTAAAGACTTTTTCATGAAACAACTTCAACTTTTTGGCGGGAGTGAGTCGGCTGAAGCCATGAAGATATATCTGATGAATAAGGAAATGTGCAATCCGGCACTTGCAGTAATCTCTGCCGTCGGTGGAAAAACTGCAGAAACTATATTAACGGAATCACTTAAGAACAAAGATCTTCCATGTGCAGCTGCGGTCATGAACACCCTTGCATTGATGAAATCACAAGTTGCAGTAAATGAGTATATTACCTGGGCTTCAATAGATGATATCAATATAAAAGCTTCTGCATTCAACGCGCTCGCCCAGAGTGGCAATCAACTAGCATATCCTGTTTTGCTAAGAGCAGCCAAAGAGGTTGAATATAAATGGGAAGCTACCGGGGCAACAGCTTCATTGCTTAACTATGCTAAGGTAGTTGGCCTGAATGGAAATGTCAGAACGATGGATAAGATTTGCATGCTCATTATTTCAAAATGCGAAGATAATTCAACAATTCAAAACAAGACTGTCGCACTTGATACCTATGTAAACTTTCACGGTATAAATGCAATGACTGATATACTCAAAGCGGCCGCTAATTCAAACAGCAAATACAGAAATGCAGCTATCCGGATGTCGCTCAAAATTACGGGAACAGAAGTTGTGAAGAAATGGATTGAATATTTCCCAAAAGCAATTCCGGATGCAAAACCTGAAATCATCAATATGCTGGGTATAAGATCAGATCATCTGGCCTTGTCGCTTGTAACTGCCTCATTATCAGATCAGAATTTGAATGTCAGGAAGGAGGCTTCTGCGGCTGTTGTTAAGATAAACGGAAGCAAGTCTATCCCTGCATTGATAGATTATATGATGAAATTCAGGAGCGAATCTGATCAGGAGGCTGCAAAATCCGCTCTCATGACGGTTTGTGGCAACGATAATATATCACTTCTTATCCCTGTTCTGAAAGGAGGAACTACTACTGCCAGAAAAAGTACGATTGAACTGCTGGACTGGAATAAAGGGAATAAGTATTTCAACGAGGTTTTCCCTTTTACTGCATCAGGTGAAGAACTTTTAAAAACAGCTGCTATTAAGGCACTTGCAAATCTAGCAAGACCTTCTGATCAGACAAAGCTAATTGACCTGCTCTCAAATACAGATAATCAAGATTATATAAATGAAATCCAGACTGCCATCGCAGAGGCGGCAAATAAAATACCTGATCCTGAAAAGAGATCATCTGCTATCCTGAAAGCCATGGGAGGCAATATTCAAAAGGAAAAAATTATTCCAGTCCTTGCAAAGACAGGCGGACATGAAGCTATTAAAACTGTAAGTAAGGAATTTGAAAATGGGAATGCTGATATCCGTGATGTATGTTTTAAGACTCTTTCAACCTGGAAAGATTATTCAGCTTCTTCAGCATTGTTTGAGATATGCGCCTCCGGAGATAAAACTTATGAAGGGCCGGCATTTGAGGGATATGTTAACCAGATAAAATCTGCTGGTATACCCGATGAACAAAAGTTGCTGCTACTCAGAAAGATTATGCCTTTTGCTTTGAGCCCCGAGCGTAAGAATGAAATCCTTACCGAAATAGGAAAATTCAAAACCTATCAGTCTCTTTATTTTGTTGCAAATTATCTTGAGGATTCTTCAACTTCGGCAACCGCTGCCAAATCTGCAATATATATAGCTCTTCCCTTAGTAAATTCCAAAGCTGGCTTGTCTGGAGAGCTGGTAAAAGATATTCTTACCAGGGCTGTCGGAAAGCTGAAAGGTCAAGGGAGTGATTACGATAAAGAAATGGTGAACAAATATTTAGCTTCCATGCCATCCGATGAGGGTTTTAAATCAATGTTTAACGGTAAAGATCTTGCAGGATGGCAGGGGCTCGTTGAAAACCCGGTTGCGAGGGCTAAGATGAAACCTGCCGAGCTGGCTAAAAAACAGATCCAAGCAAATAAAAAAGTATCTGGAAACTGGAGTGTTAAAGATGGTAATATTGTGTTTAATGGTGAAGGGGATAACCTTTGTTCAATGAAGGAATATGGTGATTTTGAAATGTTAGTGGACTGGAAAATCACTAAGAAAGGCGATAGCGGGATTTATCTGAGAGGTTCTCCTCAGGTCCAGATATGGGATACTTCGAGAGTAGATGTAGGTGCGCAGGTCGGCTCGGGTGGATTATACAATAACCAGACAAACCAGTCGAAACCTCTTAAAGTAGCTGACAATCCCGTCGGTGACTGGAATAGTTTCAGAATTGTAATGATCGGTGAGAAGGTATCAGTTTGGATGAATGGAGAACTTGTTGTTGATAATGTCACTTTGGAAAATTATTGGGATCGCAAGATCCCCATCTTCCCAACAGGCCCCATAGAACTTCAGGCTCATGGTACTGATCTGGCATTCAGAGATATATATGTCAGGGAAATAGATGAAAAAGAATTCGATCTTACCCCTGAAGAAAAATCGGAAGGATTTATTGCACTTTTCAATGGAAGAAATCTGAACGGCTGGGTGGGAGATACAATTGCCTATGGAGTTGATGATGGATTGTTAGTTACGATTCCATCCAAAGGAAATATAGGTAATCTATATACTAAAAAAGAATACACTGATTTTATAATCCGGTTTGAATTTCAGCTTACTCCGGCTGCAAATAACGGTCTGGGCATCAGAGCTCCGTTGACCGGAGATGCAGCTTATGTGGGTATGGAACTTCAGATACTTGATGACACAGACCCTGTTTATGATAACCTGCAGCCTTACCAGTATCACGGGTCGGTATACGGGGTAATTCCATCGAGAAGAGGATTCCTGAAACCAACAGGTGAGTGGAATTATGAGGAGGTTACTGCAAAAGGAACTCATATTAAGATTGTTCTTAATGGTACTGCAATTATCGATGGTGATATTGCAGAACCAGGAAATAACGGAACCTTGGATCATAAGGACCACCCGGGATTGAAAAATAGTACTGGTCATATCGGATTCCTGGGGCATGGATCTCTTGTAAAATTCAGAAAAATAAGAATTAAAGATCTATCGCTTTCAGCCTTTTCACAAGTGAAACCACCTGATCCTTATGGCCCGGTTCCTTCAGAAAGGCAACTTGCCTGGCATGAAATGGAGTATTATATGTTTGTCCATTTTACAGTTAATACCTTCACTGATAAAGAGTGGGGTTATGGAGATGAAAATGAGTCTGTTTTCAATCCCACAGAAATAGATTGCAGACAATGGGCCAGAGTTGCCAGGGATGCAGGTATGAAAGGCATCATAATTACAGCAAAGCATCATGATGGTTTTTGTTTGTGGCCATCAAAATTTACAAACCATTCTGTTAAAAATTCTATCTGGAAGAATGGCAAAGGAGATGTATTACGGGAACTCCGTTCAGCCTGTGACGAATATGGATTGAAGCTCGGAGTTTATCTCTCACCCTGGGACAGGAACAGTTCAATATATGGAACTCCGGAATATCTGACCTATTACCGAAACCAGCTCCGGGAGCTTCTTACGGAATATGGCGATATTTTTGAAGTCTGGTTCGATGGTGCAAACGGAGGTGACGGGTATTATGGAGGTTCAGGAGAGACACGAAAAATTGATAACAAAACTTATTACGATTGGGCAAATACCCACACGATAGTAAGAGAATTGCAGCCATCGGCAGTTATGTTCAGCGATGCAGGACCAGATATCCGATGGGTCGGTAATGAGAGCGGAATGGGTAGTATGACAAATTGGTGTCTACTTAAAAAAGATGAAATGTATCCGGGAGGTGACTTCGCTAAAATCCTTGGAGAAGGTCATGAAGATGGTAACTATTGGGTCCCGGCTGAAGTTGATGTATCAATACGTCCGGGATGGTTCTATCATAAAAATCAGGATTCACTTGTAAGGTCCCCTGCGAACCTGATGGAACTTTATTACTCTTCAGTGGGAAGGAACAGTAATCTGCTTCTGAATGTTCCGCCCGACAGGAAAGGACTTCTGCATGAGAACGATGTCAAGTCTCTTCTTGCTTTCAGGGAATTGCTAAAAAAAGAATTCGAAACCGATCTCGCAAGAGGGAAGACTGTAGTTGCATCATCATTCAGAGGACCAGGATATGAAGCTTCAAACGTGAATGATGGAAATCCGGAAACTTTCTGGGCCACAAATGATTTCCAGACTACCGGCGACATAATTGTCAACCTGGGAGCAGAAACAGAGGTGAACAGAATCGTACTTCAGGAATACATCAAGCTTGGGCAAAGAGTTCAGGAATTTAAGGTTTCAGCGTTTAATAATGGTGAATGGAAACAATTAATTGATGGCACGACAATTGGGCACAAAATAATTCGGAAATTTCCTGTTATAAAAACATCTAAAATAAAAATAACTATCAGTAAATCAAAAGCTTGTCCTGTTATTTCCAATCTGGAATTATACAGGTCCCCGGGGAATTGAGTATATTATGGGGAGAAGAGGAGAAAGAAGGAGATTATTCAACATGAAACATTCTTGCAACTTTAACTGCTGCTGTAACTCTCTTTGTAAGACCCGACCAGTTTTTCTTAAGGATATGCTCTTTTGTAATGAGATTTGAACCTATTCCGACACATGTTACACCTGCATTAAACCATTCTGTTAAATTTTCAAGTGTTGGTTCAACACCGCCAGTTGGCATAATACTTGTCCAGGGACATGGGCCCTTAATTGCTCTGACAAAATCAGGTCCACCTACCGATGAACCAGGGAATATTTTAACTATCTCGGCACCAAGCTCTTCTGCATAACTGATTTCTGAGAGTGTTCCACAACCTGGTATCCACAAGATCTTTCTCCGGTTGCTTACTTTTGCCATTTCAGGATTAAGTATCGGAGAAATAATGAAGTTAGCACCCAGCTGAATATATATGGAAGCTGTTCCGGCATCGACTATTGAACCTGCACCCATAACTAACCCCGGAACTTCTTTTTCGGCCCATTTATTAAGTTCACTGAATAATTCATGTGCATAATCACCACGGTTGGTGAATTCAAAAACTTTTATCCCGCCATCAAAGCATGCTTTGATTACATTTCTGCATATTTCAGGATCTTTATGATAGAATATAGGCACAATGCCCACTTCCCGCATCTTAAGAATTACATCTATTCTTGTAAATCGTGCCATAGTTTTTTTCGTTTACACAAATGTATTTAAATTAGGATTAAAAGCAAAGTCTATAAAGTCTGTAAAGTCTATTAGGTGAGTGACCTTGACTTTCGACTTGTGCCTTTTGCCTGTTTACTTTCGCCTTTTTTCTTTTGTCTTTTGTCTTTTGCCTTTTATCTTCTATTATAATTATCTTAGCATCTCAATCTATCAACATGGCCTTAAATTATATCTGGATTGCATTCTTTATTATTGGGTTCATTGTGGCTCTTGGTCAGTTGATATTCGCTGGTAATACTCAAATATTCAACGACCTGGTTAATTCTGTTTTTTCAAATGCAAAGACCGGATTTGAAATTTCACTTGGATTAACTGGTGCACTCACATTGTGGATGGGACTGCTTAAGGTGGGAGAGAAAGGCGGAGCTGTTGCAATTCTTGGGAAGCTTATAGGACCTCTATTTGAAAAACTTTTTCCAGGCTTACCGAAGGGTCATCCGGTTTACGGATCAATTATGCTTAATATTTCTGCCAATATGCTTGGTCTCGATAATGCCGCAACCCCGATGGGACTTAAGGCAATGAAGGAGATGCAGGAGGTCAATCCCGATAAGGAGACAGCTTCAAATGCCCAGATTATGTTCCTTGTTCTTAATGCAGCAGGTTTGACAATTATTCCGGTGAGCATTATTGTTTACAGAATGCAGCTTGGAGCAGTCAACCCGGCTGATATTTTTATTCCAATACTGATCTCGACTTTTGCAGCCTCTCTCACAGGGATGGTAAGTGTAGCTATAATTCAGAAAATCAATCTTTTCGATAAGGTAATACTCGCATATTTGGGAGGACTTTCAGCAATAATCATAGGTATAATATTATATTTCAGCCGGCTTCCTAAAGACCAAATATCAACCATTTCGACTTTTGCTGCAAACTTTATCCTAATGTCGGTAATTGTACTTTTTATCGTCCTGGCATTTATTAAAAAGGTTAATGTCTTTGATGCTTTTATTGAAGGGGCAAAGGAGGGATTTAATACTGCTATCAGGATCATACCTTTTCTTGTAGCAATTCTTGTAGCCATAGGAATTTTCAGAGCTTCAGGTACAATGGATTTCATAATTGCTGGTATAACAAAGTTCTTTGCCTGGCTGGGTGTTGATACACAATTCACAGGCGCGCTGCCTGTCGCATTTATGAAACCACTTTCAGGAACCGGAGCCAGGGGTCTGATGATTGATGCAATGAAAACGAATGGACCAGACTCTTTCATTGGTAGATTGTCTTGCACCATGCAGGGAACCACGGATACAACATTTTATATTGTTGCCGTTTATTTTGGTTCGGTAGGAATCAAAAATACAAGGTATTCGATAGGATGCGGGTTACTTGCTGATCTTGCAGGGTTTACCGCGGCGATATTTATCGCCTATCTCTTTTTTACTTAAACTTCATCAATGAGTACTCTGCTGACTTCGATTCTTGTAGGAATAAGTATTATTGCAATCATTATTCTTACATCCAGACTGAAACTTGAAGCATTTATTGCTTTGTTTCTGGTTTCGCTATTCCTGGCTTTTACAGTACTCCCTGTAAAAACGATCGTTAGTACAATCCAGGAAGGATTTGGGAGCACAATGGCCACCATCGGATTCTTAATAATCCTTGGTGCAATTATTGGAATTACACTTGACAAGACAGGAGGAACACTCAGCATTGCAAGATTTATTCTTTCAAAGACAGGAGAAAACAAAAGTGCCCAGGCGTTGGGTTTCATAGGATTTATCACCGGTTTACCAATCTTTTGCAATTCCGGATTTATTATATTAAGCGGACTTTCCAGGTCGTTAAGTTCAAAATCGAAAATACCAATGCCCTTTCTGGCGTCAGTTCTCGCATGTTCACTTTATTCGGTGCATTGCCTTATACCACCTCACCCAGGAGCACTGGCTGCCGCAGGTCTTCTCAAGGTGAATATAGGCTACCTGATTGTTATTGGAACAGTCTTTGCAATACCTGGAACAATAGCTGCATATTTCTGGAGCAAATGGATTTCAAGTGGTAAAAATTATCAACCGGTTAAAGAGATCGAAGTGGACACAAAACTAACTGAAAACAATCTTCCCTCAGTTTTCCTTTCGTTCCTTCCGATTGCCGTCCCTCTGTTATTGATAGCACTCAAATCCTTATCTAATATGCTCGACAATGGAAGCCGGAGTTTGATTTCAAGAATACTCTTTCTGCCTGGTGAGCCCATATTTGCATTATTAATTGGTGTTGTTCTTGCTATACTATTGATTAAACATAAAACAATCGAATCGTTGAATTCGGTTTTTCGGGAAGCCATAGAAAAGTCGGGACCAATACTTATCGTCACAGCTGCTGGTGGAATGTTCGGGATGGTAATTAAAGCAACAGGCACAGGTGACTCAATAGGCAAGCTGCTGGCAGGCACAAATATTGGTATTGTGGTACCATTTCTGATAGCAGTTATTATGAAAACTGCACAAGGTTCGTCTACTGTGGCTATAATCACAACAGCATCCTTTGTCGCTCCGATGTTATCAATACTTGGTCTGGATTCAGAATGGGGAAGGTTGCTTACTATGTTATCAATGGGTGCAGGTTCTATGATTGTATCTCATGCTAATGATTCTTATTTCTGGGTCATCTCCAATTTTTCAGAAGTGGATCCGTCAATAACTTTAAAAGTTTATTCATCTTCAACTATTGTCATGGGAATTGTTGTTTTTGCGTGTGTATGGATCACATCTTTAATAATACTGTAATAGGTCTGCACTTATAATTGATTTACTATACGGATGGAAAACGATAAAATGAATTGCAGAACAATTGCTGAAAAGATCTTTCTGGCGGGAGTTGAAAGTGTTCTCCCAGACAGATTGATAGTGAATGAGATGTCTTTGAAAGATAATTGTCTGAAAATCGGTCATCTGGATTTCCCGCTGGAAACAATTGAAAATATTTATGTTATCGGTGCCGGAAAAGCCAGTGCAATGATGGGAGCTGAGGTTGAAAAGATACTTTCCGACAGGATTACCGAAGGACACATTGTGGTCAAATATGGTCATTCATGTAACTTGAAATATATTGATGTAACTGAAGCCGGTCATCCGATACCTGATACAAACGGACTCAGAGCCACCCGGGAAATACTGAAAATTGCGGAAACCGCCAGTTGGAACGATCTGGTAATATGTTTGTTATCTGGTGGCGGATCAGCCCTGCTGCCGGATGTTCCCGAGGGGTGTTCTCTTGAAGATATGATTAAAGTTAATGATCTTCTTCTAAATTGCGGGGCCTGTATTAGCGAGATTAATGCAGTTCGTAAACATTTATCAGTTGTCAAGGGAGGCCAGCTTGCGAGGGTTGTTTATCCGGCTACTCTTGTGAATCTTATTTTATCCGATGTGCCAGGAGATGCACTTGATGTAATAGCTTCCGGACCAACAGTTCCAGATCCAACAACATACCTGCAGGCACTGACTGTTCTGTCTGCTTTTGGATTATCACGAACTGTTCCCCGTGGTATACTTACCTTTTTAAAAGAAGGGGCTGCAGGAAAGAAACCGGAAACACCAAAACCAGATGATCCCGTTTTTGATAAAACATACAACATACTGGTAGGTACCAACAGAAAGGCCCTTGAAGCAGCTAAGAATAAAGCTTTAGAATTTAATATCAATGCTGTTATAATTGACGATCAGTTGCAAGGCGATACATTAACAGTTGCTGATTATTTAGTTCAAACCTCAATAAGATTCAAAAACGATACTAATGAAGTGAAGCCTGTCTGTCTTTTATTCGGTGGAGAAACAACAGTTAAAATGACAGGAAAAGGAGCCGGAGGAAGAAACCAGCACTTATCATTGTTATCAGCACTTTTACTTCGAAATAATCCCGGAATAACAATACTTGCCGCAGGAACAGATGGTAATGATGGACCAACCGATGCAGCAGGAGCTGTAGTTGATTCAGATACTGTCCCCGTTGCTATCTCAAAAAACATTGACCCGGAAAAGCACATTTTGGATTTCAATTCATACCATTTTTTTAAAAAAGCAGGAGGGCATATCATCACCGGACCAACAATGACCAATGTGATGGATATTATAGTGGTGATTGTGGAATAATGAGAAAGGCACAGGGCGCAAGGGCATGGCGGTTCAAAGGTTAAATGTATATTGTATTTAAGGAGATTGACGATGTATATAAGACTATCTTTAACTAATAATTTATTACTTTAACTATGAAAAGTTCTTCCCTCTTATTCTTTATTTTCTTAAGTTTGAATTCATGTAATCAGGCATCAAAACCAGTGATTGCAAATGAAAAGAAGCCTGTAACACAGTTTATTGATACCTCTGACATGACCAATAATTTTTACGATAACACCGAAACATATCCGCTACCGGTAAAAGAACTGTTCATTGATGGAGAGATAGCTAACCCGGGGAAGGTCGATTTTACTGATCTTCCGGTACATTCGGTCATTATTAAAGAGACATTGCTCGACAGTGCAGGTGGTGACAGGTTTGTAGGTGCTTATCGGTATGACGGTTATTCACTTTTTGATATTCTCGATAAAAGGATACTAAAAAAGGCAAACAGCAGTGAATTTAAACCTATTATCGATCTTTATGTTGAAATTGAAAATGAGAAAGGCGAAAAAGTTGTCTTCAGCTGGGGTGAAATATATTATCCCAATAACCTTCATAAGATTTTGATTGCCAGTGGTGTGTCGAGGATAGTGCCATCCAAAACAAAGGAACTCTGGCCGCTGCCTGTCGAAAGCAAGATTGTGGCAGCGAGCGATCTTGTGACTGAAAGAAATATCACCTCGCCGGTTAAGATTACCGTTAAATCATACCCGCATTCATTTACTGTAAAGCAGGGTATGTCGCCGATGTATTCATCACGGATAGATGTATTCACTTCTTCCAAACAGGTAGGGCAAATAGAAACACTTCCCGTAAACATTAATAATGCAACTTATAATACAATATTTTATGGAAGGGGAAAAGGCATTCATAGTACAACACCATTTAAAGGGGTTTTGCTTAAAGATCTGCTTCTGAAAAATTATCCTGGAAACGGGGAAAATCTGAAATCTGGCATAATCTGTATTGAAGGGAAGGATGGCTACAGGAGTGCTTTCTCATATTCTGAAATATTCAACAGAAATGACCAGCAGGAGTTTATGATGGTAAAAACCGGTAATCAGGAAGACGGGGGGCTCTTCAGAATTTTTGCCGCCTCAGATTTTTTCTCCGACAGGGCCATTAAATCGGTCAGCGAAATACACTTGGATATTATTAAATAAAATGAAAAATTATGAAAACAAAAGTATTAGTTCTTTTATTCAGTTTAGCATTGATCTCCAGCAGCTACGGAAGTAAAAAAACAGGAGAAAACACTAAGGGTACAGATAATTTAATACAAGCTCCAGACTATGGAATGATGATTGTAGCGAAGTTAACTGTTAAACCGGAAAAGGTTAAAGCTTTTACTGAAGCCGCTAAGGAGATAATTGAAAAATCAAATAAAGAACCCGGCTGCAAATCTTACCAGCTTTATCAGGACCCGTATGATAATACGAAATTTGTTTTTGTTGAAGAATATAAAAATCAAGCTGCTATAGATGCACATTTTGCCAGCGATTACTTTAAGGCTTTTGGTCCTAAAATCAGTGATTTGGTCGTAGACCCGGCTAAGATTAAAATAATCAGCGTGGCTAAAGAGGAAGATAAATAGATTTTTCATTTTCCCGATCATCCCTGGGATATATTAATTTTTGATTAGGAAACACCATAGTGTGGCCCTGCAATTACGATTATGTGATAAGATAGGGTCATGCCATGCCATGATCCTTTAATTGTCATCCTTTAATAATTGTAGATTACCCCGTTTCATTTAAGCTTCATTTCAATTTTTGCCACCGTGTTTTTATTATATTTGCTATTCGACAAATCTTTGAAACAAATCATGATATAATGAAGGCCCTGGTACTTGAAAAATATAATGAACTTGTTTATAAAGATGTTCCGGAACCTGTTATAAAGAGTAACGAAGTACTTGTCAGGGTGATGGCCTGTGGTATCTGCGGATCTGATGTTCATGGCCTGGATGGTAGTACGGGACGAAGAATTCCACCAATGATCATGGGACATGAGGCTTCCGGTGTTATCGTAAAAACAGGGACAGATGTGAGGGGTTGGAAATCAGGAGACAGAGTTACTTTTGATTCAACAGTTTATCCTCTCAATGACTGGTTTACACTCGAAGGGTTGTATAATCTCAGCGACAACCGTGAAATTCTCGGAGTATCACCTGGCACCTATAAAAGAGATGGCGCATTTGCCGAATTTATTGCAATTCCTCAGCATATTCTGTATAAAATACCCGAAAAAGTCACTTTTCAACAGGCTGCAATGGTAGAGGCTGTTGCCGTTGCTCTTCATTCAATTAATATCTCAGGAGTCAAAACCGGAGATAGATGCGTTGTGGTAGGAACCGGAATGATCGGGATCTTTATTCTGAAACTTCTTAAGATATCCGGTCCGTCAATGATTATTGCTATTGATAATAATCCAAAGCGACTTGAAATGGCCATTTTGGCAGGTGCGGATCATATATTTCTCTCAACAGAAGGAAATCTTGTAGAAAAAGTAATTGCTCTCACAAATAACAGGGGAGCAGATATCTCTTTTGAAGCTGTCGGGAAAAGTGAATCTGTAAATATTGCTATTGATATAATCAGAAAAGGTGGAAAGACCGTTTTAGTCGGGAATATCTCTCCTACGATTAACTTTCCTCTTCAAAAAGTTGTTACCCGCGAGTTAAAAGTACTTGGAAGTTGTGCAATAAGAGGTGAATATGAGACTGTCCTAAATATGCTGGAAACCGAAAAGATTTGTGTCGATGATCAGATCTCGGCAATTATACCGCTTTCAGAAGGAGCAGTCTGGTTTAAAAAACTATTCAGAAAAGAGGAAGACCTGAACAAAATAATTCTTGTACCCTGATTTCAACAAATGGCTGAAAGAATTTATAATATTTCTATTGCCGGATGCAGCAAAGTGGCACATCTTCATGCAAAAGCGATCCGGAACATTCCCAATGCGCGACTGGCAGGGGTTTGGAACAGGACAAGCAAGAAAGCAGCAGACTTTGCCTCATTATACAAAACACAAGCTTTTTCAGACATTTCAAAGATGGTGACTGATACTAAATCTGATCTTGTACTTGTCTGTACTGCACATCCTTATCATAAGCAACCTGCGATGGATTCAGCAATAGCAGGTGCTAATGTCCTGGTTGAAAAACCGCTGGCTTCTGATCTTCAGGATTGTGATGATATTATTAAATGTTGTAAAGATAACCATGTAAGATTAGGGGTGGTAAGTCAGCGGAGGTGGTATGAACCGGTAAAAAGAGTTAAGCGTGCCATCGATAATGGAAAAGTAGGGAAACCGGTACTGGCTACAGTTACGATGTTGGGATGGCGGGATAAAGCTTACTATGATTCTGATGCTTGGAGGGGATCGTGGAAAACAGAAGGTGGTGGCGTCCTTGTTAACCAGTCTCCTCATCAGCTTGATATACTTTTGTGGTTTATGGGGGAAATTGATGAAGTTTATGGCATCTGGAAGAACCTGAATCATCCCTACATAGAGGTAGATGATACAGCTATGGCCATAGTTAAATTTAAAAGTGGTGCAATCGGAAATATATTGGTAAGTAACTCTCAGAAACCGGGTCTTTACGGGAAAGTACAGGTACATGGTGAAAATGGCTCATCCGTAGGAGTTCAAACCGATGGAGGTGCAATGTTTATTGCTGGAAGGTCAGGTGTTGCCGAACCACCAGTTAATGATCTTTGGACCATTCCGGGTGAAGAAAACTTATTGAAACAATGGATCAGTGAGGATATTGAAACTTTTAATAATTGTGATACAACTGTCCGCTATATGCAATACCAGATCGAAGATTTTCTTTTCTCTATCGGGAATGGGATGGAGCCGGCTGTAACAGGAGAAGATGGTCGCAGAACTGTGGAGCTATTCACTGCAATCTACCGCTCTACGCGCGATAATATGCCGGTAAAGTTTCCTTTGAAACATGAACCTCGGTCCTAGGTCCCCGGTCCTGGGTACTGGTTAAGAAGTAAGAAGTACCAAGTACCAAGTACGAAGTAAGAAGAATAACTTAATTAATGGGAAGTACGAAACATAGAGTACCAAATACCCAGCACCAGGAACCGGGGCACCGAGTACCAAAAGATTATTGAATCTATAATAACCAGTTTATGCCACTAATCATCGTAATCCTCGGAATTTGCCTTCTGCTTTTCCTGATTCTTGTACTAAAATTCAATTCGTTTTTATCATTTGTCATTGTTTCCCTGGCAGTGGGTCTGGCTGAAGGAATGACAATTGATAATGCTGTTGTTTCTATCGAAAACGGTATCGGTAATACGATGGGTTTTCTTGTTCTGGTACTTGGTTTTGGTTCCATGCTTGGTAAACTGGTTTCAGAAAGCGGAGCTGCTCAGAAAATAACATCCAAACTTATTCAGGCATTCGGTATTAAGCATATTCAACTGGCGTTAATGCTAACAGGTTTTATTGTTGGCATTTCACTTTTCTACGATGTAGGGTTTTTTATTATGATTCCTCTTGTATTTACCGTAGCAGCTTCCACCGGACTTCCATTACTTTATGTCGGATTACCGATGCTTGCATCTCTTTCTGTAACACACGGTTATCTTCCTCCCCATCCTGCACCAACAGCGATTGTTACATTGTTCCATGCAGATCTTGGAAAGACATTGTTATATGGCATAATCGTTGCAATTCCTGCAATAATCATTTCAGGTCCTATATTGTCAAAGGCTCTTAGTAAAATAGAGGCAAAACCCCTGCAGGAATTTCTAAATCAGAAAGTATTAACTGATGAAGAGATGCCGGGCTTTTGGGTCAGTTTTTTTTCTTCACTTCTGCCAGTCCTTCTTATTACTATTTCTACTTTAGCCGGATTCCTGATGCCAGCAGATAATGGTTTAAGAAAAGTCCTGGGATATATCGGAAACCCGGTAATTGCTATGCTGATAGCTGTTTTATTTTCTATTTATACCCTGGGACTGGCAAGAGGCAGAAAAATAACTGACATTATGAATTCCCTGGCACATTCGGTAACAACTATCACAATGATAATGTTACTGATTGCCGGGGCCGGAGCTCTGAAACAGGTTCTTGTCGACAGCGGAGTTAGTAAATATATTGGTGAACTGCTGAGTCAATCTTCTCTCTCACCTTTGTTTCTTGGATGGCTGATTGCAACAATTCTGCGATTTTGTGTTGGTTCGGCTACTGTGGCCGGTATTACCACAGCTGGAATAGTTCTGCCACTTGTAACAGGCGGATCGGTAAATCCCGAACTGATGGTACTGGCTATAGGTGCGGGAAGTCTTATGTTCGGACATGTAAACGATGGCGGATTCTGGCTCTTCAAGGAATATTTCAATCTTAGTATAAAGGATACCCTAAAAACATGGAGTGTCATGGAAACATCTATTGGTATAAGCGGGTTGATAGGGGTTATGGCACTTAGTCTATTTATAAAATGATCTGATACTCTGAAGTCCGAAGACCGGAGACCGGAGTCTGATGAGGTTATTACTTCTGACTTCTGTCTTCAGACTCCGGATTGATTTATTATTGAATTTTTTCTTATAATTTTAAACTTAAGAAAACAGACTACTAATCTGAGAATGATTTTCATGAAGAAAATTCTTTCATTGGTTTCTTTAATGCTTATAGTTTATACACTTAAAGCTCAGCAAGGCGCCCCCTTACTTACTAATTTTAAAGAAAGCAATGAGATTGAAAACCAGAGCTGGGCTGTATGTCAGGATGACAACAATGTTATGTTGTTTGCCAACAGAAGGGGTATTCTTACATTTGACGGACAGGGCTGGAACTTCATTCCTATACCCACAATTCCTTATTCTCTTAAATACAATCCCCGGGAAAGGAAAGTTTATGTCGGTGGAGATAACAATTATGGATACCTTGCAAGGGACGATAAAGGAATTTACAGATATTCTTCAATTTCAGGTGATTCAGCCTCATTAGGTCTTATATCCAGAATAATTTTTACTGATTCCACAATATATTTTTACGGGGAACAAAGTATAAGCAGGCATAATATAAAATCGGGAAAGCTTGAGTTACGACTCCGGCAAAAAGAAAATGAACCATTTACCGGGATGTTTATCACCCCAAAAAACACTTTTATAAATGTGTTGTCAAAAGGACTTTACAGACTCGAAAGTGATACCTTATTCCCAATAGTTACTGGCTATCTGTCAAAAGATGATGAAATTCTGTTCAGTCTTCCTTACAACAATAATCTTGTACTGCTGGGAAAAAGCAATGGCGACCTGTCTCTTTTCGACGGGATAAAATATTTTGATTACCAGATTAAGGATGAGGGTTACCTCCGGCAAAATATTCTTTCTGAAGGATTATTAGTTTCTGATAGCCTGTATGCCTTTTCAACACTTGATGGTGGAGCATTGGTTGTAGAAAAGAAGAGTGGTAAACTTAAACATACGATTAATTATATAAATGGATTACCCGATGATGAAATTTTTGCACTTGGGGTCGATAACAATCATGGCCTGTGGCTTTCCCATCAGTATGGACTTACCCGTGCAGATCTGAGGTTGCCTGTTGCTAATTTCAGTATTTACCCGGGGCTGAAGGGCAACCTTATTACATCCCTCTGGCATAATAATGAATTATATGTTGCAACAAGCGAGGGTATTTATTATCTTAAAGAGGTAAAAAATTATGCTGAAGTTGAAGTTCTGGTAAAGAATGAAATACCCTCCAGAGCGCCAAGCCAGGCAGTAATACGGAATATGCCGGTTCAACGGCTGGTTAAGGAGCCACAGAAGACAAGGAAAAGTATCTTTGCACAAATATTCGGTAAGAAACCCGCTCCTGCTGTTGCTCAGGTTGCACAGGAAAAGGAACAACCTTTATTTAAGCCGCCGGAAATAAAACTGCCGGAACCAAAATATTTCAAAAAGATAGCCGGCAGACTCAAATCAATTAATTATGTCTATACCAAAGTTGATGGACTGAATGAAAAATGCAAACAAATGATATCTGCCGGAAATGAAATTTTTGCCGCGACAAACAAAGGTCTTTACATTATTTCCGGACACGTTGCCAAGACTATTGTAAGTAACAGATATATTAATAACATAAGTCCAAAATCAAAGGATAATAAGTATTATGTCGCCGCCGCGGATGGCTACTTTTATATCACACCTGATAATAAAAAGAAATGGGTGGCAGTTTATCCTGACAAAACGTTCACCCACTCAGTCTATTCAATTGTATCAACTGATGAGAATACTGTCTGGGCCGGAAGCGACGATATCGCCTTCAGGATCAGTCTCAATAATGGTGTACTTTCGGGAAGTCTTGAATCATACTCTATTAAGAATGATTCACCTCAAAGGTATATCATTGAATCTGTTAATGATACAGTATTTCTTTTTACATCATCGAAGGTAAGTTATTATAACCGGAGTCTTGATTCTTTTGTAGAATACAAAAAGGAATTTACGAGTAATAATGGCAAGATAAAATTTGTTTTTTCCCAACCTGAAATTCCATGGATAAAAACCGGAGATGAATGGATCAATATAAGTTCAGCAGGCAGTATCGACTATAATGACAAGTCTATCCTTAAAATTTTTGATAATCTTAATTCAATATATACCGACAAAGATAATATCTGGGTTGTGAGTGGTGATAATATGCTCTTCAGAATTGTACGTAACAAAATACCTTCAATTAAGCCTGACCTTGGTCTGTTTATCAAGAGTATCTCTGATGCGAAAGGTCTTTACAGGCTTTCTGATATTGTATTCGGGAGCGGTGATAACAATGTGTATTTTGATATCGTGGCACCAGGATATCTCAAGCAGAATTCAACTCAGTATCAATGGATACTTGATAATGGGGAATGGTCAAAGTGGTCATACGCCAATACAATAAACCTGATAATAAAGCCAGGTAAATATACGCTTCAGGTCAGGGCAAAAGATATATGGGGTAATATAAGTGATCCCAAAGTGGTAGGATTTACAAGTGAAGCACCCTTTACTCAAACAACATTCTTTTATATACTTGTTCTGGGTGCTGTATTAATTGTTATAATAGGAGTAGTTCGATTCAGGGAAAGGCAGCTTAAAAAAGACAAAAGGATTCTCGAAACCAGGGTAAAAGAACGGACTGCCAAAATTGAGGCACAGAAAAAAGAAATCACATCTAGTATTGAATATGCAAGCAGAATACAGATGGCTATGCTGCCGGAGGATTGGCATTTCAGATATTCATTCACTGACTATTTTATTATATTCAATCCGAGGGATATTGTAAGCGGAGATTTTTACTGGATAGGTGAAGATGAAAAACATATTTTCTTTACAGTTGCCGACTGCACGGGCCATGGTGTCCCGGGAGCCTTTATGAGTACTCTGGGAATGACAACATTAGATGAGATAATCAACAATAATACTGATCTTAAAGCAAATACTGTACTGAACTTGTTACGTGAGAAGATCAAAACTTCACTTCATCAGACCGGCAAACAGGGAGAAGCCACTGATGGAATGGATATAGCTTTCTGTATTCTTCATAAAGACAGAAAAAAACTCGAATTTTCAGGTGCATATAACTCCCTCTTTATTTTTCAGGGTGGAGAGTTAAGGGAATATCGGGCCGACAGGATGCCAATAGGAATCTACTACGGTGAAAAGGAAACATTTACAAATTATGAGATTGATGTACAAAAAGGTGATACAATCTACATCTTTTCAGATGGTTTTGCTGATCAGTTTGGTGGGCCTAAAGGATCCAAATACATGAAATATAATCTTAAAAAACTTCTGTCAGAGATCTACAACAAACCTATGGCTGAACAACGAATTATCCTGGAGAATGAGTTTGAAAAGTGGAAAGGTTCCGCTAACCAGATTGACGATGTTACAATCTTGGGTGTGAGGATATGAGACTGTCGCCTTCTTTAAATAATTCACTATCTTTAAACCTTAAATTGGAAAAATATGAAAATAAAATTTATAGGTGCCGCAAGGGAAGTGACCGGGAGTAAACATCTCATTACCACAGATTCAGGTAAGAAAATCCTTCTTGATTGCGGAATGTTCCAGGGTAAGGGACTCGAAACTGACAGTATGAACAGGGACCTTATGTTTGATCCCTCTCAGATTGATCATATCATACTTACACACGCTCATATTGATCATTCCGGTTTGATACCGTATGTATATAAACTGGGATTCCGGGGATCAGTTATTTGTACAAACGGAACACGCGACCTATGTGCAATAATGCTTGCAGATTCCGCTTTTATACAGGAGCATGATACTATTACATTCAATAAACGCAGGACTAAAAAAGGACTCCCCCAGGTATCACCAATCTATACCCAGGCAGATGCAACAGCTTGCATGGGTCTCTTCATCGGGGTGCCAAATGAGATGAAATTCAGAATTGATGAAAATATAAAGGTTAAATTCACAAGTACCGGACACATGCTTGGCAGCGGAGTGGCCAATATAGAAATACTCGAAAACGGGCAAATTAGAAAAATAGCTTATACGGGAGATATTGGCAGACCGGTTGATCAGATTCTTGCACCTCCTCAGCCTTTTCCACAAGCTGATATACTTATTACCGAATCAACTTATGGCGACAGATTGCATCAGGACTCAAAATTGGCTGAAGAAGAACTTCTGAATATAGTGGTAGATACCTGTGTAACCAAAGGTGGTAAGCTTATAATACCTGCTTTTAGTGTTGGACGGACCCAGGAAATTGTATTTTCCTTTAATAATTTCTTTAACGAGGGAAGGTTACCTAAAATTGATATTTTTGTCGATAGCCCACTAGCTGTAAATGCAACTGCCGTATTCAGGATGCATCCTGAATGTTTTAATAAAAATTTCAGTGATGTTCTGGAAAAAGATCCTGATCCGTTCGGATTTGATAATCTGTATTATATAAACAAAGTAGAAGATTCAAAAAAACTTAATGATCATAAGAATCCTTGCGTTATTATCTCTGCTTCAGGTATGATGGAAGCAGGACGTGTAAAACATCATCTTGCAAATAATATTTCAGATCCGAAAAACACTATTCTTATTGTTGGATATTGTGCACCAACAACTCTCGGAGCAAGAATAGGAAGAGGAGATAAAGAAGTTTCCATATTTGGAACTGTCTATGATGTAAAAGCTGAAGTTAAAAAAATCGAATCATTCAGTGGTCATGGTGATTATAAGGAAATGATCAGTTTTATAAGTTGCCAGGATAAGAGTGCTCTCTCTAAGATTTTTATAGTTCACGGTGAGTATGAAACGCAGAAGAAGTATGTTTCTTCCCTTACGAATGAAGGGTTTAAAAATATTGAAATACCGGCAAAAGGGCAGGAATACAAAATTTAGGAATTAATTAGGGATAAGGTTGTAGTTAGAAGCGGAGGGATGAAGCAATCTTAAAGGATATCTGTTCTTTTATTGAATGTACTTTCTTAATTCTTTTCTAATCTGTTTATAATCAGGGAAGACTTCAGAAAGTAATTTGTAATATTGCTTACCATGGTTATGGTGTTTCAGATGGCATAGCTCATGAGTAATAACATACTCAATGTACCGGTCAGGCAGTTTTATAAGTTCTGTACTTAATGTTATTTCACCTTTATTTGAGCAACTTCCCAATCGCCTCTTCATGGTACGGATAATCAGGCCTGTCGGGTTAAACATCTGATTTTCATTTTCCATGAGAACTTTATTCATTACCTCAGGAAAATGTTTAAGGGCTTCGTTTTTATAACCTTTGTAAAGCAATTTCTTGATTGTTTCTCTATCATCTGTTTTTTCTGTTCCCAGTTCAATTGTATTATCGTAAAACCTGGCATAAGATATTCCTGATTTTTCGATCTTAAGAACAGATTGATTCCCGTGAAAAAGATGTGTCTCACCTGTTGTATAGGACTTGTTGACCTGACTATTGTCAAGTTTCCTGTAATTGTCACGATGTTTTAAAACCCAACTGTACTTTTCGTTGACTATCCTGCTGATTGTTTTTAAGGAGGTAAGATAAGGAACTCTCACAATCACAGATGAATCCGGATGTACACTGATACCAATAGACCTTCTTCGTGAATATATTATTCTAAATTCCAGATCCTCTATCCGGTGAATTTTTTGATCCTTTAACATTAATCCTTTTAATACAGTTAATTAATTTCTGAAAATGTATGAAAGCTGTATTTCTTCATTTCCAGATAGTTTAATATTGAGTCCAGGCGAAGGTAAAATTTATCTTTTCTTCTTGGGTCTGTACCCGGATGAATAAGCAGTATATATCCGTTCATCCCACTTCGTTTTTCATATGATATTAAATTTTTCATAAGAGAATCACTTGAATAATATGGTTTCCCCTTTTCGGGAAATGTCCAGTCCTGATTAGTTATTGTACCATTTGAGATGTCAACCAGTTTAATACCGGCTTTGCCCGACCAGCTGGCAATTGTATCGTTATACCATTCATAAGGGGGTAAGAATACCAAGGCACTTTCTTTAGAAATACCTGATCTCGCCAGTTCCTTATAATTATTTTCAAGGTCATCCAAAAACTCATTTTTTGTAATGAGCATGGAATCTCTTTTTTGCCATGAACAATAGAGAAGGTGTTTGCCGGAATGCGGACCAATATAATGGCCGTCGGTACTGATCTCTTTTATTATTTTTTTATTAGAAGGGTTCCTGCAGAAGTCTCCTGTTAAGAAGAAAGAAGCTTTTATTTTATGAAGATATAATGTCCGGCTGATTGTATCGAATCCATCAGAAAAATCATCGGCAGTGAAACAGAGGTAAATTTCTTTTTTTGTTGTATCCATCCTGACAATGGCACCTCTGACCAAGGTGATATTTGGATTCAGGTATATGTTCTTAGATTTAGATTGCAGTTCTGACAGATAATATATCAGACTGGCTGTGCCATCCATTGTACATTCATTTGTCGAATAATCAGCAAAGTCATCGTGATAAACTGCAAGTTTTGTCTGGAATTGAGCATATTCATCTTTCTTAGACAAGTATATATATTTAAGTGAATTGAATATTGTCGGATAGACCGGACCATCAACCAGACCTCCGTAAACCTGTTCTCCCTTAACAACATAGGAGGAATGTGAGTTAACAGGATAGTTACCTTTTTCGGGAAGACCAACTATCATACTTGTTCCCCATGGATTACAACCAAATAGCCAGTCCCTGTGTGCAGCTTCCAGCTCGGCATATGAACTGTCGCCGGTTATTTCAGTATAAAGATGAGCCTGCGTTATTATAGCTGCAATCAGATTGTTAGAGCACCAGATAAATGGTATTCCAATATGAAAAGGGTTTTTCCAGGCTTTTAATTCTGTAAGATCAAGTCCCTTTTTCATGTAACCCGAAAACTCAGTTTCATTTTGGCTTTTCTGTTTCCTGGCAATAGCGGGATGCCCCATATTTACAAACGGATACCACTGATAATGATGAGCAGTATCACTTCCAATCCATGGAGTGACTAATTCTTTTCGCCCGAATTCCAGAGAATAACTGAGGTATTTTGATTCTTTTGTCAGGTTGTATAATTCAATTGCAGCAAGTTCCATATCATCTACCCAGTTATCTTCCTCATAAAAATATGGAGCCGTTCCGGGTGCTGTCTGACATACCCCCGGGTTATCAAGGCCAAAACTGAAGGCTGCTGTTGCCTTGTCCATCAGTAATGCGGAAAACTTAGGATCAACATCTTTATAGACTTCTGCCCCTTTTGCGAAGGCAGAAGCGAATTTACCTGCTGTTGACGCTATTCCGGTTGTCCGGTTTTTATATTTAAAAAGCCCCTGAGGTTTCCCGGTACAAAAATAAACAGGTCTTTCCTTACCCTTTCCGTAATTTGCCGTATCGTCATTTGGAAACCTGAATCCAATATGATCACGGTCGTCAGCAATCTGGTTGTACATTATTCCTGGTCCCGGATTCATTTTTAAGAGCCAGTCGAGTCCCCATTTGCATTCGTTGAGAATATCCGGAATTCCATCCGGACCAGCCAGACCATTGGAAAGATATTTATCACTGAAAGAAGCAGGATTTTCTGAATATGCAAAAAGCATTTGGTACGTTGCATTGGCTGAGGTTGCTACATACTGCAGATAATCAGCAGCATCATGCCATCCACCTGTAACATTAATGTGCGCGGAATCTGCTGATTTACCATATATTTCATATCCATCATGAGTATGGCATGAATCTTTTACAAATGGATTATATCCGGATCTCTGCTGTCGCATATAGTTTAGGAGAAAATCAGCTGTTCCGTCATATACATTATCCGCAATACGGAAATCGGGAGAGACAGCTTTCCCGGCAATAATTTTGTAAACTCCGCTGTTTCTAAGGCTGCTGAACTGGAGGCGGTAACAGCTTATGAAAGGGTCTAATGCATTAGTCTTAACGACATTTTTAAAAGTCATTGCCACTCTACCCGATTTTACATCGATTACTTTAAACGATTTAAGATCTAAAGATTTCTTGCTTAGTAAAACTGCAACCTTGATATCATTATTCCTGTAGCCAAGCTGATTGATCCTGATCCATTCATCTTGTTCGTTTCCATAGGATATTGTTTGAATTAAAATCCATAAAATCAATGATATACATGCATTTTTCATATATGACCTTCTGTAATCTGAAAAGATGCAATTTACTAAAATAGATTGAAGAAATAATTTCCATTCCTGCATACCATTTTAAACTTTTCAACAGGCAATTTGTTATTGTGATAGGTTAAAATAGTCTTAAAATCAAATATTCAGGAATAATAGCACATTTTACTTTGTCTAATATTCATAAATATAAACTTTTGAAGTTTTAAAACAAAAGGTAGCTGGCAGAAGAAAGACAATTATTTCGAAAAGAAGAAATTAATACATATGTTACCCAAACTGAAAATGGTTAGTAAATTATTCCCAATAATTTTTTCGACCATATCTTATCAGGTTAGTAGGTTAGTAGGTTAGTATAAAGATCAGGCGAGGGTAATATCAACGGGTGGCAGTTTTTCTGCCACCCGTTTCTTTTTAGTTATAATGAATTCGGTGCTTTACCTGTTTCAGCTTATTCCTTTCTAATTGTTATTACTGTTATTTCCGGCGGCATCCATATCCTGAACGGGATAGCCGAAGATCCAAGTCCGCGGTTAACATATTGATACTGATGGCCCACTGTATAAAGTCCATTCCAGTGAGGGTAGAAATATTTTGCCGGACTCCATCTGAATCTTTTCGTCATTATGCCCATCTGCATGCCATGCGTATGGCCCGAGAGAGTAATATCAATATCAGTTTTTCCTGTCACATCCTCTTCCCATTGATTTGGATCGTGACTGAGAAGTATTTTAAGATCTACACTGTCAAGTCCTGATATTGCTTTTTCAACATCTCCATGAATCATATGAGGGTGCCGCCCTTTAGTGATAATACCTATCAGAGCGATTCTTGCCTTGCCGATATTGACAATTTTAAATTCATCATTCAGAACCTGATATCCTGAAGCTTTTATCAGGTTATTCATTATCAATATATTATTGTCCCTGTCAGCTTCCGTGAAAAATGGATCGTAAGTACCGATATCATGATTGCCTAAAATAGCATAATTGCCATACCTGCTTTTTGCTTTTGAAAGGATTGTATCATTTTTGTCGAATTCCCTCCATCCAAAATCAATAAAATCACCTGTATTCAGAAGCAGATCAGGCTTTAAGGCATTAACATCATACATAACCTTTTGCAACAACTTCCTTTGATTATAAAAACAGGGAAGATGAATATCCGACAGCTGGACTATTTTCAAACCATCAAGATCCTTATTCAGTCCTTTGATTTTTATTGTGACCTCTTCAGTTTTGAAATTAAATCTTCCATGAAAGGTACTGAAACCAATAATTGTAAGGATTATTATCATAATGATCAACCCTATGTTTGTCAATAGCCTAATGTGATCACCCTTTTTTATCCTTAATAATTTACCCGTAAAATGTACAATGTCTAAAATAATTCTTGGAATAACAACAGCAACTATCAGTCCTGTCATATTCATCATTAACCACACGTGACGGGGGTTATCGTAAAAGCTTCTGAAAGAAGTTGTTTCAACATAAGTGATCCAAACGCAGAGACTTAGTATAACATTGATAACTAATGAAATGAAATATTTTGGCTTTGAAGTGTGGTAAAAGTGTTGTCTCAGAACCACAAACGTTAGAATCTCTGTAATGATCAGAATAAACAATAATACCATAAAAAAGATTTTTGAGATATAAAAGTACTTAAATATTAATTATCCCGATTATTTTTATATTGGCAACGGCTATAAAGTATCATATCTAACCTTAGCGTTTCTTTAAGTATTACTAGGTGAACATATGTGTTTAAAATTTTTTACCACAAAGGATCACGAAGGTTATCACAAAGTAACACAAAGTAATAAAGCAATTTATTTTGATCTAGTTAAATGAAATGAATGACTGAAGTTAATTTTTATGACCCGTCTTTTATTCCTGATTCAAAACTGACCTATTCAGTTATATCAGCGAAATTTGAAGGCAAATGGATATTTGTCCGCCACCAAAACCGATCGACATGGGAGATTGCCGGAGGGCATATTGAAAAAGGGGAGACTTCATTTGAAGCCGCAGCAAGAGAGTTAATTGAAGAGACCGGAGCCGTAAAATTCAAACTCAGGTGTATTGCAACATATTCAGTAACAATGGATGGCGAAACAGGATGGGGAAGACTTTACATTGCAAAAGTTTTTGAAATTGGCCCGATACCCGACATATCTGAAATTGCTGAAATCGTTTTCTCGGATCACCTTCCTGAAAATCTTACACATCCTGATATTCAGCCGCTTCTATTCAACAAAACGGTTGAGTTTTTAAAGATAAAAAAATCAATTAACCGAAAAGGTCGCATAGGTTAAATTTGCCCCCCTGCCCTCTTTAAAGGGGGTTAATTCTCTGTCTTTTAGGTAATTTCATTTAATCCACAGAATTAGTTCCCCTTTTGGGGGAAGGACTCGAAGCGGCCAGGGGGCGCACCTTCTTAGCGAGCTTTGCGGTTAATTTAATTCTCAGATATATTCGAAAGTCACTTTTTTAAGCCATTTTTCCTCAAGTAAACGAGCTATCCGTTTTACAACCGTTCTCCTAATTTCAAGATCAACAGGCAGGTTAGGATCCTGATGAGCAATATTTATCCTTGTACCGATAATGAAATGAATCTCATCGCTCTCCATGATCAGCCTTACAATCTTATCTGCCGGTCCCTTGCCCAGTTTGACACTGTTATTATATGTTTTCAATATCTCGTTGACCTTCTGAAGTGTAAGTATTCCTTCAGTCACAAGATCTATCCCTTCAAGAAAACTTTCAGGTGGAAGCTCCGGATCTTCGAATATTAATTCATCAATAATTGTTCTGTTTAATTCCCTTGCAATTATATCTGCTGTTGTTCCCCCGGATAGAATCACTTTTCCCTTGTATGACAAAACTTTTGCGGCGAGCTCTTTATCCTTGTCCTTCTCATAAGGGGGACCGGTGCAGATAACAAGTTTACGAGGTTCGCGGAAATAAATTATTGCACAGCTGATATCATCACGGGCTTTATAGCTATCGTTTTTGTGAGCCATGGTTACTATCTTGCCGGCAAGCATAATAGCTGATATTGAGGCTTCGCTTGTTACAAGTGATGCAGCATAGGTTGATATATTTTCCCTTTCCCAGCCAAAGGGAAATGGTTCGCTACCCATTCCACTCTGAGAAACGCCATCAGAACAGAAAATTATCCTGTCTTCTTTCTCGGGCATAAATGAGCAGGTTTTGAGCACTTTGCCTGAGTTTTTCCCTTTGTCAAGCACAACCTTTTTCCAGGAAGGATCAAATATCTGGTTTCCTCTTAGAATAATGCATGACGGGTTGTCATATTCCAGAATTGTTGCCCTGCCGCTGCTTTCAATATCAATTATTGTAAAGGTTGAATAACTGATCTTCCTTTCACTGCATACCGGCAGGGTGTTCATTATTATTTCAGCTATACGGTCAACCTCTTTATGCTCACGGGTAAAATTTATGGCCATTGTCGCCGTGAGGGTGGCAAGAATATTTGCTTTAACGCCATGTCCCATGCCGTCTGAAAGAACAGCTATGACCCTGTCTTCTTCTTTTATATATCTATACAGAAAGACATCACCACTTATTCTCTCCCCGTCGAAGTTCCTTTGTTGACTGTTAACCTCTATAAAAAAGTTCCTGTTCACTTAAGATTATTTCGGATTGGTTTTCTTATTCACTTTTTTTGATTTATACGACTCAATTATAGAGTTTAGCATCTGCTCGGTTTCTGAGGCTCCTTCTCCAAGCAGGAATCCTATCTTTTGAACCATTTCAAGATTCTTATCAATCACTTCACTTACCCTGTTGGTCACCTCTTCCCCTTGTACCTCTGGAGAATAAAGGTCACGGATTATCGCCCCGCAAATCTTATTCTTCCTGATTGGAAAGATAGAGACATTCAGCATTTTATCTTCAAAATGGACATCTTTACTCAAAACCGGTTCATCTTCCTTTATTACAAATGTGAACATATTATATACGTTGAAGGGGATGAGGGTTTTTATATCAGCGCCTGCCAGACCAGGAATTACGTCTGATATGGCTTTTGCATCTTCGCCTATTATGTTTATAAAGCTTTGATTTGAATGAAGTATTTTAAGATTGTTATCAACGATAACCACTCCGGTTGGAAGTTTTTCTAGCATATTATTCATCATGTCAGAAGTACTCTGGGCAATCTCTTTTTCATGCAGGGCAAGCTCTTCAGATTCTTTTAACGCCTTTTTTGTCTCAGCAAGCTTCCTGTTGGTCTGTCTCAGAGTCTCAATATATTCCTGCTTATTACGCAGGTTGAAAGTGTGGCACATTTCAGGTACTGCAAGTCCTTTTGCGACTGTGGATGCAAAGTCACGGCAGGAGAGGTAGCCACACGCGCCGCAGTTGATCTCTTCATTGGGACTATCTTTGCCGATTATTTTAAGTACTTCAGTTATTGCTTCTTCCGGTGGTTCGGGAATTCTCTGATCATCAGGAGTAAAGGTTCTGGAAAAATCGAGTTTTGACCATTTTTCCATATTTTTTTGCCAGAGTGCCTTATCAAGTTGTCCTACCCTCTTTTCAGCATATCTGCTTACAAGTGCTCTTCTCCTGAACCGTTCATTATGATGCTGCATACCAGGACCAAGCAGGCATCCATGGCAAAAGAAGAGGTTAAAATGATGTTGTAATGTATCAATGTATTTATCAAAGTCATTTATTGCTTCAAGTATTTCTTCTTTTCCTGAAGCAGTTATAACTCTGCTTGAAACCATATCGCGTTTTATCCCGCCTGCCTGGATAATCCCGGGTGGTAAAGGATACAGGGCTCCCCAGTTTCCGTGGGGCGGATCAAAATCAGATATTTTAACCAGTCTTTCCTGAATCTTGAATTCATCAAAAAGTTCCCTTAGTTCCACAAATGTCAGAACCCCATCAACAAGTTTTCCTGATTCATAAATAAGTGATTCGTCTTTTGCATCGATACATGGACCGATCTGAACTGTGACTACATCAGGTCCGTATAACTTTTTTACAACCATTGCAGTGGCAATGATTGGTGAGACTAATGGAGCCAGGTTGGGAACCAGCTCAGGGTGAAATTTCTCGACAAGTTTTACTATAGAAGGGCAGTTTGCAGTTATCAGATATTTACCTTCAGCTTTTAAGAAAAGTTTTGCATAAGCTGCAGCTATAAGATCAACGCCGAATGAATCCTCATGAACATAATCAAAACCCAGTGACCGGATCATAGCAACGAACTTCCTGTAATCGGTTATATCATCAAATTCAGATGCGATGCTTGGCTCAATAAGGGCAGCAGTTTTCCTTCCCGATGCTAACAATATCTTTACATCTTCCTTTGAATCGCGGAATTCTATTGCATGAGGCGTACATGAAACATAGCACAATCCGCAGCCAATGCATCTGTTGGGAAGAATATACGGATGTGCCTTCTGAGGTTTAACCTCGATGGCATTGACAGGGCAGACCCGAACGCAGGAATATGAATTTCTGCATTTTTCGTCATTTATATAAAGAACAGGTTTTCTATTTGTCATACTAACTAATATAAGTGCCTGAAGTTTTGCCGCCCATCCCCCCTAAAGGGGGGTCAATCCTCAGGGCGTAAATATAATTACTTAAATTCCATAGAATTAGTCCCCCTTTAGGTGGAAGTCCCGCTTGAGTGGGACAGGGGGCCTCTATAACCCGCTGCTTCTTTCTGTTATAGTTCTTGATTTTCACCTTTTCACCCCCTTAACTTTAGCACTCCAAACTTTTATTTACACTAATCCGGCAAATTCCTTTTCCAGAATGCTCTCTATTTTTGAAAGCGTTACTCCCTCAAGAGTTATGCCGTTTATATTCAGGTTTGGGCCATCACTACAGTGGCCCATGCAGCGCGCTCCTTTGAAAATAACTTTATCGTCGAGATGGTTCTTCCTGAGATATTCTCTTATGAACATTACAACATCCTTATTACCTCTGGAAAAACATGAACTTCCCAGACAGATTTGCATCTCAATTCTCTGAGCCATATTCTTACTGTTCAAAAATAAACAACAACTTCAAAAGTAATAATTATTTCCGAGCTGTCATAAACCTCCCTGAATCTTAAATAACAGGTTTTCGCCTGAATATTATGTCTGGTATTAATTTTATAAGATGAAATATTCGTTGGCTTTGTTTTTAATACGTAGTGTAAGACAATAATAACCAGAATGGTATAATAAATTAAATCAATTAATAATTATATAATTTTATTGTTAATAAAATAACAATGTTTATTTATTCACAATAAAATCAATTATATTTGTATCAAAATTCTATACTTTATATTATCAGAATGAGTGTTGATCTTGATATAATTCTGAGAAAATACAAACAGGGAAAAAGAGAAGATCTTATTCCTTTGCTTCAGGAAATACAGGATGATCTGGGTTACCTTTCTGAAGAATCTATAGTTAAAACGGGGAGTTTCCTGGGGCTAAGCACAACAAAAATATATGGGCTTGCCACATTTTATGACAGGTTCAGGTTCATTCCATCCGGTAAAATTCAGATAAGTATATGCCACGGCACATCATGCTTTCTCAACGGGTCACAATCAATCATTAATAAAATAAAAGAAGAGACCGGAGTAATACCGGGACAGACAACCAGGGATGGCAATTTCAGTTATGAGATTGTTTCATGTATGGGTGGTTGTTGTAATGGACCGGTTATAAATGTGAACGGGCAATACCACACACATATAAAAGCAGAACAGCTTCCGGATCTGATTAAAAGATTAAAGTACGTTATTGAAAACGACTAATTCTGTTAAAAATTCCCGATGGAAGATTTGAAAACATTCCTGATAGAAAAGGTTCTTACATTTGAATCCGATACATTGTCGCCTGAAACAGAGAAGGTATTGCAGCAGGTAAGACGGGACAAAATCGATAAGCCTGTAATCTTTGTGTCTTCAGGTACAAGTAGTGTCATTGCGGGATCTGAAAAAACATGTTCAGCAATCGACACATACATTAAGGAGAATGAACTGTCGGCAGGATTTGTCCGTGTCGGGTGTACCGGACCGGCAACATTTGAACCACTCGTATGTATTCAGGTTCCGGGGAAAAATAAGCTTTTCTTCAGAAATATAACAGAAGAGAAGGTGGAACCTCTTCTGAATGGTGTTTTTCATAATGATATAAATGATGATGATCTGGCCGGACAGACCGGCACGAGAGGATTTGAATTATGGGCCGGAATTCCTTTTATGGATGAGCTGCCATTTTTTGCAAACCAGAAAAGAGTCGTACTTGGCAACTGTGGATGCTACGATCCTGAAAGCATTGAAGAATATATAGCACGCGGAGGTTACCGGTCATATATCAAAGCTATAAGACATTATACTTTTGAAGAGGTATGTGATATTATTGAAAGAAGCGGACTGAGAGGAAGGAGCGGAGGCGGATATCTGACAGGGTTAAAATGGAAGCACGCACTTAACACCAGTTCAAACGCAAGATATCTGATCTGTAATGCGAAGGAAAGCGACCCCGGAGCCTTTACCGACAGAACAATACTTGAGAGTGATCCTCACCGCTTAATCGAAGGTATTGCAATAGCTGCCTATGCAATAGGAGCTTCGAATGCCATTATATTCATGCGATCGGGTTCGGATCATGCTAAGAACAGACTTCAGAAAGCAATCGACAAAGCCAGAGAGTACGATCTATTCGGGCATAATATCTACTCCAGTGGTTATAACCTTGATATCATAATACGTATTGAACCCGGAGCATTCGTATGTGGCGAAGAGACAGCTCTGATTAATACGCTTGAAGGCAAACGTGGTATGCCTCAACTTAAACCTCCTTATCCGACAACAGCAGGATTATTCGGAAAACCAACTGTTATTAACAATGTGGAGACTCTTATGAATGTTCCGCTTATAATGCAAAACGGCCCCGAATGGTTCCGGACTCTGGGAACAGAAAATAGCCCGGGTACCAAAGTATTTGCAGTCGCTGGAAAAGGCCGTATGTCGGGTGTGATTGAAATCGAGATGGGTACAACTATCAGGACAATTCTTGAAGATATTGCTGACGGAATAAAAGAGGGAAAAGAATTTAAAGCCATACAATTAGGAGGGGTATCAGGTTCATTTATAACTACCGAAAACCTTGATATAGCAATTGATTATGATGTTCTGAGGGAAAAGGGGATTGGAATGGGCGCAGGCGGCTTCGTAATAATCGACGAGAACACATGCATGGTTGATCTTGTAAGATATTATATGGAATTCATCCGTAATGAAAGTTGTGGCAAATGTATCCCATGCCGCGAAGGGACTGGAAGAATGCTTGAGATCCTTGAAAGTGTTATAAGGAAACCATTAAATGAAGAATCAGGGACAACCCTCGAGAGGTTTAAAGGAGTCATGCAACTCGAAACAATTGCCTCGGTAATGAAAGACACTTCTCTGTGCGGACTTGGACAAACAGCTCCGAATCCCTTCATAAGCGCTCTTAAAAATTTCAGAGATGAGTTTGAAGAGCATATTTTTGACAGGAAATGCCGGGCAAACATTTGCAGAGGACTTAGAACATTTTCAATTGATGTGGACAAATGTACGGGCTGCACAGCATGTGCCGCCAAATGTCCGGTAAATGCGATTTATGGAACACGGCTTCAACCGTTTTTTATAGTTGAGGAGAAATGTATCGGTTGTGGTATCTGTTTCGATATTTGTAAGTTCAGTGCAATAAACGTTAAATAGCATTTATGCTTTTCACGATACAAGTAAATAATAAAAAGATCAAAGCCGAGAAGGGCGAAACAATCCTTTCCGCACTTAATCGCAACGGAATTATTATACCGACACTCTGCAGGATGAAGGAATTCACCCCCACAGGTGCCTGCAGGATGTGTGTTGTTGAAGTCGAAGGTCGCGACCGCCTGGTTACTGCCTGCTCACAGCCTGTAGAGGAATGGATGAAAATTAAAACTCATTCACCCAGGGTGATAACAGCCCGAAAAACAATAGTTGAACTGTTGCTTTCAAACCATCCCGACGATTGTCTTTACTGCGACAGGAATCTGAACTGTGAACTTCAGCGGCTTTCGGAAGAACTCAATATAAGAGAACGGCGTATACGCGGAAGAAAAATAAAACCCCGTCTCGACCAGTCCAGTCCTGCTATAATAAGGGAACTATCCAAATGTATTCTCTGCGGGCGATGCGTCAGAGTATGTGAGGAGGTAATAACAGCAACATCACTCGACTTTATCAATAAAGGAAAAGAAACACATGTCGGCGCTGCTATGGACAGGGATTTTAACTTTTCGAGCTGTGTTCATTGTGGGCAGTGTGTTCTGGTTTGTCCGACTGGTGCGCTTCATGAAAAACATAATATTACAGAGGTTCAGGAATACCTGAATAAACCTGAAATAGTAAAGGTCATTCAGTATTCTTCAATGGTGGTTTACGGAATAGCCGAAGAACTTGGGATGAGATATACCAGGGAATTTGATAAGATTCTGAATACCATCCTGCGCAAAATTGGTTTTGATAAGGTATATAAAACAGGATTAGGTACTGATGTTTGTATATCCGAAATAGCAGGTCAGCTCTCCGACAGAATTGAAAATAAGTCAGATAACCCATTATATATCTCTGCTTGTCCGGCCTGGGTAAAATATGCAGAGCAATTTATTCCTTCACTTATTCCTCAACTATCGACCGTTAAATCTCCACAACAGATTACCGGCGTACTGATAAAAACTCTGGTAGCTGATCAGCTGCGTGTTAAGCCTGAGGAGATCTTTTCAGTATCTGCAACTCCTTGTATGGCAATGAAATTTGAAGCCCGTCGTGATGGAATGATGAGGAAAGGGATCAGTGATGTGGATTCCGTTTTGACAGTGAGAGAACTGGCCAGACTTATAAGGCTATATGGCATTGACACTTCAAACATTGAACATGAACCAGCTGATGAACCAATGTCCGGAAGAAGCTCAGTCGCCATACTGGCTGAAGTATCAGGGGGGATTGCAGAAGGTGTCATCCGAACATATCATTATCAGAAAATGAAGAAAGAACCTGATAAACATATTTTTAAAAAGCTGAGATCGGGAGGAACATTCAGAGAAATATCAGTAATGGTGGGCGAGAACGAGGTTAAAGTCGCAGTTGTCGATGGTCTTACAGGTCTTGAAAAGTTAAAAGTTTTCATTGCATCCGGTAAAAAGTATGACCTTATTGAAGTGATGACATGCCAGGGCGGATGCGTGCACGGGGCAGGCTTATCATTCAATACTTCAAAGGACGAAATTAAGAACAGATCAAAACTGGTCTACCAGGCTGATGATACTGAAGCCATAAATCTGCCCTGCAAATCACCGGCTCTGATTAATTTATACGAGAAACTGTTAAAAGATAACGCTGACATTGCAGATAAAAAGATATTCTTTACTCATTTTGAGAAAAGAAATGTATTATTATAATTAATAACACGATTTAATATGTTGGTCTACACCATTAAGGAACTTTGCCGTACATGCTATACCTGCGTAAGGGAATGCCCTGCCAAAGCTATCCGGATAGTGGGAGGACAGGCTGAGGTAATTGATGAAAGATGTATTGCCTGTGGTAATTGTACAATGGTATGCAGCCAGGGAGCCAAGGTCTTTCTTAATACAACCGACAGAGTAGTAAAACTTCTCGAAAACGATTCGAAAGTTGCAGCTATTATTGCTCCAAGTTTTCCGGCAGAATTCTCTGATATACCTGATCATCATATTCTTACAGGTATGATTAAGGCGTTGGGATTTGAATTGGTGGCTGAAGTCTCTTTTGGCGCTGACCTGGTTGCTGACAGGTATAAAAAGCTTGTATCGGAGGAGAAAGGTTTTTATATCTCATCAGATTGCCCTTCCATTGTCAACTATGTTAAATTTTATCACCCGGCACTCGTTGATAATCTGGCTCCGATTGTCTCCCCTATGGTGGCGATGAGCAGAGTGGTTCGTGAAAAATATGGCAAGGATACAAAAATCGTATTTATAGGTCCTTGTATCGCAAAGAAAGCTGAAAGCAGTGAAATTGACGAGGCCATCACATTTACTGAATTAAGAGATATGCTGGCCGATAAAGGTATCACTCCGGAATCAGGTACGCCGGTAGATTTTGATCAGCCAGTGGGCGGAAGAGGAGCCATATTCCCTGTTGCTCGCGGATTGCTGCAGACGGCCAAAATTAGTGATAATGCTATAACAGGAAATATCATAGCTGCTGAAGGAAGAATTGATTTTCAGGGAGCATTAAAGGAATTTGAAGCCGGTCTGATAAAGAATCAGCATATGGAACTGCTTTGTTGTGAGGGATGTATAATGGGACCAGGATTATCGAAAAATGGAAAACAATACAACAGACGGTCACTCGTAAGTTCCTATGCCAATAGCAAAATGCAAAACATTGATTCTGAGAGCTGGCAAAAATCATTTGACGAGTTCAATGAACTGGATCTGTCAATCAGACATAGACCTGAAGATCACCGGATTGAAACCCTTAATGAGAATGATGTGAATGATATTCTTATCAAGATGGGCAAAAAGACAAAGAAGGATCAACTTGATTGCGGTGCATGCGGTTATGAAAGCTGCGTCGAACATGCAATTGCTATCAAAAAGGGTCTTGCAGAAGTAGAGATGTGCCTCCCTTACACAATTGAAAAACTTCACAAATCGGTTAAGGATCTTGCATTATCGAATGAGAAGCTCTCTTCAATGAAACAAGCTTTGAAACAATCCGAAAAACTGGCACATATGGGCCAGCTCTCTGCAGGTATAGCACATGAGCTTAATAATCCACTGGGAGTGGTTATAATGTATAGCAACATCCTTTTGGAAGAGGCAAATGCGGGAGATCCTGTCAGAGAAGATCTTAAGCTGATAGTAGATCAGGCCGGCCGATGCAAGAAAATTGTAGCGGGGTTATTGAATTTTGCACGCAAAAACCAGGTGAACCATCAGGTGGTTAGTATAAAAGATCTGGTTAATCATAGCCTTGAAAGCCTTATTATTCCGGGGAAAGTTAAAATCAATATTGATGACAGAACGACAAACCCCGAAGCGATGCTCGACCAGGAACAGATGATGCAGGTACTAACAAATCTGATCAAAAATGCTTTTGATGCAATGCCTTCAGGAGGAACTGTCAACATTAAAATGGAAGACACACTCAGTGATGTAATAATAGTTATAAGTGACACTGGCACCGGTATAAAAGAAGAAGACAGGGCTAAGATTTTCGAACCATTTTTTACAACAAAAAGTATCGGAAAAGGAACCGGCCTGGGACTGGCAACTGCTTATGGAATTGTAAAAATGCATAAAGGTCAGATAACAGCCGATTCGAATAATAACCCGGCAAATGGTCCAACAGGAACGAGCTTTAAAATTGTGTTACCGAGACGAAAGGAATAGAAGAAGAGACTGGGAGAAGAGATAATTTAAACTTAAAGACAAAAGATAAAAGTCATAAGACAAAAGTAAAAGTAGTGTAACTCAATGAGACTCAGTGAAACTCCGTGGTTAAAATAGACACGGCAAAAGGCAGTACTGTCACAGTGAAGCAAGAGCTGTACAGAGAAAGATCAACTGGATATTCCCCCCTTGGGGTAATGGGGGTAAGAAAACCAAGTACCAAGCACCTAGGTTTATTTAAAGAAATTTTCGAAATTTGTGGAACGATGAAGAAGAGTGATATAACAATACTGGTGGCTGATGATGATCCGGATTATCTTTTTCAGACAGTATTTAATCTTGAGAAAGCAGGTTACAAGACTATAGCTGTTGAGAGCCAGGCGGAGGCAGAATCGATAATCGCCAGATTCAAACCTAACCTGGCAATATTTGACCTGATGATGGAAAGTGATGACAGTGGCTTCATCTTATGTTACAAAATTAAAAGAAAATACCCGGATGTTCCGGTAATACTGGCAACAGCAGTATCTCATGAAACAGGATTATCCTTTAGTATTGATTCTGACCAGGAAAAGTCCTGGATAAGAGCTGACAAATACCTTGAAAAGGGTATCAGACCTGAGCAACTCGACCAGGAGGTTATGAAATTATTAAAACTTTAAAATGGCTGTTCTGAAAGTTCTCGTTATTGATGATGAACCAGGGATACGATCAGGTGTATCCAGGATACTCAATAATTTTCATGTTACATATCCTTTTATGGATGAGGATTATACCTTTGAGGTTACTGAAGCGGGAACAGGTGAGGAAGGTATAACAATTCTTGAAAGGGATATGCCTGATATTCTTTTGCTCGATAACAAGTTACCGGGTATACAGGGAGTTGATGTTCTTGAATATATCAGGAAAAGAAATTATGATATTGTAGTAGCAATGATCACTTCTTATGCTTCTCTTGATGTGGCAATAAGAGCAACCCGTGATGGAGCTATCGATTTTATTCCTAAACCTTTTACACCACAGGAGCTGAAATCGAGTATTGAAAACATCACCAAACAACAGTATCTTAAGAGAATAACACATAAGATGAACCAGGAAGGGAAAAAGATCAGATATCAGTTTCTTTCTGTATTGTCGCATGAATTGAAGGCACCTTTGAACGCACTTGAAGGCTATCTGAGGATGATGCAGGGTAAGCAGGCCGGTGAATTGATTGATGATTATGCAACTCCCATTGAAAGATCTCTGCAACGGATTCAGGGTATGAGAAACCTTATTATGGATCTTCTTGATTTCACTAAAATTCGTCTTGAAAGGAAAGAGGAGAAGATCGAGGAGGTAAATCTCGCGGAAGTAGCTTCTGCAGCTATCGTTACAGTTCAGCCATATGCCATCCAGATGGATGTAAGTATTAATCTCGATGTAAGGACTGATGTTATTATAATGGCTGACCCGGGAGATATGGAGATCGTTTTTAATAATCTCATTTCGAATGCAGTTAAGTACAATAAAACCGGGGGCAAAGCAGAAATTACAATAGATAGTTCTGACAGTGAAGCAATTCTGATCATTTCGGATACCGGTATTGGTATTACCAAAAATGATACCGAAAATCTTTTTGAGGAGTTTGTAAGGATCAAGAATGAAAAGACAAGAAATATTTCAGGGAGCGGCCTCGGATTATCTATAGTTAAAAAAGTTGTTGAGTTATATCATGGCACAATTAAAGTTGATAGTACTCCTGACGTAGGAACCGTATTTACAATCAGATTACCAAAAAAACCAATAACCATTACCTGAAAATTGTGATGAACCGAGTCCCGAAATATCGGGCTGAGATATATCATACCATTAAAATCAATGATTTTATGATGAAACTACCAGGAAAAACCGTAGAAAGGCTTAGCGAATACAGGAGGACACTTCTGGAATGCCTTACCGAAAAAAGAAACTTCATATATTCTCACGATCTGGCTGCTCGTATTCATATTACAGCAGTACAAGTCAGACGCGACCTTATGCTGATTGGTTATGCGAGTATTCTCAGAAAAGGTTATGATGTCAGGGAGCTTATTGATACTATCGGAAATATAATAGATTCTGAAGAGAGCATGAATGTAGCTGTAATTGGGATTGGGAATCTTGGAAGAGCTGTTGCAGGTTATTTTAAGGGAAAACGGTCAAAACTTAACCTTGTGGCATCGTTTGACAACGATCCACAGAAAATTAATAAAGTTATTTCAGGGGTGAAATGTTATCCTTATAATGAGATTGAAAGACTGGTAAAAGATCTTGATATCAGGATAGCAATTCTGACAGTTCCACCCGATTTCGCAAGAGAGATAGTTGAAGAGGTGGTTCGTTATGGTATAAAAGGTATTCTGAATTTTACGACTATTCCTTTAAACGTACCTTCAGGGGTCTACCTCGAGGAATATGATATGATAACTTCTATAGAAAAAGTTGCCTATTTTGTAAAAGAGAAAAAAATTTAGGGAACGGTATTGACATGAAGATCTTCAAAAACTTTGAGGAGGCAAAAAATATCATCAACCCGGTAGTTACAACCGGATCCTTCGACGGGGTTCATATTGGACATAAAACCATACTTAACCGGCTGAAAATGCTGGCAGAGAAATACCACGGCGAATCGGTATTGATAACATTTGATCCTCATCCCAGAAAAGTTCTTTACCCCGATACCGCCGGAAAAGATCTTAAACTGATTAATTCGCAGGAAGAAAAACTTGATCTCCTTGAGAAAGCCGGTCTGGACAATGTAATTATTGTAGAATTCACAAGAGAGTTTTCAAAAGTCACAAGCGAACAATTTGTCAGGGATTTTCTTCATGGCATTCTGCATGCAAAAGTTGTTGTTGTGGGTTTTAACCATCATTTCGGATTCAATAAGGAAGGTGATTATAAACAATTATGGGACTGGCAGGGGAAATATCATTTTGAGGCCGAAGAGATCCCTGAACAGGAGGTATACCATGAAACTGTAAGTTCTACAAAAATCCGTCAGGCTATAAGTGAGGGTTATATTCAGAGAGCTAATGCATACCTCGATCACTATTATATTATTAAGGGTAAACCAGAGAATTATCTGATGAAAGATGCTCCTGATTTACCTCAACTGGTGCAAATACCACTTACCGAAGAATGCAAAATTCTGCCTTCGTGGGGTATATATGCAGTTTCGGTTGAGTCGGGTTTATTAAATTCAAAAGGTATGTCAATAATACACAGGAGATATGATAATACATCAGAAGTTCTTCTGAATATTTTTGATGGGATTAACTTTAATCCTGAAAATAAAGTCACTGTTTCTTTCCATAAAAAGATATACGGAGCTATTAGCTTATCCGATAACGGGGCTGTTGCAAAAATCAACCTGGCAATAGAGGAGATATCGGAACTTATTTATTAAATGGAATCATTACAAAAAGGCCATTTGTTGATTATCTTTGCAGGATGAATTACCTCTCCCCAATCCATCCCCCAGGAGGGAGGGGCAAGAAAAATCAATATCAATTATAGTTACGCCCTCTTCGATGCTGCTGGAAAGGGACTGGAAGGATGAGGCTAAAGGCAAATGGGAGAGGTTTAAATGAAATTTATTAGAGGAATTACAGCCAGTTTTTGTTTTAAAATTAAATTAAAAATTAATGAAGTTTTCACCTGAAAAATTAAGCATTACCGATCGACGAATGAAGCCATTCATTGATCCTGAAGAAATATGGAATCTGATAAATAATACCAAACCTGATAAGCAGAGAGTACGAGATGTAATAGCTAAATCGCTTGATAAGCAAAGGCTAACGATGGAGGAGACAGCTGTCCTGATAAACTCTGTCGGAACTGGGCTGTCTGATGAAATTAAACAAGGTGCCCGTGAATTAAAGGAAAAGGTATACGGAAACAGGATTGTGCTTTTTGCCCCTCTCTATGTTGGGAACAGATGTATAAATAATTGTCAGTATTGCGGATTCAGAGTTACAAACGCGGAAGCTATCCGGAAGACGCTAAGTGATAACGATATTGTTAAAGAAGTTGAGGCTCTCGAGGATAACGGGCAGAAAAGATTGATACTGGTTTACGGTGAACATCCTGATTATTCCCCTGAATATATTGCCCATACAGTTAAAATTGTTTATGGTGTAAAAAAAGGTCACGGGGAGATAAGGAGGGTAAATATAAATGCAGCTCCGCTTGATATTGAGGGTTTCAGAACTGTGGGTGAATCCGGTATCGGTACTTACCAGGTATTCCAGGAAACATATCATCCTGAAGCATATAAATGGTATCATCTTGGAGGCAAAAAAAGAGACTATGAATATCGCCTGACAGCACTAGACAGAGCACAGGAAGCGGGAATAGACGATGTGGGAATAGGAGCGCTTTTCGGTCTTTACGACTGGAGATTTGAAGTTATGGGACTTGTCCGTCATACGAATCACCTGGAGGCATGTTATAATGTAGGCCCGCATACAATTTCTTTCCCGCGTATTAAAGATGCCCTCAGCCTTAACATTGACGGTAAATATGAGACAGGAGATGAAGATTTTAAAAAACTTATTGCTATACTTAGACTTGCTGTTCCCTATACCGGGTTGATCTTAACTGCTAGGGAGGCTCCTGATGTAAGGAGGGAGGCTATGCAATATGGTGTATCACAGATAGATGGCGGTACAAAACTCGAGCTTGGTTCATATTCGGATACAAAAAATGAAAATCAGAATCTGAATCGCGAACAATTTAAGATAAATGATGCACGATCATTAGCTGAAGTTATTGATGAACTTCTGGAAAACGATTACTTGCCATCGTTCTGCACTTCATGTTACAGAATGGGACGCACCGGAGAACATTTCATGGAGTTTTCAGTACCCGGATTTATAAAAAGATTCTGTACCCCAAATGCTATCCTTACCTTGTCAGAATATATCTGTGATTATGCGAAGGGAGAAACTGTTGAAAAAGGATGGAAAGCTATTGAAAAAAACCTCGGAAAACTTGAAACCGGGGTGGCTGATAGCACCAGGGAAAAAATTACCAGGATTAAACTCGGGGAGAGGGACTTGTATTTCTAATAACAAATCAACTTTATCAGGACAGGCGGAAGGCCAAGACTTCAAGACAGCTCCACGGAGCGGGGCAAGACAGCCGAAGGCAAGACATCTAAATCTGAAAATTGAACATAATTTTAAACATCATGATAAAAGTTCTCGGAATAAAAATCATCGACAGGATAAAAGAAGCCGGTCTGACCCAGGGTATTTTATCCCGGCACGCAAATGTTATAACAACCCGATTGGGTTTTCATGAAGTGACCGATGAAGTTTGCAGTCGTGAGGCATATATCATTCTTCATCTTAATGGTGATCCGGCTGATACGGATAAGCTTGCATTAGAATTGAAAACACTGGAAGGTATTGAGATCAGGGAGATGAAATTCACCTCTGATAAAGAAACTCTGAATGTTGAATCGACCAAAAACAGTGTAGAGATTCTTTGTATTCTTGTCGAAAGAAGCCCGTCTGTGATTTTATCGGTACAGAAACTTCTTACTTCTTATGGCTGCAATATCCGCACCCGTCTGGGCGTAAATGAAGTATTCTTCGGAGAACCCGCAGGACTGATTATTCTTGAATTAAAAGGAGATGAAAAACAACGAATTCTTCTTGAAAAGGATTTGAAAGCCTTAAATAAAGTTCATGTCAGAACGATGGTATTCTGAAAATTAAAACGGTTCTTAGTTCCGGATGCTGGGTTCTGGTTCATTTCTAGATGTTACTTCATCCAACATCCGGTACCAGGTATCCATCACAACCTACTCCTCCAGAGTTTCATACAATACGACAGCCATTGCTTCCAGTCTGAGTTCAACCGGAACAAGTTTCAAAGATTGTACAATGCGTACTTTATGCATTTCAAGAGGGATCTGTTTCCCATTGAAGAATTTTACAGTACCTTATCTATTTTTATACAAAAGCAAAGAAAAGATGGTTGAAAATTTATAATTTAGTTTCTAATACTTGATTTTTTAATCATTTGTATATTCTTTCACTATAATGCTTTGAATCGCCCCATTCACCATATATAACTTCAGTATCAGCAAGGCTGACACGGGCTTCAAGACAGCTCTGACAATCTTCTGCTGAATCGTCAGTACACGGTTTATTATCATATAGTTTATAACTGTCCCTGTATTTACCGGGTGTGATATTAGGCATAAGGATATTTGCACCAATCTTAACAGCCTTTTCCCTGCCAATAGGATCAATGGCCTGAAGTGCGGTAGCTGCAACAATATTAATATCTCTCATCATTACCCTGATTATGGCAATCATTTTAAGTGTTAGATCAAATCTATCCTTAAGAGGCATCAGTTTCTCATAATGTGCAATAAGCGGAGTGTCGGCATGCTCAATATATGGGCCCATGCCACACATGTCGATATTAAAATTTTTCATAAAAAGAAGGTCGCCGGCAAGATCGTCCATCGTTTGAAATGGCAAACCAATCATTACCCCGGTGCCGGTCTGGTAACCAATATCCTGCAGGCTTTTAAGGCAGTTTAGCCTGTGATTGAAATCATGTTTTGAATCATGCGGATGGATCTTGTTATAAAGCGACTGGTTGGTCGATTCAACCCTGAGAAGATAGCGATGGGCACCTGCGTCATACCATTTTTTATACACGTCAGGTTCCTGTTCACCAACAGATAATGTAACACCTAATTCTCCACCTGATAGTTTCTTGATTTTATGAAGAAGATTCTCGATTCTGTCTGTTACAAACGGACTTTCAAGTTCGCCCGACTGGAGGGCTATTGATCCATAACGGTTATCAAAAGCAAATTTAGCTGCTGCAAGTATTTCATCATCAGATAAATTGTAACGGGTTAAATTCTTATTGCCCTTTCTTATCCCACAATACAGGCAATCTTTGCTGCAGATATTTGAAAATTCAATTAGACCCCTGAACCATACCTTATTACCAATATATTTTTCTTTGATTTCCGCGGATTTTTTAAAGAGGAGAGTTCTGTTTTCACCTTTAGATTGCAGAAGTGAAATAATATCTTCCCTTGTAAAAATATCCTTCTCAAGTATCTCTTTTATTGTCAATCCCATACTGTTTATTATCTGTCAGCAAAGATACAAAAAGCGGGTTAAATTCCTGCCTTAAATGCCCAATCCTTCCCCCAGTGGTTTACCTCACTCTAAATCCCTCTCCTCTGGGAGAAGGACTTTATAACCTTTTTCTTCTTGGTTTTGTCTTTTTACTTTTGTCTTTTGTCCTGGAGTTCTCCTCTTTTCTTATTCTCCCATTCTCCCATTCTTTCTTAAAATCCTCTTCCAAACATCCCCCATAAG
>OCZT010000098.1_pt1 | contig 79491 bp, 58 predicted proteins | sample 1539031 | NCBI WGS metagenome assembly OCZT01 (sample SAMEA3539308, study PRJEB22396) | soil metagenome | biome: tundra; feature: field; material: soil | place: USA | collected 2010-05 | depth 0.15 m
GTTGTATAAGATGAATAATAGTACTGATCTACAGCCAGTAATTTGGCAATGGAATTAACATATTGTTTTGAATATCGTTTTTACCATTGAGATATTGTGGATTAATAATAACATATAATGTCAATTAATATACAGAGAGCACTTGTTTAGATCTCCCAAGTGCTTTTTGGACAGGATAAAACGTGGATGACAAGCTTTACAAAAAGGCTCTTAATCTTGAGTATTTCAGTGTAAGATATAACGTTCTTGAAGGTTTTTTTCTATATTCTTCGGCGCCAACGCCGGGAGTATAGCTCTAATAGGCTTTGGTTTGGATAGCATCGTTGAATCGCGGTCGGATTTGATCCTTATCTGGATACTTCGTCGGCATGGCGTGTGCTCAGATGGTGAGGAGAGAACAAGTGAAAATAAAGTCATAAAATTAGTGGCAGCCACTTTCTTCTTACTTGGAGCTTATGTACTTTACGAATCTGCAAAGAAGTTAATATTCATAGAGATTCCTGAGCTTTCACTACCAAGAATTATCATAGCCAATCTTTCAGTGATTGTCATGCCTATACTTTCGTTTAGAAAACGTGATCTTGGCATGAAGATTAATAGCAAAGCGCTAGTATCGGACTCTGAAGAAACATTGACCTGCGCCTTTCTATCGGTGTCTTTACTGTTGGGACTTACAACAAACTACTTTTTCGGCTTCTGGCAGGCAGATTATCTAGTCGGATTAATAATAGTAGCGTTCTTGATCAGAGAGGGACGAGAGTGGTAGAAAGAGTCAAAGAATAGTGACGAAGACTAAACAAAAATTTAAAAATTTCACTTAAATCTATATGCTCAAAAAGTCAGAAGTTCCAAGTGTTCCAGGAGTTCCATATGTTCTATGAGTTCCATATGTTCTAGAAGTTTCAGGAGCTCTACAAGTTATAGAGCAGTAACTTTTTCTTATTTTGTATGGAACGTAGGAAATGCACATATTTAGACCCAAAAACTATGCATTATTGAAAAGTATAAAAAGGAATATTATTTATCGAGCTTTCGTATGTTCGTAAGTCTTGACAACATATAATCTGCCTTCGTGGGCTCATATAATATATAATCTCGCCTGCCTTTATATCCTTTAATGTACTTCTTTACCGTCGCCTTGAATTCCACAAGATCACCGAGTTTCAAATCGGCCTGCTCAAAACTTTTGGTCATATTGAACCACTGATGATCAGTAATTATCTGTCCTGTCTCATCTGTTATGTTTTTCAATAAGATCGTATGAACACCGCTTATATATCCTGGTTTGCTACCTGTTCTGACAAATTCCCCAGTATAAATACCTCTCTTTCCTTCATTGGCTCCTAATGCTTTACGAATGTGAGATGGCATAGTTTAAGCTTCTTCTTCGTAAATTATTATCGTTATTTCTTTATTTTTCTATTTACAGTGGTTGGTTGGGTTAATTAGTTACAAATGTTTCAGGAGCTTCACATTTTCTAGAAATCCTATAATCTCCATTAGTCATAGACCAATGGCCTTTTCTTATTTTGTGTGGACCTTAAAAAATGTATAGATTTAGACATAAAAACTGTGCATCATTGGAAAGGATAAATCCTATATCTGTAATCGTATGTTGCCATATGTTGACTTAGTGATAGATTTTTTATTGGCAGAAAAATTGACCTTCCTGATAGGATATAAGTCTTTATTAAAATCCCAGAGAATGATATTAATGATCAACGTGAACCATGATAGTGAATTCCTAGCAGAAATGTATGATAAAGTAAGCAAATATCAATACATTAATGGTCTGGCTTTGGTAAATAAGTTAAATGTCTTATCCAGACACAAGGTGTTGGATGTAGGCTGTGGTACTGGGCGTCTCACATTGAAACTGGTAGACAAGGTTGACCATATTACGGGTATTGACCCTTCTATCCAAAAAATTGAAGCAGTTCGTAGAAAACTCACTAAAATGAATCCCGGAAACGTAACTTTTGAGCTGGGAAGCAGTGATGATATCGATCGCTATGGTGAAGACGTATTCGACGTTGTATATCTGAATGTGGTTTTTCATTGGATAAATGATAAAGAAGAAGCGTTGAATAATATTTACCGGGTATTAAAGCCAGGTGGAAAGCTTGGTATATGTACCAGTGATAAGGACCATTTGTTCACGGTAAAGACAGTAGCAAAATAAGTGCTCAAGAGAGCTAGAATCATTGATGAAGGTGCAGATTTCAGTGCTCCAGTAAATAAAGTAGAACTGCATTCACTATTAAGAAAATCGGGTTTTAGGGTAATAGAAATAAAGCTAAAGAAAGACTTATGGTATTTCGAGACCCCTGTTAAATGCCTGGAATACGTCGAAGCAAGCTCTGTTGGGAATTTTCTGGGCAACGTTCCAGTATCAGTACGCGAAAAAGTACAGGCTGAAATCGTGGCGGAGCTGACGAAATGCCAGACTTCGAAAGGCATAGAAAGCATTTACCACGATTTGTTTGCTTTTGCTGAGAAATCCCTTGATAATAGTTCTAAAAAGCATTATCAAGTTATTTGTGCTTTATTTTGATAATAGAAATTTAATTAATCGTATTTATTAAAACTGAAGTTTAGTTCTGGTTTTCTACTGATATAAATACTTATTAACCAAATTTTAACCCATATAACTTGATAGCGATCAGAAGAACTTTTAATATCGTTATGCAAGTTTAATTGCAAAATTAATAACTCAAATAGCTTTATTTTTTAAAGTCTATTTTTATTCAATTCTTTCAATTTTAAAAAACAACTATTTATTAAAGCTAACTGATTTAAGCTCTATAAATCACAGAATACACCTTTATTTATTTTAAAAATAATGTAATATATATAACAATAAATAAAAATAACGTATCATTATCAACGTAGTCAGATTTGATGCAGTTAGATAATCTTACATGAGTGTTTTGTAGAAAAAATCTTTAAAATAAAAATAAGGAGGTAAAAAGATGTTGAAACAAATGAAAAAGACACTTGGTATTTTGCTAGTAGTTTGTTTTGTAATGTCCGTGACAGCTGCAGCAGTAAGTGCAGGACCTGCGGTGGTTAAGGATAAAAAAACAGTCATTATAATCCTGAAAGATGTGAAGACTAAATTCTTTAAACATCAACACAAGTTGCATAGCAATCATCACAAGTGGCACCACCACCACAAAAATGCAAATAGGAGTGGTAGAAAAGGTAAAAAAATGGCCGTGAAAACCGAAACTGGTAACACTATACCTATGTAAACCGAAATTGGTAACAACATGCCTGTGAAAACCGAAACTGGTAACAATATACCTATGAATAGTTGAACCGGCGAAGATCTACAAATATCATTGATGGCTGAAGCAGAAGCATTGATTTAAGAAAATCAAACAAAATTTACTAAAATGTTTTTAGTGGTATTCGGTGATATTCACATAGAATACTTACAAAACAGATCTGCTTATGCCACCATGAATATCACAATAAGCAACTTGTTGAAATCAGAAACTGGTTGAAATTCTTTATACTTCAACATATTATTAATTTGACCAATATAAACTGAGTGAAATAAATGTTGAAACAAATATCCAGTAGAACGAAAAAGGTACTGACTATTTCGTAGGTAGCCCTTTTTGCTGTATCAGTGACAGCAGTAGCAGCTAGTGCAGACCGTGGTGATCATGGTGACCGTAGTAACCATGGAGATTTTGCCCGTGGTGAACATGGTAACGTTGGGGATGGGGTAATGACCATTCGCATCGTCATCGGTGGCATGGCCAGTACTACGCTAACTGTGACTGGATATTGAACCCTTATACTAATCAGTGGATATGAACCTGCTAATAGTAATAATCACAAAAAATGCATAAATTAAAAACTGTAACTCAAATGTAGATATGGGTTTTACTGCTTATTTAATCCTACCACACATTGCACAAAAAGTCAAGAAGGATATCTTATTAAAATAAAGATAAAATATATAAAAGTAATTCTCTATTTTTTAATTTTAATCATTAGTGCACCAAAAGTTCTGTAACATATTATTGACTTGGTATCTTTTTTTCATTCAGCACAAAAACAATATTTACAACCAATGGTTATACTGATCCAACTTCTGTTTTTATTGTCTTTATAGATGCACAGATTTTAATACAAAAGCTATGTATAAATGCAACTATGAAAACAGAGATATGGGAACAACTTGGATAATAAGAATCTCTTTATTTGTAAGAATAATAACAAAATGAAAAAAGATAAATTAATTTATGTTATGATTAGGCTTATCCACTATGTTTACTATGTTCGCCATGACCACCGTGTCTGCCATGTTCATCATGGCCATAGTAATCCCCGTATCCATAGTCAACAACTGCCGGGGTCGTGATCACTTCAACAGGTTGTTCCACTACAATGGGTGTTCCTACAACAACTGGTTCTTCATAATAACCACCATAATAACCATCATCTTGATACTCGTGGTGTCCACCATGCTCGCCATGATCATCGTGTCCGCCATGCCTATAGTTGCGGTCTCCGTGGTCTGCGGCGCTAGCCGACACTGCAGTCATTGATACAGCAAAAAGGGCTACCTACGAAATAGTCAGTACCTTTTTCGTTCTACTAGATATTTGTTTCAACATCTTTTTACCTCCTTCTTTCCATCTACTTTTTTTATTTAATATTCTTTAAAATATTATTTCTTGATCTATTCTTAGTCGGCAAATCTAATATATGAAGCACTATTCGATTATACATTTTCGAAACTGCTTTAATTATGTGAATGCTTACCTACTAGTAGACATATCTCTAATATTATAATTAGTGTATAAGCTTACTTGTTAAAAGCTTTTTAATTAATACAAATCATTTTCTGGTAGAATAATTGATAATAAGTCTTTAAATCCAAATTAAAGCTTCTTAACTTGTGACAATTCTCCTTAAAAATAAAACAAGGTGAATGTTTGCATAATACTAAAATAGGTACACTTAATTGAATACTAAGGTGGATATCTCGGAGATATCACTTTCACAAGTGATATGAGCACATCCACCATCATCAACATGAGCACTAATAAATTAGTATTTTACTATCTGGTCGATAGGTGATCAAACCAAGTTGGCCAGCTGATTTAAAGAAAAATTAAATAAAACTAACAGCTTTCTGCCTAGATAAACACGATTTTTATTTTTTTTCTCATGTGGTCTAACACCTTGTAATCTCAATCTCATTGAAACACTAGTCACATGCCCAGTGAATACAAAAAGGGTATAAAAGCATAGCAAAATTCAATGAATTTCTTTGATATCTATTCTGATCAAATAGTAGTGTATTTAAAGTAATGTAAAAATGAGTTAATTCATTAATGTTAGTTATGTGAATCTAGTAATCATCCATTTGCAAAGCACTATAAAATCAGGGTATTCAGAAGTATTGCTTGGCTAAATAAATTACCCTCAATATGCTGGAGATCATTTGCAGATACTTCAGCTCGGTATTTTTTATTTTTAAGATGAAATAAATAAGCATCATTTGCTCTTGATTCAACGAAAATTAGACTATTGTACTTTAGGATCCCACTTGGTTTTGTTCTAATGGTATATTCTTGATGATGAAATGTTCGCAGAAGCTACCTAATTGAACCAGGAATTTTAAGAACTACTTCGTGTTCTAAGATAAACTCACCAATGTTTTGAATGAGCTTCAGAATCACTTTTTCCATCCTATTTAGCATTTTTAGAATCGAATTTTGAGAGTACCATCTGCATCAGATAGCAGTCCTAAAAAAATTAATAAAAAAATTAACATAGAACGAAATCACTCAAATAAAAAAGTAGAAAAAAAATAATTTGTGATGCCACATTAGCATCTAATACATTTGGTTCTGGTATCGATGTATGATCTACTTAGCTATGTTCGTGTCCACCGTGTCCATGTCCACCGTGTCCATGTCCATGTCCACCGCGACCGCCGAAGCCGCCACCCCAATCGCCATACCAGGGATATCCACCCCAGCCCCAGCCGCCATGACCGCCATGACCGCCGCGTGCATTAACTGCAACTGCTGTCAAAGACGTTACAAATAGTACTGCCAGTAAAATGGCAATTACCTTTTTCATTTTAAATTGTTTTAACATTTATTTCACTCCTTTGTATAATGTCACACAATACAGAATTTAAAATCATATTTCATGGACCATCGCTAAATCAACACATCATATAGAGTTCACAAAATATCCAGCCAAAAATTAGAGTTTATTATATAAAATATATTTAATATTAATGGAGTGTATACCAAATGTCGTTATACTTAGTATATTTTGTATTTGCATACAGGTCCTACTGTGGTTCATGATAGATTTTATTTTATTTTAGCTAATTAGTATATTTTTGAGAAATTCGGTACAATCTACTTCTTGACTGGTTATATAATACCATTCTAAAATATTATTTAACATTATTTATAAAAAAATAGTTTCTGAACAAAATATCTTTCGAAATAAAATATTTTAACATTAAACAACAATTAGATATATTATAATTTAAGAAATAAGGTTATGTTGCAAAAATTTCAAAATAAGCATGTAAATCTATAAGTAATGAATAAAAATCAAAATATTCAAAGAAATGTACCAACATTCTGAAACTATAACAACCAACTGATTAATGTATTTGAATTCATTAAGAACCGAGTAATTTAAATTATTGACTTGTCTCTTTTAATCGTATTCATAGCTTCAATTCCTTTTAAAGTCTGATCAGTAGATCGAAAAGACTGAAATCCTAACATTGGATTAACGATTCTCTTTATAAATCTATGATCTTGTTCTATAATGTTATTCAAATACTTGATTTTTCGAATGCTTGCGTTTTTATGTAGTATTTTATCATTTTTCAGATTACCTATAGCAGGTGGATAAGCTGGATTCTTATCAACTGTTATTACTCTTGGAATTTGATTATGATTAGAACTTATTTAAAAATGTTGAAGGCACTTGATATTTGTGAAAAAGTTATGGATCCCCTATATCTATATGTTGTAAATTTATTAAACAATCTTGCAAAACTCTATGATAATATTGGAAAATACGAAAAAGCGATTACACTTTGGCAAAGAATAGAAAATAATTCCAATTACCCAAAACAATAAAAATCTTTCTCTACTTCATTGATGCACAGTTTTTGGATCTAAATATCTGCATTTTTGGGTTATGAAACCAGCCAAAGCTTCACTATCTAACACTTTAAAATTTAATTCATTTTGATACAGTTATATATTATTTCCCTAATTATTGTTTATCTGGTGGGTGTCTCATTGTCTTTCTCCATGCCCTCATAGGCTGGGGTAAAAGTGTTGCACCAGCGACTACATATTCCCCTGGACTACACTCCATCCAGGGGATATATCTCGATACAGAGTTGTTGGGTCTAAATCTATGTATTTTAGGGTTATGAAACTGGCTAAAGTTTAACTATCTAACACTCTTATATTTAATTTATTTTGATACAGTTATATATTATATCCCTAATTATTGTTTATCGGGTGGGTTTCTCCTTGTTTTCCTACCCGCCTCCATAGTATGGGTAAAAGTGTTGCACCAGCGACTACGTATTCCCCTGGATTTATTCACTCCATCCAGGGGTATGTATCTCGGTACAGAGCTTTAGTGTCTAAATCTCTGGATTTCCTAAATGCCATCAATACTAAGAAAACCTTATCGATTTCTGACTCATGGAGCTTTTGGAACACTTGGAGCGCATGGATCTCCTAGAACATCTAGAGCCCCTGGAACATTTGAAATTACTTAACTGAATTAGCATTCAGATAAAATTAAGCAATATTGATATAAAATTATTGTTTAATATTAAAATATTTTATTTGAAAGTAAATTTTATTCAGCAACTATTTTTTTAATAATTTATTTAAAATAACTAATTGAAATTATATATTAGTAGTTACTCAAAATTATTTGGTGTAACAAGATAGATATCAATCAACTAAATTCTGTGGTTTCGAAGGCTGAGAAAATCGAATTATATTATATTATTAATTTTATCTATGAAAGGAGTAAAATAAATGTTAAAACATCCATTTAGTAAAATGAAAAGGGTACTAACTATTTTGCTGATAGTCCTTTTAGCAGTACCATTGACAGCTGTATTATCGAGTGCATACCCCTATGACGGCGGGCCTGTCCAGACATACTCTACTGGTCAGCAGCCCGCTCAAATCACCACCGATGAAGTTCCTGCATATTGGGATGGTGATGTTCCTGTATTTACCGAGGAACCCCATGGCATTAATACCGGTAAAATTGAAGTATTAAATCGTCACAGATCACCAGGTACTCCAGAAGGCAGCACTGGATCCTAATAAAATTGAGATTTGTTCAAATTCTCACTATTTTTTACATTTTCATGCATAGTTTTTAGGTCTAAATCTCTGCATTTATGCCATTGTCAACTTAAAATTGAAAACATTCTTTACTCAAATTAATGTAAAAAACATAGATTTTATAATGACTTGTGTAGCAATATACTCAAATTGTGGTTAACACATTAGATTAGGCTCCGGCTGAATATTGATGAAAAAGACTTAAATAGTAACATCACAACTTTAAGCTAGAAAAATATACCTCAATTTATAATATTTTTGTGATATATGCATTTTGATAAAGGTCTAAAAGTAATTGTTTTATGCATTAAAATTTGGTTTTTGAACTTTTGCGGGATTGATTGGTAAAGTAAAATAAAAAGTTGAGCCTTTGCCTAATTCCGATTCAACCCATATATGTCCGTCATGTCTTTCCACAATTTTCTTACAAATTGCAAGCCCTATTCCCGTTCCAGAGTATTCTTCTCTTTTATTCAATCTTTTAAAAACTTCAAATATTCTTTCCGAATATTGCGGATCAATTCCAATCCCGTTGTCCTGCACTGAAAATATCCATTCATTTGCTTTTTTCTCCGCAGCGATATGAATTGTGGGCGTTTCTTCGCTGCGGAATTTTACTCCATTGGATATAAGATTCTGAAGCAGCTGACTCAACTGGGTAGAATCTGCCATTACTTCAGGTAAAGGATCATGGGATACAGTAGCTTCATTTTCATCTAAAATTAATTTGAAAGTGGATAGCACCTGATTTAAGATGAATTCACAGTCTGTAGGTTTGGGTTCTCTGCTGGTCCTAGTCACACGGGAGTATTCCATAAGGTCTTTTATTAAATTTTGCATGCGGGAAGCCCCGTCTACAGCGAAATTAATATATTTATCAGCCTTATCATCTAGATTACCCTGGTATCTCAGTTGTAAAAGCTGCAAATAACTTGTGATCATCCGCAATGGTTCCTGTAAATCGTGCGACGAAACGTAAGCAAATTGTTCCAATTCTTCATTTGAACGGGCAAGTTCATCTATTTTTGACTTTAAATTTCCTTCTGCCTTTTTAATCTCTGTCAAGTCTGTGATCACAAGGCACCAGGAGTTCGGAGATTCCTTTGACCGCAATGAGCTGATAGACATGTACACCGGCAAGGATCTTCCACCTTCAGTCATAAGTGTGATCTCCCCCCTGTCTATGTCATGCTCCAGGAGTGCCTTAAAAGTTAAACAGTGCTCAGGTGCAATGAATTGATAGATAGGAGTTCCTACTATAGATTGTAAAGACATCCTTAGAAGTACTGCAAAGCGACTGTTGCAGTAAAGAATGGTACCATCGAAACTTAGTGTGGCTGTGCCTTCATTCATTGTTTCCACTAGAATGCGGTATGCATGGTCGGCACTATCCAATGTAAAGGTTAAATTCCCTTCTGGTCCGGGAAACACCAGAGCATCCAGATCCCCCTCGCTAATTGCACGCTTGAGCTCTTCTGCTTCTTCTAGACGTAATCTTTGATTCTGTACAAGATCTTTTAAAATATGATTTTCATCTAAGAGTGCAGTATATGATATGGAATTCTGACCTTTTTCCCTTTTAGAATGCATAGTTAGCCACTTATCAAAAAATAACTATTCTTTATCAGCCTTCAATTTCAGATCTAGTCCAACCAGAACCCTATCAGTATCAGCCATGTTGCCTATGATTTTCTTCAAAGGTAGGGGGAGCTCTTTTACGAGAGTTGGAGCTGCCACTATCTGACCATCTTTGGCGAAGATCGGATTCTGATAGATATCAATGATTTCTAGTTGACATTGGCCAGATAAGTATTCTTCACATATATCCTTGATATTATTTATCGCCTGCAAAGATTTTGGACCCATCCCTGCAACATAGAGACGCAGAACATGTGTACCGACTCCTGTTTTGGACACAGCTTTCTCAAAAACTGATGTGCAGTTCTTGACTTCTAATACCTTGATGTCTTCAGGTTTGGTCACTAAATATCACTTCCAGGACGCAAATCAAGGCCTACAAGAACACGCTCCGTATTCGATAGGTCTCCTATGATCTTCTTTAGTGGTGAGGGAAGTTTCCTAACCAGCGTTGGAATAGCTAATATCTGATCTCCCTTAACCAGCTGTGGATTCATCAGAAGATCTATAACTTCAATTCGATATCTACCACCCAGATGCTTCTCACATATCTTCTTTAAGTTAGCAAAAGCTGTCAGGCTTTTTGTGGTCTGTCCCGCCACATATAGCCTTAAAATATAAAAATCGTTGTCGGATATAGCATTGGACTGAATAAGCTCGGAGTTATCGTTATTTGAGATAATATTTTTCATAAAAATTTCCACCATTGAACCTAACAAAATTATCTCTTTTCTAGAGACAGATTCTTTTAATCCAGCTTTTGAAAATACCTTAATTTATAATCAAGAAGCGTTTTAGGATAACAAAAATATTCGAAAGCTCATGTTTTGAGATGACCGCCTGCATGAATGATTGTCAATATAAGGCTGAAGATCATATTTCGACTTCTTGTTCTTCAAAACATACTTCTAATCATTTTAACTAGTTCTAGTGCTGAAACAGACATAATCCAAGCTTATAATCTTCATGCCAATACTTATATCGTTAAACCTATCAACTTTGACGAATTCATGGCAGCAATTAAATCTATACAAGACTTTTGGTTTAAAGCTGTAACATTACCACCAAAGCACGCGCATTAAAAAAGACAGGAGGAAATTGGAAGAGTCATACTTACTGTTTACCCATACAGTTACTTCGAATAAATATCGTCATATTTAGTTCGAAATAGTATCAACATCTTCCAAACGAACCTACTATATTATTTTGCAGTTGCTGTGATACCTACACTACATAATTATTCTTATAGTTATTTTAAATTATTTGTATGAAAAAAAGTTTCTAAACAAAAAATAATGCTGCACAAAATCTTTTGCAATCACAAAACAAATAAATGTGATTAATTATATTTTATTATTTGTGAAGTTGTCATTCTCTATGTCATGTTCTCTACGCGATATATTACATAGTCACTGCAGTCATCGAAATTTATCAATCTAAAAAATCTTTATTATATAATTTTTAAAATACTAGGCGGGGGCCTCGGAAGAGTTGTCTCAAGTGTCCGTCCGGATACAATCGCTTCGATCATATACCCGCACAAGTACATGCAATACGAAATAAGACCAATATCTTCCAAGCAATTCTACTAAGCTACCTTGTTCCATTGGGGGGTTATTTCTTACTCTTTTAGGTCTGTTAGTAGTTTCGACGATACAATACCTAATTATCTTTATATTTATTTAAAATTAATTGTATGAAAAAAGAATTCTAATTAAAAAATAATTTAACATTTAATTTTTTGATCAGCAATTGTAACCAGATTGCAACTAGTTACATGCCATTACAAAAAGTTTATCACAAGGATCTAGATGTTCTACAATAATACTTAATTAATTTTATATATTTATCACTAATCATATCTCTCTATTTAATATATAATAAGAAGTGCAACCATTATAAAATCTGACTTTCTTCTTTATTGTAAATAATTATGTTTTATGACTTGGATAGGCATGAGATCCAGCTAATTTCTATTACAATCCTTTCCATATACCAGCCTAATTTCTCGACGCCCGTATTTCTTCCTATCCAATAAAACGTTATCTGTAACAGTTTTATTAAGTGTTGTAAATACGTCCTTCTTAACTTTTCTAAAATTACTAATATCTCCCATTCTATGTTCTTCTTGAATATGATTTGTTAGATAATTTTTAATTTCCCATGAACCGATTACGATTTGATCTTTCCTTTCGCTTGTGACTTAAATTGCATTTTTAAATAGTAGTATTGCTCCTGTGGTGGTTTTGCTAATGCGATCTTTTTGATAACGAAATATTTGTGAAGCTATCAAATTTAATCAAAATTTTTAAAATATAATTTGGATTTTTTCAATAAATAAAAAGATGACAGATACATTACTAATATTACTAATGAATGAGTTTTCTCAGAGACACCCCCCTTTAATAAAGTATTAAAGTGATTAGAGATGCTCTAAAGTATAAGCTATTAGTTATAGTTAGTAATAGCTATGTTATTAAGTTATAAATTTAACGGTATATATAAATATCTAAAAAATGTTTGAAGAAAATTAAAATGATGAGCCACTTTAATACTTTATTAGAGGGGGGTGCGCCCAGGAAGAGATCAACATTTTTAAATAGTCAACCTAATTATTAGGGTATACTTGCAAAAAGGCATTTACTTTACTAAAGGTGGTGCCATATGATTGAAAATATTTCAATGTTTGATTTTCCAACTAATAACAGAATAATTCTCGAACCTGCGGTTTTATCACCTGATTATATCCCAAATCGAATAATAAGGAGAGATGACCAAATAAATCAGGTAGTTTCTTTGATGCGATATCTATTTCAGCATTCGAAACTCGATAATGCTTTAATATTTTGTCCTCCTGGCTGTGGTAAAAATGTTGTCACAAAATATGTACTGGCAAATTTAATGATTAAATTAAAACGTGATCCTATCGATGTAAATGTGGAATGGGTGACTATTTCCTGTAAAATAATTTCTACAACAAATGCTGTTTTATACACTCTAATTCAACATCTTGATCCGAATACATCCGTTAAACCATCTGGATATTCTATGGACTTTTATTATAATGCTCTTTTTCAATTGATGAATGTTAAAAATACGGCTCTAATAGTTATTCTTGATGAGATTGATTTTTAAAGATCCGATAATGTACTTTATAATTTTAGTCGGGCTATTGCAAATGAAAAATTGAAAGATGGGCGATTCATTAGTGTTATTGGACTCTCTAACAGTATTAAATTTGAAAAAACATTAGATCCAAGAGTTCTTTCTTCGATGGGATTCAAAAAATTTAGTTTCCCCTCTCATTCTGCTGATCCGATACTTCATATTTTTGAAGACAGAATCGAACTTGCCTTTGCTCCAGATTCGATAAGTAAAGAACTATTAATTGAGTGTTCAATTGACGCTGCAAATGTAGGTGGGGATATTAGAACAGCTCTTAGTGTATTAAAGACAGCAGCTGAACTAGCTACCGATGATGGTGTAAGTCAAATATCAAAAACTCATCTTAAATTCGTAGAAGAGACCGTACAAACAGAGCAAATTATTAAATCAGTTATAGAATTTCCACGAAATCATAAAATTGTCCTTGCAAGCATTGTTAAATTGTTGTCTTGTAATAAAACAGCTTACACTGGTGAAGTTATACAAATGTGTAGAGCGTTATGTGAATATATAAAGATAAAACCCTTACATGTACACAGGTTTCCAGAAGTGTAAGTGTTCTTGAACTGCAATCCATTATCCAGTTAGGGAAAGTAAATATAGGTAAAAAAGGCGGCATGACCAGAGAAATTTCAATCAGTACCGAAGATTTAGATATGGTAAAACGTGGAATATATGAGGATTATGATCTAGAAATACTAAAAGATTATGATCCAATTATACATGCATAGTGGAGTTGAAAAATGTTGTCTGACCTTGGTGAAACAATTAATGGCTATTTTAACTACCACCAAAAAATAATATTATTATGTATACTGAATCTTGCAAGAAAGCAAAAAACAAGAAGACTATTAATATAGACGAACTTTCAATATATTATAAAAAGTTATGTGAGAATTATAAAATTGAGCAAGTATTTAGGAATAATTTTATAGATGCGTTAAAAATAATCGAGACAGCGGGTTTGTTAACTATAAAGAACGATGTTATTAGGAATATTGGACTTCCTGGTTGTACGCGAAATGATTTAGAAGAAGCAATTTACCAAGATCCAGAATTTGTAAAATTTAGGGATTATTTTACTTAAATAGCCATGAAAAATTGATTTTAAGAAGCTTAAAAATTTCACGGATAAGTTTAAAATAAGTTCTCATTTGAAGACAATGGAAAATATGGTAGTTATCCAAAAATTGACCTTATAGTCGATACAGTGGTTTAAGCTGCAGGTTTACATACTTATTTTTGAATTTGATAGTCTCATTACTGAATTATGGCTGTTTTTTTTGAAGGTTCTAGATATCAAATTTTAATATTCCTTTAACGTTTAATTCTGAATATGGATCCAGATTTAAATCATTAGCTTTCTTTTTATTTTATTGTATCATTAGAAAGGATTTTTCGCAACAGAACCAAAATTAATCCGAAAATCTGACAGTGCTGAACTTGGAGTCTTATATGTAGGTAAATTCAATGGATATATCAGTCATGAAATTGTTTCTCCTGATGGAGATGTCTATATAGGCTTGAAAAACTGGGGATAATGTGAAAGGAATCATAGATTGGGATCGCAGCTACATGCATATGCGAATGCATATCGCAACCCATGTGATCGCAAATGTAATTGAGAAAGAGACCGGGGCCCAGATAACCGGAAATCAACTTGCTATTGATCAGAGCAGGGTGGATTTCAGCCTTGAAGCATTCGATAGAGATCAATTTACTGAGTATGAGAAGAGTGCCAATGGTTTAATAGCCCAAAATAATCATATTAATTTCTACATGGTAAGCCTTGAAGAAGCCAAATAAAAGCTCTTAAGGTTAATTACATTGGCCAAAGGTTTTCCAGATGAAATTAAAGAAGGCCGTATAATCGAGATTAAAGGTGTGACAATCGAAGCCTGTGGGGAAACACACGTTAAAAATGCAAATTAACTAAAAGAAATGAAGATCACTAAACTTCAAAACAAAGGAAAAAATAATCGGCGAATGTACTTTACACTTGAAGGTTGAGCAAGATTATCCTTTTAATAATCCATTTGTAATTTGTAGTCCATCAATAGTTCATCACTAATGAGTCGTTATCAAGACAACGTTTTTCCTTTATAGTTTAAATTTACACAGTTGAACTATTTCTTAAGAAAATAGAATAATGCAGAAGTTGATGGCTGTATCCAATAATTGAAGTGACGGAGATTAGCCTTCTACACCCCTAAAATGAATTAATTAATATTAAACCAAGCAGTGAATTTTTATGAGTGAAGAAATACAAAAGGTTTTAAAGGCTTCAGGGCTTGATGTGCTTTCATGTATGCAATGTGGCACATGCACAGGAAGCTGTCCATCTGGATGGAATACCGGATTCAATACCCGAAGAATTATCAGGGACGCGTGCAAAAATAGAATGACAGTTCTCTCAGATGATAATCTCTGGCTATGCACCACTTGCTATACCTGCCAGGAACGCTGTCCACGTGGAGTACCAATCACGGATACTATTCTTAACCTCCGAAGACTTGCAGTTAGAGAGGGCTTAATTCTTCCAGAACACCGAAAAGTTGCGGAAATGGTAATGGAGCGCGGACATGCGGTCCCTTTAGACGAAGAAACAAAGAAAAAAAGAGAAGAACTCGGACTTGAACCCATACCTGATACTGTGCAGAAGTGTCCGAAAGCTCTTGAAGAACTGAAAATTCTTCTCAAGATTTGTAAATTCGATGAATTGATAGCTGAAGGATGAAGAGCAAATATTACGAAAGAGCTACAGATGTTTCTTGGTTGCATTATACCTAATAATCAGGACCACAATAATTTACAAGGTCAATGATTTTGATACAGCAGTTTCTATGATAAAATATTGCTATCTTTCGGGGTCCCCCATAGCTGGTCAACCTACCAAAAATCAGTTTGTAGCGATTGATTTCTATACAATAGATACCTTTGATTACTAACTAGCTGAAAAATTAAAAAGATTATCATGACCCAAAAGTTAACGAAATATGCCTACCGTAATTCTCAATAGCACTTTTTTCAGTTTTTTTCTCTGTAATAACTCAAATGTCCCAAGCTCTATTTGAATAGTTAATATTGATATCTAATGTTATCTCTTTTTCACAAGGTATCTTTTAAACCATTCTCCCGCTAGATGTGCAACCTCTTCTAAGGCTCCAGATTCTTCAAAAAGATGAGTTGCGCCAGGAACAATCTTTAGTTCCTTATCTTTTACGTTTAATCTTTCCAATGCCCATTGATTCATATCTATTACTTGAAAATCATTTCCACCCACTATAAGCAGTGTTGGCACTTTCACATCAGGCAGAGCTTTTTCAGCTAAGTCAGGTCTGCCTCCTCTGGAAACAATTGCTTTTATAGCATTAGAATTTTCTGTTGCAGCTATAAGTGCAGCTGCTGCCCCTGTACTAGCGCCAAAGTAACCGATGTTTAAGTTTTCAGTAACAAAATTTATTAGAAACCATTTTGTAACTGTAACAAGCCTAATTGCAAGAAGATCAATATCGAACCTTAGATGAGCTGTTACCATATCAATTCGCTCTTCTTCAGCTGTCAATAAATCAAATAACAGTGTTCCAAAGCCTTCTTCCTGAAGTTTCCATGCAACATATTTATTCCGTGAGCTGTGACGACTGCTCCCACTGCCATGTGCAAAAATAACAATTCCCTGCGTTCCTTCAGGAATAACGAGATTTCCTTCAAGAACAATTGAATCAATTGGGATTCGAACTTCATTATTGTTTTTACCGTTGCTTGATGATTCTTTCATATTGAACCCCCAAATAAGTTACTTATGAATAGCAAATTCACTGTAATTTATTACTTCGATTGAAAATTCGTTGCTTTCTCCAGCAATACACAAACCTCTTCATCGGTAGTTTGGCTGAAGTCTTCGTACCAGGCACCTACAGCATAGAAAGGCTCAGGCGTAGCAACACATATAACTTCATCAACTTTTCCTTCAAAAGATCTGCAAGTATCCAGTGCACCCGTCGGAACTGCAATGACTATTTTAGTCGGATTTTTAGTTTTAATAGCTGCAGTAGCTGCGTTCATGGTTGCACCAGTTGCAAGTCCATCATCTACCAAAATTACCGTTGAATCACTGATACTTAGTTTTGGGCGTTTACCCCGGTAAATATGCTCCCTGCGTTCTAATTCTTTAAGTTCTCTAGTAGCTACAGCGTCGACTGTCTGTTTAGATATCTGGAAAGACCTCACAACATCTTCGTTCAGCACAATAATATTGTCAGAAGCAATCGCTCCCATTGCCAACTCTTCATTTCCTGGAACTCCTAATTTTCTTACTATAAAAACGTCCATTTTTACATTCAATTTCTTTGCAACTTCAAAAGCCACCGGAACTCCACCCCTTGGAAGTGCAAGTATAAGTATATCTGAACGGTTTGCGTATTTTGAAAGTTTTTTTGCCAATTTTCTTCCGGCATCTACCCTGTCTTTAAAAAATGCCATTCTTTCTTCAACCCCGTATGAACTGAATTTAATTGGAGAATAATCTATGTTGATTAATGGTATCTATCCTCAAAGCTTTAAATATGTAGAGTATCATGAGGATTCTAATTTACCTCCAATTTTTTCCTTAGAGTGAATCCTGTTTTAAACCTTTCCCGCGAATTTCTGTATTTGACCCAATTTTTTCGTTGCTGGTTTGTTATTCTTTGATTTTAAATATAGCTTCCGCTACCCTTAAAATACTCCTTTTATTTCCAATGTCCTCAGTTGATAAAGATTAGAATAAAAAGTTGTACACGACATCTTTAGATTAACTCTTTGAATAGTAGTAACAAGAACTTCTCTTGCTTTGAATATTTTTTAGTCACTAAATAAATTCGTCCCCTTATGGATCTTTTTTAAGCTAATCATCTTGTTTCTTATATATTCCTTATTTCTAGTAAATGTTCTTTTACTGCTATTTTCATTGTCGCATCATAACCTTTTGATTTGTTCCAGAATATCCCCTTTCCTGTAAACCACTTCATTTTTTCTGATTAAACTACCTGAGAATCACTAAGTGATTAAGTTACTGTTTTGAAGTTTTTGATCAGCTCAGAATCCCTCTCTATTCTGCTGTGAAAATTATATCCAAAAGGTTACTTCCACCCTCGTTTTGTTTATTTCAATTTCTCCTCCTACTTTTTTTGCTTCATTTTCCCCAGTTTTATCCTCTTTTGTATGTTTAAAATCTAAATAAATAAAAGTAAAATCCTAAATCATTTTTCTTTTTTATTTTAAAAACTAAGGCATTAAGTTGGCTTACAACTATCCCAATATTTCTTCTTCAGTAAATTGGTCTTTAACTGACTAAAGGCGTTTGTATCTTTCTTTAATAGTAAAATAAGCACAAATTTTCATATATTGCTATTAATAGAGAAATAAAGAGAATTAGCATTAGAAAAAAACAAATTGGTAAATTGTTCGTTTCTTTTTTGATTAAATTGTAATTTAACATATGAAATATCAACGGAAGGCTTATCAATTGATATAGATGTTGGCATCAAAAGATCATTAACACTCTCTAGCTATCTAATACATACCGAATCCCAGATGTTTTTGTTGTCGATGAAAAAGTGCTTGCAAAAGATCAAATAAAGTTGGCAAAGGCTCCAAAAAGAAAGATAACAAGAGTGAAGGCACTAAATATAGTTGAACACCTTCAAGAAATAACATCTAACGAACGTGATGATTTTGTTCAGAAAGTAAGTTTGAATTTAGTGAGAACTTCTGATTCGACGACTTTTGAAGATCTTAATGTTAAAGGAATGACTAAAAATGATCTTCTTGAGAGGAATATAGCTAATGTATCCTGATGCAAGTTAATCCCCATCAAGACTTACAAGGTAGAATGGGCTGGTAAACGTGTGAACTTGTTAATCCGAGAAATATATCTCAAATGTGCTCTGGTTGTGGTCACTTGTTAAAAAAAATTATTGGAAAGAACCCATCGTTGTCCTTTCTGTGGTTTTGTTCTGAATAAAGAGAATAGTATTGCTATTCGCATTCTCAGTTTTGGATCATAATCTGTTCGTAAAATCGATAGACTCTCCTAACTTAAGTGAGGGGGGTATAGGCACTCGTTTAATAATAATATGGAGGTGTTGGGGGGGTGCCTGGAGACGGTGGCGAGCTTGGAGATGTTGGTGTACCTGGAGATGCTGGTGTACCTGGAGATGCTGGTGTACCTGGAGATGCTGGTGAATCTGGATACGCTGGTGAGCCTGGGTATGCTCCCATAGCTGGGGATATACCTGCATCTGGGAGCGGTAGTATACTAGTTGCATACACGGTTGTAGTTATCACTGACGTTACACAAAAGAAAACTAGCAACAAAATTAGTGTTTTTCCTATAATGGCAAATTTTTGTTTATCCATTTATTTTCCCTCTCGGTCATATAGTTTAAAATAAAATTTATGTTAACTTATAGTTATCTTCATCTGTTTGTGCTTGTTATTCGAAGAATTTCATTTTTTTATATATTTAGGACTTAGATAGTTGAATAATGGAATTAAGGACATGCGGTCTCTTTATTTTGATTGTGATTCAAACTATTAAGTGCTTCATGATTCATTTTTTTAGTTTAACTGCGTAGATCCCAATTTTGTTGTACTTAAGTGCAATTTAACTGTTTTAATATTGTGTTTAACACACCCAAAAACAAAATTAATTTGGAATTTTCATCTAAAATGATGTCAACTACCTATATAATAGAATAATGTTTTCTTATATAAGACATTTTGCTTTTTTTTATACACTTATTTTATAGTCCTCACACGAATTAAATGCACTTTTAGTCGTATACTGTTTAGGACAAGTTTTGTAGAACAAGTTTTGAGTGGCTCTGGTCACTTCATATTCTAGCTCGATTGAAAATCAAAAATTTCGACCTGTAAAAACTAAACTAGCGAAAAAATTTGAGACTATGTGTTTTTCCTCCCTTATTTTTTGTGATATCCTTCTGATTCTTATAGATGGTTTCGAAACTGAAAAGATTTGAAAATACTGCATGAAAAGATAAATTAATATATATCCGATGATTTTTTTTGCATTAAGCTTTTTTCAACTGCTTTATAGACAGAGTCCGTACAGTTCCATAATAGAGGTATCAGATTTGTTACAGAAGTTTCAAAAAATTCAACGGATCTTTATCTATATACTAATTATAAATATCGTAATATCACTTGCCAAAATTAGTTATGGGACTTTTACAGGTGCTTTAAGCATGATTGCAGATGGCTATCATTCTCTTTTCAATGGGTGCTCTAACATTATAGGCTTGGCTGGAAGTTTTATTGCAGCCCGCCCATCGGATAAAGATCATCCTTACGGGCACCAGAAGTATGAAACTATAGCTTCTTTTTTTATCGCATTATTGCTGATCTTTGTGGGCGTTGAAATTTTCCAAAACGCTTTTAATAGTTTCCTTAGCCCACAAAAGCCCGAGGTTACAGCTATGAGTTTTCTTGTAGTAATTTGGACAATGGGTGTCACATATTTGTCCGTGCAATATGAGCAGAGACAAGGGCAATATCTCAGAAGCCAGGTGCTTATAGCAGATTCTATGCATATGAGGAGCGATATTTAGATTTCCTTTTCGGTTATAGTAAACATTGCTGCTATGAAGTTAGGTTTTTCTATAATTGACCCTATAGTCGCCTTAATTATCTCTTTTATAATTTTCAAGGCAGGATATAGAATTATAAAAGAGACATCGAGATCTCTTTTAGATATGTCTAGAATTGAAGAGAAAGAAATTTGCGAATTGGTAATGAAAATTGATAAGGTAAAGGGCTGTCATAGAATTCGGATACGTGGAAGCATGGGAGATATCAAGGTTGATATGCATTTACTTGTTCAATCTGGCATGTCTCTTGAAGATGCCCATATTCTCTCTCACAGGGTCAGCAAAAAGCTAAGGGAAAAATATAAGGATATTTTTGATGTTGTTGTACATCTTGAACCTTCCTTACAACAATTTCAAGAATCAAATAACAAAAAAACCAGTTAAGATGCGTGGTTGAAAATGCTTTTAGGTATATATTTCGGGTCACTATACTGACTAATTTCACTTTATTACTACAATTATTGAGATTTCGGGATATAGAACTTTTCAATTCAAGAAATACATCTCGAATATGTTTAGGTTGCGGTCAGCTTGTTAAAAAAGAATTATCGGAAAGAACACATCATTGTCCTTTAAATGATCTAGTTCCTGATAGAGATCATAATGCTGCTATTACTTCAGTTTGAAATTACAATCGGTCTGTAAAACCGAGAGATGCCTTTAACTTTAGTCAATGGGGTAGGCTCAGCTATTGTTATATAAATAAGTTATTATGCTATATTGTATAAAGAAGCTTGAGAATGTTCAAGATGACTGATATTCCGAAGCATCCTTTAATTGGTTGTTGTGATAAGTTATTGAAAATGTTTAGCAGAAGGCTTCATTCACATTTTATCAAAACACAAAGCATTTGTTCGCTTTTTCAAATTAATATTAATGAATTATTTTCATGATTCCTTAAGATATTAGATGTCTATAGAGGACTTAAATAAACCCAAACTTTGGTTGATTATTAATAAGGTATATATAAGCAATTTGTTGAAATCGAAGGTTATTGAAATTTTCTACAATTAAATATAAGTGATACAAATGGACATAAGGCTTCAGGAATACATACGGCAAAACAAAAAAAAGATAGGAATTCTCTTTGTCTTTGTAATTCTAATTTTTTTGATTGCACTGAGTATAACCATCCTTTCAAGAATACATACAAATCTTCCCATTGTATCATCAAATAAAGTGGTCTATGTAGCTGGGGATGGAAATGGAGATTTCAATTGCAATGGGAGTGATGGCCAAATAAAAATAAATCAAGCTCTTGCATATGTTGAAGAAAATCCACAGTTCACAACCGTCCATTTGAGAGGTCCCAATACATATGTCATCTCCGATAGCATCTTTATTGGAAACAATACAGTCCTAGAAGGCGATCCTACAGCCGTAATTAAACTTGAAAACAAGGCAAATTGGCCAGCTGGTAAACCAATGATAAAGGAAATGGGTCGTGCTGGGATCCATGGAGTTACTATAAAGGGATTTGAAATTTATGGAAATCATGATAATAATGCGGACAAAAAAAACGGGGAAGGGTATTACAACATGATCCGTTTCCTTTGCTCTAAAGACATACAAGTTCATGATATGTACATGCATGATGGGCATGGAGATGGATTGAGAGTAAGGAATAGTTCTAATATTAAATTTTATAATAATACAGTGTATAAATTAGGGCATGATGGTCTTTATGCCATTGAATGCGAAAATGTTTCAGCTTGGAACAATCGCATAACCTGCCGGACTGATAGTGGTCTTAGAATACGGGATTCAAATCATGTAAAGTTTCATGATAATGTGATTGATTCCTTTTATAACTGGAGTGCAGGTAGCTCGGGAATTCAAATAGAGAAGTCAAAAAACAAAGTTAACGATGTAGAAGTGTATAACAATACTATCCATGACACTTATGGACCTGGTATCTGGCTGATAAGTTATGGAGAACCTAATTTTAAAGACGACACGAAAAATGTCCACATTTATCATAATATCTTTTATAGCACTGGTAAGAACCCAAATATTGATTGGGTGGGGGGTATAGTGACAAGTGGGTTTTATGATACCCTCATTGAGAATAATGTGTTTGACGGTGTATATCATGCTGCGATTATCTATATGTATCCTAAAAGTACAAATGATTCCATAGATCTTTCACCTAAAGGAGTAGGATATACAACAATCGTCCACAATAATATTATCGTAAATACCCAGAAACGTAAAAAAAATCCTGATGGAACAGGGTACGGTGTAATCAATTATCTACCTGAAACACATACCTTCTTGTTGGAAAATAACTTACTTTACAATAATAAAGGTGGAAGCTATAAAAATGCCGGTTCGAAGACTGATGTATACGTAGATCCGTTATTTGTAGATCAGAAAAATCATGATTATCGTTTGATATCTAATGTGCAAACAGAACAAAAAAAAGCGTTAAGAGAGTTCATAATATTTGGAATACAAAAAATAAGAACAATTTTTACATGGTGTTAACTACCTGCCACTGAAGTAACAGGCATCGACATCTCTAATAAACTAAATCATATTATCCGTATGGGTGGTTAACAGAAAACCAAAAATCACTTGTTGATTCAAATGCAAGAAAATCATCTTTTTTGATGTAACCAAATTTTTAAGATCTGAAATTGAATCATCTTTATCTAAATTTTGTTATTTGTTTTTAACCGGATGTGCTGAGGATTAAACTATGAAAAGACTTTTATGAACATCAAAACAACAAAAGTAATTCACTATTTCTGACAATTTAGATCAGTAAATTTGTTTGGCTGGATGAATTCTCCAAGGGTGATTTTACATCCTTGATAAAAGGTAAACTTGGGACTTACATGGCAATTTATTGAGCAGTTTTGGAACGGTTTTTAAAACACAAACCAATGAAAATCTTACTGATCAAGATAATGATAAGTTTAATAGTCAAAAAAAGATATGATGAATAATACTTTCATTAATTTGTGTTTTTATTCAAAAAATTTAATGTTATTTTGGAAGGTAATTTTTCTTTCCGCCTTTATTTGTTACCTTCTATTTCTAATCCCGACACTATTCAATCCCACTTTGAATGATAATAATTTTCAGAGATTTTACAGCTTTTAATCAATTCTTATTATTTTCATTAATTTTATTTTTAGGCTTCTAGTCAACAAATTATACTTTAGATACCTACTATTAAACATTTTGTACTAATATCAATTATCCGTACATCTCTAAATTTCCCCACGATATTTTTGTTTTTGAAAATTTCGAACTGCTCATAGTGCTGAGCACGTTTGACCAATCCTTTGAAGAACTCTTTAATCGTATCCACCTCCATAACAAAAACTACTTCAGTACTTATTAATTTCAGCCTAGCAAAGTGAAAGTATTTTTAGTATAGTCTCAAGAAGCTTTGATGATTAACGTGTTGAAGCTGTAATTCAGTTTTAGGGACTAATCTGTGATCTGATTTAAAAAATAGCACACTAAATACTTGTAAATAATGTAAATCTCAATTCTCATGCTTATGGATTTCAGTAATTCTCTCCCACAATTATATTTTTGCTCCATCTAAGAGAGGTATTCCTTGGAGAACATTTCTAAGGTCAGAACAAAGTAGGAAAGGAGAAGAGGGCCTATAATGATTCCTAGCAATCCAAAAAGTGATACTCCTATGATGATCCCAATAAGAGATAAAAAAGGATGAATTTTTCCAACTTTTTTTTGGATCATGGACCTGAGGAAATGATCCACTATACTTACAAATATCCCCACAGCAAGAATGGCACTACCTGCAGTGTAGTCTCCCAATAGGAACTCAATAACGGTTGCGGGAACCCAGACTAAGGTTGATCCGAAAACTGGCAAAAAAGAAAAAAGTGTTGCGATAGAACCCCAAAGAAAAGCTCCCTGAATTTTTACGATCAAAAAAGTCATAGTCAAAATTGCACCCTGGAAAAGGGCTACAGCCCCATTGGAAATCATAGTTGTTCTGATAATTCTGCTGAACTCCCCTACTAAAGTGGATGTATTTTCTTCATTGAATGGAATTGCTGCATAAATTTTGTGTACAAAGATAGAATCTTCTCCTGTTAAGAGGTAGTAAAACAAAAAATACATAATTAAGAGGCCTATAGATTGCTGGCTCAGTATCTGAATTGAACCAAGAATGAATTTACTTGTGTAATTGACGGCTTCAGAACCAATGCTAATGACCCTCTCTTGTACTTGTTTTTGGAGAACATCAGTAGGGATCCCCAGCCCTGAAAGATAGTGAGTGAAAAATTGGTTTTCAGATCGAATAGATGTAATAATAAATGCCTGGTTGAGTAAAAGCTGTTGGATTTCATTAATAATTATACCTAGGAGAAAATACAATGGAATGAGTACAACACATATTGAAATAATTATCACCAAAACTGCCGCAAATTGTTTATTGAGCCGAGTCTTCTTTACGAAAAAATGATAAAGAAATTTGAAAATAATGTAAAGGATAAAGGCCCCTAAAAAATAGTTTAAGTAGGGAAGTGTGGCATAAACAATGACCATGGTTAGGAGGATAATGGTTAAAAGACTCAGTACCATTTTCACAATTCTTTCCATTGGAATATAATTGGGTCTTCTATTATAAAAATTCTATAAGCTTAAAAGTTCACCCTTTTCGGTTAAAACTTACGTCATTAATATCTACTGAAATCGTAAAAATAGGGTTTTTAGTGTTCAGTAGCCGAGTAACCTACCATTGTATAGTTGATATTTTCATGATATTTAAGTTCTCGATGTTGAAAAATTTCTGGATGTTTTTTCGGTAATCTCAGAACTGGATTAAATCATATTAAACTTTTCGACTTTTGATATCTGGAACTCTTCAATTTTTTAGATCAAATAAGAAAATATCTTGATATCAATAAGTTTTTAGGTTAAGTATTATTCACAAAATAATAGTACCCTACTTAAAAGAATCAAAAACAAAATTGGGATAAATTTTCGATTTTAACACATTGCTCATGTGGCTTTTATAAGCAAAAAGCCAAAATTTTGGGTTTATCGATGATTCTATGAAAATAATCGGGTGTTAGAGATATTTGGATTTTTGGAAATTATTGAAAAGTAAAGTATAAAAAGGGCTGCTATTATCTAATAAAATGTTCTCAGTTTAGTTCCCCGAAGTACTGCTTTCTATAATTAATTTCGTGCTCTCACAATATTCTGATATTTTTAATTAGGCATGAATGATTAAGTCAATAACAATTGCTACAATAATAACAACTTTATTAGCTAATGGATATCAAAAGTTAGTGACATCACACTAATCAGAAGCAGATTGAGAGGTATTTACCATGGGGATCTATTATTTATTTTTGATCATGATCTCTTAACGATATGTTTTTGAGTTAATTAGTACAACTATGATATTATAATCATTTTCGTTGTCTATTCTTTCTATAAATTAACATCTATTCTTGCCTTATAACTTTCTTTGAGATCTATGAAGTTATTACCGTTAAGTGCGTAGAGTGCATTAGCTGTTGTCTTCATTTTTTGTGTACTTTTAAAAATTTTAAATTTTTAAACAAATACCGCACTTTCTGTATTTGGTGCTATATGCGGCAAAGATTCGCCAAGCAAGTCAAAAGCACAATATCTATCAGGTCATTTATTTTTTTCTTGCTTTTTCTAAGTTTTTTAAAAATTTTTTCCGCATTTTCAGGTACTATATAATCAAAAAAAATAAAAGATGTTATGTTTCATATTAATTTTTCTTAATAAATTCCTTATAGAATTTAAGCAATAACTAATATAAACTCATATTTTATAAAATCTTTAACTTATCCAGTGCTCCAAAAATCTCTATTCTCCATTATTGTCTTCAGCGCCAAGCTTTGAGTTTTGTGAGTCAATTTCAATCGCTTTGTCATATGTTTTTAATACTTCATCGGACTTATTAAAACTAGAAACATTGTTGCTTCCGGAGTTTGGAATACCTGAAAATGAAACACAGCCTGAGATACTCACCAACATTAAAAACACCAGCACAGTAATTCCTAAAGCCATTGTGATGATATGCCTTTGACTTCCTTTACCATATGTTTCTTTTTTAATTTTTAGCCTCTTGACATTTGTTCAGATTTTAAAGCCGATAATAATACAACTTACTATAGAAAATTTTTATAAATATTTGATTTTCACGAGCCATTTAGGTATTCCCTCAATACTCATAAATCAATAATTATAAGATATTTGGCATATAATTGCATTATATTCGATATAACAAATGTAACTGCATCGGTACCCGGAACCTTTATTTGTACCCCACCATCACGAACTGTATTTAATATAGGTACGCAGCAGACATTGAGTACTACTTTCACACCAACTGATACTGTCAAGTATACTACACATCAGAGAGTGTGTTTACCGATGTCCGGACTCCTCTGCAGAAGATCCATTTAATGATTAATTTTGTCCAAGATTTGAGCACTTCAGGTGAACTAAATAATAGCGAGATGGGTCCATTAATGGCTTAATAAAACGTTACAAAGAAGAATTTGAATTATCGAAATACAGATGTAAATAATTGCTAAACTTAATATCTTTATTAACGAGGTAAAGGTTTACATCAAGAGTAGTATACTTTCATTAAAAATGAAAATTGAAATGACTATTCAATTACAAATCGGATTTATTTAAATCACCAAGATCAAGTCCTTTAAGTTTTCAAGCATCTGAATCTCACGGGCATTTTCAATTTTTTGTCCTTCGTTTTTATATATATTTTAATTTGTTATGATAATCTTTTAGTGCTTCTTTCTGTTTGTTTAAATACCTGCATACACATCAAGTAACGTGAAATAGTAGTTTATTGCTGCAGTAGATAAATGATTTCTATAATTAATCACTGCTGTTTGACCTGTTTCAGACGTCATCTATTGTTGAGAATCCTGGTAGTTTATTGTTTTCATTTTGGTCATCAATGTATAATTCCTAAAACTGTTGACACTTTTTCTTATTTTCTGGCTATGTGTTTGAAAACTCGGTTGTCCTATAGTTTACAGGAATGTGGAGTATTATGGCAGACGACATGCATAGCAAATATAAAAAAGTGTTACACTCCACGACCTATGATAGCTACCTTTTGAGATAAACGATTGCTGTTCCACTGATATCCATACATAAAAACGTAAAAAATATGGGAAAACATATTAAGAAGTTTTTTCTACTAAAAACAAAAAAGATAAAAATTTTGTTAGAAATTTATTAAGTTGGACTGTGGAATTAGAAAATTAAGTTTCTGATCCAGTTTATTCAACTTTTTAGTTTTGTTTAGAGCATTATATAATTATTTCTTTTTGACATTTCTATTTATGATTGTGATTTTGATTAATTAGTTCCAGATGTTCTATGAACCCCATATACTCTATAAGTCCCCTAAGTTCCATGAGCAACAGATCTTCAATGTTTTCTAATTACTGATGGTATTTAGGAAATTCAGAGATTTTCTCACAAAAACTGTGAATACGAAAATACAGGTGGTAAAAAAAGTATACTTAGAGGATCGGAGAAAAAAATGTACGAGTTCGTTTCTTCTATTGTAAGGTCTTGGATTATAAGTAAATTTTCATATTGCATATGGACCTGAGCTTAGAGAGTAATAAAAATATAGCCCTCGATTTAAGCAGTCTATCAGAAAATAATCCATTATGCCTTGAAAAAATAGCTATTGTGTTGTTGCATTTCATACTAACTAGCTCTAAACTTAGTTACTGCTCTTACTAGATCTATCAGTAATAATCGCAGTAGTAATGCAAATGATGATAGTGGTCCTCCATACTATATCCATCGTATACACCGTAATGTCCGCCTAATACAATGAGTTTTGTCACAATGGATTTTTTCTACAAAGGGTGAGCCTACGACTGACTTGGCTTCTACAACAAATGTCTGTAAGGGTTCTGCATAACAATTTATTACAAAACCACTCACACCAAATCGCCTATAGCCTTTGATAAATAATGATCCGTAATTATGACATTAACGTTAACATTTCATCAACTATTATTTAGTTAAAACTAGAAAATTTAAAAGACAGTTTGGGTTGGAAAAATTTTTCAAACAAAAGTGATTAATAATTAAAAAAATCACTTAATCACTTTTTAATTTAGTTATTAGTTTTATGATATTCAATTTTCGGAGCCAGGTAACCAGTGTATAAAGTCATCCATGAAAAATCCACATCATTAACTTTTCTACGTCGTCATTTTAGTGTAAAACTCATTCTATTTTTATTTAGTATCTTAATCATGTATTAGACTATTACTGCATAAAAAGTACATTAAAACTGCATGGTAGCTGCACGTAAACTACACAATTGTCCAAGACGACATAAGTAATGTATACATGCTGCACAATAACTGCATGAATGACACATCAACACTGCATTATCATAATCCAATTATTTGCACAAACACTGCATAAAATATGTATATCGTGCAGTCATAATACAGCCTATGCTAGAAGACAAAAAGCGGGTAACTGTAGCAATACCTTTGCAACTGCATACAACGCTTGTAGATACAGGTTATGGAGTAACAGAAGGCATCGTCAAAGGTTTGGAGCTGTTGTTAGAGCCTAAAGAGAACAACACCAATCCATATAATGAAGTACGTATTAGTGACTTGTTAGAACGTATTAATGACCTTCAAGCTCATAACAAGACGTTGGTCAAAGAATTGGAAGACATCAAATCAATGCATAATAATTACATGCTACAAATGCAGACTGTAATTACTCAAAGAGTGATCGAAGCTCCAGGCACAAAGAAACCTTGGTGGAGATTTTGGTGAGTCGAATTACAATTATACCAAAGAACAAAATGAGTAATAAAATATTTTCTATTAAAAATAAGTCCAGTTAGGATGATAAATATCAACTAGTTAAAGACCCATTATTTTTTCCAATCAGATCTAACTTCGCTAGGATTTTTTTTCGAATTAGATCTGCTTCCTTAATTATTATCCTAACATCTTTGTTTTTGTTCTCTGAAACTATATTAATTTAGCTATATATTCTCTTTCCACATTTTTCCAGAAACAGCCTGCAGCAAAATTATGGCAATTTGGTTTTATCGGGAAAATGACGTACTATGATCTCACTAGGGAAAGCTTTATTTGAAGTCCTATGGACATTAATCAACTTAGCCAAAAAAAACGTCTTAAAACGCCTGCGAAGTGCTCATTGTTGATTTAAGCAGTATAAATCCCGCTTCATATACAAGGAAACTAAATAAATACAAATACAACATTCATAGATATTTATTTTTAAGAATAAAAAGTGGTGTGATCATGCCATTCCCTTCAAAGCTCTCACCCAAATTGCAACAGAAAAACGACGAAAATTTGTCGCTCGGGTTGACTTATATTTTTGCTGTTAATTCAATCAGCATAATCTACCAGACGTTCAACGAATAGATGAAAAGGGTGTAGACGGAGAAATCTAGGAAATACTATCAGTTTTATCAATATGTCCAAAAATGTAATGTTGATAGAGCTAGGGAAACGTCTTGAGCGATCGAATGATACTGCTGAGCTAGAAAATGACAGAATTGTATGTAAATTTTGAAACATAGAACTTAGGATAGTTTTTAGATGTTTTCCATATATTTTTATTACTTTTAAATGATATAAATCAAATTATGACAGATGATTCCTTTGATTTTTAGCTAAGATCCCACTTAAATTCATTCATATTTAGCTCGAGTAATGCTAGTTCATATATATATATATAAAAAAACTATATATTGAATCAAATCTGATAATAATTATAGGGTTTTCCCAAATCTTCAAATAAACCAACTAATGGACTGCAGGCAACGACCCCATGCAGTTCCCAAAATCAATTTTTTGACATTTCAGATCGGTCTGATCGCCTAAACAAATTAAGTAAAGAACTCTCATTTTGGAATTTGAGCATACAATCAATATTATTTCATTGTCCTTATATAGCCGTGCAAAAGTTTACTACGATGCTGGTACAAGAATAGTAGGCAGCCTAAAAATCAGGACTATGTAATTTTAATACTAATTATTTTTAGTTAGTATAATTAAGAATTCATGCAAAAAATATATAACTAATTAAATCTACTTATAGTTTAACGGTTTTCCAATGCTATCAAGCAAACCTACTAGCTGGCTGCAGATATATCTTCACCTGCGATTCACAAGATTAATTTTTTTGAATTTAAATAAACTGGATCACATATAATATGGGGTATTGAATGAATACGAACACAATTACAATAGATGTTTACGATAGGCATGGCAATAAATTAATCGAAGGAATTACACCAATAAATCCAGTCAATCAGACACTTTCGCGTTTTAAAGATTATAGAGATACATGAAAACTACACTAGAATCGAAAATGAATAAGGGATGATTTTAATTCCCAAACTAATTTTTTTTGAATAAAATGCAAACTATACGACAATATTTCAATGATTTTGTCGTTAATTGGACACACGTGATCAAAAACAGTGCTTATTTTTTGATATTAATATTTATTACTTTTATGATTGCTCCGGTGATTGCAGTCAATTCTACTACTAAATGTGTCTGTAACAAAGTACCGATTACATGATTAAAACTTCATGTACTAACAAAAATTACTCCTATTAAAATCGGGTTTATTGGATTTAATAATAATCCGAATACCCAAGTTTATTGCGGTTTAAGTCCCTTTTTAGAAAAACAAGATGAATGTACTATGGAAAAATTGAGATTCATCACTTATAATATTTCTAATTTGAACGATTGTCATAATGAGAACAGCGGATTTATCATTTATCACCCATCAAAAGCCACTATATCAATTTGAAGGAAAATCTATCAACTTTCAAGAGTTGATTTCAATTATTTTTTACCCGGAGCTATTACTTATTTGAAATGGTAGCACCAAATTAGGTTGAAAGGCCTAGATAATAAGCGAACTGAAGTAGTTTTAGGATTTGAATTACGCTGTTTACTTTTTTGTGGCTAACTATCATGTTTTTTTCTCCAATCTAGACTGTTTATTTTATTCTCAGATCTATCACAAACCAATGTTTATATAATTGTACTCATCAGTACTATAATGGTAGAGATCTGCGAAGAGTTGATGTTTCGAAGCATATTATTCTTTGACTGTGGGACCGTTTATAAAGCTAAAACATTTTAGTGAACATTTAGGGGTATGGATAGATTCATCTCTTTTTTGTATTCTATTTCTCGCGTATGATCTAAGTAGCTCATCTTGAGGGGGTGACCTTTCGAACGCTAGCCTTAAAGACGTAAAAAATATAATAATTAATCAGCTTTATGACGTGAAAACACTTTATAAAGCAGAGCTAGATGAATCTCTTCACCCATTACTCATAGAAAAATACCCTACCCTTTTTGACGAACCTTAATGAATTCTTTTTATGACATTATATGCATTAATCCAACGCTCATGGATACACAACATTTTATTGTTGTTTTTCCTAAACTGAATAATTACCATTATTCGATAACTGTATATGCAAAGTACCCATCCAAAGCTGTGTGATATCCATCCGTATGTCCTTTGAAACAATGTTCTTCAATGTCTGACGCAAAAAATAATTGCCATTAAGCTTTTTGAGGCAGACTTTTTAGAAATTCTTTTGCCACATTGGATAAATCTACCCTACTGTTATTATATCAATGAGAAGTATACTTAACAATAAATAATTAACATTAATCTTATAATGTATAAATAATATTCATTTGTAAGTAATTAAGTAAGCTGTTAGTATTAAGTTGACTACTGCAATCTTAATGGCAGTGTATCAAAAATTTTGTAAAATATAACAGGATGCTGAGTCAATGGTTATACCGACAACATTTTTGTCTTTAGTAAGTTTACTGATGCACAAATTTTGTGTCTAAATCTATGCATTTCCTAAATGCCATCAGTAATAAAAAAAGAATTGTTGATCTCTGACTTATGGAACTTTTGGAACTCATAGAGCATAGAGAGCTATAGGAACCATTGGAACTAATTAGCCTAAACAGCCATCATCAATAAAAATTATTAGAAAACTATATTTATATAGTACTAGGAATAAAATTGAGAATATGACTAAACCTAAGCAAAAGCTCAATTTTTCAATACCATAACCCCAATTAATAAATTTCTAATAAATTTGCCCATCGCTTTATTTCCAATAAAAAATAATTCTATAATGTATTTTCTATGCTGTTTATGTCAATATATCTGAATATTAGTCGAATAGCAATTGTTCATCTCAAAAGGTTTCTATAATAGTCTTTTGGTTCTAGATTCTGATATTACACACCATAAAGTTTAAAATTAAATTAACTTTTACAATTATATAATAAGCAACCTTGATTTTGAATTCAGTACTGCTTATTGTTTATATTTATTCACAATACTTCTCAAAAACATGATAATTTATCGTTATTAACATTGATTTATATGATAATAAGTTATATTATCTTACAAGGCATCAGATAACTTTTTTTGCGTCCCGATCAATGTTACCCCTCACTTTATAAAAACAGATGCCCATTTGCTTTTTTAGCTTCTTGTTTTGAGTTCTTTCAAGTGCATCAGCCAACTAATAGAGAACGACCTTGCTGTTTAAAACTGAATAATCTTTATCTTCGTTTGCTTGTCTTTTTGATTGCCTGATCATTTTATAACTTATGGGAATTTGTAAATTTAGATCAATTGCATGCTTAGTAAATGCAAAAAAGTATTCTTAAGTATAAAAATATATTTAGTATATTTTTATGCAGGTTAAGTATAAATTAATTAATTGTTATATGACGTCTGGTTGGTTTGTCAGAAATTGGATAAAAAATTTGAAATAGCATAGTAAAATTTAGAAGTCGGCGCAAGAACTTGTATTACCACCTACTATAATACTATTACTGGCGCTACTTCACAAGTGACATGGATGATACTCCAATAAAACTAATAACAGAATAATCATTGTCTATGAAAATTAATTTATTTTTTACATAATTAAATTATATAGCAACTTTTTGGCTTTTTAACAAAATAAGAGTTTCGCTCGAGACTAGCCGTTTTCTATTTATTGGTTAATGTAATACAGTCCATCTCTTATGTGTTAAAACGTTGATATTGTTAGCTGCAGGTGTAGGGATGCCTGCAGCCTGCCGGAAAGTCCACTGCAAGGTACTAAAAACCTATGAATTCTGATTATATTTAGTGAATTGCATATTTATCGCATATATTCTAAATAGTACTAAGTCAAGATAGATAGTATTAACATTCCATGGTCCTGATCTCATGAATTATAAAGGATATGGGTCCTTCATTGACCCTTTTTGAGAAACCACATTAAATTTTATTATAACCATACGAATATGAGTAGAGCAAGTTTCCACAAATGCATAGTTTGAATGTCTAAATTTGCACATCCATAAAAAAATAGAGTCTCATTTTTGTGACAAAGAAAGAGTATAGAATCAATCAGAAAGCATAGAACTTTAGGTATACTGTCTAAATTAAAAATCGATTGCTGGATATCTGAAGTTTTTCCATTTGTTTCTGCATGGAAAAAAGGGAGAAATTTAAATTTGAAAATCTTACATGAATAGAATTATAACTCTACAAAATAGAAAATTATTCAAAAAATAGGACTAAAATGGGATTCTTTTTTGCTTACATGAATTTTCGAATATTATGTGATATCTTTTCACATATTCTTATACGTCTTTGTCAATTTAGTGACTCGGTTTAGATTATGAAAAATGAATTCTAGTAAATTTTGATATAATTGACTATAATATCACCATAGGCACATTTAGAACCTGTAGAGGTATTCTTAGATATATATAATAATTAATACATCTATTAAAATAGATTCCCTTAGTCAGGAAAATATATCTTAACTTTTTTATGAAAAATGTAGATAAAACAGAATCTAAAGAGAGGAAATACGCAATAAGTAAAAAAAGAATTGACTAAAATAACCATAATTTCAGCAGCTATGATTTCAGTACTGGTGAATGTCATAGGCACAAAATCCAATGATTGTGGAATAACATTAATAAACAACAACTATACACAATTCGTGAATTTCTTAAAATTATCAATCTGTGGATGCGAAGCAACAAGATGTGAAGCTAATACCCAATAATTATTAAGCTATATATGAAACTATAACTGGTTATGGAGTTCACATCTTAAAAAGAGTTTGAAGTTTGAGGCTTATATCCACACCTACCATACTGATGTATATCTAGAAAAGATACCAACCACCTTATAGTTAAAAATAATGAGCATAAGAATATCTCTGCATTTAGTTAAAATTGTTAGAGAGTATCCATTTATTCAGTATCGGTGACTCACATACACTACTTAGTAAGTCAACTACCTACCATTTAAGTAACATGCATCGATATTTCGCATCTTCTATCGGCAATGTTAGCAAAGAAGCAGCCGAAAACTACATACTTGACCAAGGTTAAAGTTGACACTTGCATTCACTGAGCTGAAGACACAGTGATTTTATGCTTTAGCCTATAAATCGTTTTTCCCATTAGTGACGAAGGTATATACACGCCTACTGTATCCTTTAGGTAAATCTTCATCGTAAGGCTGGAAAGAACAACATGCTCAAAATTGTTTTATACTATCATATTTTCTCCTTTCAACACAGCTTCTTCACTTACTCTCACTTCTTTTGTAGTACCCCCATAGCTCAATGAATATGGACCTAAAGGCTTCGTATCAAACTGAGTCTCGCCTGGAATTGGACCATCTGTCGAATAGGGAACTATAAATTCATAATTACCTTTAGAATCCGAAATTCTTGACTGCGAGTACTCAAATATCCTATTCTGACCTGTAAGAATCGTCGTGCTTATTTTTATCGTCTCATTAGGGAAAGCAGTCCCTGTTACTTTTGCACCTTTAACATATTCGAAGATCTTAACATAACCCGTGTTTATTTCTGGAATCTTGGTCTCAAAGAGCAAATTGTAGACTTGTTTATACACGACTTCACGAGTTTGGTCTGCCCATGTTTCATGTACCATACGATACTGTTTTAGGCCGTTTCCATCAAAGATATGTAGCCTCGCTTCCATGGAATTATAGTAGCGATTAGAAGGAAGATACGAGGTTCCTTTCCCGAACGTATAGGGCATAAAGTAATTATTTGTGTCAAGTGTCCACTCAGGCATTGCCATAAATATATCTGTAGCCATAATCGCATCGGACATAATGTAACGTGCCCCAACTTTGTCTGGTCTTGGATTTATAGCTTTAAGCACTACACTTGCTTCTTCTTCTGATGGTGCTGTGAAGAATGATGCAGCTCCAGGTTCGTTTTTTTCGTTAATACTAGATCTGCGACCTCCAATTCCTTGTTGGAAAGGATTGGCATTAGGCATCCTGTGGCCCAGGACTTCGATATAGTGACCATAGTCCCACCAAGACAGTACACCATACGCAGTACTTGGATACTGGAAAAGTTCTCCATTTTTTGGGGCTTCATAGATAGCGGTGAAGTTCAGCCCAGTCTCTGGAGTGTGGGAGCTGAGCCATGTGCATGCTTCGAACCACTCCGAGTTAGGGTTGTCTAGGCCACCAGTATATTGCATTGCTAATCCATATGCAGGATAAATTAAAATAACGAATATTGCAAGGATTGCTGCTAAATGCTCAAATCTGAAAAACTTAAAAAAGCTCTTGATATCTGAAGCCGATTTTACGTTAGCTTTGAACTTCTCATCAAATTCATTCCATTTTACTTTTTCAAGCAACAGGCTACCAACATAGGCACAAAGAATTGAAACATTCACAGAATAGTAGTATGCAAAACGATTCTGACCATATATCGCAAAGAAAATAAAAACACTCCAGACAAGAATCAGTACTTCTTCAGGCTTCAACTTTCTAAATATTTTTGCAGTCAAGATAACCATTCCAAGAAGAGAAACAAAAAAATCTGGAGCAGTAAAATTCTGAAAAACTCCTGATAGACTGAATGCTCCATGTATATAAAATATAGAGGCTGCCTCACCAATTGTAGATGCTCCGCCGCGATTAACTGAGAAAACCCTTGAAGGGGCGCTTATAATAGTGTAATAAAGTGACGGGGAAAATATACTTAAGGCTATCAACCCAAAAATGCCAATTCCAAATATTACCAGAGGATAATAATAAGAATTTAATTTTTTCTGCATGAACGCTTTTTCAACAAAACTCAAGACCACAAAACTGATCATCGCCCCCAGAACAACGATAACCGGGTACCAAGAGTAGTCATAAATATCAAATCCAATTTCAGGGTGCACAGAAGGCAACAGGAGCACTGTACTTAATGAAAATATAGTTATTCCTATAATCCCAAGGTAGTCACTTGATTCTTTACGTAAGTTGTTAATAATATATTGGAATACAGCATAACCCAGAGCTATTAATGCGAAAAGAGAAGCTCCAACCCATGCAAGCTGATAGATCGAATACATGATCCCAGCCATAATAGAATACATCAAAGGTTCTTTCAGAACCTCAAATTCTTTATTAAATACATGCTCAAAACTCAGGCTATTTTTCTTTGCAGAAATCAACGCCAACATGAAATACATCATAAAAAGGGTACTGAATAAAGATTCGGCCACATGACTATGTGTGAAGCCAATCATTGAACCAGATAAAAACTGACCAGGAGCTATGGCAATTAAAATTGCAGCAATTATACCTGTTTTGTGCCCTTTAAGATTTTTTCCTATATAATAAACTGGGATGACTGTAAGAACTCCGAGAACGACAGGGAGGTATGCGCCTACAGTGTTAACAAGTTCAGAACTTGGATGGCCCAAACCCAAAATAAGGGAAGGAACAGCTATCATTTGCTCGAAAAATGGACCAAAATGTATGTAACTACCGTGAGGATAGTTGGTCCATGGGGTATAAAACATCCTATGAGGGTAGTTTTTAAGAAGAAATTCCAAGACACGCATGTGGTACCAAGCGTCGTTAGTCGCGAATTTTACAACTCCATTTGGTAAAAACACGGTTTTTGAAGGGAGTGTTCTGATCCAAAAAGATATCAAACAGCATATTGCAACTATCAGAGTATAAGGCCAGCTAGATTTTATTTTAGCCTTCAGTGATGATACAGGACAATCTTGAGAATTCATAATAATCCACTTTTATACGTACTTTTTTGCAATTACGGTGAACTCACGAGTTATTTACACTTCAAAATATAGATCAAAAGAATTCAGTTGGTTCATGTAGTATTAAAATTCTATTTTTATTCATGGACAAGTTAACGAATTTACTGTAAATTCAAAGTGAAATTCTTGAATACTTTATGTGATTAGATTATCTTCAACGTGTGATTTTCTTTCTCATAAATTGTTGAGATTTGTAACTTTCCAGCAGAATCTACCCACTGCCAGTTTGTGAAGAAAGAAAATTCACTCTACACAAGTTCACAAAAATGATATTTTTCTCAATAATATCAAAAGTTGTTCCCAAGGAATCCTCCAGTTGTTCTTATGATATTGAATCACTATTAAATATAATGAGTTTGTGAATGACCACTCAGCCAAACACTAAGTGGCTTCTTAGTTCATTCCTTTCTCCTTTGGAAACAAACCCCTAAGCACATCTCCCACATTCTACGGTTGTCAGATTCCGATTAGATTTTGATCAGTGAGATAAAATTTTTTAATGTTAATTGCAGCATTAATGTCCCTATCATGCTTTGTCTTGCAATCAGCGCAATTCCATTCTCCATCTTTTAGTGTTAGATAAGAGTTATGGTATCCATAAACAAGACACATCTTAAATGATTGGACAAATTTGCCTATCAAAAGAATGGGTTTTCCTGACAATTCTGATTTATACTCTGATTGTGTTACAAAACTACTCCACACCGAATCACATATAGCCTGTGCTAAATGGTAATTTTTAATCATGTATTTAACATAAGGAGTTTCAAAAGCTATTGCTTGGATTTCGCTAACAAGTTGAAAAGAGAGCTTGTGTTGAAAATCATTTTTCTTATTTGTTATTTTCTTACGAAGTAGAGTAAGTTTTTGTTTGGCTTTTTCCCTGTTAGGAGAACTATTCTGTTTTCGACTAACTTTTTTTTGTAGTGTTTTAAGTCTCTTCAAAGAGTTTTCCAAATAGTTAGGATTTTCGACCTTTTCTCCAATTGAAAGAACAGTAAAATTATTTATTCCAACCTCTACCCCAATAGCCGTATATTCAGAAAACACTTGTTTAACTGGAAATTCGTTATCATCTCCTACTAGAATGCTGATATAGTACTTTCCTGTGCAAGATCTTGAAGTAGTAGCAGTTTTTAATTCCCCTTCAAATGTTTTCTGAAAAATTGCTTTTATTTCTCCAGTCTTAGTAAACTTAATAGTATCACTTTCAAAATCCACATTGTAGTGTTTTAGTATCAGGAATGATTTAATTGGGATTTTCTTAGATTCAAATTTTAGGAATCTGATTTTTTCTCTGAAAAATCTATTGAATGCAGATTCTACCAGGTTAGCCATACCCTGAAACGATTGAGAATTAACCCCCCTTAACCACGGATTTTGCTGTTTTAGATTTGGAATTAGTTTGTTTAAGTCAAACCTAGATATTGATTTTCCAATTTGCTCATATGTTTTTACTTTCTGATTAAGCGCCCAATTATAGACAAACCTACAAATACCAATATGTTGATTAAGTTGGCTAGATTGATTAATTGTTGGATATAGCCTAAACTTGAATGCTTTCATCATAAAATATTTAGTACTCTTTAACAATATATATATTTTTGGATAAATACAGGGCATGAAAATAAAAACCATAACACATTTTTGTTAATGTATCACATTATCTTTGTATGCCAGTATCGAAAAAAGATACTAAAACAGATTGACTAAGAACTCAAACAAATATTTCATTCTATTGAAAAGGGAGCCAATTCTGAAACACTAAAAATTCGAATCTAACCCCGTGAAATGTGGGAAATGGGCTCAAGGACTTGTTTTCAAAGGAGAGAGGAATAAACCAAAGAAATGGAATTCACTGCTATGATTTCTCGGTTCTACAGCATAGTTTTATAGAAGATTTAAATAAATGTCTGATTTTCATGAGTCATTTATATATAATCCATAAAAGTATGATGAAATTTAAGGATTCTGGGCATCCGAAGTATTTAATATTTTTTACTTGGTTATTTTCTAATTAACTGTGCGAAAAATTGTTTCTGAACAAAGTTCACATTTGTATAAAAATATTTTGATATCGACAACATATATGATATTACGTACATTTTTATAGGATCTCATCGAATTGATTTAGTCAGATAGAAAACAATGAAGAAACAAATGAAAAAAATCGAAACCGAACCACTTTCCAATATATTTAAACAATTATATAGATGGTTAACTTAATTAACTAGAACTTCCATATTATATAGTCGCATGCGACTGTATATCGGTTTTGGACATCAGTAGTGTAGCGGTCATCACCGGGCGTTGCCAACGCTCGAACCCGGGTTCGAATCCCGGCTGATGTATATCAATTAGTGAACTTCCCCTCTCTGCCGCGGAGCGTCAAGGAAAAAGCTATCTTCCGGTACTCAGGTTATTCGATTAGAAATATTGCTATTGTAACTATCCTCGAGTTTGTTTGTCGAATATTATCAACAAATTGTTGATGATATTCGACAATACAGCATTTCCGAGGGATCTCAAATTTGATAAATGTCAGAGCACCTGCTTTGCTCATACTGGCAATGGTAATAATATCGATTTTTTGATATCAAGTCCTTTATAGTTTATCGCTTTGATTGTCAGAACTTGTTTTGTCCCAATCTTTTTATTAACCAATGTAAAATCAAAATAACGATCACACCTAACCCAAAAATTTCAGGAATAGAAGAGTGTGAAAAATTTAATATAATACATTTTTTAAACAACGTTGATAATTGTTCTATACCAACATAATCAATGGTATCTTTTGGAAAACTCAATCCTTTAAGAGGCCAGAACAAAATTTTAGGAACTCTCCACAACTGATCCTCTATAAGATGGAATAAAGAGCCAATGCTAAGAGACAAGATTATGATATCTCTTTGTTTCCCATATGAGTATAAACCTACTAAGAAGAGAAGAAAAGAGAATAAAAATGTATGACCTATCATACGCCCAGTTGTAATGATAGAAGCAAAAATAACCATCCCTGGAGGTTTGTCTATTAGGTCAGGTAGAATGGCCCCAATGGCCAGGTATCTTAGATCTATAATAGTTTTTAGTCCAGGTAAAAATAATCCGACTACGAAAAATAATCCCAATGTAACTCCAATGTGACCAAAAGGAAGCATCAAATAATTAAAAGTTTTTTTGGTAAATATAACTATTCGTTTTTTAACTTTAAGGCAAGAGTCCACTTCCTCGACACGCATTAGCGTGAAAAGTTGGAGATGAAAGCATCAATTCTCCACTCCCTTTAAGATATAAAATATGTATATAGCTATAGTTCTAAACATTATACAATAACTATTGATTATAATCTAGATCAATTGAGCAATTAATATATTAATTACATCAATATTTTGTACAAAGCATAAAATATAAAAGAACAGCTCTTTACAGTCAAAAGATTGTGTGTTTACCAAAATCCACGATATGAATAAAATTGTTGATGTGAAAATTCTAAATGTTGAGTATGATCTAGATCATATTTACATGATTTTCACCTTAAAATCAACATTGAATATTTCAAAATAGATCACCACTATCAAAACAATATTTTTAAGAGAAATCAGAAAATTTTTTCCTTAAGTTTAATATAATGTTGTGATAAGACACATTCTAGTCAATGTCATATTTCACAGCAACAATGGGAAAAATAATATTACACTTTGAAAAAATCCGCCTAGAGTCGGAGCAAAAACGCAACCAACGTAGAAAATACAAATTTATTCAACTGAATAACAAATTAAAGTTATTTATGGAATATCCAACAAATGTAAAGTAGTCTATAACTTCGCTCTTGCAAATGGAAAGATGCTTAGGATCGATAAATACGTAATATAAAATACTCTGAACAGCAAAATAAACTTCATGATTTCAAAAAACGTAATCTTGAATTCAACTTAGTATATGCAAAAATACTTTGAGGTGTCTTGAAAAAACTTGATGATAGTTATCATTCGTTTTTTTCCACATTAGAAATAAAAATTTGAAAGTAAGACTATTTAGATCCAAAGTTGTGAATTCTCTGATGATCCAGACTGTAATCAAAGAAGCTTCAAAGTTAAAAATAATGTGATTGCATTTTCACATAAGGCTAATGACGTTGATCTAACATTTGACATAAGTAATCTAGCTAATTGTTTTAAAATCAAACAAGTTCAAATTGTAAACGGTAATTCTTACTAAACAAGAGATAATTTTTCCATTTTTATTGTTTATGATGTGGATATTGAAGACTCTTCTTTGATAAAAAAGTTAAATCGTTCTACCCAGTGTCTAGAAAACGTAAGTAGATTCATTTAATTTTCGACCTATAAAGCAAGATTTGTAGGCAAAAATGTGATAAAAATTGACAGGAAACACACAACTAAGAAATGTTGTTATTGTAGAAAACTTCATTATATGTTTTCTTAGAAGTGGGTTATGATTTGTGATTGTGGGAATAATATTGATCTGGATTAGAATAGTTTTATCAATATTATGTTACGTTTGCTATCATAAAATGCCTTGCGGGCAGGCTGTCAACAATTGTTGATAATATTCGACAATACAAAATTTCCGGTGGATCTCAAATTTGATAACGGATGAAGGGATTACTAGAATTAAGCCCCTTCTTCGAAAATATAGACCTTACAGAGTTCGACTAAAGGAAACGAACTATAAAAGACCTCAAAAAACCACTGAATTAAGTCATGTGCTGATAAAAAATATGCAAACAACTAAGGAAAATGAGAAGTTCATCGAAATTCTATACTGAAATAATTGATATGAAGAATCGTAAAACTCCGCGGCTAAAGATTCATGGAGTTTATGCTTCTTAAGATACAAACTCTAATCAAAATTTTACTGCTCACATAAATAGGTTTAGTAGCCTAAACGCAATACCACCTATCATGATTGCCGTGCCAATCTCAGCTATTGTTAAGACCGTAGCTTTTCTCCACCCGAACTCCGATGCCAAGGCCAGTATATTAGATAAGCATGGGATGTATATCATGCTGACCAGCGCCAAGACTATTAATTGAATCGGAGTCATGATTGAGGCAAAGTTTGTGGTATGAAAAATTACAGCCAGCGTTAATAGGATCATTTCTTTTCTAACGATTCCGAATATCAACAATATACCAGATACTGCTGATAATCCAAGCCACCAGACCGTTAGCGGCATCAGCGCATTATTAATTGGAGTTAGCGCTCCAAATGCATATAATGCTTGAACTACTGCGCTGCCTATGATGTAAGCCGGGAATACGATCATGACCAATGATTTAGTGCGTGCCCACGTCTGTTTGATTATAACTTTAAAAGAGAGACTGTGGTAATCTGCCATCTCTATGATGAGACCAACCGACTCTCCAGGCATTACCTTGAACGCTATGCGACCTACCACGATAATTAGCAATATATCAAATACATATAGCATCAGACACCACCAGACACCACCAGACACCACCAGACACCACCAGACACCACCAGATACCACCAGATACCACCAGATACCACCAGATACCACCAAATACTTACAAATGTAGCCACCAGTCCTAAAATGACTACCATCCTTGCTGTACAGGGTATTAGTGTAACCAAGTATGCCAAGCGTGTTTTTTGCTTTGGGGTTTCCATTATCCTACAAGAGTAAACCGCTGGCACATTGCACCCATACCCAAGGATGAGTGGAATGACTGCCTTGCCATGCAACCCTAGCTTATGCATACCGCGATCGAGCATAAATGATATTCTAGTCAAGTATCCAGAATCCTCAATAAATGCAAGTATTAGATAAAATGGTAGCACATACGGGATTATAAGAGTTACTCCGGCTACAAATCCGGTGAAAGCCCCATTCCATATGATATTTTCGATGGGACCTGTAACGACCGGTTCATACTGCTCTATCGCAGTTAAAAAATTTTGTATAATATCCGAAATACGGGCACCTATGAGAAACATCCAGACCAACAGCCCCCAATGACCATGATAGCAGTCACATATCCCAATACTGGGTGCAGAACAATATTATCCAAAGCTTCTGTCAATGTCCTTTTTTTCACACCTGGCATGACATCCCTGAAGACCTCATGAGAAATCATGTCAGCCACATGATATCGCTCACCTGTGATCACTATTCCAGATGACTCACCGTGTATCTCCTCGATCTCCTCAGCCAGTAAATCAGCTAATATGGGAACATTCCTGGTTAGCCTTTTCGGAAAGGCTGCGAATCTCAGCGTCTTTTTCGATCAGTTTGATAGCTGTCCACCGTGAAAGGTATCCAGTGTTTACATCCCCTAGAGCTGCTATAAGCTTATCTAAACGCTGCTCTATTTCTTGACCATATTTTATTTTGTTCGGAAATTTTTTATTTACGATTGCATCTATTATTTTTTCTGTCAGGTTATCGATTCCGATTCCCTTGATTGCGACAATGATGACTACAGACACTCCCAGGATTTCCTCAAGTTTTTTAGCATCGATGGATAATCCTTTCTTCTCCATAAGATCCACTTGGTTGAGTGCTATGACCATCGGCACGCCTAATTCTATTAGTGTAGAGTGAAAAACAAATTTCTTTCCAGTGCCGATGCGTCTATGACATTCACGACTATGTCTGGCTTTTCGAGAGCGATGAAATCTCTAGATACGATTTCTTCCATTGAGTATGTGGAGAACGAGTATATTCCTGGAAGATCGATGATCTTGATCCTCATAACTTTATAATGCAATTATCCCTCAGCACGCTCTACCGTCTTCCCCGGCCAATTGCCGATTATCGATCCACACCAGTTAATTGATTAAATATAGCACTCTTACCCACGTTAGAGTTCCCTGCAAAAGCAACTACCCTTTTGAAATCTTTCCCCTTTTTAGTTGCGGAGTCGCACTGCCCACAATTTTTACATTCTGCCATTAATACTCCGTTTTATCTTGACACGTTTACAAAAATATTATCTGCTATTTCCCTTGCTATCGCTAGATTAGTCCTTCTGATGCATATTTCTATGGGGCCATTCATTGGTGCTTTTCGAAGCAGTTCGACTTTTGTATTTAACGTTAATCCAAGGTCAGATAACCGCTGTACTATTTTCTTATCTCCCCTGAGAAATTTGATGAGGCCTTTTTCACAAGGTTCAAGGTCAGTTATCGGAACAATGCTCCCATCATTTGTTCTACGCTTCCTTGAACTAGTAGCTCCTTTGCAATCATCACACGTACCTAAAAACATGGTACAGGAACTAATATGGCTTCCATGTGGACACCTAGCAGGAGCATTAAGAATCTTACATAACGCATTTTCCGTCTCGTCAGAAATATCGTGCTCCATCTTACATGCTTCAACGTGGGCCTTTTTGTTATCTATATGGAGAGTATCAGTGAGAAATACTTCAAGAAGCCTGTGCTTACGTTTGATTTTAATAGCTATTATCAACCCTTCCTTGGTTAGAGTGGCTCCTTTATAAGGTGCATAGACGACAAGACCCTTTTCCGCCATATGCTGAATCGCTTCTGTAACGCTTGCTGGCGATTTTTTAAGGCATTTTGCGATCTCAGTAGTCCTTGCGGCTCCGTTTTTGCCCGCTATATCATAAATCGTTTTAAGATATTCTTCCACTTGTTCTGATGGCATCGAATCACTACCACGGTTAAAAACAATCTGCATATATATAGATTTTGGCCAACCTAAATTACCTAACTTATAGAACACGAGACTAGAAAAATGTACTTATTCAAACATTGAATTGCATTGTAAGAGCCCAAAAAATAGACCTAGCTAGATACCAGAAAAATAAAAAATAACTAATACAGAGGATTTTAGGTAACCTTATGATTTTCACGAGTTATTGAATATACTAGTTTTAAGCATATAAATCTCACATCTCCTTTAGGATCCTAATTCTCTCATCAATGGATGGATGTGTGGCAAATAGAGAATTTGCATTCTTAAGAAGTAATGGGTTAATAAAATAAAAATGTGAAACAGCCCCATTCACTTTAGTATCTACATTATTCTTTTTAATCTTCTCAAGTACATAAGCAGACCTATAGGACTAAGCGTCAGATGTGCCCCACATGAATCAGCAAAATACCCTCTCTGAAATGAAACTGCAAGCTGAATCAACTGCTTGAAGATCAGTGCAAGTATACCAAGTACAAGGTTGTGGTGCAAAAATGATATTTCCGCAGTTTGATACCATAATTCTTACTTTTGTGCACCATTTTCACGGTGATGAAAATGATTAACTTTCCTAATTGTGAATGGTTATACTGATTTTGCAATAAAGCCAAATTTTTTGCACCACAACCACCCTGTATTAAACCCTTTTACCAAATGCCCATCAAGGTCATAGTCCTAAAAATGAGAATCCGAAAGAACATCTAATGCATTATTTTTCTTCATGGCTTAAAATATACGACAGGGGCATCATTCGAGACTTTCATATTTAACCGGTGTAATATCGAGCTCATCTACAATGTTCATATATAATCCTGTTTCATAGCAACAGTATGACAAGCTACAAAACTCTAGTAAAAGATGTTATAAAAAAAGCTGATGTTATTATGGAAATCTTAGATGCTCGATTTCCTGATGAGACAAGAAATAGAGACATTGAACATGAGATCGTAAACTTAAACAAACCGTTTATAATAGTCATCAATAAATGCGACCTTGTTTCAAGGGAAAAAATTAAGAAAACTAAAATCTACCTTTCAAAAGCTGCACCAACAGTTTTTGTTTCCAGTAAAGACAAGTCAGGAACAACTATCTTAAGGCATCAGATCTTAGAATCTGCGTGTATAAAAGGACGTGATATCCTTGTTGGCACCCTCGGCTATCCCAATGTGGGCAAATCTTCGGTAATCAATAGCGTTACAGGTAGGCATAGGGCAAGCACATCCCCCATATCCGGTCATACGAAAGGAGTTCAGAAAGTATATGCAGGCTCACGGATTATGTTTATGGATACACCTGGAGTGATACCTTTTGATGAGACGAATGAGTATATCCAAGGGCTGTTAGGAATAAAAGATGCAACTAAAATAAAAGATCACGTTGGTGTTTCCCTGAAGATTATAGAAAAAATTTTTGTTGAAAACAAAACCGCCCTGGAGTCATTCTATCATATTACAATAGAGAATAAGAGTTCCTATGACATGCTTGAACTTATAGGCAAACAGTGCAATTTCTTGCAAAAAAAAGGTGAGATCGATGAAGTACGAACTGCTATCAAAGTAATCGCTGACTGGCAAAATGGTCTACTTCGTATCTGATACTGATAAAAATATATATATCGTTTTACAAAATTTAAGATGTAATTTCACCAGATTAAAGTAAAATATGACTTATTTCGGCTGAAACCAAAAAATATAGTTTTTTTGTGCCAAAACATAGGAGTACCGTTTTCGCTAGCAATCTTTCTTTAACAGATTATTTTGCGCTTTTAATCACGTGCGTACAGTTGAGCATCATAACAAATAATTCATAATTGCTGCTTATAGACCAACACCAACTGAACACTAATACCACAATATTCGTAACAATTAGATCATATGAACCTTCATCCTTTCGTCCCAGTATTGATGATGAAGGTAAAGCGATCGGCATATAAAGACACGGTTGATGGAACCAATTTTGATCTAATTTTTTCATGGATCCGAGAATAATAAGGGTCTCGATTCTTACTGGGATATCAAATTCCGTCTCAAATTCATTTTATGATGCGATATTATTCACTATCGTGATCCACTCAAAAAAGATTGAAACACATTTATAATTATACAAAGGGATCTCAACATGCATTCACTCAAAAACAGAGATATGGGACTGAATTTTTACATCTATTAAGAAGGACGGATGCATCTTCATTTTACAGAGGACGAAATCGGTGACGATTCGACCTGTCGAGTGACCCTAACGGAAAGCTCCAAAAATCGCCGCTAGAATAATAGTAATTTACCTATTTTTAAAACTCTGAGAACAAAAGACCCTAATGCAATATTAAAACATGTCGACTATGTATTATTAAGAGTGAGTAATTAATTTAACTTTAGCAGTGAAAGAATAGGATAACGAGCCAGTCATATTTTACAGAACTTTAGCTACAATGTCAAATATGCTTAATATGTATGCTTAATTTAATATATATTATATTTGTTCCCCTTGATTCAGGCTCTGTTTTTCAGGAATCGGCTTCTTTTCCGGGACATTATGAAGATAAATTTCACGCTGAGGGAATGGGATTTCTATGTTGTTTTCTTCAAGGACCTTTTTTATGGCCCAAAGAAAACGAGTTTTCAGTACGTACCACTCACTGGTAGGCGCCCAGATTCTGACTACGAGATTTACCGAATTTTCCCCGAGTTCATTTACATAAACATACGGTGGGGGACTACTAAGGGCAAAGGGCTCTTTGTCAATCAAATTCTGGACAAACCAGATGGCTGCGTCAGCGTCATCACTGTAACGAATTTTTATTGTGAAATCGAACCTTCTGACAGGGTAACTCACAGTGTTTGTGATATTTGTTGTAAAGACCTGTTGGTTAGGAATACGGATAAGAAGCCCATCAAAGGTCCTTATAAAGGTAGAAATTATGCGGATATCAGTAACATAACCCGATATCTTATTAATTTCGACTTGGTCTCCTATTTTTATAGGTTTTTCCATCATTAAAAAGACACCAGAAATCAGATTTCCCACAATATTCTGACTTGCAAATCCGAGAACAATACCTGTGATTCCCCCTGCTAGTAAGAGCCCTGAAGGATCGAGCCCTATCAGAGGAAGTATAGTGATAAAAACAATAAGAAGTGAACCATAGTATAAAAATTTGATTGTAGTCTCACCAACATCTTTACTAACCTTATTTTTAAAGTATCTACGCAAGTAAAGTATAATAATTTTAGAAATTATGATCGAAAACGACAGAATAAATATAAACTCTAGCAGATTTTCTATAGTAACTGGACCCTTGGAGGTAGAATATAAAATAAAGTTTAAAATATTAATGCTCATCATCAAAGTCCCAACCTCATGTCAAAAGTTGGGGGTACAAAATCAAGTTTCCTAATGTAAACTTCGAGCGCTTCTTTCCAAGTATCCTGGTTTTTACGAGGATAACTTTTCAGACGCCCATTAATATGATATAGTTCGAAACCTGTTTCAGCCGTGTTTTTGCTAAGGACATCCATACGTGCCTTCATGAATACATTGCTGTCATAGTAAAGTTTCATCCCAGATGCACTGAAAACAACCTTTGAGATAGAGACCCAGTCAGAAGTGATATTTCGTACAGTCAATTCCATAAGCCCTTCATAGAGGGGGTTCAGAGAAGGCGCAACGGAATATATCTTGCTTTTCCAGTACTTGCAGACCAATCCATTTGAGACAGATCCATAAAGAGTGAACTTTTGCCTCGACAAAGTTAGCACGTCAAGAAGCTGGTGATTCTTGTTTCCCTTATCTGAGATAAAAATTCCTATTTCAATCGGGAAGGTAAGGAAAATAGTTTTCCTTGTTCCTGCAGAAAGAAACAACATTTTTTCGAACTCTATCAACAAATTTTGTGTGATTTCTTTGGGAGTATTAAGGGGCTTTACTGGATTTATAATGAATTTTCCCTCCTCCAGAATGAGCTTTTCTACCAGATCTGTTCCAAGTGTCCTTTTGTATATCCACTGTGCTTCTATTTTTTCCACTGAAATAGAAATTCCTTCTTTCTCCAGTGAAAATGGAGGGTTATAATTGCTGTACATAGTATCTCAGTAGTTAGCATTTTTTAAGCAAATTTATAAACTTCTTAGTTTTTATTCTAACTATTATAAAAAAGTAACAGTTTGACTGTAATTTCGATTTAATTGTGTATAACAAATGTGTATAAAAGTAGATTTTATGTGATAACTTTGAGGTAATTATTCACAATGTTTTTATTTCCATGTAAATAATAAGGAATGCTTCCAACTTAAAAACTTGATACTCTACAATACCTATAACTGGTTCAGATTTACCTTTAATTTTTTTTCGCGATAAAGATTTGGAAAGAATTCAAACAAAATGAAAATAGAGGTAAATCTGAACTCTCCGAAAAATAATATTTAGGAGAATAGCCTTCAAATTTCAACGATAATGGGCCGAAAGGTTTAAATTTACCAAATTTTTTTAATAAATCTCCTAACTACTCTTTATTACCAATCTTGTTTATTATCTTTTCAACGCAAAATATCCATTTTTTGAATACCTTGCTATATTCTTTTTTATTATAACACAAATGACCCTCACGTATATTGTAATTAAGCTAACACCATATTTCTCGCCGTACCAACATTGATGCACATAATTTTGTTCCATTGAAGAAGTCCAGGCACCAAAATTCACTTTTCATTTCATAGCCAATCCATTATTTGTCAGTAAATGTTATTGCGAATGAGACATAACGCACTGATTCCAAAACTCAAAATTGTCTCTCATATCTCGAATTTTGAGTGATTAATCGAGTCCATTATCATAACAGCAGTTCTGGAACTCATATTGATGGAAGAATAAATTTTTTTAGTAATAAATTTGTCATAAACAATGTGAATATAGTTCAGACTGTTTTAACATGGAATTTAAAGATTCATCCTTGAATGCCTCTTTTTTCAAGGTTTTCTTGCATATTCCTCTTGCCTATTGGCTACCTTTAGCCATTGTTTAAAATTACCCACAAATGAAAACCTATAGCACCAACAACAAACCTTTCATCTTCTTTAGAAAATTCTGGAAAGTAATATATCCATGAGAAGGATAAGTCCCTTACTTAAGCTGAATTGCCAGGAATAATCCGTATTTGAGTTTCCTTGAAGCCACATATAAAAAACGGCCCTACTTTTGAAATATATGGATATAGAGTTATCATATTCAGTTGTACTACCTGGCTGAGCACCTGTTGTATATATACAAAATAAAGCCATTGGAATTATAAACATCTACGAATATATTAACCAAAGTTATAATCCAGATAGAATTAGTGATATATTTGTCACCTTTGATCGACAACAATTCATTTTGCATATACACTTGATTTTAAACAATGTTTGAAGTTTCACATATAGGACATCCTCATATTCTAAAGTTAAGGGAATCAATCTCCCACTTATTAACTAAGGAAAATAAGCAGTATTTCTTCACTAAAGTGACCTATAATAGTCATGATAAGTATTAACTCGGTTATTTAAGATTTATTATAGAATTAAAAGCTCGCTAAAGTTTATGTGCTAAAATTGAAACGTATTTATCCACCAAATTATATAAGTAATTATTTATTTAAATTTACTAATATAAGAAGTAGTCAATTGGCAGAAACACCCCCTTTGACAATTGGCAGAAACACTCCCCAATGTCAATTGGCAGAAACACTCCCCAATGTCAATTGACAAAACCCCCTTACATTAGCAGAAGAACCCCTCTTTCAATTAATAGAAATACCCCCATGTCAATTGGCAGAAAAACCTCCTTTGTCAATTGACAAACCCCCCTTACATTGGCAGAAGAACCCCTCTTTCAATTAATAGAAATACCCCCATGTCAATTGGCAAAAACACTCCCCAATGTCAATTGACAAAACCCCCTTACATTGGCAGGAATGATTAAAAGATGTGTTTCAAACCCACATCAAAGAATTAGTATGCTTCAGGCTACCTGCTCAGATAATCTAAAATCCAAGACCCACGAGTTTTACCTAGCTATAGTTCATGAATTAAGACGATTTGAACTCTGCTTATTACTTACTTCATGATTTTAAATATCGTTTTTGATTGTGTCAAACGTCACATTCTCAAAGGAAAAATAAAACTTCCCACTTAGAATAGATCCTGATTCAAATATTTCTTTTTCCCCAAAGTTTAGAATGAAATTAAAAAAAGCTTTAAAAGCTCCTTGATTTCAAACATTGAACTGCAGCTGATAGAGATTTGATTAAATAGAATTTAAGAATAAGTGAACTTGATTTTCTACCACGTCCATAGCATGAATTTTGTAGCTTCGATCTATTCAAATAGTCATCAATTTAGATGCAAAGTCCTTTTTAATCAGCTTATTATAGAGGATTTCGATGAACGGAATTTTTAGCTAATTTCTTATGAAGTACATATATGCAATCAGTTAGTCTGAAGGTATTTTGAAATTCTATATAATATATATTATAAATACTATTTAATAAGTGATCTTGACATAGCTATTGATAAAGTTGTTTAATTCCAATGATTCTCGTACCCCCTATCTGTCAAAGGTGCTGGCACCACCTTTGACTAAGTTGCCAAAAACAAACTCATTTCAAAATTAGGTGATTATTTAGGATATTAAACAAAAAATAGCTAATATTCACGTCATCTCGTCCCCAAAAAAACAATTGCATCATTTCATGATTTTCATATAAATTTTTAGAAAATAATGAAGTTATTTACAGGGCCAGAGAATTCTTTTGAGCAAAATCAAAAAGTCATGACGCTACAACGAAAAAATTGGGAAAAGAACATCATTTGAGAAAAAGAGATATACTATGGAATAAGTGAATTTATTCAATAAATTTTCCTAAAAAATAGTTCATGCAGTGACTAAAAAAGATGTTGAAAGCTGGAAAAATGTTAGTTACCACTTTTGAAAGAGGGATTCAAAAGAAATTATATACAGCTTTCTGTCGCAATTTCCATCATTAAGTGACATTTAAAAAAAACGGAGGGGAAAAAATATTGGGATTCATTCTGAATATCAAAAAATTCTTATGGGAAAAAATAATAGGTAAGTCAAAATCCTCTAAATTGTTTCCTAAATTTCAAAAAAGTAGAAACAAAAATAGTGGAAAGTTCTTCAAGATTACAGCTTTGAAGAGTAGTTTCTACTACAGTGAGCAAATTAACCGGAAAGTAATTAATAGAGTATTATAATAGAATATTTGAACTTTTTCGAGGGATTTTGATATTTGATAGATCTGGACGAGCTTATTTATAATGATTTTTTGAATCGTTCGGAATAAATTTATCTCTTAACTGAACTTAGAATTTGGAAAAAACTTGGAGACTTTATATCATTTCCTTGATCTTCGGATTGATTGCAATAAATTGTTACAAGAATTAATGGTTACTTTTGGTAATCCCAGAAAATATTACTACGTCTCTAAACTTATCTAATCACCTTCCAGAGATTGATAAGATATAATATATTTGAATATCTTTGATCAGTTATTATTGCTGATTCATTCTAATTTATTATTCAAGTAAAAAGATAATGTGAATGTAAAATTCGAAACTCATGTATGTAAAAGTGATAAAATGAGTGGTTTAGTTGAACAAGCACTTTTGTTTGGTACGAAAGCACATGCAAAGCAACTTGACGATGCTGGGAATGACTATTTTATGTCTCATTGCTGGCAAGTCTATGAAATTGTCAAAATATTATACCCTGATGACTTTGCACTACAGGCAGCGGCTTTATTACATGATACATTGGAGGATACTAATGTAACATATGAAGTTCTTCTCAATAAATTCGGTGTTGATGTAGCTGATCTAGTCCATGAAGTAACTCACGAACGGAGGGCCGACAACAAAAGCTGGTATTTTCCACGTTTACACTCTATACGTGGGATTGTTCTGAAATTTGCAGATCGTACCTCCAATTTATCCAGAATGGAGGGCGTATGGAATGAGGAGAAAACGAAAAAATATCTCACAAAATCGACTTTTTGGCAATCTGAAGACACTTAAGTTTCATACCAACCAACACTACAAACTATACTACATTATAAGCAAGTGTTTCAATCAACGTCCTGAAAACTAATACTAAAAAGAATCCTATAATTATCTGGAGTAAGCCTGCCGACATGATCTCTGGACTTCCATTAAGCAACGTTTTACTAGCTTGATACATCTGCGTAGGCACAGTGAACTTTTGCCCATGCTTCACCCTTAGAACAGGTAGTAAAAATAAAATGATTTCAATAAACCTTTGATCTTCACCAATCATTTAGTTAACATTTATAAGCATATAGCGAAATTTTGGGTTTATCGAAATCCTAATAAAACCAAGAATTCAAACTCATTTTTTTTCTTCATGACTAAACAGACTTTTTATTTGCCAAAGCTTGTTTTGGGATAAAATATGTGACCTTCGGAAAAGAACACACCGATTATCGAATAGATGAAATAAATAAAAACAACAAAAATTTGTGATAAATTTTATAGAAGTATTAAAATTGGCTGTTGGAGGTATTTCTACAGAGCCTTAATGATCCATATTGGACTGTCAAGAAATTTAAATATACTTATTCGAATATGATATTATGATTATTGAGCCTACCCACAATCATTCAGGTGATATACATTTTGACGCAACAGATGCTTCTGACTACTAAATAATAAGAACATAGAAAAAAAATCATTCATAGCCTGGACTTAAAGGAAATAAGTCCATCAAAATTTTAATTATATAAAGTTCATAAACAACACGCTGAATGATAGAATTTATATAAATACTATTTAGATTAAAGTCAAGTAGATTCGAAAAGAAATAAAATGATCTGCAGAACGTTAAGTGAACCACCTCTCTCAGTTTTGTTAATACCCTACGAGGAAGGGGCTTTCTTCAATTAATTCCTTCATCTGTTATCAAATTAGAGATCCAGCAGGAATGATGTATCGTCGAAAATTATCAACAAATTGTTGACAGCCCGTCCATAAAATATTTTGTGATAGGAAACGTAACATAATATTGATAAAACTATTCTAATCCAGATCAATATTATTCCCACAATCACAAATCATAACATACTTCCAAGAAAGCATATAATGAAGTTTTCCACAATAACAACAATTCTTAGTTGTGGATTTTTCGATCAAGTCTAAACTCAGGCAAACAAATGCCCATGGTATAGAAGAGATATAGACATAGTTGGAATTTACATTGCGTGTAAGGGAGAAATTGAAAAGACTTAAACGATCCATGAGGAAATTCCTTTCTTTAAAAAGAAGCTACTCAATAGAACTGAAGCCCAACCTAATACATATCAAATAAGTTGGCTGTCTTGCCTGTGTAATAGAATTTGTTAAGGTAGCCAAGAATACTAAAATGTTAATATTGCTCTGAAGAAAATATATTAAATAAAGTTGTAGATGTTCGGATTGTCTATTGAAAAAAAACTTTTATGTAGAATATGTTAAGCTGCAATATCACTAATTAGTTGCAAATTCAAAGTTGAATTATTACATAACTTATTTGATTAGATCTGTTAGATACACGATTTCCTTTCTTATAATTTGTTGATATTTTTGATTTTATAGAAAAATTGGCACACTGCTTATTAAGTAGTTAGAGCTACATCCATAGAATCATACTCAAATTTCATAGAAGCCTTATCTTAGTCAATTAAAACATAAATAATGGTTTAATCAATCAGTATATATTGTCGTATAAAAATAGGAGGCTAAATTTGACAGAACATGAGGAAATACTAAAGAGTATAAAAAATAAAATTGGATTCAAACCCCAGATACTTGAGACACTTGAAGGACTTGACCCACAATTTATTAGGAAGTACCAGCATTGTGATGGAAAGTTATTATCAGATGGAGCACTATCTGCAAAAATAAAGATACTTATGGCTTTTGCGATCGTAGCATCCAAGCAATGTGAAGCATGTGCTGTATCTCAGATGAGAAGTGCTTTAAATCACGGAGTAACAAAAGAAGAAATCATGGAAACAATGGACGTTATTTTTATCACTTCAGGGGCCCCAGCTGTAGCTGCTTGCAGAGAAGCCCTGAAACTACTGAAGTAAAAATACGCAAAAGACAAATGATTTAATTTAGCACAAAAGTACGTAACTAAACTAATTTATTACGTGCTAATTCCATCCATTTTCCCATAATTACAAATATTCTACTAATTATTTTTTTACATTCATTAACCTCTAATTTAGCCCTTTCTCTATGATCTATTAAGAAAATTCTTGATAGCCGAATCATGTTATTAAAAACAAGTTATTCAATGAATTATAAGTTTATTTTATCTATCTTTTTATGCGTCAAGTCCTTTAGATCTTGTATATTTAACGATAACAAGTAGATACTTTATCAATAAACCAAAAGTATGAAACCAAAAGTCACTAATTTAAATGCAAAACCGCATTTTGGAGTTGCTTTTATATTTAAAAAAGATGTTATACATATATAAAAAGTTAAGTTCAAAGAATTGGTTCTCTTTTTGTGAGAGAGACCCCCCCCCCCCAATAAGCAAATGAACAAATGAACCTAAAGTTTAAGCCATTAGCTTTATTTTATAATAAGCCATGTTGTTTAGTTATTTAATTAATAGTATAAATAAGTACGCAAAATAGTATTTTCGGATCCCATTTGTTACAAAATCATTTCATTTTTATTTGGTAGCTATTCAATTCGAGCAAATTCGGATAAATTTGCTCGGATTGAATAATATCTGATATATATAGATGATTTGGGAATCAACTAGGTGCTGCATCATTGAATTTACTCTATTGAATCAGTTTTAGAGTTGTATAATTGTTCATTTGTAAAATGGGGGGGGGGGTATTCTGTTGAAGCTAACGAAGTTTTAATAATACATTTGCATTATGGGGTTCATTTGGTAAAATAGATTCAAATTGGAATAAGGTATTGATTTGATGAAAGATATTTATTTGATAAAAGCCATTGATTTTGGAAAGGGTGATAAATAATTGGTTCCAGTAGACACTTCACTTTTTGACTTTCCAGAAAATGCTGGCCTAATTCGAGATATTAGTGTATTATCTCATGAATATATCCCGGAAAGGATCATTGGTAGAGATGATGAAATACAAAAAGTTGCGTATTTGATGAAACCTCTTTTTAGGCGGGGATCTCCAAATAATGCATTGGTATTCGGTCCTTCCGGATGTGGGAAAACAGTAGTTACTAAATATGTATTAAACAGTTTACTAGCAAAACTGGAAATTAATCCCATTTTTATTAAAGTAGATTGGGTTTATATTCATTGTAAAAAAATCTATACTACAAATACAGTTTTATATACACTCATCCACCATTTGGACCCAAACACAAAACTGCCAAAATCAGGATATTCCCTTAATCATTACTATGATACTTTATTTCAATTAATGAATGCACAGAACACAGCTCTAATTGTTATTCTCGATGAAATTGATTTTTTAAAATCAGATGATGTTCTATATAATTTTAGTAGGGCTATTTCAAATGAAGAATTGAAGGAAGGCCGTTTCATTAGTGTAATTGGACTTTCAAATAGTTTTAAATTTGAGGAAACACTTGATCCGCGTGTTCTATCATCGATGGGATTCGAGAAGCTTAGATTCCCTTCTTATTCTGCAGATCCAATTTATCATATTCTCAATGACCGTATTAATATTGCTTTTGCTCCAAGTTCTATAAGTAAAGACACCATGATTACATGTGCTATCGATGCTGCACAGACAAATGGAGATATTAGAAAAGCTTTGAATGTTTTGAAAGCTGCTGCGACTTTAGCGGAGAACGAAGGTGCACGAACAATTTCAATAAGTCATATTAAAATTGCTGAACAGGAAGTTCAATTGGGAGAAATGATCGAAGCAGTGTTAGAGTTGCCTCGTCATCATAAATTAATTCTCGCAAGTATAGTGAAATTAATGACACGAAATAAGGCGGTGTATACCGGAGACGTACGTAAAATGTATGAATTGCTATGTAAACATGTGGAAGTAAAAGCAGGTGATATTACATCGGTTTCAAAGAGTATAAGTTCTCTCGAAATGCAAGGTTATATACAGTCTACTAAATTATCAATGGGTAAGAACGGAGGGGTTACGAGGGCAATATCTATTCGCGCTCAAGATATGGATCAAATAAAAATAGGGTTGTATGCAGACGAAAAATTGGAGACGCTTAAAGATTATAATCCATATATATCTTCATGATGGAGCAAATTAATGTTTTTCAGATCTTAATGAAATGATTAACAGGTATTTGAATTTTAATCAAAAATTGATCTTGGTAAATGTGATTAAACTTATAAGAAAATAAAAAGTTAAGAAATCAATTCCTGCATATAACATTCAGAATTATTATCATGAGTCATGTAAAAAATTGAATGTTGAACCTTTCTCTAGGAATGATATTATACGTAATTTAAAAATAATTGAAATTGCTGGGTTAATTAAAAGGACAAGAGATAATGTGAAACTAGTTTGTCTGGAAGGGTATACTATTGAAAATTTGGAGGCAGTAATTATATCAAAGATGATCATATGGAGGAATCGATAAATTCGAAAATAGATGCGAAACATACATTAAATATTAACACAGTCCAACGTTGGTTATTATAACCCCATTTCCCCACGTTCGAATTCTTAAATTTTCTTAGTCATTTGGTTAGTTGATTACTGTTTTCTTGAAGAATTATCTTTGTATTTCTTTAATTTCCTTTTATAATAAGCATTTTTCTCAGTTAATTGCTGCTTTGGAAATTCAGGAAGATAATACAAATATTTCTAAATTTTCTTAAAATCAGTTTTCAAAAATGACTCTTCATTCTTTCTTGATAAATCAACTTGAGAATCTTAAGGTTATGCAGTTGTTTTCTGAATTATCTGATTAGCTAATGATTTTCTATCTATTATGCCATGACATTCATATCCAACTTATTAAATGCTATTTTTTTTGTTTAGGTTTGATATATATTTCCTTTTTTTGATTGATTTTGTAGAGATATATTGACTTTGTATGTTCAGAGGGTGAATGGATAAAAGTAGTTCTTGTTTATTCAATTTTTAATGTTCACATCGAATCAATCAAGTTGGAGGTATATTACCACGATCTTCCTTCGATCTTCCTTTATAGTCATCAATCTTTCTTTTTCTGAATGATCAAACTGTAGTAGTTTCTGGTAAATACTCCGGAAATTCAGGAAATTTCATGAAGAGATTAGATCAATACATTATTTCTCGAGTTCAAAATAGTAAAGACCATGTTATTGCTGTGAAACAAGAATCTAATACATAACTATTAAAGAGTGGATGTTCCGTCTTCAAAACGGTTTTGTTAAATATCTGGGTTTAAAAATAGTACTAAAATATTTTCAGTCAATTAAGGAATCAATTTTAGGAATTTTGTATTTAATTGGTTGAAGATGTTTGTATTCTTTCTTCAAAGCTAAAGCAGTAGGAGTTTTCATATACAAATAGTGATAAATTTTGATTATATCATAAGATATCAATAAGATTCTCATGATATGGAAACTAAAAAATATTAATTTATGACATAAATATAATCTGAGAAAAGAATAGGTGGAGTTTAGCACAACTCCACCCACCCCCGCGCCCCCACGCGTTCAAAACCCCTCAAAAAGAAATGATTTCGCAACAGCCTAAATTTAATCAGATGTCCTCACAGAACGACTGGAAGGCTGTCACCACCCCCAAAATGTTCTATTTTATCTCACACGAGACAAAATAGAATACAAGTTCAAACAATATAAAGGTAACGTAATTAAAAAAAAAGGAAAGCAAAATTACAAAAAGGTACATATGTCTAATTATAGTTAACATACTGGATTAATAACAAAAGTTTTAGAATTTAGATGATACCACAAATTAATAAAAAGAAGGCATCATGCGTAATATACAAATATCTAATTTTTGATCCTATACTTGTGGAGTCTCCGAGTTAATGATGAGTTACCTTAGTATTATATTCTACACTTGAAAATATATTAAAGATATTTATGTGATTCTTTGAATTATATTATTCAGATCAATCCCTTCATCAATCAGAAAGCAATTCAGTTTTCAATAGTGGTTTAAGTTTGTTTTCATTTTGCGAAGGTTAAATATCCGTATAATGTTTTATAAATTTCACTTAATATTCCATGAATTTACTCAAAATTATAGGTAGAAATTTATTTTTTGTAGACATTTTGAAGATGCAGACAAATATATAATTTGTTTGCTTATTTATCCACTATTATTCATTTAATTTAGGTTATTTTTAAGCTATTGTTATATTAAGAAAATGGATGTATTTCTGAGCACATCTGCAGAAGATTAGATATGTAAAGCATATTGATTTTGTAGTAAAACCTCTGTATCGGGAGGGCAAGAAAAATAGATACTTTGTTAGCATAATCATTGAATTTCAGTTTTTTGCATTTTACATAATTTTTGGGCCGCATACACAATGTACCTTTTAAAAACTGATTTCGATAGTTTTTTTCGTGGGAGGATTTATTAATTTTTAAAAAAACGCAACGATTAAGTTTATCAAAAATTAGTTGAACTATATCTATTTTGACTCAATAGGTTTTTTTGATTCCTAATTGATAAAAATAATTAAAATGGTAAAAAGTTGATAGTTACCAAATACAAGCTCATCGAAATTTGCTCAATTAATCTCAGTAAATATGGTATTGACATTGTTTTTCCAGTCTTAATAGTTAAAACAAAACATATTTACGCATAAAACATCGTATTATTTAAAATGACTATTATAGTTTTCAGTGTATGTATTCACGCATTTGAAAAGCGGAATCAACCGAACAATTTTCCCGAAAATATTTTGATTTAATAAGGTAATATTTCAGGATTTTTTGTACTCACTTAATCTTCATAAATTGAATAGTTATCTTTCTAATCTAAATTTCTCTTTTAATTATATACGATGGATCTGAATACTTAGATTGTACTATTAAAAGTTAATTCTAGTGATATTTACTAACATTTATATTATTTACAGACACGATCCCTTAAATAAAAATAACATTGGTTTTTAGTTTAAAAATGTGAGTTGATTTGTACTTATTAATTTTTTTAATATAGGAGTTATCTGGCATATGTTTCGATAAGCAAATATTTAGGAGTCTATGGATGGTAAAATAAATATTTTGTGCAATAAATAGAATGTTAACCGTTTCGATACTAATCTTTTTCGTAGTATCATTAACATCTGAAGTGGTAAGTGGAAGCTCTAATTTTACAAACAATTCTGCTTCGTCATCATACTCAGGCAGACATTTTGTTCCTTCGTCAAATTCGAGTAGTGGTTAATATCAAAATTATTGACTTGATAAACGTTTCAGTAAAAGTTTTTATTTCGATATTGCATATCATGGAACTCTATATTCCGTCATTAGGTTCAAGTAACTGTCATATTCCAATTTCTTATCTAATGGGCAGTTTTGTTCCCTCATCTGATTTGGGCAAAAATTTTTTTTCGGTCTCTGATACTATGAAAGGTTTTATGCAATCATCTTATTTAGGACACAATTTTGTTCCGGTCTCTTATATTATGAAAGATTATATGCCGTCATTAAACTCACGCAAAGATTCTGTGATGATCTACAATCAAATGAAAGATTATGTTCCACTTTCAGATTCAGGTAGTGACTATATTGTTCCATCTGGTTACAGTAAAGGTTTTTCTGTATTATCTAATTCAGGCAAAAGATCTGTCCAACCATCTAATTTAGGAAAAGAATTAATTGAATCATCTAATTCCTATAAAAAAGTTGAGAAACTGTCTGATTCACTTAAATTTTCTGCTAAATCACCTAACAAATATACAAAATTAGTTAAGTCGTCTGATTCATGTAAAGGGTCTATCAAATCACCAAATTGTAGCAAAGGACATCTAAAATCATCAACCAGTCTTTATTTTCCATAAAAATATCTTGGAAATGGGATTATGGAGACTTAATTATTTCAATAACCTGAAAACCTGTACACAGTATGATTTAAATAAATCTCCAATTCCAGCGAAGTATTTACGTAGAATCTATAAAAAACAGCCAGAAATCTATGTCTATCTAAAGCCTACAGATATATAATAGCATAAAATTAAAACTGTGAAAAGTAAACAACTGCATAAAAATAGACCTAGCATCTAAGATTCACTTGAATTTATTTTTTCTTTCCCTTGAAAAGCAGATTCAAATCTCCATCAATCAGAAAAATCAGAATCAATTGAATTACCGAGAGCTAAAGATCACGACTATACATTTTTTCCGATTTTTTTCCATTGAGTAATATTTCCTAACAGGCACTTACTTATACAAATTTATAAGAGGCCTTCTTTTATCAATTTAAATAGAAGTTCAAAAATTCATCAATGAGAAGGTAATTGACAAAAATGGGTGGGGAGAATTAAAATCTCAAGTGTAAATTTTTGTAACAAGGATAATTCCTAGTGTTATAAGATATCAAGGCTAAGTAAACTGCAAAATGCTATGCCCTGTCCCTTATGCATAGAAGGAAACAAGCGTGAACAAAGTTATAGCATCAAATACTTCACTTACTTTCTCACTGTGATATAATTGTGCATTGTTTTAATGTTATTGCAGTCAACTGCATTTTTTACCATTAAGCTGACGGTGTACTTCCCAACTTCGGTATATTTATGCACTGGATTCTTAGCTGTTGAAGTTTTTCCATCTCCAAAACACCATTTCCATGAATTTGGCATCCCTGTGCTCTTATCCTTGAAGATTACTTTCACTGGCATTTTACCTAAAGTGGGAGATCCAAAAGGTGCAGCAATAAGTTGAGATACTCTAAATTGCTCGCTAGCTTGTGGTTTATTTCCTCTATTAACTGTAGCTGTAACATTGTTCGTAGTTGTGTTTATTATCGAAACATTGTCGTCGCCGTTATTTGCCACATATACTTTCTCTCCATCCGGACTGACTGAAATCCCTACAGGTTGCTGTCCTACTTTTACAGTGGCTGTGACATTATCTGTAGCTGTGTCAATTACAGATACGGTGTTGTCTGGAACACTGAAATTACCAACGTTTGTTACATATACTTTTGTCCCTTCCGGGTTGACGACAACTCCAACAGGGTTAATTCCTACATTTACTGTGGTTACAACATCGTTTGTGCTCGTGTTAATTATAGAAACATTGTCATCTAAACTGTTCGTCACATATACCTTTGTTCCAGTGGGGTTGATTGTAATTCCTTCGGGGAAGCGTCCTACAGGTACACTGACTGTAACAGTATTTATGGTTGTGTCAATTACAGAAACATTGTCATTCCAACTATTAGTAACATATACTTTTTTCCCATCTGGGCTAACTGTAATTCCTTTAGGAAAGCTTCCTACAGGCACCGTATCTGTAACAGTATTTGTAGCTGTGTCAATTACATGTACAGAAAAGTGGTTCTCCTCTTTATTTGTGTGCTTTCTACCTTTGCATGTTTTTGTCACACAACCCTTGTAGGTATTAGTTACATATACCCTCCCGCCATCCGGACTGACTGCAACTCCAAAAGGAAAATATCCTATAAGATCAACTCCTATAGGCACAGTACATGTTACATTTCTGGTGGCTGTGTCAATTACAGAAACGTTGTCATCATCATTATTTGCTACATATACTTTTTTCCCATCTGGACTGACTGCAACTCCAAAAGGATGGCTTTTTACAGGTACAGTGGCGATAACAGTATTGTTTATTGTATCAATTACGGAGACGTTGTCGCTTTCGTGGTTCGTAATATATGCATATGGGGTAGTGTGATCACTTTGTTCGATAGATGCCAAAGCACAAAACGAGCTAATAATTACAAAATAAACTAAGGCTATTGAAGTTACTAATACTAAAAAACTATTTTGATTTTTCATTTACTCCCATCCACTCTTTCCACATAATTTATTTTGTCGTGTTTGTTAGTTATTTTATCGGTAGAATAAATATTCAATTATATATATATGTATATAGGTATATAAAAATAATTTCTGATAAAAATTTATAATAATTCAGCTTGACTTTGTTATATTCTCTTTAAGCATCTTTCACGGAGTATAATTTCATAATTAGGAATTTATTTTAGTCTAATATGCCAAAGCTTGCTGTAGACATGGTTAATTTTTGATGAACTGTGAACTATATCTCAGTAATCATTACCTAAATAAAAAAACATTTGGTACAATTTATATTAAAAAATGGGTAAATTTAAACTAACTGAAGTGCAAAAAAGTAAATCGTTATTTACCGATGTATCTATTTTAAAAAAATTTTTAAGGTATTTCATGCACAAGTTTTCTGAAAAATATATATACATCCGGCAATTAATTCTTTGCGAAATCCCATAGATTATTTCATTCTGCATTATGACAAAAATCAGGCAATTGGCTACGATCAAATAAAGAGGCTTCCTCTAAAACAAGACTTATTTAAAAATTTCATGACATTTGTAGCATTGATAACCACTCAAAAAAACTATTCGGTTAATGTTGGATACATTGCAAAATGGACACCCTTTAATGATCTTAGTTATAGTCACAGTCACTGTTATTTTCTATTTACTCTCTAAATATTAATAGATGGATAACATTTGTATGCAATTATTAATTTATATTTATATGTGATTATACATTTAAAAATATTATCTACTATTAGAAGAACATTTCAGACCAAAAGACGATCAAAAATTCAAAAATATGGCTTCAAAATTCAATACTTAATATAGTAATATTTATTTTGGTCAAGATCGATTAATTACAAATAGAGAGTACAAAAAAAACCATCAAGGAACTACTTTTATAGGGATTAATCCTCAAGGAGTTAACTTTATAAGGGCTAATTTTCAAGAGGCTAACTCCCAAGAAGCTGACTTTCGGTGGTCCAATTTATATAAAGCAAAAAATTTATCTCTTGACCAGCTCTTTAAAGTGAAAACACTTCGTGATGTAAAATTAGACAAACAGCTCCAATATTGCTAAAAGAGAAATATTTTACACTTTTTCATTTACCTAATTAATAGTTTTTTAAAAAATATATCTAAATAAAATGTACACAGCTGATAATAACTCAGCACATAATAGATTTCAACTACTTAGCCTACCAAAAAAATGAGCTATTTGATATCTATTTTGATACAATCGATACTTCTTGTGATTAACTAGTAAAACTAGTGAAAATAAAAAATACAGTCTGTAGTCGGTAATTGAATTAAATTAGCTCACTGAAATCTGTTCATTGAATATTAGTGACAGTGGTTATGGATATTTTTTGTTTAGTCTAAGTTTTTGCCTTTGCACTCTAAAATAAAACTCTTTCATACAAATAATTGTGTCTAAAAAATAAGAGATCAGATTATTTTTTAGCATGGAGTCAGCAAATTTCATTTGGAAAATTAGATGATAGTCTATAATATGTTATTAAATATAGATTCTTATTTATAATTTACTTTGTATCATATATTTTAAATCATAATATATGAATAATGTAATTTGAAACCATTTTCTATTAGCATAGGCGACTCTGGTCAAAAATTTAATGATCTTTATATTTTATGTTTAAAGAGCTGAATTCATAAGAAGGAATCATCCTCCAATCAAAATTACCATTCGATATTTGGAAAACTTCAATCCAGAAGTATAATTATGGGGGTTGTCATAAATTGTAAAATCGAGTGATTTTTAATTTTACTTTCATCACTAGATTTTGGTATTGAATTGGTATATGCTGTGAGGATATAGATATTTTTGATCAACCTTTGTATTTCATAATTCATATGGATGCCATTTATAGGCACATAATAAAATTTAATGGTTTATCACAATTTTCTATCATTTAGTGATTATTTCAGGCCTTATATATTTAACAGCCCTTGATCTTGCTGTTAACTTACGTAAGTTCTAAACCACTTACACCATATCGAATCAAATAAAATGGGAGTGAAAACAAATGTTGAAAAAAATCATATAGTGGAATGAAAAAAGTAGTGGCTATTTCTCTAGCAGTTCTTTTTGTTGTATCGTTCACTGCTGTAACAGTCAGTGCAGAACGTGAAGGTCATCATGGTCACGGTGGTTTTGGCGGTTATTGCTAGGGAGGCGGTGGGTATGGTATGGAGGTGGCTATCCATATGTTCCTGTCCTGCATTGTGGGTATATATGGAATCCCTGCACCAACATGTTTGTCTGGACATGTCGATAAGGAGGATTTGTAACAAATAATAACTTTAAAGAAAATGTAGAGTAGAGTCTTACTGCTGATGTAACTTTTGTTGGATAGTACATAAAAATTACAAACGACATTTTATCAAACTAAAAGTAAGACTCTTAAATGAATTGCAATCTAGAAATATATTATAGCCTACTTCCTGTACTATATACTAAAAGGCCATCGATTTTCTTAATATGATGAAAGCTGAAAAATAAGTATAACTTCCAATGAATAATAGTGGACAAATAGGTAAATAAGTTCTACATCATAATACATTAGCAGAATTTTAGGTATAGGACTTTTGCGGATGAAATTACATACTTGAGAAGGAGACTCAAGCACAAGTAAGTTTTTTTGTCTTCATTATAATTGATAAGTTTCAAAGTTTTATTCTGCGATAATTATTTGTTTTTTCCAGTTTACGAGCGTAATTTTTGTGAGTTTTAGATATGCTACTTGATATCCTCTTCTCTAATAGTTGAAGTTAAATTTTTAGAATCCATAAAGTAATAATCAACTTGTGATTATTCGAAAACTGAAACAAGAAATAGCAGTTAGATTATGGAAAATTCAAAAAGAGTATTTGAAAAAATACTGTTTGAAGGAACATACACCATAGCTTGATGGATCTTTTGCATCTTCTATTGTCAATGTTAGTGAAGGGCAGCCGGAAATTACGTACGGACTCAAGGCTGGAGTTAACGCTTACAGCCACTGGGCTTTCAGCCCAGTGGTTTTACGCTTTATCCTATTAAAATAAAGATTTTTGTTTATTTCAGTCGAGTTCTTGTTGATGGTACTATTACTATTAGTATTTAAAATAGTAACTACGCAGGTACCCTATTAAGTATTACCGTTGGTATGTTTGCCACCGTTAGTATGTTTGGCATCTACGCCAGTTTGAGAACAATCATCGCCGTTGCAGGAACCATTGCCACCGTCACAGTCACCGCAGTCGTAGTAAGGCATTGGATCATAGAAAGGCATTGGTCCGTAGCAAGGAGCTAGTCCACAGCCACCACATCCTCCTCCGCTGCCCCGGCCATGGCCTCTTGCATCCACTGTTGTAGCTGTCAAAGAAGCTACAAAGAAAACCACTAACAAAATAGTCATCTTTTTTCCTATTTCGGAAAATGTTTGTTTTCTCATCTATTTTCTCTCCAAAATTTTGTTACTTTAATACATTTTTGAGATATATTTTTTATACTGTTACATTTTAGATATACTATTCATCTGTATAACATTGTTCAAATATTATTCCACAAATTAATATTTCACCAACCAGGTCACAACTAGTGTTTAATCAGCTAGTACATGTTAATTTTTAAAAGGCAATATCGCCATTTTATATGATAGTCACTGTTTTTATCTATACACTTGATTTCTAATAGTGTTATCAGATCATTTATATCCAAAAGATATAATATATCAAGAAATATTATTTATGAAGATATATCATTAATTAAATATAAGAATCAATTATTACCATGAATTAGTATTTCTTAATAATTAGTGGAAAATTTCTATACACCTTAAATTCTATCCTAAAATGTTGGAAGATATATAATTGATTTCTAAACAATTAGTTGTTTATCTAGATTCTCAGTAAAATATTTTCTTACAAAAGGTGACGGTCTTGCAAATTAGCTGTAAATGCGAAGTCAAATTTTTATTCATTTTGTTTAAGTTATTCTTCTGAGCGAGATTTCAGATTCAATAATTTTTTAATATTTGTGATCTTACATAATTTTAAAAATATTTCCCAGCCTATTAATATTATTTGTTTGATTTTATCCCCTTGATATGGCAAAACTGATGTAGTTTCAAAGAATAAAAATGAGAATATTAAATTAATCGTCGAGAATTTTAATAAAATCGAAAACTAAATTATAGTGAATTTGAGTTAATCTATTTTAACAGAACAACTTTACTTGTTAATTTTATTCAATGTTATAATTGTAGCCTGGGTTACCAAAATCGTCACCATGGCTTTTTTGCTCCTGGGGCTTCAATTGCTTTCTGATTGGATTGATTAGTGTCTGCATTTGGAGCATGTAATTTGTATGCATGTTCCTAAGACCCTCTAGCTCCCCCTTTAAGGTATCGATGTGTCTGTCCTTCTCAGCTATTTTTTTGTCCTTCTTTTCTATCCTGACCTTAAGCTCCGGATTTTCGATGGATCCACTTGTATTCTTCGAAGGATCTTGAAGTAATAATTCGAAGGCTTTAGTGACTGCAAGAGTGGGACTTGTGTATCCTAAGGCTTCAATTTTATTCCATGTAGAAAGAGAAATCCAACATTGTATTTTTTTTTGGCTTTTTGGCTCTTCACTTGTCATTTAGCTATCGTAGGAACTTACATTATTTAAGTTCGTCGATTTGTATCCTTCGAACGATCTCATGGATCATTTGCAGGATCTTGTATTATTTAAGTTAGGTTGATTGTATCCTCCAAAAGATTTTCTAGATAATTCACAGGATCTCGTATTATCTAGGTTAGGTTGATTGTATCCTTTGAAAGATTTTCTAGATCATTCACAAAATCTTGTATTATTTCGTCTAGGTTGATTGTATCCTTCGAATGATCTCCTGGATCATTCACAGATCTTGCATTATCTAAGTTAGATTGATTTTATCCTTCAAAGGATATTACGGATTTTTCGAAGGATCTCATACTGCCATAGCTTTCGAAGGGCAAAATTTTGGATAATGATCCTAAATATGGTTCTATTAGGCGCTGATTAACCCATAAATGGAATAATGCCTTTGTCTTGAAAATGTTTGTAAATTGGGAGCCTGACAAAATATGGTTCTATTAGGCGCTGATTAACTCATAAATGGAATAATGCCTTTGTCTTGAAAATGTTTGTAAATTGGGAGCCTGACAAAATATGGTTCTATTAGGCGCTGATTAACTCATAAATGGAATAATGCCTTTGTCTTGAAAATGTTTGTAAATTGGGAGCCTGATTTTGTATATGGCATCTATTTATGTCCTCCAGAGGTAAGTTTCTTTTGAATGTATGAAAAACGAATAAAATGTTCTAAAAATTATATAAAAACTAAAATATAATAAAAATTTTTAAACTCAACGTTGAATGTTTGTACACTATGTTAACTTCAGTTCTTTTAAGGTTGAATTTCTTTTTTTCTAAACTTTTAATGTTCGTGAGCTTATAAAAAACTGATGTACTATTTAAAGGAATGTAAAATTCGAAATTGTTATTGTACAATTATGTTTTTATAAACTAAGAAAAATTTAGCAACTACATTATTTAGATGACCATTTTTATAAGCTTCATAAATGTGTCAATTACAATCCAAATTTTTTCATATAAAAATCTTTTTTTCACAGCCACAAGCTGTTGATATTTTCTAAATAAAACATTTATTAGCTAGTGTGTCTCTTCGGGTTTCAACTTTAGTTATTATAATTTCTAATTAAATCATTATTACGAAACACAAAAGGTAAATGTTACCATAGTGATTTATATACTGTCAAATAAAAGATATTATTCATTATGTAACTATCCTAAGAATGAACAAATATATTTTAAAAAAATGAAAAAAACATAGTAATTATTATTCGAAATTGCTGGAAATAATAAGTTCTATAATCTCTATTAATTATAACCAAGAAAGAGTGAATATCCGTTTTAGCTTTTGATCAATATCCATAGAAGCTCACTCGAAATTCACGAAGTAAACGTTGTGTTTTGGGGCGGGATTAGTTCTAAAATATCATTGTAGTTATATACAGAGTTAATGAACTATTAATATATATAATATAAAAGTTATATATAATCAACCATTACACTATATGTTGTAATGTAACTAAAGTACTTAAATTAGTACTTTTCACAAAACTTCTGGTTTCGTGCTTGGTAATAAGTTTATCAATAGCAATGGCATATGCAGGATTTTCCGAAGAAAACAAATCAATTTCTGTGTTTACTGATCCCAAATTTATTCGCAAAGAATTGTAAATAAAAATTAATTTCTCCAAAATGTTTGACTTGCATCAGAAAATGCCAAATTTACCAAAGACTGGAATCAAAAATCTGATCAGCAGACTTATTCTGAAAGAAATAGAATTAAGGCTTAGTTGAGATATTTTGTTCAAAAATTTACGAACAATCTATTTACTAATAATGATCTAATTTTCAAACACATTCTTACAGGTTTATTTCAGTTTTCGGGGTTATTTCAGCGTTTTCCTTTACTAGTTCCCTTATCAAAAAACGATATGTTACGAGCTCACCTACGGTAAATCGGGTTTCTCTGATATTCTTATCAGCTATGTTTTCTATATATTTGACCAGAGCTCTCAGATTCCCCCGATGGGCACAGATTATCATATTTGTCTCCTCTGTTATTGTGCAGGCAAAATTTTTTGCTCGAAATCTGGAACAACGCGCTCATAGACAGCTCCGAGATGTTTTATTTAGGCGGGCTTTGCTCGAAATTCCAGCGTTATGAAGCAAGCTTTTTTGACCCATATTTTTTTTCTATTTTTTATTTTTTCCTGCCCTGAAGCTTATCATAGTAACGTTCGTTTATTGGCAGATGAGTTCTAATGTTTGAAAAATAAACTTTAAAACATCGTATTTATTATCTCATGGAATGCACAATGAATTTTTTTATTGTTGTATTGTTGTCAACTTCACGTTAATAGATGCTTTCTTCATGCATCATTAAAAAGAGTTAGGAATCTAATTTTTAGTATAATGATGACATAAATTTAGGTTGCAGCCACGATTTCTTTTCCTTTTTGTCATATTTCATTTTAAATTAATTCAAAAATTTGATTTATAAAAAGGCATATGAATGCAGTACATCCATTCATATGCCTTTTTATAAATCAGCAGCTCATTAATTTGGGATTAAAATATGATATTAATATATCTACCTCTAAAATCAGATCATATCGTTTTTGATGCTCGGTTAATGCTTTTTTCAACCTATCGGTGACTTCGTTTCGTTTTTTAGTATCTTCTTGCGAATCTGCATTAGTAGATGTACATGGTACCTTTGCCAGCTTAATTCAAAAAGGGATTATTGAGCTGCTATTCTCATCCTTTAGTGTCCATCAGATACAAATAATTTGATATCTCTTAAACCTCTTTTTTATGTCATCGAAAAAATCTTCCCAGAATAAAGGTTCTTCAATTTCTGCGAATCTTATTCCAAAGATCATCCAGCAAACATTAGCCTTTATTCCAGTAACTGCAAAGAAAGTCTTATTTTCATAGTGAAGCTCACATCTTACTTTAAAATAAACAGCATTGATAAGGAAGTAAGGGATTGTTTATGTATTTTGAAAGAAATTTTACGATCGTTCCAGCTCGTTCTTTAGTAAGCCTAGAAAAAGAAGTAGCTGAAATTTCACCGTTCCTAAAGCAGCAAAATATTATATCTGGAATAAGGGGGTGAAGTTGACGCTTATACTTCTTTAGCTAAAAATTCGGGAATTCCAAGTTTCTTCATATAAAGTAATTTAAAGTTTTTATATGAAATCAAAAGGTCAATAAAGCTTATTTAATATGGAAAAAACTTAAATGGTTTTGGGTTTTATAAGTAAGTATATCTTTTTAATAATATATAGTAGCCTGTCCGCTGGCAGGCTGGTAAATTTGTAATACCGTAATTTTAACAAACAAGTATTACATACACCATGAACTACAATTATTATTATTTCTGCCAATGGCAAATGAATAAAAAACTAGCAATTGTTCAAACGGAGTGAATTAAATGTTGAAACAAGCATCGTAGTATGAAAAAGGGCCTAGTTATTTTGCTTGCAGTTCTTTTGTCATATCTGCGACAGTAGTAGTAGTTAATGCATGAGGCTATGGTGGTCATGGAGGTCGCTGGGGACATGGACATCGTTAAGTAGATCCTACATCGATACCAGAACCAAATGTATTAGATGCTCATGTGGCATCATAAATTCATTTTTTTTTTATTCGCTTGAATTTTTTTCTCTGATAATATTTTTTTAGGACGTCTATTTGGGTGCAAATAGTACCCTCAAAATCAGCTATAGTAGAAACTTAGCACAAGATTACTATACAAGTTTATATAGGTCTTCGATAAATTTCTTATTACACATAGTTAACGTGTCATAGATGCTAAAAACGCTAAATTGGCCTTGTCCCAATCCTTTTTTACATCCGCATCGCGGTATAATATCAACACTATATATTTTATATAGTAAAACTAGCAGAAGGAGACGTTATAGTGTGATGCAATATCTATGTAGAGAGATATTTTTCTTAAAAAACTTTAAATCGATTAATTCTAATGAAAACGTCTTCTACTTAAAAAACATGATCACATTTTCATTCAAAAATTGCTATAGCGAGCCATTTAGTGTACTAATTTCATTTTCATCTTATACGATGTATAACATATCGGAGAAACATACCTCATAATTTATTGCTCATTTGTTTATTAAAAACAAAAATCTGTAACATAAGTAAAATTTATGATGTGCAGATATTAAGTAGAATATGATAAAGATCATTTTTAGATGATTTTCATTTCAAAACCAATTTTCAATATTCTAAACTATATCGATACCTTGAAAATTCAAAAAGAACATTTGAAAAATTATAATTGGAGCGAGAATATGTCGTGGAGCGAGGGGTATCTTGCGTTCCCTATGATAAAAATTGATAAAGATGCAGCATGATATTGTATAAAGAATCAGAGTTGAAGTTCATGCTTATATTCCCTTGACCGAAGGTTAAGGGGTTTTACGCTTCTTCAAATAAAGAGGGTAGCGATTTTATGAGATAAAAATCAGTTTAATGGCATGATACTATTAGATTATTACTATTTTATGTAGTTTTTTCAATAAAGGACATTTCAGGAGATGTAAAAATACCTGTTAAAATAAAAGACGAAGGAAATATATTTAAAAAACTCAATCCAAACAAAATTACTACAGAATGGAATGATTCATATTTATTCAGCAGCCGGGTAGGGGCCTTAAAGGAGCTGGAAACATTAAAAAAACAATCAGAAACAATAGCCCAGATTTTCCGTCAAAAATTTGAAAATCTTTCGGGACAAATTTTACTAGATTATCTAGAAACTGAAAAGGAATTTTTAAAGTCAATTAAAGTTCTTTACACTTACGCATATACTCAGCATAGTAAAAATGTGAATGATCCGTTTTTCACTTCCTTCCTTGAGTGCTCTCAAAACCTGAATACTGAATATGAAAAAGCACATGCATTTGCAACCGTAAAGTTGACCTCTTTCCAAAAGGAAGAATGGGCACTTTTTTTTTCTGAAGAGCACAGGCTTGAGATGTATCGACCATATATTGAAGCTATCTACATGAGGTTTGCAGAGCATCGACCAATGAATGAGTCCCAGGCCGCAAGTCTTGCAGATATCGAAAACAAGCGAATGAAACTAGAGACCGAGGCACTTTTAGAAATCACTAATGATATCACAATGGCAGGAAATATAACTCTTGAAAATGGAGAGGATTATTCAGTTAATTCACAGTCCTATTACAACCTGCTTTCAACAGACTATAACCGTGAGAATAGAAAGAAGTGCTATGACCAGAGATTTTACCATTTGATAAACAAATCAGATTCTATAGCATCTCTCTATTTCAATAAAATCCAGCTTGATGATCTTGCTGCCAGGCAACTTAATTACACGGATTCTTATGAGTCCTGTCTTCATAGTCTCTATCTCACCAAACTTCAGATTGATGATATGCATGCAGTTCTTAAAAAGAGGAAAGGTATATTCGAGGATTATAATAGTTTCAGGAGTAAAAAACTCGGGCTTGAAAAGCTGAGGCCATATGATCTTCTATTGCAGTTGACAGATCAACCTGGAAGGAATTATACTTATTTTGATGCTTTGCAGGCGATCCAAAAATCATATTCAAATATTGATCCACGTTTTAATGAAATCTTTTTAAAGATGGTAACCGGTAATTTCATAGACGTATATCCTGATCCAGAAAATGGAAAACAACCAGGGGGCTACTGTACAGATTTATGTGCGATTAAATCGTCTGGAATGATTTTCATAAACTACAATGGTCTTATTAGTGACCAAAAGGTCATAACCCATGAACTTGGGCATGGTTTTAATTTCTATTTAATGGGTAACTCGGTTGATTTTTTCTATTGCTCCGGTCAAATCTACGAAATGGAAGTTCCAGCTACTTTTAACGAAGAACTCTTTGCTGATCATGTAATCGAAAACTCGGATCCTAAAACTGCAGTTATGGTGCTCGCTCAGCATATAGATGACTATCAGAATTACTTCATCAAACAACCCATGATCACGGAGTTTGAATATAGAACACACCAGCTGTGCTCTGAAAAAAGAACAGTTAGTGGAGCGGAACTTAATGCTCTCTGGACAAATTTATCTAAAGAATACAGGAGTGATTCAATCGAATACTATCCTGAGGACTCTGCAGAATGGACTTATATAATCCACATTTACCTAACAGATAATTATTATACCTTCAACTATACGATTTCAAAGGCAATAACCCTCGCTCTCTTCAAGCAGTACAAGCAGGACCCAAAAATTTTTAACGAAAACTATATTTCCTATCTCTCAGCTGGGTCAACAATTCAGCCTGAAGAAAAACTCAAGAAATACTTCAGGATTGAAATTAACAAGCAGCTCTTTGAAGATGCAATGGATATCGTGCAATTGAGGACACGGGAATTGAATCAATTAATTAATATGTGAAAACAGTATCAACATCGTACCTTTTTCTGGATTTGATTAAATACTCGATTTGTTCAGCAAACATTAGGTGATTTACTTCCCGTAGTGACTTGAAGTCAATTTTCTTTATGTCGTATGCAATGAGCTTTCACAGATCACTTGAAAACTATACTTTGAATTAAGTGATGGATAACATTTGGATAACCAGTGATTTTCGAACTTTTAAAAAAAATCAACTCTCTTCGATCTAATAGCAATTAAAATATTTTTGATCAGAGCTATAATAACATAGTTATCGATAAACTGCCATCATGAGTAACGTTTATGAATTAAGAAGGATATATATGAAAAGAAGTAACTTATTAATTTTTTAATGGTGTTTAGTAATGTCCAAAAAAACTTTAAAACCAAAATCTCGTAAAGAACACGACCAAGTAAAGCGCAGTACACTGAATAATAAACAATTGGCATCGAAAGATACACCGGAACCAGATAAACTGGATAAAAAATATTCCAAATTATTTGAACAATGTAAAAATTTAATTGGATTTGGAAAAAAGTGTTGAGTGAATTTTATTATTCATGCGGGTTATTTGCCAGAACTTCTACAATAGTTTTTCAGCACCTTGTGAATAAATTGCCTTTTGATTAATTTTGGTTTGGACGCTTATCTTGCCAGTTTTAGTAAATTCCTCCGAAACCAAAATTTAAGATTTTAAAATTTAGATTGGGTAGTATATTTTGTAGCATACTATGGAGTATGAACCTCAGAATATTAATTTTGCTACATTTATCGTGATCTAGGGAACTACTTCAATTGTTGATTCCAGGTGTATAAAATCCCTCTTAACACAATAAAAACTTCTGATTACTAATTACTGAAAAAATAAAAACATATTATATGACCAACAGTTATAGGAAATAAGCCTATATAAATTTGCTAAGGCTGAATAGTTACAAGAAATGAATGAGCTTAGTTTGACAATGTTAAGCTATAAATGGAGAGAAATTATTATATAATTATGTCAGAGATTCTTGAAAATTTCTTTTTTATCTTGAAAAAAAAAGCTCAATTTTTGAATGAGCATCACATAATTTATGAAGTGGCTCTTGGAGTACTTATGCATCTATTTCTCTTTAGTTGTGTACTCTATCTATTATTTTTACTATATAGGACTTATTCAGTTGGATGATGAAATTAGTTATATAAAATTTCTGAGTAATTAGTGAGATTTCGGCAATAAATACTTACTGCTAAGCATTATGAATTGTAATAATTTCTAGACGAAAAAACATAAATAAATCAAATATTAACGTCTCTGTCTACTACCTTGTGTCTTCTTTTGACAATCGTAAAATATTATTATTTAGGGTATACCCGTGCTTCATTAAAGAAGATATCAACGTATTGTTGTCAGGTCAAATAGTTCGTATATGTTTAGATATTAATACATTAACTTGAAGAAAAATTGTAAATCTCACTAACTAACTTGATATGCTTGGAATCCTTAAGGTCTCTATAGTTAATGACAGATGATATGGTTGAAAGAATAACATAACATCAGTACCACCAAAAGAGCAAGCATTAGAAACGTTACTTAAATATTTTAGATTGAAATCAATTGTAAAATCCCCGAAATCTAATTTTTTTATTAATTAAAGTAGCCGATGGGGATAAAGACCTTTATATAGGTAGATTTTGTGTATAGAAATCTTTGATTCTGGATTCTTGTAATTGCAAAATTTCCTTATGTCCAGGTTCTTTATTTTTAAGGTCCTTAAGTTCTCTTACTAAAATTTCCGTGTGATTTTGCAACTCTTTTATCATAGTTTACTTAGATTTTCAAGTCAGACACTTTTCAATTATGATAACAAAAATGTCAAATATTAACTTTTGGTAATGTTATAAACATAAAGATTATGAGGCTTATCCAAGTCTAATATTTTATAGAAAGTTTCAGTTATTCGATCGAATAAAAATCTATGTGAATTGGTGGGATTTGTCAAATTTTGGGTAAATGGTCCTAAATAATAGGGTAATCCAACAAGAATCTGTAAAGAAGTTAAATTAGAATCCAGGAATATAATCTTACAAAAAAAACTAAAAAAGCTCCGGATTATCCAGGTTCTTCAGATGGCAGATGAGAACAAAATAAATTATATTCCCATTAGATTGAATTAAATGACCAGATATTTTTTATTATTTGTTTTAAGTTTCTGGGAACCGAGTTCAATAAGTTTTCTAAAATGTCGAATTTAAATTGAGGGGTAGATTTATTTTTAATGATTCTGACATTCTCTTTAGATGAGAAGTCCCAGAATTACTTAATGTAGCAGCATGTTTAAAATTAACAAATCTTTCATTAACACTTTTTGTTTCATTTGTCACCTGAAACAGAAACTTGCCCGCAGAGTTGTAGTCCTGAAGAGCCATTCTCCATTCTTTCTGCGCTTCCTGGAGCTGAGGAGATACTTTGTATTGATCATTTTCTTCAATTGCTTTCTCTGTATGGTTGATTGTGTATTGTGTACATGCTGCGAGTTCTGCATAATCGGAATTATTTGCAGCATTGGATACATTATTAATATCAGTTGTAAGTATTGTCCAATGTTTTTGAACGTTAGCTCCCCATTGAACATCTTTATAAATGGAGACGAGTATCGATTGTGGTGAACTTGCCTGAGGTTGGGAAGCAATTTTATCGTTGTTGGGTTCACTGTAAATTCCAAAAACCACTAAAGCCAGCAAAAAAGAAAATACGATGTAGATATATTTTTTCAAACAGGCACCTCTAAATTTTAACTAAAATTTGATGAAATTTAAATTACATCATTGTTCTGGGATATTTTCAAATACTGAAAATAATTAGGATCCATAGTATAAAAAATATAATTATGTTATCGAGTGGCAATTTTTATCTATCGTATTCTCTACTGTCTCAAACATGCAGAGTTCTTAAAGTGAAAACTATTTTTTGTTTTCTTCAGATGGCTATGTTCTCTCTTACATTGCAGTTTTTTCGTCTGTGTCAGAGATCATGTAATTTTTCTTAGAATAGCTGTTTTCCACGTTAAAATGTCGTTGTCCCGAAAATTTTATTAAAATTTTTAGGAACTTAACAACTAAAAATAATTTAATTATTACTGTAATTAATAGGTAATTATATTTTTTCAGTAAAACAATTTACTTTATAGAATGAAGTACTATTCAGTTGTGTTTTTGTAGTTATTTTTAACTCTTAATATCTGAATAAACATAGTGAGACCGAAAATGAACGAAGCTAAATGTGATAAAGCAAGTAAAAAACATACAATAATAACTGTTTTAGGAATTGCTTCAATGATGCTTTTAATATTAGTGAATATCGCAGGCGCAGCACAATCTTCAAATGCTTGGGTCCAAGAAGGAAGGATGCTAACCGACTCAGGCAAGTACAATGAAGCAATAGCAGCATATGACAAAGCAATTGGAATTAACCCACAGGATTCTTTAGCTTGGAACGGTAAAGGAATTGTTCTAGATGAATTAGGTAAGTTCGATGAAGCAATAAAAGCATATAACAAAGCAATTGAAATTGACCCGCAGTATTTTGAAGCTTGGATCAATAAAGGAGTAGGTCTGGTTAATTTAAATAAATATGATGAAGCAAAAGCATCGTATGAAAAAGAAATTAAAATTAATCCATCTTGGGAAGGTAAACGGAATTAATCTAAATGGATTAGATAAATCTTAGTTGTATTTTAAATAGTTGTTTAATTTTCATTTATTTTTATCCTTCGCGAGATAAGTACAGCAACTTTTCAGCTTATTGAATAAAGCAGATTTGTTAATAAAAACTATGTATTTTCTCAATATTTGGATCACAATATCTCGCAATTCCGACTGGAAATAGTAAAAATACATAGATTTTGACACAAAAGCTGTGTATTAAATAACCAATAAAAACATAACTTGGTTAGCATAATCATTGGTTCGTGGAGTTCATTAAAGTTCAAATAGTCATTATATTCTGATTGATTATTGTTTGAATTAATTACTCAATATCCATGAATTGATTCCAAGTCCTATAAGGATCAGGCCACCTAGAATTTCTGCTTCATTTCCAAAGAAATGACCTAACCTATATCCTATGATCGCTCCACAAAAAACCAAAATAAACGTTACACACCCTACAATGAGCGCAGGTTCAATAATAGGCACTTTGAGAAATGTAAGACTTATTCCTACAAAAAAAACATCTATACTGGTTGCAACTGCCAGCATAAGAAGTATCGAATAATTAAGAGAACTTATTCTTCCTTCCGGTTTTCTGTAAAAAGCTTTATATATCATCTTACTTCCAATAAAAACCAGAAGACCAAAAGCAATCCATTGGTCATAGGTAGAAACATAGTTTTTTATCGTGTATCCACCAAGCCAGTCCAATACCAGCATTAAAGTCTGAATTCCCCCGAAAAAAACAGCAAATTTGAGAGCATCATTGACCTTAAAAGGTCTGATTATAGTACTTCTAGACATGGCTACTGCAAAAGAATCCATTGAAACTCCTACCGCTAAAAGGAAATTGGATAGAAAAAACATCGATTAAAAACTCCACTTTTTAAAGTATGGCTATGAATGTGAATTGCTTAGGTTGTATAAGATGAATAATAGTACTGATCTACAGCCAGTAATTTGGCAATGGAAT